>CXWL01016864.1_pt1 | contig 16472 bp, 15 predicted proteins | sample 590931 | NCBI WGS metagenome assembly CXWL01 (sample SAMEA3498368, study PRJEB10139) | groundwater metagenome | biome: water well; material: biofilm material | place: Germany | collected 2015-04-27 | reverse complement strand
CGCACGCCGAGCGTAAGGCCATAACCCTTGGCGGCAAGTTCGGCGCCCACATTCGCGATATCGGCGGGATCGTAGCGGACGACATGCAGGATCGGGCCGAACACTTCCTTGTCGATTTGGCCGAGTGTGTTGAGTTCGATGAGCGCTGGGCCGAAAAAACTGCCGCCGAGCGTGCTCACGCCGAGTTGCTTCAGCACTTTCGCTTCTTCGCGCATGCGCATCATGTGTTTGTCGAGGTTAGCTTTCGCATCCGTATCGATAATCGGGCCGACGTCGGTGCGCGGGTCGGCGGGATCGCCAAGCACGAGGCAATCCATCGCGCCCATCAGCGTTTCGAGAATGCCGTCTGCGGTGTCGTTCGGCAGGAACAGCAAGCGCAGGCTCGAACAGCGTTGGCCGGCCGATAGGAATGCCGAAGCGATGACATCATCCACCACCTGCTCCTTGAGCGCGGTGGTGTCCACGAACATGCCATTCAAACCGCCGGTCTCGGCGATCAATGGCACGATCGGGCCGTCCTTGGCCGCGAGACCGCGATTGATGAGGCGCGCGACTTCCGTNNCCCGCACCTTGAACGAGTTGCAACGCGGCATCCGGCAACCCAGCGTCGCGAAACAAGCGCACGGCCTCCGCGGCGATCAGCGGCGTTTGCTCGGCGGGCTTGGCCACGACACTGTTGCCAGCCGCCAACGCCGCCGCGATTTGTCCAGTGAAGATCGCCAACGGAAAGTTCCACGGACTGATGCACACGAACACGCCGCGTCCATGCAGTTCGAGATGGTCGGTCTCGCCCGCGGGGGATGGCAGCGACATTGGCCCCGCGAACAGGCGTTCGGCTTCGGCGGCGTAATAGCGGCAAAAATCCACGGCCTCACGCACCTCATCAATGCCGTCCTGCAAGGTGCGCCCGGCTTCGCGTGCGATCAGCGCGACGAGTTGATCATGCTGCTGCTGAAGCGCGTCGCCCATGGCGCGCAAAATACGCGCGCGCTCGGCGCCGCCTAGGGCGTTCCAGGAGGGAAAAGCTGAGAGGGCGGAAGTGACCGCCAGCTTTCCCCCCCCATTCACGGGGGAGGTGTCAGTGAGCGCAGCAAACTGACGGTGGGGGGATGACGCTTCGCGCCCCTCCGGTCGCTTCGCGACCACGTCCCCCACAAGCGGAGGAGGAAAGAGCGCCTCCCGCTCACTTGCAATGCTCAAATCCCGTCCCGCCGAGTTACGCCGGCTGGCGCCGAACAATTGCGGCGGCGGCGGCAAACGCGGGTGGCGGCGCGGCTTGGCTTCGAGCGTGGTGATCGGATCGGCGGCGACCACATCGGGGGAGACATCATCGTCGAGAAACGAGTGCACGAACGAAGTGTTGGCGCCGTTTTCCAGTAGCCGCCGCACCAAGTACGGGAGCAAATCCTCATGGCCGCCGACGGGCGCGTAAACACGCACCGGCGCCGGCGGGTCGAGCGCCAGGTACAGCGCTTCACCCATGCCGTGCAGACGCTGGAACTCATATGCATCCCGCCCCGCGCTGTTCGCCATGCGCCGCACTGCGGCGACCGTGTGGGCGTTGTGGGTTGCAAATTGCGGGAAGATGGCGCCGCCGACGGCTATAAGATCGCGCGCGCAGGCGAGATAATGCACGTCGGTCGCGGCTTTCGTCGTGAATACCGGAAAATCCGGCCGACCCATGATCTGCGCCCGCTTCACTTCGCCGTCCCAATAGGCGCCCTTGACCAAACGCACCTGGATCGGCGCGCCGCGGCGACGGGCGAGCGAACCCAGACGCTCTATCAACGCGCGTGTGCGCTTTTGGTAGGCCTGAACCGCGAGGCCCAAACCCTCCCACCCCTTCAGTGAAGGTTCGAGCGCAAGACGTTCGAACAATTTCAGCGACAGAACCAGTCGGTCGGCCTCCTCCGCATCGAAGGTGAGGCCGATATTCCATTTCTTGCCCGCTTCGGCGAGTTCAAGCATGCGCGGATAAAGCTCGGCGAAGACGCGCTGCTCCTGCCGCGCCTCGTACCGCGGGTGCAACGCCGAGAGTTTGACCGACACACCCGACGAAGCGTGCGGCCCTTGGCCCGCCGAAGCCTCGCCCACGGCGGCGACGGCGTTCACGTAGCTGCGCAAATAGCGCTCGGCGTCATCGTTGGTGCGGGCGCCCTCGCCCAGCATGTCAAACGAATAGCTGGTGGCGAGGCCAGAGCGGATCATGCCCGCGCCGCGCTTTAACGCCGCCTCGATGTTGCGCCCGAGCACGAATTGTTCGCCCAGGATGCGCATCGCCTGCATGGCGCCGGTGCGCACCACTGGCTCGCCCAAGCGCGTAACCAGGTTCGCCACCAGCTTGCCGGGCTCGCCCTTCATGTCCGCCGGCAGGTTGACGATGCGCCCCGTGAGCATCAGCCCCCAGGTGCCGGCATTGACCAGCCAATGGTCGGACTTGCCGAGATGTTCGCCCCATTGGCCGCTGCTGATCTTCTCGGCGATGAGCTTGTCAGCGGTTTCCTCGTCCGGCACGCGCAGCAGCGCTTCGGCGAGGCACATCAGCGCCAGCCCTTCAGCATTGGAGAGGCCAAACTCTTCGAGGAAGCTCTCCATCACGCCTTTACGGCGCTTCAGGCCCCTGGCCCGCGTAACCAGCGCCCGCGCTTCGGCGGCGACGCTAGCGCGGGCGGCGAGATCAAGCGGCGGTTCGGAGATCAGGGCCGCGACCGCGGCATCCTCGTCCTGGTATTTCAGCGCGTCGAGCGCGTCCCAATCCATGGCGGCGGCTGGGTGCGGCGTAAAGGCGTTCTGCATGGGCGCCATTTGCGCGCCTCCGGCGGCCAGGGCAAGCGGGGCCTTGCGCTTACCGGCCCCCCGTGGTGGAAGGCGAGCCGTGAGCAGCGAAGCCCCTCCTGCATTAAATTTGGCGCCCCCCGCCGAGGCGGCGANNTCGCCGGCAGACGGCTACAAGACGGTGCCGCTCATCACCTATTCGGAAATTCGCCTGGCGCTCGGCGCGCGTGACGACGTGGAAGATCGCTTCCTCGCGTTCGCGCCGGACGCCGTCCACATCGCCACCGAAGGCACGCTCGGGTGGGACGCTCGGGCGATTTGCCTCAAGCATAAATTCCCGTTCACAACGAGCTACCACACCCAATTTCCCGAATACGTCACGGCGCGCTTTCCATGGATTCCCTTGTGGGCGGGCTATCGCTACATGCACGCTTTCCACGACAAGTCGGGGCGGATGATGGTGGCGACGCCGACCATGGTGGACGTGCTGCACGCAAACGGATTCAGAAACGTCGCGCCATGGAGCCGCGGCGTTGACGTTGACCTGTTTCATCCGAACAAACGCGGCGCCGATGGCGGCGTCTACAAGGACCTTCCGAAGCCGGTGTTTGCTTATGTCGGCCGGGTGTCGGTGGAAAAGAACATCGAAGCGTTTTTGAAGCTAGACCTGCCGGGCTCCAAAGTTATCGTCGGCGATGGGCCGGCACGCGCCGAGCTGATGGAGAAATATCCGCGGGCGCACTTTCCCGGCTCGAAATTCGGCGAGGAATTGGCGCGTTATTATGCCGATGCCGACGTGTTCGTGTTTCCGAGCTTCACCGACACTTTTGGGCTTGTGATTCTAGAAGCCGCCGCGACGGGCACGCCCGTGGCGGGCTTCGTCGCGCCCGGTCCAAAGGATATTCTTCCTGGCACGGGCGCCGGCGTGGTCAACGTCGATCTGAAGAAAGCCTGCCTGGACGCGCTGCAACTNNGAGGAATTTCGCCGCAACCTTGAACCGTTGCCGAAGCCCGAGAAAAAGAAATTCTGGAAACGTCTCGCCGACGCCCGCGCCCGCGCCCGCGAACGCCGTCGCATCGCCCGTGAAGCGCGTGAGGCGCGCAAGGCGGCGCGAACTTAACGCGCGCGCCGCGTCACCATTTGATGCTCTTGCGCAACCGATAGCGGAGCCAAATCGCCGAGCCGTTGAGCAGCAGCGTGATCGCCAGCAGCACCAAGCCAGCGGCGGCGGCGATTTCAAGAAACTCCGCTTGTGGACGCGACGTCCAGTTAAACATCTGGATCGGCATCACCGTGAATTCGGACCCCAGCCAATGGGCGGGCGACCAGCTCGCCGCCGCGTCGCTCAAGGTCGATACTGTCTGTACAGTCGCGCCATGGGGTAGGTCCAGCACCTGCCCCGCCGTCACCGGCAGCTCGGTAAAATCGGGCATCACCACCACGCCGTCATTGGCGATGCGGATGCTCTCTGTCGCGTCCGGCGTCACCGGCGCGCCATATTCATCGACGGCGCCGATCACGGTAAATCTCGCGTCCCCCGGCAGCGTGATGGGCAGGAACGCCACGAACGTCAGACCGCCGATTAGAATGAGCGGCGCGGTTTCGCCGATGGCGCGCGAAATGCCGATGATCACTCCCGTCACCACGCCAGGCAACGCGTATGGCAACACATGATGTTGGGTGGCTTGCCACTTGGTGGCGCCCACGGCCAGGGCGGCATGGCGAATTTCCTGCGGCACGCCGCGCACGGCTTCGCGCGTCGCCACGATCACCACGGGAAGGATAAGCAAAGACAGAGTGATGCCGGCGGTGAGGATGGATTGGCCGAGGTTCAGAACTTGAACGAACAAGCCAACCGCCAGCAAGCCGAAGATGATTGAGGGCACGCCGGCCAGATTATTGACGGCGATCTCGATCGCACTCGTGATCGCATTCTTTGGCGCATATTCCTCAAGGTAGAGGCCCGCGAGAACGCCAATCGGAATGGCGAAAGTCGCCGTCGTCAAGATCACCAGCAGCGATCCAACCCAGGCGGAGCGAATGCCGGCTTCAGCGGGATCGGAGGACGGAAAGCTCAGGAAGAAATCGAGCGTGACGCGGTGACCGCCGTCGCCGACGAGCTGCCACACCAGGGCTACCAGCGTGCCAAGCCCAATCAGCGTCGCGACGATGCCCCAGACAACGAAGCTGGAATCCTTGAACCTGCGAAACGCTAGGCCTTTGGGGTGGTCGGTTATGTCGCCTCTGCCGGCTTCGATGGCGGTCATCAATAGGCCTCCCGGAAGCGGCGCTGCAGCGCGAATGCAATGAAGTTGAACACAAGTGTCAGCAGCAACAGCGCAAGACCGGCGGCGAAGATGCTGCTGTACTCAAGAGTTCCAAACGGAATATCGCCCAACGCGACCTGAGCGATGAAGGCCGTGACTGTCGCGCCCTGCTGGGTCGGCGTGAACACCATGGTGGGCTGTTGCCCCCCGGCGATCACCACGATCATGGTTTCACCGACCGCGCGCGACATGCCCAGGATCACGGCCCCAACCACGCCCGACACCGCAGCGGGAAACACCACGCGGAGCGAGGTCTCAAGCCTNNCATTTTGCAGCACTGGCGTCACCAGCAGGAGCGCGAAATATCCGTAGACGACCGTGGGGACGCCGGCGAGCAATTCGAGCGTCGGCTTGATCGTCTCTCGCGCGCGCGGGCCGGCGAACTCGCTCAGATACACCGCGACCAATAGGCCAAGCGGGACAGCAACGGAGAGCGCCACCAAAGTCGACATGAAGGTGCCGGTGAGCAGCGGCGCGATGCCGTACTGGGGATTGTCGAAAGTTGGCGTCCAAACCGTGGAGGTGACGAACTCGAGAACAGAAACCTGGGCGAAAAATTTCACCGATTCGGAAACAACGACGTAAACAATGCCGGCGACGATCGCCACCGCAAAGGCCGCCGCCACGAACAGCAGGCCTTCCATCATCGCTTCAAGCGGGCGGGCGCGCTTCTTGGTGAAATCGAGTTCCAATCCCGCCCCCTGCCTCAACGCGAAAGCGCGCCCCGGCGCGCTCGAAAATTCCAATCGAGAAGAAACGGCGGGCGACCTAGGAGGGCCGCCCGCCGACCAAACTCATGTCTTAGTCTTTAGTCAGACGTTGGCGTTTGCACCAGACGGCGCGCGATCAGCTGGTCGATCGTGAGGCCAATGGCTTGGCGACCGCCGAAGGCCGTGCCCACTTGACGGCGCTGCGCGCGCTGCAGGTAGGTGGCGTAGGCGGCGGCCGGCAGCGGGATGTAGCCCACGCGCTGCGAAATCGCGGCGGCGTTATTGACGTAGTATTGCACGAATTGGTTCACCTGCGGACGACGCAAAGCGGCGGCGTTCACATAGATGAAGATCGGGCGCGACAGCGGCGCGTAGGAGCCGTTGACGGTATTTTCGAGGCTGGGCTCAACGGGGCCGTTGCCATTATCGACCGCGATCGCGCGCAGGCGCGAACGGTTCTCTTCGTAATAGGCAAGGCCGAAATACCCCAGTCCGCCTGGGCTGCCGGCCACGCCTTGGACGATCACGTTGTCATCTTCCGACGGCGTGTAGTCCGAGCGCGATGCGCGTGAGCGACCGTTCACGGCTTCAGTGAAATAATCGAAAGTCCCGGAAGCTGTGCCCGGCCCATACAATTGCATCGGCAGGCTCGGCCAGGCCGCGTTCACTTGATTGAAGTTCGTGACGCGCCCCTGCGCTTCCGGCTGCCAGATTTGGCGCAGCTGCGCCACCGTCATGGAACGGATCGGGTTGGACGGATGCACCACCACGGTCAGCGCGTCGAACGCGACCGGGATTTCGATATATTGGATGCCGGCGGCGGCGCAGGTCGCCATTTCGCCTAGCGTGATCGGGCGCGACGCATCCGAAATGTGGGTTTCGCCGCGGCAGAACTTGCGGAAACCGCCGCCCGTGCCCGATTCACCAACGGTGACGCGGACGCGGCCCTGGGTGGTTCCTTGGAAGCCTTCGGCGACCGCTTCCGAGATCGGAAACACCGTCGAGGAGCCGTCGATTTGGATGGTGAAAGGTTGGCCGGCCGCTTGGGCCAGCGCGGAACCGGTCGCCATGGCGATGGCTGCAGCGGAAATCGCCGCTACCTTACCGAGTGTGCCGAGAAAATTCGTATTCATGTATTGCCTCCGAGAAGCGATTGCCGGCGCATCGGTGGAGCCTAGCGCCCCCAGTCCTCGCGCCCGCCAGTTACGATGCGGGAATTTAACCTAGATGACGCTTGCGTGACGGATCGATGACACGCACAGCGCCTGAGGGCAGCGGAGATGCGGCTCTCGCCCCATCCCCGCCAAGCCCAAAGTTAGAAGTCGAATTGCGAGCGGAAGGTGACGACTTGCGCTTCGTCATCGACTGTGCCGGCACCTGTGCGATCCATGTCGCTCACCGCGTAGTTGAGCTTGAAGCGAACGTGGTCGAGCGGGATCCAATCCAGGCCAACGGCGTAAGCCGATTGCTCGCCGCGGGTTCCAACCGTACCGGCTGTATCGGAGAGATCGATATAGTCGTAGCGCGCGCCGAGCATCCAATGACCCAAGCCGCCCGCAGTGATCGGACGACGCGGCGCCACGGCGCCGAACGAACCGGTGTTGCCGCGATAATTGCGCGGCTCACCCGTGAGCGACCAGAACGCATCGACATAATAGCCTTCGAACGAGAATTCCGAACCGCCCGCCGCCGACGTTTCTTCGCCTTCGAGCTGGCCGTACTCGGCGGTTAGACCGAATTGATTGTACTGGAGCGCGAACTCGGCGCCCAAGGTCGTGTCGCTCTCGCCAGCCAACGCAGAGCCAGCATCAATCCAACGCGTTCCGCGACCGTTCAGCGGACGTGTGCGGAAGCGATTTGCGCCGTCATCGCTGATGTAACGTTGGCGGGCGGTGAAGCCGAGGTGGACCAAGGTGTAGCCGTCGGGCGAAGCTTCAAAGATCGGCGCCCAGGTGAAGCGGCCGCTGACAGAAGCAGCCTCGTCGTTGGCGAAATTGGCGTCTTGGTTGTTCAGCGAGTCGCCATAAACGCCAACCGATGCGGTCCAATTCGCTCCGGTGGTGAGCAGAGCGACGCCGGCGGCGCGACCATAGGCGAAGGTGTTGATGAGGCTGGAGCGCTCGACAAACGGAATGTCGAGCGAGGAGGTGCGGTCTTCCAGCGGCGCAGTGACGTTGTTTTCGCCGATGACAAACGAGAAGAAATCGCCTGCGTATTCGACATAAGCATCATCGACCGCGACATCGTCCGCACCGGCCGTGGTCGCGGCTTCGGTTGCGCCTGGGTTGAGGACGAAATCGATCTTGTAGCGCCAATGCTCGCTGAGGCGCCCTTGCGCGCCGATAAACGCGCGACGGATGTAAGAGCGCGTGCCGTCCTCGGACGAGGCATCCCAATCGTTGGAATAGATGTCGTACTGGAAGCGACCGCGCATCTTGAAGCGACCGCCCGAGGCCGCGTCGCGGTCTTCGCCGACAGTCCCTGTCCAACTCGTGGTGGTCTGCGCCCCGGCTTCGCCGGCGCTCATGGCGACGCCAGTCACCGTGGCCAAAGCGGCGAGCGCCGCTTTTGTAATTGTATGCTTCTTCAACATCGGAAGACCCCCTTGAAAAACCCTGCCCAACGCTTGAGCGGCTGAGCTTCGCCAGCCAGGCGATCGGGGGTTAACGGCGGGCCGTGAAGGCTGCGCGACGTTTGCGTTTCAGTTCTGTGACGTAGCGTGGGGGACGCAACGACCTGCACCCTGACCCGCCGCTGGGGAAATTAACCATCAATGGCTCTTTACATTGGGGAAGCTTGCCCATATCTCGCAAATCACCGGCGGACCTGGAAACAGCGTCCACTAACGCCCCCTCGGCCCAGGCCAACTGGGCGATCGCAAGCAACGGGAAGCAGGATGCTTCCTAGGCGGTCGCCTGGCGTAAGCTCCCAAGGGCGGACCTGACATTAAAGCATGTCCGACTAACGCCGGCCTGGGTTTGAAACTGCACCGCCGAAAGCGGTTGCGGATTTTATGGGAGCTGCCGGATGGACCACGTCCTCTCGCCTCTGGATCTAGCCGCGCGCGGCGCCCCCGAAGGGCCCGTGGCCATTGCCCGTCCGCACCGCGTCGCGGTCGCGGCGCAATGGTTCAGCGCGAACTTTCCGGGGGACGTCTTGTATGCCGTAAAGGCCAACCCCGCGCCTTGGGTGCTCGATGCGCTGTGGGCCAATGGGATCAAGGGTTTCGACGTCGCCTCCGAGGCCGAGGTCGAATTGGTCGCCTCGCGCTTTCCGAAAGCGCACATCGCTTTCATGCATCCGGTGAAATCGCGCCGCGCGATTGCGCGCGCGTTCCACGAATTCGGCGTGAAAACCTTCGCGCTCGACAGCGAAGACGAGCTTGAGAAAATCCTGATCGAGACCGGCGGGGCCAAGGATCTGACGCTGCTGGTGCGCTTTGCGGTGTCTGGCGAGGGCTCGGCCTACCCGCTGGCGCGCAAGTTTGGCGCCTCGCCGGAAGAAGCGCCCGCCCTGCTTCGCCGCGCGCGCGGCGCGAGCGAGGAAATGTTGGGCGTTTCGTTCCATGTCGGCAGCCAGTGCATGCGGCCGAGCGCCTATCGCGACGCCATGGCGATGGTGAACCGCACCATCGTCAAGGCTGGCGTCGTGGCCGATATCGTCGATATTGGCGGCGGCTTTCCAGCGATCTATCCGGGCATGACCCCCCCACCGATGATCGAGTATGTGAACGCGATCAAGGCTGGCTTTGAAGAGATGTTCGTGGCTCAGAACGCGACACTCTGGGCCGAGCCGGGCCGCGCCTTGGTCGCGGAGGCTGGCTCCACGGTCGCGCGCGTCGAGCTGCGCAAGGGCGATGCGCTTTATCTGAACGACGGCGCCTTCGGCACTTTGTTCGACGCAACGCACCTGAACTGGTCGTTCCCGGCGAAATTGCTCCGCACTGAACCGAGCCGGGCCCGGCTCGCGCCGTTCCGGCTCTATGGCCCGACCTGCGACAGCATGGATGCGGCCGCCGGCCCGTTCATGCTGCCCGCCGACATCGGCGTNNCATCGGCGAAGGCGATCTGATCGAGATCGGCTCGCTCGGCGCCTACGGCATGGCCATGGCCACGCGCTTCAACGGCTTCGGCGATGCCGTGACCATGGTGTCGCGCGACGCGCCGTGGCCGAGCATGTATGGCGAAGCAACAGCGGCAAAGCCGAAGCGTGCGCGCAAGACGAAGTAGCGCAATCTGGACCGCCGGCGCCCTCGCCGGCAACGATGCTTCAGCGTGCTCAGCGCAAGTGCGCGCGGCGCCGGCCAGCGAGGGCGCTGGCGGTCCATATTGACTTGCATTCCGCCGCGGTTGCCCTAAACGCACCCCGATCGCGCGTGGGCGGAGCGTCCGCGCGATTGGCCATTAGCCGACGCCGCCGATGGAGCTCCATCCGATGGCCGATAAGATCACCGACAACCGCAAAGCCGAACTGCTCGCGCACCCCGTCGAGCACATCGATATCGCCAGCTTCGACGCGCGCCCGATTATCGATGCGTGGGGCAAGATGAGCTTCACCAGCCGCGACGCCGCGCGCGCCGCGCAAATCCTCAACATGGCGCTGGAAGATGAGACGTGCTCGACCTGGCTGATCATGGCCGGCTCGACCGGCGCGGGCGGCTGCCTGCATGTGTGGCGCGACATGGTCGAGTACAACATGGCCGACGCCATCGTCGCCACCGGCGCGTGCATCATCGATATGGATTTCCTCGAAGCGCTCGGCTTCAAGCACTACCAGGCCAAGGAAATCCCCGACGACAATATTCTGCGCTCGCTCTATATCGACCGCATCTACGACACTTATATCGACGAAGAAGAGCTCCAGCACGTTGATGGCACGATCTACGAGATCTGCAACGCGCTGGAGCCGCGCCCCTACACGTCGCGCGAATTCATCTATGAGCTCGGCAAATGGCTCGCCGCCGGCAACGCGAAGAAGAAGGATTCGCTAATCCAACGCGCCTACGAAAAAGGCGTGCCGATTTTCGTGCCGGCGTTCTCCGATTGCTCGGCCGGCTTCGGCATCGTCAAACACCAGGTCGAGCGCCGCAAAGCCGGCAAGCCGTATCTCACCATCGATAGCGGCGGCGATTTCCGCGAACTGACCGAGATCAAGCTCGCCGCCGGCACTACGGCGCTGTTCATGGTCGGCGGCGGCGTGCCGAAGAATTTCGCGCAGGACACCGTCGTGTGCGCCGAAATCCTCGGCCACGAGGATGTCGAAGTGCACAAATACGCCGTGCAAATCACGGTCGCCGACGTGCGCGACGGCGCCTGCTCATCCTCAACGCTGCAAGAAGCCGCAAGCTGGGGCAAAGTGAGCACCGTGCACGAGCAAATGGTGTTCGCCGAAGCGACCAGCGTCGCGCCGATCATTGTGTCGGATGCGTATCATCGCGGGGGGTGGCGGAAGCGCGAAGCGCGGAACTGGGCGAAGCTGTTCGCGTAACCCCATCGCCCCCTCTCCCTCCTGTGGGAGGGAGAGGGTTGGGGTGAGGGTGGAGCGCTAAGGTCAGCAAATTTTGCGCGCTCGCTTCGCGCTCAAATACCAACCACCTGCGCCGCCCCCTCACCCTGCCCTCTCCCCCTCCCGGGGGAGAGGGTTCGCGCCAAGAAACACGAAGACCGCTCCGAAAGGAGCGGCTTTTTCGTTTGACAACAGCTGCCATCTGCGCGGAACTCGCTGCATGCGTGTACGATCGCTGACGCCCTTGCTCTTGGCGGGATGCCTAGCTGCATGCGGAACGAGTATCACTTCGCCATTCGTAGTGAACTTGACGCTTGATGAGGCCACAACTGCTAAGCTGCAGCACGCAGGTGAGCATGTGAAGCTCGTTGCGTACTACTATTGGACGCCAGACTCTGGTGGGCCGTCGCACTCGGATAGCGAATTCGGATACGTGCTCGGTGGCTATCCAGTTGGGGAAGAGATTCATGAAATCCCCGGCGCGGCTCGCGTGACTTTTGCGGGCCGCACCCAACCAAGCCTTTGCGTTCATGCTGGCGCCGGCGAAATGAACTTGCTGATCAATGTAGTGTCGGCTCGAAGAGTGAACCCGAACAACATTTTGGAATGCGGCATCTACGAAGGCAGCCTCGCGGCAGCTAGCAGACAGGGCATCAATATCACCTGTTCGCTGCCGGAGAGGTATCGCGACTAACCCGGCACATACCTAACCCGCACCGCATCCTCCCCAACCCGAAGGCCGCTCCAAAAACAGCGGCCTTTTCACTGCGCCCGTTCTGGTGTGTATTTCGTCTATGATCGAACGCAGCCCCGTCGTTACACCCTTTGGCACCTTCACATGGAACGACCCGTGCTGGGAGTCTGACCCGATTTCAGTTCCGCTGTTCAACGGATCAACTTTGAAGGTGCAGATTTTCGACAGGGACGCGGACGATCTATTCGCTCCCCGCGAGGAAGAGGCGCTGCAGCGCTTCCTCTCTCTCCCCTCCGAACGCGCAACGGAGACCATCCCTCATTTGTGGCGCTACTATCAGGATGTGTTTGCGGCCGTTGGTCCACCAGACATTCCCCGCATTGCTGGCCCGTCAAAGATCTTGGATCACGCGCAGCCACGTTGGATATCTCTCCATCAAGATGAGAATGAAGTCGTCTACATCTCAATAGAAGGCGAGTGCGATTGGGAAATCGAGCATGGTATTCAACTCGTGCTTCAAAATGGTGATCGCTTGGTACGAGTTTCCGACTGTTCAGGGCATCTCACGGACGGTCGGGCTTGGGGCAAGCGCGTGTTGGATGAGTGGATGAAAGACCCGAGCAAGACTCTTCCCGTCAGGGGCTCAGAGGATTTCAACGCGGCGCAGCGAGACCGAAAGTAGCGTCGTCAGCCAACCGGCCCTCCGCAAACACTTGCCCCTGCGCTGCAAACGCGCGCTTGGGCGCCTAAGCCGGCACATACCTCAAGCGCACCGCATCCCCCCAGCCCGATCGCTCCCACCAGAAGCAGCTTCGGCCACGCGCCCGCGAAGAACGGATTGCCGCCGCCAAGCACAACTGGCCGCACATAGATGGTGATGGTCATTTGTCGGGCCCCTTGATTAGGACGGTCCAGCGATGTCATTTCCGACAATTGCGGTAACGTCGGGACCTGATACACCTTCCCGGCGTCCACTTGCGAGACACGAACCCAACCCGCGAAAGCGCAAAGGAAAGGCGCGCACATGAGCACGAACGACACCTATCTCGCGGTCTTCACCGGCACAAAGACCAGTCCTCGCCGGAAGGCCTGGGATGCAATGCCCGACGACGAACGGCACGCGAAAGAACAGACAGGCCGCGCCGCCTGGGGCGCCTGGGTGGAAAAACATCAGGCCGCCATCGTCAACGCGGGCGGGCCGCTTGGCAAAACCAAGCGCGCGTCGCGCGATGGCGTGGCGGACGGCGCCAACGAGTTAGCCGTTTTCATGATCGTGCGCGCGCCTTCGCACGAAGCCGCGGCGAAGCTGTTCGAAGGCCATCCGCACTTCACGATCTTTCCCGGCGAAGCCGTGGAAGTTATGCCGCTTCTGCCCGTTCCAGGCGCGTAAGCACGGGCTTCAAGAGATACCCATGAACAAAAGCACCATCTGCCTCTGGTACAATGGCGAGGCCGAGGCCGCCGCGCGCTTCTATGCCGAGACGTTTCCCATTTCCTCCGTCGGCGCCGTGCATCGCGCGCCCAGCGACTACCCGTCCGGCAAGCAAGGCGATGTGCTGGTCGTTGAGTTCACAATCTGCGGCATTCCCTGCGTGGGCCTCAATGGCGGGCCGATTTTTCCGCACACCGAGGCCTTCTCCTTCCAGATCGCCACCGAAGATCAGGCCGAGACCGACCGCTATTGGAACGCGATCGTCGGCAATGGCGGCGCCGAGAGCGCGTGCGGCTGGTGCAAGGACAGATGGGGCCTCAACTGGCAGATCACACCGCGCACGCTGACGGAAGCCATGGCCGCCGGCGGCGGCGAAGCCAAGCGCGCGTTCGACGCAATGATGACCATGAAGAAGATCGACGTCGCTGCCATCGAGGCCGCGCGGCGCGGGTAGCCGCAAGGGCTGTCGAGGCGACTTCGCCAGCGGCGTCTCAGCGCCGCCTCCGGCCCTTTCTCCCTGTCCAGTGAGAGGGAATATCGCAATCCGTTTGCCGGGCCGCGCCAAGTGCTGTTTGATGCCGTCATCAAACTTACACAAAATCGCCGGGGGGACCATGACCAAACTTAAGCTCGCCTTGCTCGCCGCGTTCGCGCTCGCCGCGTGCGCGACCGCAACCCCCACTCCGGCGCCCTCAACCCAACCTACGCACCCGGTCACCGCCGAGCGCAATCCGGCGGTGCAGGTCGATGCGCTGGTGTTCCTGCCGCCGCCGCCNNCCGTGCTTGGGCTGCAATTCAACGAAGCGGCGCTGCCGGCGACCGCCGCTGTGCTCGACCGCGCCGGACGCGCGGCAGGCTTTGCGGGCGATCCGGTGAAGTTCGCCCACCGCCGCGCGCGTCCGTTCTTGAGCGATGGCGCGATCACACCTTGCATCGCCAATGACGAGCGCCTGCGCGCGAGCTTCTCTTATCCCTCAGGCCATGCCGCGCTTGGATTCGGCTGGGCATTGGTGCTGGCGGAGCTTGTCCCCTCGCGCGCCGACGCGATCATCGAACGCGGCCGCGATTTCACCTGGAGCCGCGTCGTCTGCGGCGTGCACTATCCGAGCGACGTCGAAGCCGGACGCACCGTCGCCGCCGCTGCCATCGCGCGCCTGCATGGGGATGCTGAGTTCAGGCGCTTGCTGGACGCGGCGCAACGGGAACTGGCGCGCGCGTATCCAGAGTAGCGCGAAACACCTACCTCAAGAGGGGGAGGCCGATTTGCGAAAGCAAATCGGGGTGACAGGGGCCACGTCAGGCGCGGTGCGGCGCTGCATCGGCACGCGCGCCTCTTCCTGAACCCCGGCCAATTGTGTGCCGGCCTTCGCACCTTCTCCCCCTCGCGGGGGAGAAGGGAGTTTCATGCCCCCACTGAACGGCCAGCCATCGGCGGCGACATCCGCTCGCTCCACTCCTCGCCGATTCTGCGCCACACATCGATCAACGTGAATCCCGCGATCAGCGCCATCCAGAACTTCGTCGCTTGATCAGTCATCGGCGCTTCGAAAATGGCGCCCGCCAAAATGACCCACATGCTCACAAGGCCGATTGCCGCTGACAAGCCCAAGATAATGCGGTGGGTAAGCTTGCGCCACCGGCCCTCGACCGTCGCCCACGCGTAGACGAGCAGGCTCGCGGCGAGCACGGACCAAAGGATGGGCGCACGCGCGCGGCTGAAGGTTTCGTCGTAGGCAAAGGCGTCGCGCAGCGCCGCCGGCGCCTGACCGCCCCACAGCAGGTCAAAAGACGCGACCGGTTGCATCAAGATCAGAAAGCCTAAAGCCCAGGCCGCTAACGCGGCGACGGCGCCGAGCCGATTGATTTGATCTGGATCACGCACCGGCGGCAGCGACCCTGGCTTCCAAGCCATGAGTCCCGGATGCGCGCGGCGCGCCGCGCCCAGGAGCCAAAACAAGGCGAACAAAATCCCCAGAACCAGCAGCGACGAGCGCACATAATCCTCCGCGACCCCGTTTGCGATCAGCCGCCACTCGGACTGCGATGCGTGCGGCGCGGAGAGAATCACGCTGATCGCCAGCACGCCAAGCGCGATGAGAAGCCCGAATGCGATCTTGCTGAACAAGGCCGTGTCGGCCGGCTCAATGATCGCGGGAGGCGCGTGATAGCGCAACGCCACTTCCCGCGGAGCGCCGAACGAGACCAACAATTCCGTCGCCATCGCTTCGGTGGGCGCGCCGCTGGCCGCGCGCTCGCGCAAACTGTCCATCAGCAGCGCTTCTAGTTCGGCGCGCACGTCCGCGCGCATCTGCTTGGGCAGACGGCGGGCGACGTCTTGGGCGTAGCGCGCAATCATATCCTGCGGCGTCATTTAGTTTTTCCTTCTTCGAACAGATCTTCCATCACGCCGGTCAGAGCGCGCCATGACTTCACTAGTTTTGGGTACAGGCGACGGCCGTCGGCGCTGAGCGTGTAGTAGCGGCGCGGCGGGCCGTCCTCGATCCGCCATTCGCTGGTCAGGAACCCCTGCGTCTCAAGCCGCCGCAACAGCGGATAGAGCGTGCCTTCCTCGATCTCCATGCCATGTTCGGAGAGCGTTTGCCGGAGCGAATAGCCGTATTGCGCGGTCTTCAGTTGCGAGAGCGTGGCCAGCACGATCATGCTGCGGCGCAGATCGGCCTCAAGCTTGAGGAAGGTGTCATCCAGTACCATGGATTGCACACTACCGTGTGGCGCACAGTATGTAAATGGGGACTCAAAACAAATTGCCGGCCTGGGCGAATGTCCCCGTGCGATGGATTCGTCATACGCCGCGCGGGCTTCGACCGTGCGGCCACGTTGCGCCAAGAAATCAGCGCGGAGCGCCCAGTAAGGTTGGATGCTCCGCGCCCGCGCCGCGCGGACAGCTCACGCCGCCTGCTTCGGTGAATCCTTCAGCAGGCCGAGCCGCAACATGCTGTCAGCGGTGGCGACAATCGCATCCTCGGCGGAACGCGGCGCCCAGCCCAGCACGCGCTTGGCTTTTTCA
>CXWL01005770.1_pt1 | contig 16474 bp, 1 predicted proteins | sample 590931 | NCBI WGS metagenome assembly CXWL01 (sample SAMEA3498368, study PRJEB10139) | groundwater metagenome | biome: water well; material: biofilm material | place: Germany | collected 2015-04-27 | reverse complement strand
CTCACCGACAGTCAACTACATCTCCGCCACTTCGACGACTGCCACCTCTACTTTCGCAGGCGGCGTTCGCGTTACCGGCGGGGGAGTTACAATCAACACACTCAACTGCAGCGCATATCTCAACAGCGGAAAACTCACCGTCGGCGCTGACGGCAGCGTCACCTGTTCTGACGACAATGGTGGGGCAGGCGGTGGCATCTCAACCTACCTTGGTCTCACCGACACTCCGAGCTCATACACTGCGAACGCAATTCAATATGCAAACGCTGGTGCTACCGCTCTTACACAATCCTCCAGTCTTACTTTCGATGGTACAAAACTCATCACTAACTATGCTTCGACTACAGCTCTTACAGTCTCAGGTCAGGGGTATTTTGCAACGGCGTCGACTACTAATCTCATAATTTCAAGTGTACCTTCGGCACTGGTGTTGACTAGTTCCACCGGTCTTGCTGGAGCATACGGCGGGGCTACCTGCCCCGGTGCGCTCATACAATCTATAAATGCGGATGGGACAGTCACTTGTGCAAGTTCAGGTGCTGGCACTGGCGGCGGCAGTGTGACCTCTGTTGCGCAAACTGTTCCCGCATTTCTCTCTATTTCCGGCTCTCCTATCACCACCACTGGCACATTAGCCATTACGCTAAGTGGTACTGCACTCCCTGTATCAAGCGGTGGTACAGGGCAGATCACCTTCACTTCTGGGCAGCTTCTCTATGGTAACGGCACCAACGCGCTTTCCTCTGTTGCTACTTCATCCATCTCGGTTGGCACCGGCATATCAGTGACCTCCGGCACTCTTGGCTCACAGATTGGCGGAACGAATGTCACTCTTGGCATCGCCAATAATGCCCTCACGCTCGCGCAGCTTCCACAAATTGCTGCCGGATTCATTCTCGGCAATAACACTGGGGCAACTGCAAACGTCACCTCTTTTGCCACCTCCTCGCTTTTCGGAACAGGGTCGGGTGGACAAGTGCTCGCCTGGAATAACGGCGTGCCCCAGTGGGTCGCTACTTCCTCAATCAATAATGGTGTCACCGCTGTCACCGGCACATGGCCCATCATCTCCTCCGGTGGCGCAACACCAAACATCACTTGGGGTGGTCTCTCCACTTCAAGTCCTCTCGCAGCCGGCGGCGCACTCCTCTACGCAACCGGTGTGAACACTGTGGCCTCTGCCGCTACCTCCACTCTTGCTGTCGGTACTGGCCTCACTTCCTCAGGTACTCTCGGATATCAAGTGGGTGGCACCAACTCCTCCATCAGTTTTGCTGCCATTGCGGCGAACTCACTATGGGCGAATGCAACCGGCGGCTCAGCAGTCCCGACCGCGATTGCCACCTCTTCGCTCGGCATTAACTTCGCCAACCTCGTCGGCATAGCGTCTGTCGCACAGGGCGGCACCGGTCAAACATCCTTTGCTCAAGGATGGCTCCACTCCAATGGCTCGACTCTTACCTCGTCAACCTCACCGACAGTCAACTACATCACCGCCACTTCGACGACTGCCACCTCTACTTTCGCAGGCGGCGTCCGTGTTACCGGCGGGGGAGTTACGATCAACACACTCAACTGCAGTGCATATCTCAACAGCGGAAAACTCACTGTCGGCGCTGACGGAAGTGTCACCTGTTCTGACGATAATGGTGGGGCAGGCGGTGGCATCTCAACCTACCTCGGTCTCACCGACACCCCGAGCTCATACACCGCGAACGCTATTCAATATGCAAATCCCGGCGCTACCGCCCTTACTCAATCCGCAAATCTTACTTTCGATGGTACCAAGCTCATTACTAACTATGCTTCGACTACGGCGTTCACTGCTACAGGCTCTACCTATTTGGCGACCGCAGGAGGAAGTGTTGGTATTGGGACTACTAGTCCGGGATCACTCCTGAGTGTCGCTGGAGCAGGATACTTCGCTGGAAATCTCAACCTCGATTCCTTCTCTTCATATCAGCTTGCCGGGCAGACAGTGCTCTCGGCTACTTCCACAACCTTTAACACTCTGGTCGGTATTCTTGCTGGAAACAGCATAGTTTCTACTTCCACCGCGAATACTTCTGGCCTATACAACACAGCTCTCGGCTATGAAGCGTTGGGCTATGCAACCTCTACCGATCAAAATACTGCTGTTGGGTATCAAGCGCTTCGCATGGGTACGGGTGCAGACAATTCTGGCAAAGAAAACACCGCTGTCGGATATCAGGCGCTTGCTATAAACACCACCGGCAATAACAATGCTGCTTTTGGTGCCAGGGCCCTCGCCAATAACACTACCGGCTCTGACAATGTCGCTGTCGGTAGGGAAGCTCTCAGCACGAACGCCGATGGAATCTTTAACGTAGGTATCGGTTGGCGGACTCTCAATCTAAACACCACGGGTGACTACAATAATGCCATCGGCTCGCAAGCTCTCGGCGCGAACACCACCGGAAACAATAATAGTACCGTCGGATACCAGTCTCTCCTCAGAAATATTACTGGCTCAAACAACTCCGCCTTAGGTTATGCTGCTCTTTATAATAACAGCTCCGCTACCAATACTGTGGCTGTTGGATATGGAGCTGCTTTAGGTCCCACCACATACAACAACCAAGGCGGCGTCTATCTTGGCTTCAATTCTGGCTACTCCGCCGCCACCGATTCCGACTACAACACTCTCGTCGGCTACCAATCCGGCTACGGCATCACCACCGGCTCTAACAACATCTGGATCGGAACCGCTACCTCTTCCACTGCCATAGCTAACCTCACCACCGGAAGCCAGAACATCCTCATCGGCAACAACATCTCTCTTCCTTCTGCTACTGCCTCTGGCCAACTCAACATTGGCAATATCATATTTGGTACCAGTATCACGGGTACGGGTTCAACACTCTCCACTGGCAAAATAGGCATCGGCACCACCACTCCATACTCTCTCCTCTCACTCTCTAACTCCGCAACCACAGCAGTGAACACTCCACTCTTCACTATCGCTTCCACGACCGGAGGAACTTCAACCACAACTCTTATGACTGTCTTGGCGAACGGGAATGTGGGGATTGGCACAGCGGCACCTGCATATGCTTTGGATATCAATGGCGGTAGTGGAGGTAATTATCCCCTCAACGCAGTCTCTAGTAGTTATCAGCTTTTACGGCTTGAATCCACAGGCGGCAGCAGCGAAGGACATCTCTCGGTTGTTCTCGCTAACTCGCTGGCCCCGTTCAGAATTGTTACAAGCAACTCAAGCCCAATCACGTTAGATCCTGGAGGCAACGAGAGAGTGCGAGTTACGAGTGCTGGCAATTTCGGCATCGGCACCACCACCCCTGGCTCCACTCTAAGCGTCGCCGGAGCAGGATACTTCGCTGGAAATCTCAACCTCGATTCCTTCTCTTCATACCAGCTCGCCGGAGTAACCGTACTCTCAGCCACTTCCACAACTGGTAACACTCTTGTCGGTCTATTTGCAGGTGAAAATATAGTTTCTATTTCTGTCGCCGCCACCTCTGGCATCAGCAACACCGCTCTCGGCTTTGAATCTTTACGCTATGCAACCTCCACCGATCAAAACACGGCTGTTGGGTATCAGGCTCTCAAAATGTCGGCAGGTGTCGCAGACAATTCTGGTCACGACAACACCGCCGTCGGGTATGCGGCTCTTACTTCAAACACTACAGGAAATAACAACTCCGTTTTTGGTGCCGAAGCTCTGAATTTAAATACTGTTGGCTCCGAGAATGTCGCCATCGGCAGGCAGGTTCTCTATCTCAACACTCAAGGATCCTCTAATGTAGGTATCGGTTGGCGGACTCTGTATAATAATTCTCTAGGTAGTAGTAATATCGCCGTTGGGTATCAAGCTCTAGCAAGTAATACTACAGGTTCTGAGAATGTTGCAAATGGGGTACAGTCCCTCTTCTCAAATGTGACTGGCTCAGGCAACACTGCCGATGGTCGAAGTACTCTCTATTACAATACTTCTGCCACCTCCTCTACTGCATTAGGTTATTATGCCGCCGCTGGCACCGCCGCATACAACAACCAAGGCGGCACTTACCTCGGCTACCAAAGCGGCTACTCCGCCGCCACCGCTTCCGACTACAACACTCTCATCGGCTACCAGTCCGGCTACGGCATCACCACTGGCGCCAGAAATGTCTTCCTCGGCAACTCAACTATCGCCGCCTCATACAACCAAGTCACCACCGGCTCAAACAACATCAGTATCGGCAATGGCGTAGCAGTGGCAAGCGCAACTGCAAGCAATCAACTCAACATCGGCAACCTCATCTACGGTACCGGCCTTGATGGTACGGGCGCAACTCTTTCGACAGGCAATATCGGCATCGGCACCACCACCCCATGGGCGCAATTCTCAGTGAATCCAAATGGTGTTACCGGCCCTGCATTTGCAATCGGTTCTTCAACCGCAACGAATTTCGTTGTCACCAATGGGGGCAGTGTGGGCATCGGCACAGCGTCACCTACTCAGAAACTTGATGTTGCCGGCTCGATTAATGTTTCCTCCGGTTCAGCTTATATGTATGGGGGCTCCAACGTTATAGTTGCATCTACGGCACTTTCAAACTATTTCTTCGGAAATTCGGGGAATTTGACGATGACAGGTAATAATAATACTGGTCTTGGGTGGGGTGCACTGATCTCAAATACGAGTGGGTATTCCAACACTGCAACTGGCCTGCAAGCACTCTATAGTAATCAGGGTGGCAGATGGAATACTGCGAATGGTTTGAATGCTCTTTATGCAAATACCTCTGGTGAAGCTAATTCCGCCTTTGGTCTGAATGCGCTCACTGCAAATACTACGGGTTCTAATAATACAGCAGTAGGTATAAGTGCGCTCGCGGACCTAAATATCACGAACGGCACAGGGAACAATACTGCCATCGGTTCTGACGCAGGGAGAGGTATCGTTACGGGCATCAATAATACGATAATTGGTGCAAATGTTACGGGTCTATCGGCAGCACTCTCCAATAACATAATCATCGCCGATGGCTCAGGTAATCAGAGGATAAACGTGGGGAGTGCCGGCAACGTCGGTATCGGTACAACCTCTCCGTACTCTTTGCTCTCTCTCTCTAACTCTGTAACCACAGCTGCCAACACTCCACTCTTAACCATCGCCTCAACAACTGGTGGTACGTCGACATCGACAGTGATGACAATCCTAGCGGGCGGCAACATCGGCATCGGCAACGCCTCTCCTTCTTCCCGTCTCGACATCACCAACTCTGCCACCAGTTCTGCAATCATCACACTGCGTGATCCACTTGGTAACGTAGCACTTGAACTCCGAGCCGGCACCTCAACACTCTTCACTACAGCCGTCGGTGTATCGGCAGGCTCTAAAATTACGACTGGTGCCAATAACTCCGCTTTCGGCTACCTCGCTGTATCATCAAACCGAACAGGGTCGAACAACTCCGGCTTCGGTAGTAGTGCATTGCGCGACACGACGACGGGCGACGCAAACACCGGTATCGGTTATCAATCTCTCATGTTTAACACGAGCGGTTATTCAAATACGGGCATCGGTAACCGCGCCCTCTACAATAACTTCAGTGGCTTCGAAAATACGGGGTTGGGCATGTTTGCCCTTCAGACCAACAGCGGTGGCGCAAATAACACGGCGGTAGGTCATACGTCTCTCAACAGCAACCTTTCCGGCAGCTATAACACCGCTGTCGGCCAAGCAGCCCTATTCTCCGCCGATGCGGTATACAACACTGCTGTCGGCTACCGGTCCGTTTACTACAACGTATCCGGCACCGGCAACACCGCTCTCGGTCAAGAAGCTGGCTACGGCGTCACCGCAAACTCTTTCGCTTCTTCAACCCTCCTCGGCTACCGCTCCGGCTACGGCCTCACTACCGGCTCAAGAAACGTTCTCCTCGGTTTCCAAGCTGGCGATGCCATTACCTCCGGTCAGGGCAACATCATCATCGGCTACGACATTGACGCACCATCAGCAACGAGCAACAATCAGCTCAACATCGGAAACCTACTCTTCGGTACGGGTCTTGATGGTACGGGCACAACGCTTTCGACAGGGAATATTGGTATCGGCACGACGAGCCCGGCCACTTTGCTTGAAGTAGGGGGTTCTACAGCCAATGTCACTTTAGGCGGGTATAAGAGTTGTACCGGATTTACCTCAAACGCAAATGGTCTTGTCGCGTGTACAGCTTCTGATCAGCGCCTCAAGCAAGATATCGTTTCGCTCGACGGCTCAAGCGGGCTTGCTGCTATCAATGCTCTCAATCCAGTCTCCTTCTATTGGAAGCCAGAAACTGAGCGTAGTACACAACAACAGTTCGGGCTCATCGCGCAGCAGGTGCAGAATGTATTTCCAAATCTTGTTGTTACCTCGAGTCCGACGATACTCACTCCAGATGGAACATTTTCAGTGAACTATGAAGGTCTCATTTCACCGATGATTCGCGCGATACAAGAGCTTGATGCGAAGTTTCTCATTCCTAATGCCACAACGACATTGCCGTCGTCTGTTCTGACGGTCGACGGGAAGAGTGTTGATCTCTACAATCTAGCGACCTATAGTGTTTCGGAGATTGCTAGGCTTGCCGCAAAGACGGATGAGCAGGAGGTGCGCGTGACCTCGCTTGAAACACGCATTGCCGCTCTGGAGAGCGGGGCGATTTCAACCTCTTCCGGTACGCCGATGTTCTCTACTTCAACACTCGCGAGCGCGCTGGACTCCTTCGGTGTTTTGATTCAGAAGGGCATCGCGCAGTTCAATACGCTCGTCTTCCGTCAACTCGTCGCAAGCAAAGATGCAGACGGCACGAGCTCGGCCGGCTCGGTCACACTCCTCGCCGGCAACACTGTCGCACAGGTCAATAATTCGCTCGTGGCCCCATCGACCAAAGTCTTCATCACATTCAATTCTCAGATTACGGGGAGTTGGTGGGTTTCCGACAAAGCGCCCGGTTCCTTCCGCGTCGTCTTGTCCGCACCGCAGGCCGCCGATGTCTCCTTCGATTACTTCCTTGTGCAGACGGAGGGACAAATCGCGACCTCGACACCTTCCGGTACTGTTTCGCAAGGAAGTAGCGTATCGCAATCAAATGGTCCTGATACCGTGCCGCCGGTCATCACTCTCCTCGGCGATAACCCTGTTCGCATTTCCGTTGGCGGCGCGTTCGTAGATCCTGGTATAACGGTTACCGACAATGTAGATAGTGCCGTTCCGTACATTACTTTCGTCAATGGGGTAGAGCAGCCGGTCTCCTCGATTGATACAGGAAGCGAGACGACCTACATCATCACGTACTCGGCGACCGATACAGCAGGGAACTTCTCTACCGCGACGCGCTCCGTCATCGTTGGTGGGACATCAGGCGGGACAGTAACTACAACAACCACGACCGCGAGCAGTACACCTCCCGCATCGGGACTTCCGACGGAAAGCCTCTCGACCGACACAATCGCGCCAGTGGTAACGCTCGTCGGGGCGGCGGCGATGCAAATAAATATAGGCGACGTTTTCACCGACCCAGGAGCAATCGCTACCGATGCCGCTGATGGTGATTTGACCGCAAAGATTGTTGTTACGGGTACAGTCGATACTACTTCTGCCGGTCTTTACACGCTGACCTATTCGGCAACCGATGCAGCAGGGAACACCGGAAATGTTTCCCGCGTTGTCACTGTCACTACACCTACTTAAATATGGTAACCTCGACTCAAACCATCTCTCAATAAATAAGAAATAAGCGGCCGTCGAAACCGTCTCCCTCATACAATCCTTCGGAGCTGATGCTGCGGTTATCGCGAGAGTGAGGGCGGTGTTGGGGAGATGGGAGGTTGTGCTGTTTTGCGGTGTGATTGTCCAGCGCGATCGGCACGAAGCTCGAGATACAGTTTTGCAAAACCACAGCCGGCTGTGTTTTGGTGTACGTGGGGATAAGTGGATTTGTGACGTTTCGTAATTCAAGGTGCTATAATCAGTGTAACGTGGTCAATTGAAACTATAGCAATGATTGGTGAAACCATAAAAAAGGTCCGCACGAAGCTTGGCTTGATCCAAGACGACTTAGTGAGAAAATCTGGTGTAAAGAACACAACCCTTACTAAAATTGAGAGCAATGTGGTCGTCAAGCCAAGCGTTCAAACGGGGCCACCGATGAGTAAATTGCTTCGTATTATATGGCTCACAACTCTGCTCCTGGGAGGGACTGCAGGGCCAAACTCGGCCCACGCCTACTATGTAGAAATCGGGACACTGCCGTGGAGTTCCACCTTCGCCCCCAGCGTTAATTGTGTCGCTGGCTCCTGGCTTTACGGAGATCGGTGCGATGGGATAGAAGTGGCGGGTGGAGGAGCCTGTGCAAATGTTGTCAATGATGAAATCACCAGTGCCGCGAACTATTTAGGCGGGGGTGGCGGAAATGGCATGCGTCACTATATCGGGGATGGTCAGAATATAGGAGGTCAAGGTATGGGCATCTACTTCTCGAGTCCGTACCTCACGGAATTCTATTTTCGGTGGTACATGCGCTATCAGGCGGGATTCGCCTGGTCGACACTGGGCTATCAGAAGTTGATCTATCCCAACCCACAGTCTGCTGTGCTGGATTTTGTGAATGGCAATGACTGGTCGCTGACTTCCCAGAATACGGGTGTTAACTACACACGTACTGGGGGTGGATGGCACACCATTCAGGCAAACGGCCAGGCGACCTCCGATGGAAACTGGCATGCATATGAAGTCCGCATGAAGGCTGAGGTTGATGGGAATGATGGCATACTTGAAGTGTGGGTTGACGGGGCGAAAATATGGTCACGCCTAGACATTAACATGGACAGTATCAATGGGAGACCATTTACGGGTTTTGGGATACTGACCAACCAAAACAGTCCTAGCAATGGCGGGTGCGTCGCTGTGGATCTTGATGATTTCGCAATAAGTACGAGTGGACCGATTGGGCCCATCGGTGGGTCAAATCCTCTCCCGGACACCACCGCCCCAACCATCTCCCTCACCACTCCCACCTCAGGCTCCACCGTCTCCGGAACAACAGTCACCCTCTCCGCCACCGCCTCTGACAACACCGGCGTCTCCAGCGTCCAGTTCCTTCTCGACGGCACTAACCTCGGTACCGAAGACACCACAGCTCCATACTCCATCACCTGGAACACCACCTCAGCCACAAACGCCTCACACACTCTCACCGCCCGTGCCCGAGATGCAGCAGGGAATCAGACCATCTCAGCAGCAGTCACGGTCACCACATCAAACATCGTCGTCACTCCTGACACCACCCCTCCCACCACCCCAACCTCCCTCTCTGCTACCCCAACCTCCTCATCAGCAATCAACCTCTCCTGGTCTGCCTCCTCTGACAACGTCGGCGTTGCCGGCTATCGCATATACCGAAACGGCACCCAGATAGGTACCGTCACCACAAACACATACTCCAACACCGGCCTCTCTCCCTCCACCTCATACACATACACCGTCTCGGCATACGACGCTGCAGGAAATGCCTCGGCACAATCCACAAGTGCAAGCGGTTCCACCCAGAGCACTCCCGTCGTCACCGCAACCCCTCCACCACCTCCTCCTTCAACAATCACAAACACTCCTCCTGCTTCAGGAGCCATCGGCTCCACCGCTACGACTCCCACCCCTCCCGCCACTATCCCAACAGTCTCCACCCCTACAACGCCTTCCACACCACCAACCTCCTCACTCTCTCTCACCCGCAACCTCTATCGCGGTACCAAAGGCACTGACGTGCAGAGTCTCCAGACCTTCCTCATCCAACAAAACTACCTCGCCCCCACCAACAACACCGGCTTCTATGGCTCTCTCACCAAACAAGCGGTTGAGAAGTATCAGTGTGCTAAGAATCTCATCTGCTCCGGTACCGAAGTATCCACCGGCTATGGCGTCGTGGGACCAAAGACCCGTACCAGCTTGAACACCGCTACCATCTCAACAGGCACCACTACCTCCTTCACCACCAACCTCACTCCTGCCCAGGTGGATGCCATCCTCTCCGTCCTNNTCATTGAGCAGGTGAAGAGGAGTTTGGGGAGGTGAGAATTGTAGATACTGACTCACTTCAAGTTAAATGCACTCATTATTCTTATAAATAAAGACCTGTTGAAATCCATCAGCAGGTATGTGTGTGGTAATCTTAGGGCTAAGATGTTTGGTAAAGAAATTTCTTATATTCTTTTGTTTCTGATCGGATCAGGAATTTCTTTAGGTGTTTCAAACAAAGTATTCGCAGCAGAACAGCGTTGCAATGAATTGATTTCGAATTGTGTGTGTTCAGAGTCGCTAAACACACAGAATTATTCACTTGTGTCGGGCACGAGCTGGGGTTGGAATCCCGATGATAGCACTACGAAACAATGCAAGTCATCTGGCTGGGCGGGAGTTGCGTATGAAAACAGCACTTTCAATCTCACTGTTGATACTGCAGCAACCAACCCGACTATGTTTGCTGCATTACCGGCGGGAGCAGCTGTAACTTATATTCCCAGAAGTTATGCTGGCGCTGGTATGGGGGCGATGGGAACAAAGTTTACTGCGGGTGTAGATCCAGTACAACGTCGCGTATTTCGTTTTTATCGATATTATTCACCGGACCACCAATTTACTGACTCTACTGCGCCTAATTGTAATAGCGGTAAAGTTTTTCAAGGAGGATTCAATGGCGCTTATACTGGCGGGCCGATGCTGGGCATACCTGGTGGTTGGTTTATTTACGACATTGCTCCAAGCTTGCAATGGAGTGGTGCATTCGCGGCAAATTCGCCATTTGCGGGCGCTGTTGGATCGTTACCTTCGCCAATCAATAGTATGCGCGGCAAATGGTTTCGATTCGAGATTGCTATAAACGGAACAGGGACTACTCCTGGAACAACATCCATCGAATGGTACCTTAAGAATGTTACTGACAATACACCTGAGATTACTGTTTTGAATACAGCTAGTGATCCTAGGATGAACGGTATTTATCCGACTAGCGAATTAACAGATTTTGCAGCCAATGGCTTCCGTAGTAATAATGGCGATGCTTGTTCTGGGTATATTGGACAGACGCACGTATTGGCGGCTGCATTTTCTACCAACGCCGGACAACGTATCGGTGCAGCCTGCGAGGTCGAAGGCGGTTGCGGCACCCCAGCTCCAACTCCCACCCCCGACACCACCGCTCCTTCCACCCCCACCTCTCTCATCGTCACCACTATCTCCTCCACTCAAATCAACCTCTCCTGGACTGCCTCCACCGACAATATGGGTGTTACTGGCTATCGCATATACCGAGGCGGCTCTCAAATAGCCACTGCAGCAGGCACCACATACTCAAGCACCGGCCTCTCACCATCCACCGCATACTCATACACCGTCTCTGCATACGATGCTTCCGGCAATACTTCGGTACAGTCCGCTTCCGCCTCTGCTACCACCCAAACGGCTTCCACTGCCCCCATTGTCGGAACAGTGACGCTCGTCGACTTTGGAGCAACCGCCTCTGCTAATACTTTCGGTCTCACCGGTTGGAATACGGTGATCAAAGATGTATACACTCTGTACCAGAGCGCAGGACCGGGGGGAACCATGGGAGGGGTCAACGGAGGATACGATTTCCAAGGTGTGACGGGAACATCCCGGACATTTTCCGCAGGGGATCAGATCACAGTGACCTGGCACAACAGCTCTGCCGCCTCCCAGACGTTCACCCCGCAGATCAGCATGACGAATGCCGGGCGCTTCTGGAATACACCTAGCTCATACTCCATGAGTCAGGTGACCTTGTCTCCGGGAGCAACTGCCACAAGCCAATTCACCTTCACTTCTTCCACTGCCGGCTCCTACTCCCTCGTGAATGTGAATGTGAATCTCGACTACAGCACCATCATTTGCGACAAGATCGTATTGATTCCAAGCGGCACCCCCACCCCCGACATCTCCGCTCCCTCCACTCCAACCGGCCTCACCGCCACTGCCGTCTCCACTACTCAAATCAACCTCTCTTGGAGTCCTGCAACTGACAATGTTGCAGTCAGTGGATACCGCATATACCGCAATGGCACGCAGATCGCAACTTCCGCTACGAACTCATACTCCGATACCGCACTCTCTCCCTCCACCACATACTCATACATCGTCGCAGCATATGACACAGCAGGGAACATCTCGATACAATCTGCCTCTGTCTCTGCTACTACCCAAGCTATTTCTATTCCCGACACCACCGCCCCTTCTGTCTCCCTCACCGCTCCCGCAGCAAATGCCACTGTCTCAAGTACTATCACCGTCCCCGCTTCAGCTTCTGATAACGTAGGGGTATCAGGCGTTCAGTTCAAGCTCGATGGCGCTAACCTCGGTACTGAAGACATCACTGCTCCCTATTCGATCATCTGGGATACCACCACTTCCTCAAATGGCTTACACACCCTCACCGCCATCGCGAGAGATGCAGCAGGAAACACCACTACGTCGACTGGGGTGAGTGTCACGGTTTCAAATACGGTATCTGGCGCAATTTGCGAAGCGGCGACAGGATCGAAATGTTACTACGTATCCAATACAGCAGGCTCAGGTACTGGGACATTTGCGAATCCTTACGGTATGGCGGATCTTCCCCGTAGTGATACAACTAACTGCTCGCTCTCCAGTCCGGCTATTGGACCATTGATGCCGGGAGACGTTCTTTATTTCCGTGGCGGTAGTTATTCTTTTACCACTTGCGGGGCAGCCAATTATTGGGCGATGGGATACATTCGCCCGGCACGTTCTGGACTAGCGGGAAAACCAATCACGTTCAAAGCATATCCTTCTGAAACTGTGCAAGTGCAAGTCGGTAGCGGAACTCAACCAACTTTCGGCACTGTCGGACTCAATTACATTCGCTTTCAAGGCTTTACAGTGCTTGGAGGGTTCGGAATGATCACTGGTCGTAATAACGAAATTTCATACAATGAAATCATTGGTTCTTTCGTGAATAATGTGTTCAATCATGATGGAATTTCAATCGGAATCTATGGGGATGTCACCGATGCTCCATGGATTCATCACAACATAATTCGTGGCGTCACTGGTCTCTCAGAAAATAGTACGGGACTCAAATTCTATTCCACAACAAACGCCATCATTGAGGACAATTACATTCATGACAATACGTCCGGTATTCATAATAAACACGGAAATCAAGATAATACATTCCGACGCAACTGGGTCAGTAATAACCAAAAAGCTCAAATCATGGGTGGTAGCGGCCCAGATGAACGCTGGCGAGCTTTTATCTATGACAACGTTATAGATGGCAATGGAGTCAATTCACTGTACGTTAGTGGTGGCAGTGAAATTCATGACAACCTTATTCGTGGCGACACACTCGCTGGTACATGGCAGGGAGATAGCACTACCAGCAATATTTGGAATAATGTCGTACTCAGTACGACAGGATCAATTCGTGGTTACTATGACAGTGTCGCAAATTTTGTGAGCAGCGGAGCTGCAGCGCAGTTGAACTACATGAACTACAATCTCTACAACGTATCTCCTAGTTATCCTTTTGGGCAGTACACAACCACGCCGCAAAATTTCACTCTTCTGGATATGAAGAATCGTGGCTTCGAACAAAACTCCTCTGTAGCCACCAGTCCACAAATCTTTGTCGATGAAATTTCTTATTCTCTACAGAACCCATGGAAGACCTCTGGCCGCTATGGCGACGCCTATGGGCCGGACAATATCGCGCAGATTATAAATCCAAATCGATACGGCCCGACAGTCTTGTTGTCAGGTTCTCCGTCTGCACCCACACCGACCCCGCCTCCCACCTCCACCAAGTTCTCCCTCAACGACCGTATCCAATCAACTGCCACACTCAATGTCCGTGCCACCGCATCTGCCACGGGCTCTCTGCTCGGCTCTCAATCCGCTAACGCGCTCGGCACCATTGTCGGCGGCCCCACAAACTCCGGCGGCTTCAACTGGTGGAACGTCAACTATGACACCGGCGTGGACGGATGGTCAGTCGAGGACTATCTCGTGAAGTATGTAGCTCCTGTTGCAGACACCACAGTTCCCACCACCCCAACCTCTCTCACCGCCACTGCCATCTCCACCACACAAATCAATCTTTCTTGGAGCGCATCAACGGACAATATCGGTGTCACAGGATACAAGATATATCGAAACGGCACCCAGATCGCAACTTCCGCTACGAACTCATACTCCAATACTGGCCTCTCCGCCTCAACCGCATACTCATACACCGTCTCCGCATATGACGCAGCAGGGAATACGTCGGTACAATCTGCTTCGGCAAGTGCGACAACACAGGCCATCACTCCAACGCCAATTTCATTAACGCCGACTCCAGGCCCAAATGACACGATCATCTTCCAAGATGATTTTGAAGGAGGAAACCTAAGTAAATGGGATGAAGTTAGTCCTAGTCGTTACTCGATCACATCCGTTCCTGCAAATATTAAATCAGGTACAGGAGCACTTGAAGCATTGATTGATAGCACGTCGAGCGGCAATCTCGGAAAATGGTATATGCCCGGATACGATGAAGTCTATGTAGCATTTGATGTGAAGTTTGAAACCGGATTTCAGAATATGCGCAGCGACGGGTACGGCATGCACTTCTTTGAGCAATTAGGAAACCGCACTGACAACCAATGGTCAGCAAGTGGTCAGGCAGGCATCAGGCCAAATGGAACTGATTTCTTTGAGAGCGTGGTGGATCCTAATCAAATCTATAACGACCCGACTCTACGCCCTCTCCATTTCTATACATATTATCCAGACATGACGTGTCCGACTGCTCCTGCACTCTGCTACGGCAACATCTTCAGTCAGACTGCACCCGAATCGCCATTCACTAGTGGAGTGTGGCATCGGGTTGTTTTCCGTATCAAAGCGAATACGGTTGGTCAAAAAGATGGGGCCCAGAGTCTTTGGTTTGATGGCACTCAAAAAATCGATATGCAGAATATGCGTTGGCGTGACACCACAAACTTAAAACTCAATCAGCTGCGCTTCGACTTTTATTTGCCGGGCGCAATTAAGACGGAACATGCTTGGATCGACAATTTGGTGGCATGGACTCCTTCGGCCACATATACACCTCCGCCTCTTCCGCCTGCCTCCACCAAATTCATCCTCAACGACCGTATCCAGTCAACTGCGACCCTCAACGTTCGCTCCACTCCTTCCACCTCCGGCACCCTCTTAGGCTCCCAAACTACCAACACACTCGGTACTGTCATCGGGGGTCCCGCAAACGCCAACGGCTTCAACTGGTGGAACATCAACTACGACACCGGTGTGGATGGTTGGTCAGTGGAGGACTATCTCGTCACTTATACCGCACCGACTGCTGACACCACCGCCCCAACAACCCCAACCTCTCTCACCGCCACCGCATTCTCCTCAACCCAAATCAATCTCTCCTGGACTGCAAGTACTGACGCCGTGGGAGTCACCGGCTATCGCATCGAACGCTGCCAAGGCTCTGCTTGCACCACCTTCGCTCAAATCGCCACCCCTATAACCACCACATACTCAGACACTCTCCTCACTGTCTCCACGGCATACTCATATCGAATCAGAGCACTAGACGCAGCTGGGAATCTCTCCGGATACTCAGCAACTGCTTCTGCCACCACCCCAGCCGCTCCTGACACTCTCGCCCCCACCATCTCTCTCACCGCTCCTCTCTCAGGCGCAACCGTCTCCGGCACCACCGTCACTCTCTCCGCCTCAGCCTCTGACAACTCCGGAGTCGGAGGTGTCCAATTCAAACTCGATGGCTCTAACCTCGGTACGGAAGACACCACTGCTCCATACTCCATCACCTGGAACACCACTTCAGCAACCAATGGTGCTCATGCCCTCACCGCCACAGCGAGAGATGCAGCAGGGAATCAGACCACCTCCACCGGAGTCTCGGTCACCACCTCTAACAGTGTTGTCACCCCTGACACCACTCCTCCCACAACCCCAATCAACCTTTCAACAACTCCTATCTCCTCAACCCAAATCAATCTTGCTTGGACAGCTTCCACAGACAACGTGGGTGTTGCTGGCTATCGCGTATACCGGAACGGTACCCAGATCACCACAGTCACCACTCCTTCATACTCCAACACCGGACTCTCACCCTCCACCTCATACACCTATACCGTCTCTGCATACGACGCAGCAGGGAATACCTCTGCTCAATCAACAAGTGCAAGTGGCTCCACTCAGAGCGCTCCCGTCGTCACCGCAACTCCTCCTCCTCCTTCAACAAATACAAACACCCCTCCCGCCTCAGGTGCCACCGGCTCCATCTCTCCAACCCCCACACCTCCCATCACCACTCCCACAGTCTCCACACCAACCACTCCCTCAACCCCAACCTCCTCACTCTCTCTCACCCGCAACCTCTATCGCGGTACCAAAGGCACTGACGTACAG
>CXWL01124210.1_pt1 | contig 16476 bp, 8 predicted proteins | sample 590931 | NCBI WGS metagenome assembly CXWL01 (sample SAMEA3498368, study PRJEB10139) | groundwater metagenome | biome: water well; material: biofilm material | place: Germany | collected 2015-04-27 | reverse complement strand
TAGTTCATTTGTAAGTGTTTCTGATTTTATATACGATAAATTTGCGGTTACGGCTTGTTCAATAGTATCATTATTTTGAATTTGAACTTTAATCTTATCGGTAACTTCAAAACCAGAATCCTTACGGATATTTTGAATTCTGTTGACTAACTCTCTCGCTATCCCTTCTTTACGTAATTCATCAGAAATTGTNNTTTATCTAATTCATTAATCTGTTCTTGCGAAAAACCTTGTATCTCTTTGGCAATCAAGCCCATATCTTTACCGAAACGAGGCCCTAAAGCTTTAAAATTAGGCTTAATTTGCTTCACTAAAACCCCAGAAGCGTCTTCTAACAACTCTATTTCTTTTACGTTAACTTCCGCTTTAATTAAGTCTTCAATAGCTAAAATTTCTGCTTTAAAAACCTCATCAAGTACCGGAATCATTACTCTTTGTAACGGTTGACGTACTTTAATCATCTCTTTCTTACGCAATGATAAAACTAGTGAAGATATCGTTTGTGCTTTCTGCATTCTACTTTCAAGTGATTTATCAACAAAGTTTTCAACTGAAACTGGGAAGTTTGCCAAGTGAATACTTTCGAAACTTTCCTTGTTAGTTGTGGCATTCAGGTCTTTATATAGCTTGTCCATAAAGAATGGCGCAACAGGTGCCGATAATTTAGCAACCGTTTCTAAACAGGTATAAAGCGTCTGATAAGCCGCAATTTTGTCTTGCGCGTACTCACCTTTCCAGAATCTACGACGACATAAACGCACATACCAGTTACTTAAATTCTCTTGTACGAAGTCGGAAATAGCTCTTGTTGCACGAGTTGGTTCGTAATCGGCATAAGCCTCATCAACAACTTGTATTAATGTGTGTAATTCCGATAAAATCCAACGGTCAATTTCTGGTCTTTCTGCTAATGGAACTTCCGCTTCAGCATAAGTAAACCCATCAATATTCGCATATAAACCAAAGAAAGAATACGTGTTATACAACGTTCCGAAGAATTTTCTACGCACCTCAGCAATTCCTTCTAAATCGAATTTTAAATTATCCCACGGATTGGCATTTGAAATCATGTACCAACGTGTTGCATCTGGACCATATTCGGCTAAAGTTTCAAACGGATCGGCAGCATTACCTAAACGTTTCGACATCTTTTGTCCGTTTTTGTCCAAAACTAAACCATTTGAAACTACATTTTTATAGGCTACTTTATCGAAAACTAATGTCGAAATAGCATGTAACGTATAAAACCAACCACGAGTTTGGTCTACTCCTTCTGCAATAAAATCGGCTGGAAAATCTTTATTTTCGTCAATTTTATCTTTATTTTCGAAAGGATAATGCCATTGTGCATAAGGCATCGAACCAGAATCGAACCAAACATCAATTAAATCGCTTTCACGGTTCATTGGTTTACCAGATGCGGAAACTAATACAATTTCATCTACAACGTTTTTATGTAAATCAACCAAATCGTAATTTGTTTCTGCCATGTTTCCGATTTCGAATCCTTTGAATGGATTTTCAGTCATGAAACCAGCAGCAATTGATTTTTCAATTTCGTTATATAATTCTTCTACAGAACCCACACAGATGGTTTCTGTTCCATCCTCATTTCTCCATAATGGTAATGGAATTCCCCAATATCTTGAACGAGATAAATTCCAATCGTTGGCGTTTTTCAGCCAATTTCCGAAACGACCTTCACCAGTTGCTTTTGGTTTCCAGTTAATGGTTTCGTTTAAGTCAAACATTCTGTCTTTCACCTCAGTTACTTTAATGAACCAAGAATCTAAAGGATAATATAAAATTGGCTTGTCAGTTCTCCAACAATGTGGGTAACTGTGCACGTATTTTTCAACTTTGAAAGCTTTATTTTCTTCTTTTAACTGAATAGCGATTTCAACATCAACTGAACGTTCTGGTGCTTCACCATCGTTATAATATTCGTTCTTCACGTATTTTCCAGAATATTCACCTAAATTTTGGATGAATCTTCCTTGTAAATCTACTAAAGGAACGGCGTTTCCATTTTCGTCTAAAACCAACATTGGTGGCACTTCTGGCGTAGCTTCTTTCGCGACTTTCGCATCATCAGCTCCAAAAGTTGGTGCGGTATGAACTACTCCAGTTCCATCTTCCGTAGTAACGAAATCTCCAGAAATTACTCTAAAGGCATTTTCTGGTGTTTGATATGGTAATGCCCAAGGCAATAATTGTTCGTAACGAATTCCAACTAAATCTGCACCTTTACATTCGGTTAAAATTTGGTATGGAATATTTTTATCGCCTTCTTTAAAGTTTTCAAAGTCAGAAGGTTCTGTACTTGCAAAAAATCCTTTTCCGAATTGTTTTCCAACTAAATTCTTAGCTAAAACAACTTTCATTGGACGGAAAGTATATTGATTGAATGTTTCAACTAAAGCATAATCGATTTTTGGACCAACCGTTAAAGCGGTATTACTTGGTAATGTCCATGGAGTTGTTGTCCAAGCTAAGATATGAATGTCTCCAAAGTTCTGTAAGAAACTTGGTAACGTTTCGTTTTTTGTTTTGAATTGCGCTACAACAGTCGTATCCGTAACATCACGATACGAACCTGGTTGATTCACTTCGTGAGAAGACAAACCAGTTCCTGCTTTTGGCGAATAAGGCTGAATCGTATAGCCTTTGTACAACAAATCTTTGTTATAAATTTGTTTTAACAACCACCAAACCGATTCCATGTATTTAGATTTGTAAGTCACATATGGATCTTCCATATCAACCCAATAACCCATTTTTTCGGTCAAGTCATTCCACACGTCTGTATAACGCATTACGGTTTTTTTACACGCTTCGTTATATTCAGTAATTGAAATNNGTTACACTTTTTTCAAAGATGTTATTTTTTTTCCAAAAATCAAGAACTTCTGATGCTACTGTTGGCAAGTCAAGTCCTTTGTATTCAGTAAATTTTGTGCTCATTTTGTCGCTTTCTAAAATCAATCTGCGAAAGTAATGATTTAAAGATAAAAGGCAAAAGGTAAACGATAAAAGTTGCTTATAGCTAAATAAAAAAAACCATCACTTTATGTTGTAAGTAATGGTTTTTAAAAAATTTGTCCGATAAAGTATTTCTTCTTGACTAATTCCATTTTAATTTCTGATATTAATTACAATCCATTTGTTTAACGTTCCATCATATACAAACTCAAGTGTACCTACTCCAGAAGTTGATGTTGAAGAACCTAATGTGTCAATATTATTTGCTGGTATTGAAGAACTCATACTGTTAATAGTAAGATTTACAGCACTAGAATTATAAATTATTAAATGTCTTCCATCTGTTCCGCCAGTTATTCCAGAAATAGTATAGTTATGAGCTGGACCCATTCTAAAAATAACAATGTCTAAATTCGCTCCACTTAAATCAAGATTCACATTGTCAAAAGTTTGGTTTGGTGCCGTTGTAGTTATTAGAATTGGAGCAATCTTATATTTTGTTGGAGAACTTACACTTGCAGTTGAGAGTTCATTGTCTTTTAAAACGAGCCCATCACCAACTTTTATGGAGGTGACATCGCCTTGTGCGCAATTTCCCAACAACTTGTCAGAAGTAGTTGTGTTGTTAGTATTTGTAACACGTAAATTTCCTTGAACGTGTAAAGTTGCTTGAGGAGTAGTAGTTCCAATACCAACTTGTGCAAAATTTAATTGTGTGAAAAGTAATAAAATGATGCGAGGGGCTGTTAGGGGGAATTTTTTTATCATAATATTTATTTTTTAACATTAACAGTATGAAATTACTAATAACTTGTTAAAAAAATATTAATAATGCGACACAAAGCATACAAAATAGACAAAAAACAGTATCTGATGATAAAAAGTTAAAAAAAACCGACAAAACACAAATAAGTACCTGTTTTACAATGTTTTAACACGAAAACATCTTTTTTTTTAACGTTTTATTTGAAAAAAGAATTCCCAAAATGAATTGGGAATTCTTGTTACTTTAAATATTTTTTAGTGAGCACTTTCCCTGAACTTAAAACAACCTTTATTAATAAAGTTTGCATTTCAGTAGTCAACTTATTCGTTCGAAAAACAGTATGGTTTATATTTTCAAAACTGTTTAGTTTTCTTCCTAAAACATCAAAAACGACTATTTTTTCAATGTCTTCATTTGAAGATTTTATAACCGTTTCATTTGAATCTGTGTAAACCAAAATTGTATTTTCATCCTCAATTGATAATAAATTATTCTGATAAACCACTTGAAATCTGTCTGAAAAATCTCCTATTAGAGAAGTAAAACTATACGGACTTTCTTTAATATCATGAATGGTGAAGGTATAATTGTCTTTCAAATATATATCTTGTCCTTCAAACAAGCCATCCGAATGATCAAAAGAAATAGTATAAGTGCCTGATTGATTGATTTTCAAGCCTAATGGAACCACATCTGTATCAACAAAAGGCAATTCGCGCCCTTGAATAACGTATTTCTGATTGTTTACAAGGCAATATATGAAAGATTTAGAAGTATCTAAAACCAATCCATCTGAAGCATCAACATCATTTATTGCTCCTGTTGTGTAACCTAATAGAATTTGATTATGATTATTATTTGAGTCGCTTAAGTTCAACCAGATTCTGTGTTTTTCTTCATTTGAAGATGTGGTTTTAAAAAATTGCGTACTTGAAGAACCGTAAACTCTTTGATTGTTATTGAAATTTGCTGTTCCACCTGTAGCGGTTTTCACAAAAAACCCTTGACCCACTTGAATGTAATCTAAAGGAATTAATCCACCAGCAGCTGATGCTACTCCACCTAAAGTGGTAAACGCCGCATAATTATTAACTGGATAAATTCCTCCAACAGCTGGTATTGTATGTGTCCAATAATAAAGTGTATTGATATTCGGATTGTCAGCTAAAAATAATCTTGCGTTTAAAGGTGATGGATATGGATTTCCTAATAAATTATACCCAATACCTAAAGTTTGAGAAGCGTTTCCGTTAAACGGGACGCCATTAAATTCTCCATTATAAATTGCAGGAATTAAAGGTGACCAATTATCAGCAACTCGTATCATATATCCTTTTCCTGAAACAAAATTATTTGTTGGCGCAATGGATTGATAAGCAGTTGCGGTAGTTGTGCCTGTTGACAAAAACTCGTAAAAACGTGTTGGAATGGTATTTGGAGAAAAAGACAATAATTGCTGTCCAATAACAGGTGAAGCCCAAGCCGTATAATCTTGACGAATCATTGGAGTTGATTTTCTCTTTATCTTAATATTACCTGTGTTCGTATTGGAATTGATTTGTAATAAACTGGCATTGTTTTCAAATGTTAAACTCGCACCAACTGCAACATTCACCGCGTTTGTCACTTTTAAAGTATGATTAGAATTAAAAACTACATTAGCCGTTCCATTAACAGTAACACTGCAGGCTTCAACAATTCCTGTTGAAAAATAATTAGCATTAAAAACTACTGCTTTTCTGTTATCTGGCAAACCATTTGTCCAAGCCGTTCCATTCCATGAAGTCGTACTGTTCCCGCAAGGTAGAATTAGGTTAACTGAATAATCTTCTACTTCATATAAATTAGAAGCATGAATTGTATTACAATAAGCTGTAGCTGTTGGTGTGGCTGAATTTAAACACACTACTCTCATTCTAGTAACTCCAAAATTAATCGTATTAGGAACTGTAAAATTTAATGTTGTAGAAGTTGCCGTTCCTCCAAGTAAAGCAGAAGAATATGCTACCCTTTCACTAGAATCATCAAAATCACCATCTTTATTATAATCTATCCAAACCGAAAAACCACAATTCTTAGAGTTTGGTGATACTGATGGTTTTGAAATAGTCAATACATAAGATGTTCCTGCTGTTAAATTTGTAGAAATCCCCGTGAAATCTGAATAAACACTATTTACTGAAGAATTATTTATTGTGTTTAATAATACGTTTGTAATGTAATTATTGGGTGATAGTGTACTTCCACTAATAGAACAATAACCAGAAGTTGTGGTGAAATTTACAGAACTCGAATAATTAGATATAGCGGTATCACAAACCAATCTGATTTGAATTTCATAATTAGTAGCTTCAGTTAAACCTTGAACAAACAACGTGTTTACCGTTGTGGTTTGATGCATCCAATTTGTAGTACCAATTTGTCTGTAACGCAATTCAAATGTAGCAGGAAAAGCACTTGTCCAACTCATATTTGCTGATGAATTTGTAATTCCAGAAACAGCCAAACCAGTTGGTGTAACAAATGCACTATTATTATTTATAGTTACAGTTGCACTACAACTACTTTCTCCACCTTGATTGTCCACAACCGTTAAATAAACTTGTTGAGGCGTTCCCACATGTGAGCAATTGAATGTACTTTTATCTAGAATATATGAAACAATCGTTCCGTCATCTGTAGAGTTATTATTGATTTGACTTGGAAGAATTGTAACGTTTCCTGTCGTATTTAAGGTTGTAGTTAGGTTTTGGCAATTCGCCAATGGAGGACTCACGACTGTTGGACCAGTATATTGAATTTTAACAATAACTCCTGGGTTTACAATAGTTACTGCTGTACTTCCAGAAGGTCCAGAAGTACTTCCTGTATTGTCGGTAATGGCATAAAAAGTAACACCATCAGGATCCAAAGCCACATCTCTATATCTGTCATTAGAAGAATGGAAAATCTCATAAGTATCTCCTACAATTGAATTACCATCTGGTGCTAATTTCGCTCTATAAATGGTTCCTTTTTTTAAGGTTGGAATTAATAATGATCTTCCCCAATTTGGGATTTTATTCAATTCATAAATATCTATACTTGCAGGCGCTACTGTTGGCCACCCTAAAAAACCTCCTGTTGGAACAACTGCAGATGTGCTATTATAAGTTCCGATTGGTGGCATAAAGTTAGAAGGTGGACCGGAAGGAAAAGAAGTAAATTCATCAATTGGAGTTACGCCAGCAGCACAAACATCATCTGAAAAACTTCCTGCATTACATGGTGATGCTGTTGACCAATTACAATATGCATAAGACTTGTTGTCAAAATAACCTGCAATTTGTGGCCAACCATAATTTTTGGCTGGAACAATAATATTTAATTCATCGTCTACTTTTGCACCATGTTCAGAAGAATACAAAGTTCCATTTTGTGCAAAAACCAATCCTTGAGGATTTCTATGTCCATACGTATAAACATGACTTTGAACTCCAGCTAAAGTTGGATTATCTGAAGGAATGGTTCCATCTAAATTTAATCTTAAAATTTTACCTGGATAATTTGCATAATTAGTAGATGAAGTTGGTAAATTTTGAGCTAAAATTGGACTACAAGCATTCGCAAACTGATTGTTTCCTTGATCGCCAATAGTATAATATAATTTCATATCCGGTCCAATTTTCATTCTTCCTGAATTATGGTCATTACTTGCGGGCAAACCTTGTAACAAAGTCAATTCACTACCTAATGTCTTTGTGGTATTATTAAACGTAAATCTAGAAATTCTTAATTTACTTCCACCACTACTATAAGTATAAGCGATATATACATAATTGTCTGTAGTTGTTGCAATATTGGCATAAAGCGCTGGATGAATGGCAAAACCTAAAAGACCGTCTTGTCCAGCAGTTTGTGAAACTTGAGCAGATAAATCTATCATTGTAGTTATTGCTCCAGATGTTTTATTTACCCGAACCATTTTTTTCCCAACCCTTTCTGTAATCCACAGAAAACCATCAGGACCATAAGTGATTTCGCCAGGAAAATTTAATGCATTGTTGGAAGTTAAATTTGTTACTGTCCAATTTGGACCACTAGTAACTGGTGTTTGAGCATAATTGTAATTTGTAATAAACGCCAATAAAATGAAGTAGATTTTTCTCATAGATTTAAGAATTATTTGGAGAAAAGCGGGGTACTTTAAACAAATAAAACACATTGTTAAACTTTTAAATAAAAATACTTATTTTTTTTAATTTATCATTAAAAACTTGCATCGCATGAATTTATTTAACAAATAAGACCTAAAATATGATTTTTATTTAACGTTTTACGTTTTGTTTTAGAAATAACATTTCGTGTTTAAAACGAGATTTAACTAAAAATCTCCTTCAAAACATCTAAAGAATTTGGTCTTTTAAAGCCCTGTAAATGAATGGAATAATAATCTAAAATTATTTTAAGAAGTACTTGTCTTTCTTCTTTATGGAAGTTTTTTTGCGTGTCTTCAAACCTTAAATTGATTAATTTTTTCAATAAAAGTGTTTCGTGTTGATTTAAACAACTCGTACCTTGAAATGGAGAAAAAACACCGTCAATCATTCCAAAATAAGCCGCATCAGTTTCTTGCATTTGAGGATAGAAACCCAAAAACTTAGTTAATTGCAACAGAAAAATTAGATGAAAATTAGAAATAGTATCGTGAGTATCTAGCCACATTAAGGATGTTTCTAAAAAAGAAAATAGATTTTCATTTTTCTCTTCTTCAAAAATACTATTGTGTAATACTTCCGACAAGAAAAGAACCATCGAACTTTTTACAATATCTGTATTGATGTTTTGATAATTGTAAGCGAGTTTAACTTCCTTAAAATGTTCTAAAGTGCCTTTATTCTTATGATTGGCTTCAATTTCTAGAATATTTAAAGGCTGGAAATAAGCAATTTTTTGATTCGATTTTTTAGAAGAAAATGCACTTTGAATAAAATACGATTTTAACCCATCAGATTGAGTAAAACATTTTACAATTAAACTTTTTTCTTGATACTTAATTGCGCTTAAAACAATAGCTTGTGTTTTAATTTGCATTAGTTTAAATCTACATTATAATTAAGTAAGTTTCTATTAATTTTTAAAAGTTTTTGTTTACTAATAAAAATATTTTTGAAAATTTTATAATCCCAATTATTCTCTTTTTTCCATTGTTTTAAAGTACTCTGGCGCCAATTAAAATCGGGTTTCCAAAAATAATCTGGGGAAATATAACAATTTACAAAAGGAATTAAATAAGAGTTGTTCTTTTCGTTTTCAACAGGGTTTTCGTTAGTTAAGACTCTTTTAATACTTGTTGGAGCAATAAAATTTACGCCTCTTGTTTTTGTTTCTATTGCTAATTTTTCAATAGTGGTTTTATACTCAGATTCTATACTTTCCAAATTAAAATTATTGTAAGCTGTATTTCCAATTTTATCAATTGGTCTTAATTGGATTGTATCTATTTTGTATTCTCCGAAAACCTCAAAGAAATCTTTTAATTCAAGAAAGTTATCACTATTAAAAGTATAATTGATTCGGAGCTGTAAGTTTTTATTTCTTTGTTTTTCGTCTTTTATCAATTGTAAAACTTCATGAAATTTATCATAATTCCCTTTATCCATAAAATTTTCATACGTGTCTTTTTTCACACCGTGCAAGGATAAAATAAATTCATTTAGTCCATTGTCTGAAAACGACATAATAGATTCTTTGGTTAATAAATTTCCGTTAGTAACCATTGATAAATAAGGAATATTATGTTTTTTTGCAAGTTGAATTATTTCTAAATTGTGCTTAAATAAAGTAGGTTCAGCTCCACAACCAATTTGGAGTTTTAATGTGTTACTAAACACTCTTTTGGCAATAATTTCAAGTTCTTCTTTTTTAAAAATTCCTTTTAGTTTTTTTAATGCTTCTGGATCTGTAAAATAACACATCTTACACTTAAAATTACAAGCCAAAACGGGATCAAATTGAACATTTAAGTATCTTTTGTTTAAAACATTAAACACCCATAAACCAAAAAATTTAACTCTATGGCTTTTTGTGTTTTGGAATGTTCTTAAAATTTTATAAAAATCCATATTATCTAACCACCATTATTTTTTTAACTGTAGTTTCTGCAGCATCACTTGAAGTTACAAAAACCATATACACGCCAGAAGCCACTTTGTATTTACCAAATGCCGTGGTATCCCATTCTACAGTTCCACCAGAAGAAGTAGTTTCAAAAACTAGATTTCCTTCAATATCCGTGATTTTAAGATTAACTTTATCCATCAATCCAGCGATTTTTACCGTACCAGAATAGCCTGGTCGTACTGGATTTGGATACACGTAAACATTTTGTAAATCGTCGTCTCCTTTTGTAGAAGATCCTAAATAGGAAACCAAACCTTTATCTGTCGCAAAAAACACTTCTCCTGTCACCTCATCAATATCAATGTCAAGAACATTATTACTTGGCAATGGTGAATTCTCTTTTGTAAATCTTCGCAATGTAGTTTGTCCGTTTGCACTTACTTGAAATACTCCTGCATCAGCAATAGCAACCCATTTATTATTTGATCCGTCAACTTTTATATCTTGAATTACTTGTTGATAAAACAACTCTTGCGCTAAATCTCCTTCTTGAATGACAATATTAGTTGTCGTTAGTTCCGTTTCAGAAATAAACCGATCCACGCTGTTTAAAATTCTTAACCCTTTAAAAGTACCAATCCACAATTGATTTCTATTATCAACTGCCACACAACGTACATCATTGCTAGGTAAATTACCGTTTTCTTCGTTAATTATAATATACTTATTATTGTATTTTTCATTAAAAGCAATTACACCTCCAGCATAAGTAGCTACCCATTTTGTGCTATTTTTATCAATGTCAATATTGCCGTAGTGTAGCCATTCTGGACCTTGTATAACGTTGTTTAAATTATATGATTGCCAGGTATTATTGTTCTTTAAAACTTTAATTCCATTGTTAACTCTAGCATTTGTAAGCCATAGATTACCCTCTTTATCATATTTCATTCCGTTTATTCTAACAGAAATATTATTAGGGTCAGCAGCATCAACTAAAGATTCTAAAAAATTAGTTTCATTAAACAAAAAAGCATTGGTTTTATTTGTAAACTTCAACATACCACTATGACCCGATGCCACAAAAACTTCACTTAAATTTCTAGGATTTTCAGCAATTGCAGCTAAAGAAACTGCACCTTGGAGTTCAGATGTAGGAATTTTACTCCAACCATTATTTTTATTAAAAATACTAATCCCTTGTGCTTTATAATTCGGATTATATGTTCTATCATAACCTCCGTGTGTAACCCACAAGTCATTAGTAGTTTTAGTTACTTTAAAAGTATAATCTTCAATAGGTCCGTTTGGGGAAATGTTTGTAAATGCTAAAGGATTTAGAAGTGGTGATTCATATAAACCATTTCTTGCAGTACCAATGTATAATTTGTCGTTTTTAGTAATTGCACATGTAAATAATTCTGACACACCAGTAACTTGAAAAGTAGAAGCCACCATAACTAAACTGGTATTATAAACATTTACCTGATATTGCCCAGTAAATGTTAAGTATTCACCATCTGTTCTAAGTTTTAATGGTGCTGTATAGTGTGTACTGAAAACTTGAGGTGTATTCCCTACAAATTTATAAATATTGGTGTTGGTATCCGTTGCAATAAGCTGATTATTAAATACTAGCATACTGGTCCAGTTATCAGAATTGAACACAGACCATTGTGAAAAATTGTAAAGAAATGGATTACTTAAAGTTGCTTTTTTTATTCCATGATTACGAGTTACAGCAAAAATTTCACCATTTAAAACAGTCGTTTGTAAAACATCAATATAAATGTCGCTAGGAGTTCCTATATAAAAATTGCTTTCTATTTCGAAATTAGACAACTTAATCACACTAATTCCGTACTGTGTTGACACGTAAACTTTCCCGTTATATTCGTAAAAATCATTAATTTTTTTACTGTTGGGCGAAACTTGTACTTCTGAAATAATATCTACTTTGTTTAATGTACTTCCGTCTGGTTTGATGATAATAATTAAACCGTTTTTATTTCCAACTAAAGTATGCTTGTTTGAAGTATGAAAAATAGCAGTAATTTCATCTGGTTTTACATCATTAACCGAAGTGAAAGTGGTTAATATATTAGAAGAAACGTCTTTATTAAATACAGAATTTTTAGTACTCGAATACACTTTACTATCTGAAATACATACATCTGTAATTTCATTAAATGAAAAATAACCTTTCCATAATTTCTGTTGAGAAAAAGAAAACAGCGTGAAAGATAAAAACAGATATAGAAGTATTTTTTTCATAATTTATAACTCAATTGTACTACAAATATACAATAAACGTAAATATCTGAATTTTATTGGATTTACGCACCAATAACTTTAACTAAATACTGTAGTTTTTCAAAATCTAATTGCATGTTGGCGTCGGAAGTTGGCATATATCTTGCCTTTTCACAACTTTGTAACAACCCAATAAAATCGTTTGTATTTTCCGTAGAAACGTTGTGTTCTTGAAACTTTTGAATGATATTTTCTTTATTCAAATCGGCTTTTTCTAATGAAAATTTAAGTTGCAAAAATTCGGCAATTTTGACTTCCATTTTCTGATAGAACAATTCTTTATTCGAAACCAAATCTTGAATTTCAGCAACCGAAAACTCTTTTTTTACAGGCTTAATTTCAGTTACAACTTCTTGCTCAACAGGTTTTTTATTTCTTTTTAACGTAAAAAACAACAACGCAAATCCAGTTAAAGATACCGCGCCAATAAAATGCATGAATGTGAATTCAAAACCAGTTTTTGGTTCTTCTTTCAAATTCGTTTTTGCTGATTTTGGTTTTGGAGCAGCTGTTACATTTGCTTGGTTTTCTCCTTGTAAAACATTTAAATCTACCGATTCAGAAGAAATCGTTTTATAGCTTTTTGATTGTACATCGAAAAATGAAAATTGCTGAGGTTTTAGTCTGAAAACTCCTTTTTCTTGAGGAATTAAGGTATAACTATCCATAATTTTACCTGAAATTCCTTTCATGTTTTCACTGATAAATTCCTTATGTTTCGGTTCGTAAATTTCAAAATTTGACGGTAAACTAGGTTTCGGAATTTCGAATAATTTTAAATTTCCATTTCCTGAAACAATCAAATCCAATTGTAAAGATTCACCTGTTTTTAATTCGCTTTTTTGAATATTTACATTGAATTCAAATTTACCAACTGCACCTGTAAAATTATCTGGTTTTCCTTTCTCAGGCAACGCTTTTACTTGAATGTGTTTGATGTTAGAAACAATTTCTCTTCTGGCCATACTGTATTCTGGTTGTCCAAAAAAATCATAATCTCCAGTAGGATAATTAATATTTAAATCAAGCGTAATTGGTGTAATTTCAAGCTTTCCTGTTTTTTGCGGATACAGAATGGCTTTCTTAAAAACTTTCGATTTGTATACCCGATTGTTCACAACTGAACGCTCCCAACCGCCTTGAACATCTTCGGTTTGACTCCAAAAGTTATTGAATTTTGTTGCAATTTTTTTATTTAGTTCTACATCTAAATTTGGCGCTAAGTAAATGCGATAATACACCTCAACTGGCTCGTTTACAAATGCCGAAGTTTTGTTTACTTCTACATCTACAAACAGTAAATTATTCGCACCAACAATCGTTTTACCTGTTGTATTTGGTTTTGAAACTGGTGGTGGATTTTGATTTCTTTGTATGCCTTCCGAAGCTTTATCATTAGAAACCACAACCAAAACAGGCTTAGAAGAATATACTTTGTTGTTGAACTTAATATTTGCAGGTGAAATAGTGACTTTTCCAGGCTTAGTTGCTTGAATGACGAATGTATAAACTTGCTGAATGGAATATTCGCCATTATCATACACTTCATTTGACGAAACATACGAACCTCCTTTGTTAAATCCAGCAAAACTTGGCGGCACAAAGTTTCTTCCTTCTTCATTAAAAACATAATTAACCTGAGTAACTTCACCCATTTTAAGATTCGTTTTCTCTATTTTAACCTCTAATTTAACCTGACTTAAGGCTAAAAAAGGGAGTAATATAAAGGTGGTTAATAGTATTTTAATTATCAATTTCATTTTACCAATCTTTTTCTGTAACGATTGTATTCGTTTTTGCTTTGTTTGCGTTTATTTTTTCTTGAACTTTCTTTTCATCTTTACCAATTGCTTTCAAAATGTTGTCCATTCGTTGTTTGTTAGCACTTGGCTTCTTTTGCTTTTCTTTATTTTTTTCTTTGTCTTTGCCGTCTTTTTTATCTTTATTCTGCTTGTCTTTATTCTCTTTATCTTTGTCCTTGCCTTCTTTATTATCTTTATTCTTGTCGTCTTTTTTGTCTTTATTCTTATTTTTAGGCTTCGGTTTTGGCGGATTTTTCTTCAGCATTTTTTTCGCTAAAGCCAAATTATATCTTGTTTTTTCATCTTTGGAATTCGCTTTCAGTGCCTTTTTATAAGCTCCAACCGCCGATTTATAATTTTTATCTTGCATGTACGCATTTCCTAAATTGTGAAATGCTTTGTGTTTTTCTGCGTTTGTTTTAGCTAATTCCGAAGCATTTTTATAATTCGTAATGGCTTCGCTATACTTTTTATTTTTGTAAATCGTGTTTCCTAAATTGTATTCGGCTTTTACTTTTTGATCTTTTTCCTTCGATTTCAAAATTCGCAATTGCTTTTCTTTTTCAGGCAGATTGCTTGGTTTTTCTTGTGCAAATGTAGTTGCCGAAACAAAAAGAAATACTAAAACCAAGTTAAACTTTTTAGAAATCAACCATTTTTTGGCGTGAAAACCTTTGAAATCCTGATTCACCATAAAGAAATCAATCAACAACAATAAAAAAGCAATGCCTAAAAACCACTGAAATTGCGATTGTTTTTGAGCCAATTGTTGGGCTTTAAATTCTTGTTGTTCTACACTTGCCAGTGCGCTTTTTATACTTGAAACTGCTTTTGAAATCTGGTTTTCGTAAACATATGTTCCGTTCGATTCAGAGGCAATTTTTTGTAAAACTTCTTCGTGTAGTTTCGTAATTACAATTTGTCCGTTTTTGTCTCTTTTGACTTGTTGAAAGCCGAATTCATCCGCGTATTCAATGTTTCCACCGTTTACAGTTCCAATTCCAACAGTAATAATTTTTACATTTTTGGCTTTAGTTAATTTCGACACATCAAAGTTCGCGTTTTCATGATCTTCACCGTCAGAAAACAATATTATCGCTTTTCCTGAAGTAGGATTATCAAAGAAATCCACGCTCGTTTGAATCGCATTTTCAATAGCTGTTCCTTGAGACGAAACTAAATCCGTATTGATGCTTTGTGTGAACATTTTTGCCAATTCATAATCGGTTGTCATGGGTAAAACCGGATAAGCACTTCCTGCATACGCAACAATCCCTACTCTATCACTCCCAATTGAATTGATAATTTGCGTTACAATTTGTTTGGTTTTTTCTAAACGATCAGGCGCTACGTCTTTACACAGCATACTTTTCGAAACATCAATAGCAAAAACAATTTCTACACCTTTGGCGTTTACTTTTTCTAATTTCGAGCCTAATTTCGGATTCACCAAGGCTAAAACAATGAAAAATACTGCCATCAATTGCAGCATAAATTTCAACCGTTGTTTGTTATTTGAAACATTAACAATTAGTTTTTGAACCGCTTTTTCGCTACCAAATTCAGCCTGTTTTTCCGTTTGCCATTTGACATATTTATTTTGTGCTACTAACCCAATTGGAATCAGCAACAGCAAAATAAAGTAATATGGATTTTCAAATTCAAACATTAAATAAAACTTTTAAAAATGGTTCGGCTTAAAATCATTTCTAAAGCCAATAAAAACAAACCAATTAGCAACCAAGGACGAAATTGTTCATCAAACATCATAAATCTGTTTTCCGTAATTTTAGATTTTTCCAATCTGTCAATTTCATCGTAAATCGCACCTAACTTCTTGTTATCCGTAGCTCTAAAATATTTTCCGTTGGTTGTAGTCGCAATTTCTTGCATTAATTTTTCGTCAATTTCTACTTTTTGTGGTTGAAAAACGATATTTCCGTTCGCGTCTTTTGCAACAGGAAAATTCGCCATTCCGTTTGTTCCCACTCCAACAGTATAAACTTTTATTCCGTAAGATTTCGCAATTTCAGCCGCCGAAATCGGATCTAAACTTCCTAAATTATTCACACCATCCGTCAATAAAATAATAATTTTAGATTTCGTTTTACTGTCTTTCAATCGGTTAATTGCGGTGGCCAAACCGATACCAATTGCAGTTCCGTCTTGCAACACCATTCCGTTGTATTGCACTTCTTTTAACGAATTTAAAAGCATTGCTTTGTCTGAAGTGACTGGCGTTCGGGTATAACTTTCTCCGGCGTAAACCACCAAGCCAATTCTGTCATTTGTTCTTTTTTGAATAAAAGTGTGTGCAACTTCTTTTATCGCTTCTAGTCGATTCGGTTTAAAATCCGTGGCCAACATACTTCCAGAAACATCGGTCGCAATCACAATATCAATTCCGCTGGTGTTATCTGTATAACTCGATTTTTGCGTATTTCTTGGTCGAGCCAACGCGATAATGATAAAACCTAAAGCCAATAATTTCAACACAAACAAATATGGTCT
>CXWL01015285.1_pt1 | contig 16480 bp, 9 predicted proteins | sample 590931 | NCBI WGS metagenome assembly CXWL01 (sample SAMEA3498368, study PRJEB10139) | groundwater metagenome | biome: water well; material: biofilm material | place: Germany | collected 2015-04-27 | reverse complement strand
GGTGGCGGCTATGTCTGAACCCGATGTGATTGCCTCACTCAATGGCGTAGCTATGCACGATGCAGCAGGCCTGTTTCGAGCCGGGATCGCAGCATTGAACGCCGACCATGCCGATGCCCTGCTCCCCATCGCTCGCCGTGCGGTGAAACACCACCCCAAAGACGGCAGGCTATGGCAATTACTGGGACTGGCGGCGCGCGCGGTGCAAAATAGTAGCGAGACGGTCGACGCCTTTGCGCGGGCGTCGGTGCTGATTCCGGACGACCCGCTGATAGCCCACAGCCATGCCCGTACCCATTTGGAGGCGGGTCGGCCCTCCGTTGCTTTGTTCGACCGGGCCCGCCAACTGGCTCCGCAGGACGGCAGCGTCCTGATTGGACGTGCTGCTGCACAATATGATGAAGGACAGGCGGATCAGGCGGTTGCCGATCTTGAGGCATTGTTGCGGCAAAACCCGTTGTGGACCGATGGTCATGCTACGATCGCCAGTCTCTATGCTCAAATGGGCACGCCCCCTGCCACAGCCATCGATGCGGCATTGTCTCTGCACCCGGATGCCCCCTCTTTGCACCAGCAGCGTATCGCGCTCCACGCCCAGAATCAGGATCATGTCGCCATAGAGGCTGCCCTGACCGAAGCCTATCAACGGCTGTCTCCCTGCCGGTGGCTCGATGAAATGACCGCCGACGCCGCATCAGAACGCGGCGCGGTGACGCTGGCAGACCAGCTTTATTCTGCACTGGGCGAACCCGTATCCGCCGTGCGCTCACATCGTCATGCACGCCATCTGTTGCGCGCAGGACGGGCGGATGACGCCGCTCGATTCTCAGAAAAGTGGATAGGGCGTGACCCGCAGGGATTGATGTGGCCCTATCTTTCTCTGGCGTGGCGGATCATCGGCGATCCCCGCTGGGGCTGGTTGGAGAATGACTCCCATTTTGTTGGCATTTATGACGTGGCCGACAGGCTGGATGACATAGAGGCTCTGGCGGCGCTGTTGCGAACGCTGCACCGTGCCAGTGACGCTCCGCTGGACCAATCAGTGCGCGGCGGAACACAAACGGACGGTAATTTGCTGCTACGCGAACAGCCGCTGCTGCAACAATTGCGCTCGGTCATATTGGACGTCGTGGCCGACCATGTGGCGCAATTGCCGCCGAGCATTGCCGGGCATCCGCTGCTGCTGGAGCATCGTGCACCCTTGCGCGTTGTCGGTTCGTGGTCGGTCCGTCTGGCACGACAGGGGTTCCACAGCGACCATGTTCACAGCCAAGGCTGGATCAGTTCCGCTTTCTATGCCGCTCTCCCCGATGCGGCGATGGGTTCAGGAAATGCTGAGTCAAGCTATGATGGCTGGTTTACGTTGGGCGAATGCCGCGAACTGTGCCCTGACTTGGCCCCAGTACAGATTATTGAACCAAAAGTGGGCCGATTAGTGCTGTTCCCATCGACGCAATGGCATGGTACCCGCCCCTTCCAACAGGGCGAGCGGATGACCGTCGCGTTCGATATAGCGCACCCCCACCAAGGATGATCATGAATGTGACCCAGAAGCAGAAAGCTACGCCGCCACCGGAAATGCTACCCATCCTTGACGCTTTTCGCCGCCAGCAATGGCAAGCTGTGTTGGACTTGGTAGATCGCGCATTGCCGGCGACAGCCGATCGGTGCCCCTTGCTGGCGATCGCGGGTCTGGCAGCATCCCGGCTGCAACAGCCAGACAGGGTGATCAGTTACCTCACCCCACTGTTGCAGGCTCGCCCCGATGATCGATCAACGCGGAAAAATCTGGCAACGGCATTGCTGGCGACCGGCGCGCTTGACGACGCGTTGGCGCTTGCCGATGGCCATAAGGATGCGGAATTGTTGAAAATTGTCGGCTATGTCCATCAGGAGCATGGACGCACGAGCGAAGCCATTACGGCCTATGAGGCCGCCGTCGCCATGGTTCCCGAAGATTATGAGAGCTGGAACAATCTGGGCAATGTGCGCGCGTCAGTTGGCGATCTTGATAGCGCGGTCACCGCCTTTGAACAGGCCATTAGTTGGCACCGCGATGATCCCCATATCTATTGCAACCTATCCGAAGCGCTTTCTAAATTACGTCGCTGGAAAGAGCGGCAATATGTGATGCGTGAAGCAGCGCGCATCGCCCCCGATGACGCCGATGTTCAGATTGAATTGGGCATGGCCGAAGCAACGGCGCGTGATTTTGACGCTGCCGAAGCCGCCTTGCGAAAAGCCACTCGCCTTCGCCCCAGTGCAACCGCTGCTTTCGTTGAATTGGGATTACTCTATGAAAATCTCAACCGCATTGATGCGATGGATGGTCTGGTTGCCGAAGCTGCTGCCGCCAAGATTGATGAGGGCGCGCTCAATTTCCTGCGGGCTTGGTCGTTGCGCCGTCAAAACCGTTTTGACGAGGCGATGATACTTGCCGAGCCGGTCCCGGCAACCATCCACCCTGTGCGCCGCGCACAATTGGTTGGCGAGTTGGCTGATCGCCTGGGCCAGACGGACCTAGCCTATAACCAATTTACAGCGATGAATGATGCGGCCATTGCAATGGCGCCCCCCCTGTCCGGCCTTGATTATCAGAGCGATGTTGAAGGTCATGTGTCGCGGTTAACCGCCGAAGCGCTTGCCGCATGGAATCCGGTGGAGATCGACACTACTACCCCCCCTCCCATTTTTATTGTCGGCTTTCCTCGCTCTGGAACGACGCTGCTCGACACTTTGCTGATGAATTTGCCGCAACTGCATGTGCTTGAAGAGCAGCCCGTGTTACGGCGGGTGGAATTGGCCCTTGGCGATGGAGCGCGGCTTGGTGCGTTGACCAGCGAACAGGCCAATGCCCTGCGCGGCGAGTATTTCAGCGCTCTGGCCGACATTGCGCCCATGCCCAACATTGGTATGACAATAGTGGACAAACACCCACTCAACATGACGCGGATGGCACTGATTAACCGTATTTTCCCCGATGCCAAAGTGGTGATGGTCGAACGCCATCCCTGTGATGCAGTGCTGAGCTGTTTCATGTCGAACTTTCAGCTCAACCACGCGATGCGTTGCTTTGTGACGTTGGAGGGCGCAGCTAAACTCTATGACTCTGCCTTTACCGCGTGGACACGAGCGACGACGCTGTTGCCGCAACAGACACACACCATAGGCTATGAATCGATGATTGAGGATCTGGAATCGCAAATGCGTTCGTTGCTAGGCTTTCTGGGCATTGATTGGGATGCGAACGTGCTCGATAATATCGGTGCCGCCTCAAAGCGCGACCATATCCACACTGCCAGCTACGCCCAGGTCACCGAACCGATTTATCGGCGGTCACTGGGGCGCTGGCACCGCTATCGCGCGCATATGGAATCGGTGCTTCCGATTCTTAAGCCTTGGGCGGAGAAAATGGCTTACGCGATGGATTGACCCCTATAGGATTTTGGTCAGCCACCACCGGTTGGACGGTTGGCCTGAACGCGGTCCGTGGCCTGCCTAGCACTTTCGCGCATGCGCGCCCATTCTGCGGCTGTTGCACATTGCCGCGTCGACGACACACGCGAACCGATGGCCGACACGCGGCGACAGATGATGCGATTCACGTCGCCCTGACTGTCATCGGCGGTGGCCTGAGCCTCTGAGGAGGCTGGTTGGGTCGCCGGAGTAGTGGGGGTGTCGGCAGCTAACAGCAAGGAGAGTGTTATCAGGATCATAAAAGCCTCAATAGGAGATGGACGATCAGCCTATGCTATCAGTTGTAATGATAATTACAACCTTAACCCACGCTCAGCGCCAATGCTCCGTCGCCCGCATCGGCGGTGATGGTGCATCCGTCGGGCGCTTTCCCCGCTAGCAACAGGTCAGCCAGCGGATCCTGCAAATGCCGCTGCACCGCGCGCTTCAATGGGCGGGCGCCATAGACAGGGTCATAACCGACATGGCCCAGCCAATCGCGGGCATCATCGGTCAACACCAACGTAATTTTACGGTCGGCGAGCAGCTTTTGGACATGCTTCAACTGAATATCGACGATCCCGCCCATATGCGCCTGTGCCAGACGGTGAAACAGGATGATCTCGTCAAGCCGATTGAGGAACTCTGGGCGGAAATGGCCGCGCACCACCTCCATCACCTGTGTCTCGACCGCATCGACATCCTCGCCCTCGGCCAGGCCCGCGATAAACTGGCTGCCCAAGTTCGATGTCAACACGATGATGGTGTTGGTGAAATCGACGGTGCGGCCCTGTCCGTCGGTCAGGCGGCCGTCGTCGAGCACTTGCAGCAAGATGTTGAACACATCGCTATGCGCTTTTTCCACCTCGTCGAACAAGATGACCTGATAGGGCCGCCGGCGCACCGCTTCGGTCAACACCCCGCCCTCTTCGTATCCGACATAGCCCGGAGGCGCGCCGATCAACCGCGCGACGCTGTGCTTTTCCATAAACTCTGACATGTCGATGCGGACCATCGCGCTGTCATCGTCGAACAGGAACCCCGCGAGTGCCTTGGTCAATTCGGTCTTGCCGACGCCAGTGGGGCCAAGGAACAGGAACGAGCCAAGCGGGCGTCCGGGGTCTTGCAGGCCAGCACGCGAGCGCCGCACTGCTTTGGCGACAGCTGCGACCGCAGCCTGTTGTCCGATGACGCGGCGACCGATGATTTCTTCCATCGCCATCAGCTTTTCACGTTCGCCCGCTAACATCCTCTCAACCGGAATCCCGGTCCAGCGGCTGACGATGGCGGCGATGTCGTCCGCCGTCACCTCTTCGCGTAGCATCGCGCCCGCACTGGCTACTTCGGCGACGGCGAGCTGGCTCTCCAGCCCCGGAATGGTGCCATATTGCAGTTCGCCTGCGCGCGCGAGGTCGCCGCTGCGCTGGGCCTGTTCCAATTGTAGCCGCGCTGTGTCCAATTGTTCTTTCAGCTTGGTCTCACCGTGGATCTTGTCTTTTTCAGCTTGCCAGCGCCCCGTCAATTCGGCCGATTGCTGTTCCAGATTGGCGAGTTCCTCCTCCAGCTTTGCATGGCGGTCCTTCGATGCTGTATCGCTTTCCTTCGACAGCGCCTCGCGCTCGATCATCAACTGCATGATGCGGCGGTCGAGCCCCTCAATTGCTTCGGGTTTGGATTCGACCTCCATGCGCAGACGGCTGGCAGCTTCGTCCATCAGGTCGATGGCTTTGTCGGGCAGGAAACGGTCGGAGATATAGCGGTGGGAAAGCGTCGCGGCGGCGACAATCGCGCCGTCGGTGATCCGCACGCCGTGGTGCAGTTCATATTTTTCCTTGAGCCCGCGCAGGATCGAAATGCTGTCCTCGACCGTCGGTTCGCCAACAAACACGGGTTGAAAGCGCCGCTGTAATGCTGCGTCCTTTTCCACATGTTTGCGATATTCATCGAGCGTGGTCGCGCCGATGCAGTGCAGTTCACCGCGCGCCAAAGCGGGTTTGAGCAGGTTGGACGCGTCCATCGCGCCTTCGGACTTGCCTGCGCCGATCAGCGTGTGCATCTCGTCGATGAACAGCACAATATCACCCTCGGCCGCCTTGACCTCGTCGAGCACGCCCTTTAGCCGCTCCTCAAACTCACCGCGATATTTTGCCCCGGCGATCAGCGAGCCCATGTCGAGCGACATTAACCGTCGCCCTTTCAGCGTGTCTGGCACGTCGCCATTGGCGATGCGTATCGCTAACCCTTCGGCAATCGCGGTCTTGCCAACACCCGGTTCGCCGATCAGTACGGGGTTATTCTTGGTCCGCCGCGCAAGGATCTGGATGGTGCGGCGGATTTCCTCGTCGCGGCCGATAACGGGGTCGAGCTTGCCCGCTTCGGCGGCTTCGGTCAGGTCGCGTGCGAATTTTTTCAAGGCATCATAGCGGTCTTCTGCACCAGCGGTGTCGGCGGTGCGGCCCTTGCGTAATTCGTTAATAGCACCATTGAGCGCATCGGCCCTCAGCCCCGCGTCGGCTAGCGCCTTGCCCGCGCTGGTGGTGGTGGCGAGCGTTATCGCCAGCAACAGCCGCTCAACCGAAACGAAGCTGTCACCTGCTTTTTCGGCGATCTGTTCGGCTTGGTCGATCAGGCGCACCAGATCATTGTCGATCCCCGGCGTAGCTTGCGCCCCACCGCCGGTGACAGCAGCCAGTTTGGCGAGCGCTGCATCGACGCCCGCCAGCGCCATTTTGGCGTTGCCGCCCGCGCGGGTGATCAGGCCCGCTGCCATCCCCTGCTCGTCATCGAGCAGCGCCTTCAATAGATGGTCGGGCGAAATGCGTTGATGGTTCAGGCGTATTGAAATGGTTTGTGCGGCCTGCAAAAATCCCTTGGCGCGGTCGGTCAATTTTTCGAGGTTCATGGCTTGCCCTACTCAGTAGCGTTGTGACCAAGGTAGTGTTGCAAACGCCTTGCACAAGGGTCTTTTCTATTGTCACGCGGCTGTCATCGAAACACCACTCTGACTGTCACAATGCTCACCTAGGAGCGGCCTCGATCCGGCGAACCGCAAATCAAATAGCCGGGCACGAACCAAATTAAATCAGGGGTCTCCCAATGAAAGTGACATTTTACAGCGCCTTGCTCTCCACTTGCGCGCTCACCGCCGTTCCTGCCTTTGCACAGGATGCAACAATCGCAGAAGCCGAAGCCGAATCGGGCGACGACCTTGTCGTGTTCGGTCGCGGTGAAACCCGGCAGGTCCATGAACTGGACAGCGAAGACGTCATCATTCTGGCCCCCGGCACCAGCCCGCTCAAGGCGATTGAACGACTGCCCGGCGTCAATTTCCAATCCGCCGATGCCTTTGGCAACTATGAATGGTCACAGCGCGTTTCGATTCGCAGTTTTAACCAGAATCAGCTGGGTTTTACCTTTGACGGCGTTCCGCTTGGTGATGGCAGCTATGGTAACAATAGCGGTCTGCATGTTTCGCGCGCTATCATCTCGGAAAATGTTGGCAGTGTCCGTGTTTCGCAGGGCGCCGGGTCTATCGGGACACAGGCCACCAACAATCTAGGCGGCACAATTGAAACCTTCTCCGCCGATCCGCTGGGCCGCTTTGGTGTACAGGTGAATGGCACCTATGGCAGCGACAACACGGTGCGTGGCTATGTCCGTGCCGATTTCGGCAGCGACAATGGCCCGTCCGGCTATGTTTCTTTCCTTTATGGCGACACCGACAAGTGGAAGGGTGAGGGCGTCCAGCAACAGCGGCAGGTCAATGCGCGTGTTCTGGTGCCGCTCGGCGGCATCAATTTCGATGCTTGGTACAGCTTTTCGCGCCGCAACGAACAGGACTATCAGGATCTCTCGCTTGAGATGATCAGTCGGCTTGGCCTTGATTGGGACAATTTTGGCACCAGCCAATATGCGCTCGCGATCCGCGTCGCAGACATTGCCAATAATCGTGGTGAAACGGGTGCGGCTCCAACCAACCCCGCTGCGGGCACTGTCTATCCAACGCCATTTGCTAGCGTAGATGACTCCTATTTTGACGCATCGGGTATCCGCCAAGACCATCTCGCCTATATAGGCTTGCACGGCGATGTCGGAGCTGAGGGCAATTTCCTAGTTCGCGGCTATTATCACAATAATCGGGGTCAGGGATTATGGGGCACGCCCTATGTTACCAGCCCCAGCCTAGTTCCAATTTCCATCCGCACCACTGAATATGATATTGACCGCAAGGGTATTTTCGCCTCGCTCACACTCCCCGTTGCCATCACTGAACTAACGGTTGGCGGCTGGTATGAGCAGAATGATTTTCAGCAAGCTCGCCGTTTTTACGGCCTGACCAGCCGCACAGATCCGGGACGTAGTTTCTTAGAGTTTCAGAGCACCCCCTTCTTCACCCAGTGGGAGTTCGATTTTTCAACCGAAACGCTGCAATATTATGTGCAGGACAAGGTTGATCTGGGTGCGTTGACGGTCAATTTGGGCTGGAAGGGCTTTCGCGTTAGCAACCAAGCCGACCCGATAATCGCGGGCGGGCGCGCTGCGGGCAGTATCCAAGTCGAAGATTGGTTCCAGCCGCATGTTGGTTTCGCCTATGAACTGAGCAACCGAGCCGAGCTGTTCGCCGGTTTTACGCAAGTGACCCGCGCATTTGTGTCGTCGACGACCACCGGACCGTTCGCCACCACGCAGGCCGGGTTTGATGCCATCCGCAGCACGCTTAAACCCGAAACGTCGGACACATATGAACTTGGGCTGCGCTACAACAGCTCCATGTTCAACGGGTCGGTTGCCGCCTATTATGTTGATTTCAGCAATCGTTTGCTTGGGTTGACCACGGGCGCCGGGATTGTTGGTAATCCGGCGGTGCTGCAAAATGTCGGTTCGGTGCGGTCCTATGGCTTTGAGGCTGCTGGCGAAGTGCGTTTTGGCGAAGGCTTCAGCGCCTATCTTTCCTATGCCTATAACAATGCCACATATCGCGACGATGTCCGCAACGCCGCAAATGTGTTGGTCGCGGCAACACGCGGCAAGACCGTGGTTGACTCACCGGAGCATATCTTTCGCGGTGAACTCGCTTATGATGCGGACAGCGTGTTCGGGAGGATCGGTGCGAACTATATGTCAGAACGCTTTTTCAATTACGAAAATGACCGTTCAGTCGGCAGCCGCTGGGTGGTAGACGCCACCATTGGCTATCGCTTGACCGACCAAATCGAGGTTCAGGTGAACGCAACCAACCTGCTCGACGAAGCCTATGTCGGCACCATTGGGTCGAACGGCTTTGGCAGCCGGGGTGATAATCAGACATTGCTCGCGGGTGCTCCGCGCCAAATCTTTGGCACAATAAAAGTCGGCTTTTGATGTTCAAAAACATCTCCAGACGAACGGCGATTGCGGGGGCGGTGGTTGGCACCGCCCTCGCCGTCCTGCACGACAAAGTTAGGGCCGCCGAGCCAGGTTCGCTGACCCGCATCGCCTTTGGGTCTTGCTGTCATCAGGATAGACCGCAACCTATTTGGGATGTCATCAACGCATGGCACCCCGAACTGTTCATCTTCCTTGGCGACAATATCTATGGCGATACCGAGGATATGGCGGTGATGGCGGGCAAATATAACCAACTTGCCGCGCAGCCCGGTTTCCAAACCCTGCGGCGAGGCGCGCAAATCGTCGCGACATGGGATGACCATGATTATGGCGTCAATGATGGCGGCAGTGAATATCCCAAAAAGGCCGAAAGCCGCGCGATGTTCCTCGACTTTTGGGGCGTGCCGCAGGATCATTTCCGCCGCAGCCATTCGGGGATTTACGGCAGCTATATGTTCGGCCCGCCGGGCCGCCGGGTGCAAGTGATGTTGCCCGATAACCGAAGCTTCCGCACCCCGTTGCTGGGCTATACCGTCGAGCCTGAGGATAGGGGGCAATATGTGGTCAACCCAGACCCTTCGGCGACGATGCTGGGGGCGCAGCAATGGGACTGGCTGGAGAATGAGCTGCGCCAGCCCGCTGATTTGCGCATATTGGCTTCGTCAACACAGGTGCTGGCCGATGCGCCGGGCTATGAAGCCTGGATCAATTTTCAGGCGGATCACCAGCGCCTGCTTGATCTGATCGACTTTGCGCAGGTTGAGAATCTCGTGATGATTTCGGGCGACACCCATTATGCCGAATTATCGCGGTTGAGCGATGGTATGCCCTATCCGCTCTATGACCTGACCTCGTCGGGGCTGACGCAGGTATGGCCTGTGTTCGGACCCAATAAGTTACGCATTGCACAGGCACCGTTGATGCCCAATTTTGGGCGCATCACCATCGAGTGGAACGGCGCGCAGCCGCATGTCCTGCTCGAAGTGCAGATGCTCGACGGCAGCATCGCCATCAGCCAAGCGGTGCCATTCGCTGCGCTGCGGCAATCGCTTGGCGCTTGAACTACGCGACTATTCATCATAGCCAATGGCCCAAGCCAAAATAAATGGCGTTGGGAGAAAATCTATGCGGCGCTGGATCAGATGCATCGGCTTTGGCCTGCTGACGTTGCTCATCGTGACAGCAATTGGCCTTGCCACGTGGGAACCGTTGTTTGCCGAGGCGCCTGAAGCGGTTGCCTACACCCCGATCGACATCCGCATCGCGCGCGATGCCTATGGTGTGCCGCACATCTTTGGCGCAACCGATGCCGATGTTGCCTATGGCGTCGCTTTTGCCCATGCCGAGGATGATTTTTCGACGCTGCAAGACGTGTTGGCGATGACGCGCGGCCGGTTGGGTGCAATCAGTGGGTCGGATGGCGCAACGACAGACTATGCAGCCTATGTCATCGACGGGCGCGGCACGGTGGACCGCCATTATGCGGGCCTGCCAGCCGATGTGAAACAGATATTCGTTGCCTATGCGGCGGGGCTGAACCGCTATGCCGAGCGCCACCCGGGCGAGGTCAAGCTGTCAAACATGTTCCCGGTTCGCGCCGAGGATGTGGTTGCGGGCTTTGTTGTTCGTTCACCCTTTTTCTTTGGCCTCGATTCGGTGCTGGGGCAGTTGATCGAGGGCAAGCCATTATATCGTGAAGGTGGCCCGGCTCTTGGTGGTGCGACTGCGGCTCGGCCGGACGCAGAGGCAAGTGAACAGACGGCGGAGCTGGGCGGCGCTCTATTTGGCAATAGCGAAGGACAGAATGGATCCAACGCCTTTGCCGTGGCACCATCGCGCACCACCGACGGGTCGACTTGGTTGGTTTCCAATTCGCACCAGCCATGGCGCGGCGGCGTTGCTTGGTATGAACTGGTCGTGCATTCTGGCCAAGGCTGGGATTTTGCGGGCGCGACATTTGCGGGTTCGCCATATCCCTTCCTCGGCCATAACCGCGATCTGGGCTGGACCAACACGGTTAATCGCCCCGACTTGATCGACATTTATCGCCTGACGCTCGATGACAGCGGCACCCGCTATCGCCTTGATGGCCAGTGGCGCGATCTGGGGCAACGCCGCATATGGCTGCGCGTCAAATGGGGGCCGTTCGTCATTCCGGTGCCGCGCACCGTCTATCGCTCGGCCCACGGCCCCGTCATCATCAACCAGCATGGTGCCTATGCCATCCGCTATGCGGGGATCGACCGGCTCGACATGGTGACGCAATATTACCGCGTGCAAAAGGCGCGTAATCTGAACGAATGGCGCACCGCGATGGCGGGGCAGGGCATACCAGCAACCAATTTCATCTATGCCGACCGCGCGGGCAATATCGGTTTATTTTACAACGCGATGTTCCCTGATCGGCCAGCGGGTTATGACTGGCGCAGCATATTGCCCGGCGACACCAGCCGTGACATATGGCAGGGGACATTGCCCTTTGCCCGCAACCCGCAATTGCTCAACCCGGCGTCAGGCTATCTTATCAATGCGAACAACACGCCCTTTACGGCGGCGGGGCCGGGCGATGAACTCAACCCATCGGCCTATGACCCGCGCATGGGTGTGGAACTGGACGACACAAACCGATCATCGCGCGCCATCGCATTGTTTGAACGTGCTGGGCGGATTGACCAAGCAGGTTTGGAGGCGATCAAATATGACACGGGCTATGAACGCAGCGGCTATGCGGGGGCGCTGATGCAACAGATCGCCGCCATTCCTGCGGGTGCCGCGTCGCTGCGTGAGGCGCAGCGCCTGCTCGCCGCATGGGACTGGAATCTCGACGGGCGCGGGCAGGGCGATGCGCTGGCGCTGATGGTCATGCGCCCCGCGAACCGCATCCATTATCTGCGCACCGGTGAACGGCCAAATGCGCTAGAGTTGTTAGCGACGGCGGCCACCCACCTCAGCACAAACTTTGGCACGCTTGACCCACCGCTGGGTGATGTGTTGCGGCTGCGGCAAGGCGAAGGGGCGAGCCGCGTTGACCTGCCGCTCGATGGTGGCAATGACACGCTGCGCGCCTCAACCTTGTGGGACGTAGAGGATGACGGGCGGTTATCGGTGCGGCACGGCGACAGTTTCCTGATGTTCGTGCGCTGGGACCGCGCGGGGCGGGTTCATTCTGAATCGATCATGCCATTCGGCGCGGCGATGACGCGGCCCGGCTCGCGCCATCATACCGATCAGGCGCGATTATTTGTTCAACATCGGCTCAAGCCCGTGTTGTTTGAACCAGCCGCGCTGATGGCGACCCGCCCGCATTTCTATCGGCCATAACCCCGCGCGTTGGGGCTTGCGCAGGTCGCGGCACTGTCATAAGTCACCGATACAGTCTGCGCCCTTCCCCCTGATGGCCTGCCCGGCATTTGGCGCGTAAAATGAGGATAGTCCGCAATGAACCTCCGCTTATTCGCTGCTGCATTATTGAGCCTGTCCAGCCCGGCATTTGCGCAGAGCGCTGCGCAGCCATCGGCTGGTCTGGCGAACGACCCCGCCATTGCGGCGCTGGTTGACCGCATCGACATCCCGTTCGAACGCTTCACCCTCGACAACGGCCTGACCGTTATCGTCCATACCGACCGCAAAGCACCCGTGGTGGCGCTGTCGGTGTGGTATGATGTCGGGTCAAAGGATGAACCGGATGGCAGCACCGGGTTTGCGCATTTATTTGAACATCTGATGTTCAACGGCAGCGAGAATGCGAACGGTGATTTTTTCACTTGGTTGCAAGATATTGGCGCAACCGACACCAATGGCACTACCAACCCCGATCGCACCAATTATTTTGAGACTGTGCCCACTGGCGCGCTTGACCGCGCTTTGTGGCTGGAATCGGACCGCATGGGGCATTTGCTGGGCGCGGTGACACAGGAAGTGCTCGATAATCAGCGCGGCGTGGTTCAGAATGAAAAGCGACAGGGCGATAATCAACCCTATGGCCTGTTCCGCTATTATATCTTCGAGAATCTGACGCCCGCTGGCCATAGCTATCATCACAGCACCATCGGTTCGATGGCCGATTTGAATGCGGCTAGCCTCGACACCGTGCAAAATTGGTTCCGCGCGCATTATGGCCCTAACAATGCGGTTCTGGTGCTGGCGGGCGACATAGATGCCGCGACAGCTCGGCCCATGGTCGAACGCTGGTTTGGCGGTATCGCGCGCGGCCCAGACGCGGTTGAACCACGCGTCGAAATACCGACTCTGCCCGCCCCGCTTGCGCGCGAAGTGACTGATCGCATTGCCACCACGCGCTTGTACCGCATGTGGACCATTCCGGGCTGGAGCGCCGACGACACAACCGATCTGCAAGTTGCGGCGAGTGTGCTCGGCGGCCTGTCCAGCTCGCGGCTCGACAATGCACTGGTGCGCGGCGAGCAATTGGCGGTCAGCGTTTCCGCCAGCGCGCAGGCATTTGAAGATGTAGGTCTGTTTTTCGTGCAGGCCGATTTGCGCCCCGGCGCGGACGTGGCCCTGCTTAATCGCCGCCTCGATGAAATTGTGAACCAATTTATCGCCGAAGGGCCAAGCGAGGACGAGATTCGCCGTACCGTGATGTCTGGCCTGTCTGGGCAGCTTGATGGCCTTGAATCGGTTGGCGGCTTTGGCGGTAAAGCGGTTGCGTTGGCGCAGGGGCAATTATTCGCGGGTGACCCCGGCCATTTCCGCAACCAGATTCGCCATTTTGTGAGCGCAACCCCGGCGCGTGTCACCGCAACGACACAGCGCTGGCTGTCGCGCCCCGTATTTTCGCTGACCTATACCCCCGGAACCCGCACCGACACGGGCGATGCGCATGGTGGTAATGCCACCGAGGCATCGGCAGCTGAAAATCCCCTGTCGGCAAACTATTATCGCGCGCCAACCAGTGCGACTGAGCGGGCGATGGGCGCGGGTCAGGCATTTGCTATGGCGGCGGATGAACAGGCGGCGACGCCTGCCCCCGCTGCCGCTGCTCCGGCGCGGATTGACCCACCAGCGCTTGGTCCGATTGGCGACCTTGACTTCCCCACTATCGAACGCGGACGCTTGCGCAACGGCATTCCCGTCTATTTCGCGCGCCGCGCTGCGGTCCCCGTGGTTCGCGCCTCCATTGTGTTCGATGCGGGCACGTCATCGGATCCACGCGACAGGCTTGGCACACAGACGCTGATGCTGGGTTTGATGGATGAGGGGACGACGACGCTAGGTTCGACGGCACTGGCCGAAGCAAAGGAGCGTCTTGGCACGGGTATATCGACATATTCGACGATCGATAATAGCGGCGTCAGCCTCTATGCCCTGACCGCCAATATGCGCGATGCTATGGCGTTATGGGCCGATGTGGTTCGCAATCCGGCCTTTGCGGCGGCAGAGGTTGAACGTGTCCGCGCCCAGCAATTGGCGGGGATTGCCGCTGAACTTAACAATCCCAACGGCCTGGCTGGGCGCGTGTTGATTCCAACCTTGTTCGGCCCGACCCACCCCTATGGCGGCATCGCTGCATCGGGCACCGTAACGTCGGTTGGGGCCATTACCCGCGATGATCTGGTTGCCACACATCAGCGCTGGATACGGCCAGACAATGCCGCCATCTATATCGTTGGCGACACGACGCTGCGTGATGCGGTGCGCGAACTCAACCGCGCCTTTGGCGATTGGCGTGCACCCACAGCCGCGCGGGGAAACAAAGATTTTACCGGAGCCATCCCCGATCAAAGCCCGCGCATCCTGCTGGTCAATCGGCCGAACTCACCGCAATCAATTGTCATAGCGGCGCATGTCATGAATGTGCGTGGCCGCGACGATTTGGTCGATTTGCGCGCTGCCAATGATGTGCTCGGGGCTAATTTCCTCTCGCGTATCAACATGGATCTGCGCGAAACAAAGGGCTGGTCCTATGGCTCGCGTTCGCAAATCGGCTCATCGGAAGACCGCATCGCTTTTACCGCATTTGCACCGGTTCAGGCCGATCACACGGGGGACACTGTTCGCGCATTGCAAGAGGATATTGGTGCCTTCCTCGGGAACAACGGGGTAACCGCCGAGGAGCTGTCGCGCACCGTCAATGGCAGCATCCGCGAACTGCCAGGCCAATTCGAAACGGCTAATGATGTGCTCGGCGGGATTAGCGCAATTGTCGAGAACCACCGTAGCGACACCTATTACGAGGAATTGGCTGCGCGTTACCGTGCCATGACAGCAGCACAGATGGACGCAGCGATCCGCGCACAGGTTGACCCTTCGCGCTTTGTCTATGTCATCGTCGGTGATGCGGCCGTGGTGCGTCCACAGCTTGACGGATTGGGCCTTCCTGTAGAAGAGGTAGATACAGCAACCCTAGGCGGACAATAGTCCCCCGAAACGAGAGAGGAATATCCCATGTCACTCGACGGCAATTATGACTGCATCACCAAATCCCCGATGGGCGACCAGAAATCGGTTTTCACTGTCAAGGTTGATGGCGACACTTTCACGGGGCAAAATGCCGGTGCGATGGGCTCGCTTGACGTCGAAAATGGCACGGTGGACGGCAACACGCTGCGCTGGACGATGCAGATGAAAATCCCGATGCCGATGGCATTGACGGCTGAAGCGACGATTGACGGTGACACGCTGACCGGCACGATCAACGCGGGTGCCTTTGGTTCGATGGGCATGACGGGCAAACGTCAGGCATAATCAACTATGGTTTTGGGAAATGGCGCGGCTCCTTAGGGGCTGCGCCTTTTTCTTTGTCTGCGCGCAAACATGGTTAGCAAATTCCTAACATGTCCCGCCACGGGCCAATTTAGTTAAGCCATTGGTGGGATTTGCACAGCACCCCCTAAAGTTGGGGCATGAAATGCCGTTCTTTCTTTCGTCAATGTTTTGCGTTGGGAAGGGAAGTGTTTGTGGCAGCACAGGGTGCCAAACGCGACAGTGCGGCTGAAGCGCGGCAATCCGCAGGCAGACCTGATGATGTGCCGCCTGCACGCGCCGAAGACCCGGCCATCTTTGCACGGCTTATCCTCAGGCGCGCCGGCTTGGCTCCGCTGTCCGTTGGCATCGCTGCGGCAGCGGCAGCGGCGATAACGACACCTGCCGCAGGCCAACAGTCTGACGGAGCGCGTGTCACCGCGCTGTCACAAGCACGCGCGGTCATCCTATCCAACGCAGTGCGGGTGGAACAAGGCGGCGTAAGCACGCGTGACGCGGCGAGTGCAGACCGCACGACAACAGCACCACCCCAGAACATTAGCGTGTCGGTCCGCCCCTGCGATACGGCGCGGCGCGGCATTGCCGCCGATCCAGTGCCGATGTGCGTGTTGCGCACCACGAACCTCCCCTGATTTTACAGTGATCATCGACGCGGCCATTGCGCCGCGCCGCCGCTCGGTTATTGAAGGGCTATGAGCCCCCCTAATCCGCGCATAGCTAATAGTCGAGAACCCGACCTCATCGCCACATTGCGGCGCTTCATTCCCTATCTGTGGCCGCGTGATGCACGGTGGCAGCGTATCCGTATCGTCATAGCCGCAACGCTGGTTCTGGCGTCAAAGGCCGTGCAGCTGTCGATGGGCTTTATCTACGCCGCCGCCATCAACCGGATGCAGCCGGGGATGGAGCCTGCGGCTCTGATTGCGGTAGGGCT
>CXWL01123289.1_pt1 | contig 16482 bp, 18 predicted proteins | sample 590931 | NCBI WGS metagenome assembly CXWL01 (sample SAMEA3498368, study PRJEB10139) | groundwater metagenome | biome: water well; material: biofilm material | place: Germany | collected 2015-04-27 | reverse complement strand
CGGCCTGAAAATCGTCCTGCCCTTCATCGATCGCATCGCATACAAGCATTCGCTGAAAGAGATTCCGCTGGATGTGCCGATGCAAGTCTGCATCACCAAGGACAATACGCAGCTCGAGGTCGACGGCATCCTGTATTTCCAGGTGACCGATCCTATGCGCGCCTCCTATGGTTCATCGAATTACATTTCGGCGATTTCGCAGCTGGCGCAAACGACCTTGCGCTCCGTCATAGGCCGCATGGAGCTCGACAAGACCTTCGAAGAGCGCGACTTGATCAACCACAGCATCGTCAATGCAGTCGATGAATCGGCCGCCAACTGGGGTGTGAAAGTGCTGCGCTACGAAATCAAGGATTTGACGCCGCCGAAGGAAATCCTGCATGCGATGCAGTCGCAGATTACCGCCGAGCGTGAAAAGCGCGCGTTGATCGCGGCATCGGAAGGGCGCAAGCAGGAACAGATCAATATCGCCACTGGTGAGCGTGAAGCATCGATTGCACGCTCGGAAGGCGAGATGCAGGCTGCGATCAATCGCGCGCAAGGCGAAGCTTCGGCGATCCTGTCGATTGCCGAAGCAAGTGCGGAAGCCATCCGCAAGACGGCGGCGGCGATCCGCGAGCCGGGCGGTTCCGACGCGGTGAACCTGAAAGTCGCAGAGCAGTATGTCGAGGCATTTGGCAAGCTGGCGAANNTGCTGTTTCTTGCCTTTCGCCAGGCCGATCTCGCACTTGATATAGCCTTTCTGATAGTGCAGGTTGAGCGGCACCAGCGTATAGCCGGCGCGCTCGACCTTGATGACGAGCTTCTTGATCTCATCGGCCTTCAGCAGCAGCTTGCGCGTGCGTACCGGATCGGTGCTGATGTGGGTAGATGCGCTGGGCAGCGGGCTGATGTGCGCGCCAAACAGGAAGATTTCATCATTGCGTATGATGACGTAGGCTTCCTTCAATTGCGCGCGTCCGGCGCGTATGGATTTCACTTCCCAACCTTGCAAGACGATGCCGGCCTCAAAGCGTTCCTCGATAAAATAATCGTGGAAGGCTTTTCTGTTATCAACAATGCTCATGNNCTTGCTGGGTTACAGCGCCGAACAGATGTTCGCGCTGGTTGATCGGGTCGAGGATTATCCTCAGTTTCTGCCGTGGTGCGGCGGCGTCGAAGTCAGGGAACGCGAAGAAGACAGGCTGGTGGCCAGCATCATGATCAATTATCACGGCATCAAGCAAAGTTTCACGACCGAGAACACCAATGTGCGCCCGGTCTCGATGACGATGCGTCTGCTGGAAGGGCCGTTCAAGCAGTTGCACGGCACCTGGACATTCAAGCCCTTGCGTGCAGATGCATGCAAGATAGAGTTCGACCTGCAGTATGAATTTTCGAATCGCCTGATCGAATCCATCATAGGTCCGGTATTCAACATGATCGCGACCAGCTTTGTCGATTCATTCAGCAAGCGGGCAGAGGAAGTATATGGCTGAACTGCCTGCCACCCTCGCTGTCCAGCTTTGCTATGCGCGGCCGGACCGGCAGTTTTTGCTAGACCTGACGGTGGCGCCCGGCACCACGATACAGCAGGCGATCCAGAACAGCGGGATTATCCAGCAGGCGCCTGAAATCGACGTGAGCGTCTGGCGCGTGGGCATTTACGGGAAATTGAAAACCCTCGACACCGTGCTGCGCGAGCATGACCGGATCGAGATCTATCGCCCCTTGATTGCCGATCCCAAGGATACACGTCGCAAACGTGCTGAAAGCCGAGGCGCCAAAAAGAGCGCCTGATTGCCGGGCATGACCTTTACCCGGATTTTATTTGCACTCGTCCAGTACGCGCTTGTTTTCACGCGCTTCCTGCGCACGTTCTGCATCGCTCAGGTAAGCACGTTCGCCGGATTTATCCATGCGGCTGATGCGTTCTCCGGAATCCAGCAGGCGCTTGTAATTGTTTGCCTGTTCGCAGTTTTTTTTCTTGTCGGCTGCCTGCTTGGCCTTTTGTTCTGCTTCTTTTTCTTTCTCAGCCTGTTCCGCGCGACGTTTCTGGAAGTCGGCATTCTTTTCCGCTATCGTTTGCGGCGCCTTCCTGGCTGCATCTCCTTCCGTTTCCTCTGTCGGCTTGGCGGGCGCGCTTGCCTGGGAAAACCCGTTCGGTGACTTCAGGATTTTGCCGGCCGGTACCGAAGCCGGTGGCGGCATGTCGGAATATTGCTTCACGCCTTTTTCATTCAACCAGATGTATTGTGCCAGAGCGGCGCTGGTGCAAGCGGCTAGCAGGATGGCGACAGTAAGACGTTTCAAACCGGTTGCATGCATGACAAATCCTCAAGAAAAGGCGGGGTAAACAGTAGTGCGATTTCGCCATGCTTCCCGTCATAAGTCAATGCATACGAGGATATTGCATGTTTTCTTGTCGCAAGGACGGGACGGATCAAGCGGATTTCTGTATAATTCGCTTTTGCGCCAATAGGAAAACACTATGCGTCTATTACAAAAAGCACTCACATTCGATGACGTGCTGTTGGTCCCGGCTTATTCCGACATACTCCCTAAAGATACTTCCCTTGCCACGCGCCTGACGCGCAATATCACGTTGAATATCCCTTTGCTGTCTGCAGCGATGGATACCGTGACTGAAGCGCGGTTGGCGATTGCGATGGCGCAGGAAGGCGGCATAGGCATCATTCACAAGAACCTGACTGCCAAGGAGCAGGCACGTGAAGTCGCCAAGGTCAAACGTTTTGAGTCCGGCGTCGTGCGCGACCCGATCACGATTCCTCCCGACACCAAGATACGCGATGTGATCGCGTTGTCGCTGCAGCATGGCATCAGCGGTTTCCCTGTCGTCGAAGGCAAAAAAGTGGTCGGTATCATCACCAACCGCGATTTGCGCTTTGAGGGTGAACTCGACGCGCCAGTCAGCGCAAAGATGACGCCGAAAGACAAGCTGGTNNTGGAGCGCGTACTGGTGATCAAGGACGACTTCGAGCTGTGCGGCTTGATCACGGTCAAGGATATCCAGAAAGCAACCGAGCATCCGCTGGCTTCGAAAGACGGCTTCGGCAAACTGCGCGTGGGTGCAGCGGTCGGTGTAGGCGCCGATAACGATGAGCGTATCGACCTGCTGGTCAAGGCCGGCGTTGATGTGCTCGTGGTCGACACGGCACACGGCCATTCCAAAGGCGTGCTCGATCGCGTGCGCTGGATCAAGGATAACTACAAGGGCGTGGACGTCATCGGCGGCAATATCGCCACCGCAGCTGCCGCCAAGGCGCTGGCAGATCACGGCGCCGACGGCGTCAAGGTCGGTATCGGCCCGGGTTCGATCTGCACCACGCGCATCGTCGCGGGTGTGGGCGTGCCGCAAATCACGGCCATTTCGAATGTGGCGCAGGCGCTCAAGGGCACCGGCATTCCATGTATCGCCGATGGCGGCATACGCTTTTCGGGCGATATCTCGAAAGCACTGGCCGCGGGCGCATCGACTGTCATGATGGGCAGCATGTTTGCCGGCACTGAAGAAGCGCCAGGCGAAGTGATACTGTTCCAGGGACGCAGCTACAAATCATATCGCGGCATGGGTAGCCTGGGCGCGATGGCGGATGGTTCGGCCGATCGCTACTTCCAGGATGCTGCCAACAATGTCGACAAGTTTGTGCCGGAAGGCATAGAGGGCCGCGTGCCTTACAAAGGCAGCGTCATCGCCATTCTGTATCAACTGGTAGGCGGCGTGCGTTCGTCTATGGGTTACTGCGGTTGCGCGACGATAGAGGATTTCCGCGAACAGGCTGAATTTGTTGAAATCACCTCGGCCGGCATGCGCGAATCGCATGTCCACGATGTGCAAATCACGAAGGAAGCGCCGAACTATCGCGCTGACTAATACAGTGCTGCTGCAGAAAGGCGTATGGAATGACTTCATCTCCTGGCGTTGACTGCAACAGTTCTGCATTTGATGCGGGCAGGCAAGGGCATGAGGATATTTCTCACGCTGTTGCGCGCATCGAGCGGCTGGGGAAAAACCTGTTCGGTGTGTCGACATGCGTGGTCTGCCTGCATGCCGAAGTTGATGCGGATGTTGCGCCGGTCTACCCATCGCAGGCGCATCAATTCTGCGCACAATTGTCTTTGGGTGCAGGCTTGCAAGTGATGCCAGAGAAGTCGTCGCCATTTAACCCCGCGCTGGGCAGGGTCGATCATTTCGAAGTGCGATTTTATGCCTTGCAGCCCTTGCGTGACCGTGCCGGGAAAGTCATCGGCAGAATAGCTCTGATTCATGAGCGCACGCGCGCGTTTACTGCCGGGGATGGACACTGGATGGTAGATCTGGTGGCGCTGATCGAGCGGGAATTGTATTTCTCCGGACGCGCTGTCAGTACATGCTGAACTACCTGAAAATTATTTGTTACAAACTGAACGCTCAACCATTTATCTCATGCACTCGAAAATTCTCATCCTCGATTTCGGCTCACAAGTCACTCAGTTGATTGCACGTCGCGTGCGCGATGCCGGTGTTTTTTCTGAAGTCTATCCTTACGATGTCAGCGATGAATTCGTGCGCAATTATGGCGCGGCTGGCGTGATCCTGTCGGGCGGCCCGAATTCGGTGATCGAGGGCGATACGCCGCGCGTGCCGCAAGCCGTGTTCGAGCTGGGCGTGCCGGTACTGGGCATCTGCTACGGCATGCAGGCGATGGCTGCACAGCTGGGCGGCAAGGTTGAAAACGGCACGATACGCGAATTCGGCTATGCCGAAGTGCGCGCGCGCGGCCATACCACGCTGCTCGAAGGCATCAGCGACTTCACGACGGCAGAAGGCCACGGCATGCTGAAAGTCTGGATGAGCCATGGCGACAAGGTCAATGAAATGCCGCCCGGCTTCAAGCTGATGGCATCCACAGACAATTGTCCTATCGCCGGCATGGCCGATGAAGAACGAAAAATGTACGCCTTCCAGTTCCACCCGGAAGTCACGCATACGGTGCAAGGCAAGGCCATCATCGGCCGTTTCGTGCATGAAATCTGCGGCTGCAAATCAGACTGGAACATGCCCGACTATATTGCCGAGGCCGTCGAAAAAATCCGCCAGCAAGTCGGCAGCGATGAAGTCATACTCGGTTTGTCCGGCGGCGTCGACAGCAGCGTTGCTGCCGCGCTGATCCATCGCGCCATCGGCGACCAGCTGACGTGCGTATTCGTCGATCACGGCTTGCTGCGTCTCGATGAAGGCAAGATGGTGATGGAGATGTTCGCCGACCATCTGGGCGTCAACGTGATCCGCATCGATGCCGTCGACCAGTTCATGAATCATCTCGCAGGCGTTACCGATCCGGAAGCCAAGCGCAAGATCATAGGCCGCGAATTCGTCGAAGTATTCCAGGTCGAAGCCGGCAAGCGCAAGAATGCAAAGTGGCTGGCGCAAGGCACGATATATCCAGACGTGATTGAAAGTGCAGGCAAGGGCAAGAAGGGCCACACGATCAAGAGCCACCACAATGTAGGTGGGCTGCCGGAAACGCTGAACCTGCAATTGCTGGAGCCGCTGCGCGAATTGTTCAAGGATGAAGTGCGCGAGCTCGGCGTCGCACTCGGCTTGCCCCATGACATGGTGTACCGTCATCCTTTCCCTGGCCCTGGCCTGGGCGTGCGCATACTGGGCGAAGTGAAGAAGGAATTCGCCGACCTGNNTGCGCCGCGCCGATGCGATCTTTATCGAAGAGCTGCGCAACACGCCATTCGTCGATGCGCCTGGCGCCTCGCAAGCGACCGACATCGGTACGCCGCATCGCAACTGGTATGACGCAACCAGCCAGGCCTTTGCAGTATTCTTGCCGGTCAAATCAGTCGGCGTGATGGGCGATGGCCGCACCTATGAATACGTGGTGGCCCTGCGCGCAGTACAGACGCAGGATTTCATGACGGCACACTGGGCGCATTTGCCGTATGAATTGCTCGGCAAGGTATCCAACCGCATCATCAATGAAGTGCGCGGCATCAATCGCGTCGTCTACGACATTTCCGGCAAACCGCCAGCGACGATCGAGTGGGAATGATTTGAGATCGGCTTGCAGCGTGCAACATCGCTGACAGGCCGATTTCTATTTCCATCCAGAGCAAGTAGCCAGCTTTTCAATAACGCTCATCAAGCGTTTTCATTGCCATTGTCTGTGACATCGAATGTCCACGGACACTGCCATTCTGTTGACATCCAACTCAAAAATCTCAAGCCATGAGACTGCGTCTGCAATAGTTTCCTCAAGCGGGAATATTTAAGCTCGAAGTTTGAATTTGGCAGTTTTTGCATCACTATGTGGAAACTAAATACAGTTCATCGCAAATTAAGTCGCATACGAAAAAAAAGAAGTTGCCATGTCACACATGAAAAAACTCATTGCCGTCATGTTTGCTGCCAGCGCCTTGCCTGCGTTTGCAAATGATGGTGCAGCGCTTACGCCATATCGGCCTTCCATTTCTTCTCCCGCGCAATTGCCATCACCGGGTCAACTAGAGCTGGAAATGGGCGGACTGTCTGCCAAAACCAATGAGCAACGGCGCGGCAGTTTGCCGTATCAACTGAAACTTGCCTGGACCGATGAATGGGGTGTGCTGCTCGGCGGCGAGGCACATGTCTCTGTGCGCGAAGCAGCCAGTCGCAACAGTGGTGTTGGCGATACCAATATCACCTTGAAGCGTGCGTTCATCGTCAACGATACGACTGCATACGGGGTGGAGTTGACGGGCAAGCTGCCGACCGCCAAGGATAGTATCGGCAGCGGCAAGACGGATTACACGCTGAATGGAATTTTCAGCAAGGATATTGGCGAGATTCATATGGATGTGAACCTGAACGCCACGCGGATAGCTGCGCTGGATAAAGGGGCGGGGCGCATGCAGGCTGGCTTGTCTTCTTCATTCTCGATGTCGATTGCCGAAAAATGGGGGGCAACTGCCGAGATTTCCGGCACACGTCAAAGCGGCGTATCCAGTACAGCTCAATTACTGACGGCACTGATTTACAGTCCGAGCAAGCTGCTGGCGATTGATTTTGGCGTGACTAAAGGCTTGAATAAGGCATCGCCAGACTGGGTTGTCTTTACCGGGATCGTGTTGCCCATCATCAATTTTTGGTGATCGGCTGATGGCGGAACCTGGATGGTCCAATTGCTTAGGCTGGTTCACATGAAGTGTGAATGTCCATTGCTCCAGGGGCCGTTCACTATGCTTGCGCCAGTCATGCTGATCATCAAGTGATGCATGCAAAAACTGATGTTTCAGCACGCATAAGAGTTCAACAGAAATAAAATCCGGCGATGCGCGATAATGTAAAACATTATGCATCCACCCTCAGCAGCTTCCCATCGACTGCGCTCCGATAAAGGACGCGATATGGGCAGTGTTCTGCAAACGCTTGCGTCACTACTGTGGTTGCCGCAGGCAGCTTTGCTGGCGTATGCGCTGCAAGGCTTGGCGGATGGCGCTGGCCTGGCTGTCGTTAAAATTCCCGCTTTACTGATATTCTTGCTGGGCTTGGTGCGTGCGGCATGCGATGCATATGGCATGCGTCTGGTTTTCAAGGCTGCGCGCGCCAGTTTGTCTGCGCTGCGTGTGCAAGCCGCTGCCGCGCTGGCGGCACGTTCGCCGCTGGATGTGCAGCGTCCTGCATCCGGGCTTGCTGCAAGCGTGATGGCCGAGCAGGCTGAAGCTGTCATTCCCTATCTGGTGCGCTACCGTCCTGCACGCCTGCGTTCCACCGCCATTCCTGTTGTCATCCTCGCCGCCGTCTTTCCCTATTCGTGGATCGCCGCACTGATCCTGCTGGTGGCCGCGCCGCTGATCCCGCTCTTCATGGCGCTGGTAGGCTGGCGCGCGAAAGCGGCGAGTGAGGCGCAGATGGTGGAGATGGGTAGCATGAATGCCTTTCTGCTCGATCGTCTGCGCGGACTGGCGACCCTGCGCACGCTGGATGCGATTGAGATCACTGCGCTGCGTTTGCGTGATGCGGCGCAAGCACTGCGCCAGCGCACGATGGCCGTGTTGCGCATCGCCTTCCTGTCCTCTGCCGTGCTGGAACTGTTTGCCGCCCTGGGCGTGGCGATGGTGGCGGTCTATATCGGTTTTCATTTACTGGGGCAACTCGAATTTGGCGCGTGGGGCAAGCGCCTGACGCTGGGGCAGGGCTTGTTCATCCTGCTGCTGGCGCCGGCTTTTTTTGAACCCTTGCGCGATCTGTCGAGTGCCTGGCATGACCGGGCGGCAGGCGTGGCGGCGCTCGACGCCATCGATTGTTTGACGGCCCAGGGCTTGCAGCTGCCGGATGCAGTGGCGGCGCAAACCTTGCCGCATGCGGTAAGCGTCGCACCGGCAGTCGATATCCGGGGTTTGTGTTTTTCGCATGCAGGTGCGGCGGCTCCAGTGCTGGACGATTACGCACTGCATGTTGAGTCGGGCGAACACATTGCCGTCGTTGCGCCCAGCGGCGCGGGCAAATCGACGTTGCTATCGTTGATTGCCGGCCTGGTGCCACTGCAGGATGGCGAGGTGACGATAGGTGGCGTGCGTTTGTTGCCAGGCACTGTGGCTGCGCTGCGTACGCGCATGGCGTGGATAGGACAGAAGCCGCATATATTTGCCGGATCGGTGCGCGCGAATGTGGCCCTGGGCCGCTCCGATATAGCGATGGAAGATGTGGCAGCGGGATTGCGTTTCGCGGCGCTGGATGCGGTGCCGCAAGCGCAGCCCGGCGTGGCACTGGGCGAGGGTGGTGGCGGATTGTCGGGCGGCGAGGCAGTGCGGCTGGCGTTGGCGCGCGCAGTGGTCGACAGGCAGGCCGACCTGTTGCTGGTCGATGAACCGACTGCACATCTCGACAGCGATACCGCTCGACAGGTCACAGACGCCTTGCTGCAACTGGCGCAGGGCAGGACGATGATCATCGCCACGCATGATCCGGTATTGGCGGCGCGCATGGATCGCATGATCGTGCTGCGTGCAGATGCGGAGGCGCAGGCATGAAGCTGTGGCGCGATCTGCATCCGGTGCTGGCCGTGTTTATCGCCGCGCAAAAAAAACAATTGCTGCTCGGCGCCTTGCTGGCGGCCGTGACGGTATTGTCCGGCATGGCCTTGCTGGGCTTGTCGGGCTGGTTCATCACGGCGACGGCGCTGGCCGGCTTGAACATGTCGCTGGCATTCACCTTCGATGTATTCATGCCTTCTGCCGGCATACGCTTGCTGGCGCTGGGGCGTACCGCCTCCCGTTACGGCGAACGGCTGGTGACGCACGATGCGACGCTGGCAGTGCTGGCCGCCTTGCGCGTACGCCTGTTCCGCGGCTGGGCAAAACCGGAAGCCGCGCGGCGCCTGCTGGCGCGACCTGCGCAATTGCTGTTCCGGCTGACTGGTGATATCGATGCACTGGATACGCTGTATTTGCGCATCCTGGTACCGGCCGGGTCGGCGCTGGCGGCTGCGCTGGCGACTGGCATTGCACTGGGCTTTATCAACGCCTGGCTGGGTGCGTTCATCGCAATCTGGCTGATCGTGGCCGGCCTGGGTATCGCGCTTGTGACGGCGCAGGGTGCGCGTCGCGCTGCGCGCCGCCGCAGTTACGCGCTGGAAGCCTTGCGTGCGCGCAGCATCGATCTGGTGGCCGGACAGACTGAATTGATCATGGCCGGGCGGCTGGGTGCGCAGACAGAAGCNNGAAGTGCAGGCCGGCGTTGCCTATGGCGTGGTCGGCAGCCTGAGCCTGGTTGCGACGCTGCTAATGGTCGCGATGTTGATGGAAGCCGGGACGATAGGCGTGCCGGTGGCGGCCCTGGCCTTGCTGCTGGTGCTGAGCGCGACTGAACCGTTTGCAGCATTGCGACGCGGTGCGCTGGAACTGGGCCGCACCGTGCTGGCCGCACGCCGGCTCGGGCCGCGCCTGCAGGACACGGCGAGCGCAATGGTGCCTGCGCAAGTCTTGCCCGGCAATCTGGTTCTCAGTCTGGTTGACATGAGCGCGCATCCGGCAGGAACCAATGCGCCCGGCCATCCTGTGTTGCACAATATATCGTTGTCTATCGGCCGTAATGAAAGGGTGGCGCTGATAGGTGCGAGCGGTGCCGGCAAATCCACCTTGCTGGCAGTGATTGCCGGTGAGCTGGCAGCACTGTCCGGCACCGTGCAAGTCGCGCCGCATTGCCTGCTGACGCAGCGTACCGAACTGTTCCAGGACAGCTTGCGTGACAACCTGCTGCTGGCCGATCCGCTGGCCGGCGATGCGCGGCTGTGGGAAGTGTTGCAGGCGGCGGGCCTGGCAGAAGATGTGACGAATATGCCGGCCGGACTGGAGACGCGCCTGGGCGAAGGCGGTCTGGGTTTGTCGGGTGGGCAGTTGCGCCGTCTGGCGCTGGCACGGCTGCTGTTGCGCCAGGTGCCGCTGTGGCTGCTCGACGAGCCGACCGAAGGCCTCGATCCGCTTACGGCGCGTGATGTATTGCAGCGGCTCGCTGGCCTGGCGGCCGGGCGCGCGATCCTGCTGGCCACGCACGTAAGGCGCGAAGCAGCGCTGGCGGATCGCTTGGTTTGTATCCAACATGGGCGTATCGTTATGGACGTGCAGCGCGGCGATGCGGATTTTGGGCTTGTGCTGGGCACCTTGCGACCGGATTGATGTCCGGTTCGAGCAAGGTGCGGCAATCGTTGTAAGGTAAAAAAGGAAGGTCTATGGAACTCGATATTGTTTCGTTATCCCGCTTGCAGTTTGCCGCCACGGCGCTGTATCACTTCTTGTTCGTACCGCTGACGATAGGGCTGTCGATACTGCTGGCCATCATGGAAACCGTCTACGTGATGACGGGCCGCGTCATCTGGCGCGACATGACCAAGTTCTGGGGCACGCTGTTCGGCATCAACTTTGCAATGGGGGTGGCGACCGGCATTGTGATGGAATTCCAGTTCGGCATGAACTGGAGCTACTACAGTCATTACGTCGGCGACATCTTCGGCGCGCCGCTGGCGATAGAGGGCTTGATGGCCTTCTTCATGGAAGCGACCTTTGTCGGCCTGTTCTTCTTTGGCTGGGACAAACTCTCCAAGGTCGGCCACCTGATCGCAACCTGGGCCGTCGCCATCGGCTCCAATTTTTCTGCGCTTTGGATATTGATCGCCAATGGCTGGATGCAGAACCCTGTAGGCGCGGCCCTGAACCCCGAAACGATGCGCATGGAAGTAACAGACTTTGCTGCAGTGCTGACTAATCCGGTCGCGCAAGCCAAGTTCGTGCATACAGCTTCAGCCGGTTATGTGACCGCTGCAATTTTCGTGCTCGGCGTTTCAGCCTGGTACGTGCTCAAGGGACGCCATCTCGAACTTGCCAAGCGCTCGATGACGGTAGCGGCATCATTCGGTCTGGCGGCCGCACTGTCGGTGGTCGTGCTGGGTGACGAAAGCGGTTACCTGTCGACCGAGCATCAGAAAATGAAACTGGCGGCTATCGAAGGGATGTGGGAAACCCAGCCTGCGCCGGCCGACTTTACGCTGGTCGGTTTTCCGAATCAGGCCGCGCGCGAAACGCACTATGCGATCCACTTGCCGGCCTTGATGGGCTTGATCGGCACGCGCTCGCTCGATACCGTGATTCCGGGCATCAACGAGCTGGTGCAGCGCGCAGAGCTGCGCATCGCCAACGGGATACAGGCGTACGATGCGCTGCAAAAAATTCGTGCCGCCGGCAGCTCGGAAAACATCACGCCAGCCATGCGCGCTGCGTTTGAAGAAACCGGCCATGACCTGGGCTATGCGCTGCTGCTCAAGCGCTATGTAGACGATCCGCGCCAGGCGACGCCGGAGCAGATAGCCAAGGCGGCATTCGATACGGTGCCGCAGGTTGCGCCTTTGTTCTGGCTGTTCCGCATCATGGTCGGGATAGGCATGTTCATGATCCTGCTGACCGGGATTTTCTTCATACTGTCTGCGCGCCGGCAACTGGACAAGCATCGCTGGCTGCTGAAACTGGCGGTGTTTGCGGTTCCATTGCCGTGGATTGCGGTTGAGGCCGGCTGGCTGGTGGCCGAGTTCGGCCGCCAGCCGTGGGTGATAGAAGGCGTGTTGCCGACGGCAGTTGCGGTGTCCAGCCTGGGCATCAAGACCCTGCTTATTTCGTTGGGCGGTTTCATCCTGATTTACACGGTGCTGTTCGTGATTGAAATGAAGCTGATTTTCAAGCTGATCCAGAAAGGGCCGGACGCGGAACATGCGCCGGAAACGGGCGTCCACGCCCAGCCTGTCAAGCATGCAGTTCCCGCTGCCACATCGGAGCAACTATGATCCTGCACACACTTATCGACTACGATACCCTGCGCCTGATTTGGTGGGCTTTGATCGGCGTGTTGCTGCTCGCCTTCGCGGTGACTGACGGCTTCGATCTGGGTACCGGCATCCTGCTGCCCTTCGTCGGGCGCACCGATATAGAACGGCGCGTCGTCATCAACAGCATAGGCCCGGTGTGGGAAGGCAACCAGGTGTGGCTGATCCTCGGTGGCGGGGCGATTTTTGCCGCNNTGGTCGGACTGATACTGCGCCCGGTAGCGTTCAAGTTTCGCAGCAAGCGCGACGATCCGCGCTGGCGTGCACGCTGGGATGGCGTATTGTTTTTCAGCGGCTTCGTGCCGACGCTGATCTTTGGCGTGGCGCTGGGCAACGTATTGCAGGGCGTGCCTTTCCGCCTGTCGCCGGACATGCATATTTTTTACGATGGCAGCTTCTTCGGCTTGCTCAATCCATTCGCGCTATTGTGCGGCCTGGTCTCGGTGGCGATGCTGGTCATGCATGGCGCTGCGTGGCTGCAGTTAAAGACGCAAGGCGCAGTCGCGGACCGCGTGCGCTGTTACGGCAGCATTGCGGCTATCCTTACTCTGGTGCTGTATGCGCTGGCCGGTGTGCTGCTGTGGAAATACATAGATGGCTACCGCATCACCAGCACGATCCATCCTGCCGGTCCGTCGAATCCCTTGCTGAAAACCGTCGAAGGTCATGCCGGTGCGTGGTTCGTCAATTACGCGGCGCATCCGTGGACGGTGGCTGCACCGGTACTTGGCTTGCTTGGTGCTGCAGGCGCATGGCTGGGCCTGCGCTTGCGGCGCGAGATTTTTACGTTGTTGTGCAGCGCGCTCAGTGTGGGCGGAATTATCCTGAGCGTGGGCGCTTCCATGTTCCCCTTTATCCTGCCGTCGTCTATCGATCCGCGTGCCAGCCTGACGGTGTGGGATTCGTCGTCCAGCCACCTGACGCTGTTCATCATGCTGGTGGTTACTGCCGTGTTCATCCCTATCATCGTCGCGTATACAACGTGGGTGTATCGCGTGTTGTGGGGCAAGGTCGATGAACAGGCGATACGCGACGAAAGCGGGCATGCATATTGATGCGCTGAAGCCGATGCGCGCAAGATCAACCAGAACGATCGTCGCGTGACGCTCGTTCCTTAAAGACAAGGACAAATCATGTGGTACTTTTCCTGGATACTCGGTCTGCCTCTCGCTGCCGCTTTCGCGGTGCTGAACGCGATGTGGTACGAACTGATGGACGATGAAGCGATACGCAAGGAAAAAATGGAGCGGCCGTAACGCTGCTGTTTGCGCATACACGATGGCTGGCGCCATGAGCAGCCGGCAAGGCCATCGTTTTTTTAATACTGAAACTGCAAGGCCAGATGCATACCGTTACGATAGTTTTGATCCTTCTTCTGGCGGTGGTGGCGAGCGGATTNNGCCGCGCTTTCCTACGGCTTCGGCATCAGCGTGCCGCTTGATCCGGAATTCTTTTTTCTCTTCTTCATTCCGCCGCTGCTGTTCCTGGATGGCTGGCGCATTCCCAAGAGCGCATTCTTCCGCGATGCGCGCCCCATCGTGACGCTGGCCATCGGCCTGGTCTTGTTTACCGTGGTCGGCATGGGTTATTTCATCCACTGGATGATTCCGGTCATTCCACTGGCGGCGGCCTTTGCACTGGCGGCGATACTGTCGCCTACCGATCCGGTTGCCGTGTCGGCGATTGCTTCGCAGAGCCCGATACCTTCGCGCCTGATGCACATACTGGAAGGCGAGTCGCTGCTCAACGATGCATCGGGCCTGGTGTGTTTTCGTTTTGCGGTGGCGGCGGTGATTACCGGCAGTTTTTCACTGTTCGATGCCTCGCTGACTTTTCTGCAGGCGGCAGGTGGCGGTTTGCTGGTCGGCATCGCCGTTGCCTGGCTGATCGGCATCCTGAATCGATGGCTGGTTGCCGCGGCCGGTGAAGACCCGGGCACGCAGATACTGATCAGCCTGCTGATTCCTTTTGCCGCTTATCTCGGCGCCGAGCATATAGGCGGCTCCGGCATCCTGGCGGCGGCTGCGGCCGGCATCACGATGCATTATGCGGATCTGGTCGGGCGCCGCCTTGCGGCGACCCGCATGCAGCGGCGCGCCGTGTGGGACACGATACAGATGGCGCTGAATGGCGTGATTTTTGTGATTCTTGGTGCGCAACTGCGCGCGACGATGGATGGCTTGCCCGCCATTGCGACCGACATGGGTTTGAGCACGCCATGGTGGCTGGGCTTTTATACGCTGGCGATTACGGCGGTGCTGATCATCCTGCGTTTTCTGTGGGTCTGGAGTTCACTGAAATTCACGCTGTTTCGCAAACGGCAAGATGACGTCGATGGCCTCAAGCCGTCTTTNNGCTTTCGCTGCTGACGGCCAGCGTGGCGCTGCCGCTGTTGACCAAGGATCTGGAATTCCTGCCCGAACCGGTGCGTGGTGCCGGGGAAGGGCAGGCGCGCGCGGCCGCTGCCGAGGCGGCCATCCGTCGCATCAAACAGGTAGCCCAGACGATGAGGGACAAGCCCGGCTATTCAGAAGCCGCCGCACGCATAGCCGAGTTGTATAAGCGCCGGCTGGATTATGGAAATGAAGGCGATGAAGCGGCTGGCCTGCAATTACAGGTCGAGGCCGAACGCAATTTGCGGGTGGAAGCGATCAAGGCCGAGCGCGATGAACTGTTTCAAATGTGGCTAAGCAACAAGCTGGACGAATCTGTCCATCAGCGCCTGTTGCGCGAGCTCGATTTGATAGAGGGAGCCTTGTCGCGCAATACGCAGCAGTAGCAGGCCTGCGCGGCAGAATCGTGTCCATGCTGAGCCAGCATGCGCTCTGGTCTATAATGGCGGCCCGCTATGCACCAGTCTGACAGGCTTGCATATTGCCCGCGTTGAAACACATTTATCCGGCCATCATTTTGACTTACAGCGTAAAAGAGATTTTCTACACATTACAGGGCGAGGGCGCACATGCCGGGCGGCCTGCCGTGTTTTGCCGCTTTTCCGGCTGTAACCTGTGGACCGGCCGCGAGAGCGATCGCGCAAGCGCCGTGTGCCAGTTCTGCGATACCGATTTTGTCGGCACCGATGGTGAGGGCGGCGGCAAGTTTGCCGATGCTGCGACGTTGGCGAACACGATCAACGCCTTGTGGCCGGCATCGTATGCGGCCAGCAAATACGTGGTCTTTACCGGTGGCGAACCCTTGCTGCAGCTGGATGCAGAATTGATCGCTGCGATGCATGCAGTCGGCTTTGAAATCGCAATAGAAACCAATGGCACTTTGCCGGTGCCGGCCGGGGTCGACTGGGTGTGCGTCAGCCCGAAAATGGGTGCGCCACTGGTGGTGCGCAAAGGCAGCGAATTGAAGGTCGTGATCCCGCAGGCTGGCCAGTCGCTGGCGGCTTACGAAGAGCTGGAATTCGATCATTTCTTCGTCCAGCCTATGGATGGTCCGCTGGCGGAACAGAATACCAGGCTCGCGATCGATGTCTGCAAGCGCAATCCGAAATGGAAGCTCAGCTTGCAGACGCATAAACTTTTACAGATACCCTGACGCTTTACAGAAAAATCATGCTGACCATTACCCGCAAACTTGANNGGGATGATCATGGATTTTTCCGACATCAAGGCGCTGGCAAAACAGCATCTGGTCGATGTCTGGGATCACGCTTTTATCGTCTATGAAAAAGATGCAAAGGTGCGCGAGTTCCTCGAAAGCATACCCGGCCACAAGACGGTGATCATAGACCGCATCCCGACGGTGGAAAACCTGGCGCAAACCGCATTCAATATACTGAATGCAGCTTACAAGGATCGCTATGGCACCGGCCTGCGCCTGCACAAGCTGGTGCTGCACGAAACGCCTAACTGCTGGGCTGAAATCACTGCGGAAAGCTGATCGCTGTGCCGGACATGACTCAGGACGCACTCTGGATGCGGCAGGCGCTGGATCAGGCGCATAACGCCTGGGCACTGGGCGAAGTCCCGGTCGGCGCACTGGTCGTCAAGGATGGGCAGGTGATCGCGACCGGCTTCAACCAGCCGATAGGCACGCATGACCCGACCGCGCATGCGGAAATCATGGCCTTGCGCGCCGCCGCTGCGATACTCGGCAATTACCGTCTTCCCGGTTGTGAACTGTTCGTCAC
>CXWL01010727.1_pt1 | contig 16487 bp, 12 predicted proteins | sample 590931 | NCBI WGS metagenome assembly CXWL01 (sample SAMEA3498368, study PRJEB10139) | groundwater metagenome | biome: water well; material: biofilm material | place: Germany | collected 2015-04-27 | reverse complement strand
CCACACTTGCCATGCCCACACCGTTGGATCTGTATTCCACGGAGGATCATGACTACCACCTCCTGTTATGAGGCGGTTCGTGAAAGAGTCTTTACTCTACGCCCCGGTACCACGCCGGTCAAGAGCGGGAACGGAGCGGCAGTGGCGGGCTGGCAGGGATCACAACTTTCAAAGGCGGCGTGTCGCTTGTCGAGGTTGACTTATGCCGAACCGCGACATTGCACCGGCCTAGATTGACGGCGCCGCGAGGTAGGAGCACGGGGAATCTGCCACTACACATATACGTATCTACTCTGGGGAATGTCCTGGGAAAAAGTTGAAGTCCCTCGCAATTCTTCGCTCAACGACGCCTGTAGCAGAAACAATCACTGGGCCTACAGGCCGCCACTCGCGGAGCAACGTTAACGAATGGGCACATTTACGTGCACCCTTCACGGTCCTGCGGCTACTACCGCCGCTCAAGATGACCTATGAAGCCGCGAAGAAGTGGTCGGAACCCTGCAGCAAGATCGTGGGGGAATTGCCGGAGAGGCGTCACGCACCCTTGAACAGCTAATCACATCTCACACCTCCAGCGCTCCACCGTCTTCATCACAAGGCCCTCTCCTCTCGGGGCTGCAAATCGCGGACTTAGAAACGTACGAACACCTCTCGGCCCGAGCCAGCAGCATCGGATTGCCTGAATGGTCGGGAGGAGCCAGCTACTGCTGATGCTTGTAGCCGACCACCATACAGTCATCTAACAAAGGAGTGTCCCATGTCATCTACACCACACCCCCCGTTCCGTCACTTACGCAGCAAGATCCAAGAATGGAAAGCCGGTGATCTTCTCCAGACCGGAGAGCAGAGCTGGCAACAGTTCCAACAAGTCGCCCCCCTACACCTGGCTCCCATTGTGACGGCACTCCAGGAAGCGCTCCAGACAGAGGGGCTGCGGGCGACGATCCACAACATGTCCGACGAACGGCGCCATCTGAGCCTCCTGATCGAGCCGTTTGACATCGCGATCACGTTCGGCCCTGACGAGAACCCTCACCAATTCCACATGTCCGCCTGTCGCCGAGCCAACCCAGAGGATGAGTGCAAGGCCCTCATCTCGTATCAAGATCTGGAACTCGACTTCGGCCACGTCATGGAAATCGTCGAAGATGTCGTCCTCCGGATCCTGGGGCCCAGACGGGCCAGCGAAGAGCCGGGAATGGAGTGAGCCAACTGCCTTCGGCCTGTAATGGTTCAGTGGTGCGTTCCTGCGCACATCACTCTCGCAGGTTCACAAGTAAAGGAGATAACACACATGGAACTGTTAGACGCGTACACGAAGCTGCAGGGGAAGCTGCAACGCTATGAAGAACAGGGATGGCTAACCCCGTGTCCCGATGCGGAACGGTCGCGTTTCCTGGCCTTCGCGGAAATCGACCTCATCCCGCTGGCCAGACGCTTAGCGGCAATCCTACAGCAAGCGGGGATCCCAGCCCATGTCGCGATCGAACTTGAGGAACACAACAGGTGGTTTGGGCTGTTTCTGGACAAGACTCGAACTCGCGGCCTGCTGCTTCAACCACATGACGCGGTGTCCATGCAGTTGATCGTCCGGCTCGGCTGGGATCCTCCTGTCGAGGAATCGCATGTGTTGCCCTACCACCGATGCACACGTGCGCTTTTCGCATCGACTCTTGAACGCTGCATCGACCGTCTGATCACTCGCCCACCGCTGTAGTCGCCACGCGATTATCTCTACTCATTCACGCACCCAACGGAGGACATCACCATGCAGACATCCGCACCACACAGCTATGCCCACTTAAAGGAACAACTCAACGCATGGAAGGGACGCGTGGCGTCACAGGCCAATGACCGTCCCCCGCATCAAGAGTTTGATCGTCTCGCGCAGGAAGTGTTGCTGCCTGAACTGAAGAAGCTCGCCGTCATCATCACGGAAGCTGACTTGAACTGTGAAATCTTGGCCGGCGATGACGAAGACGTAACGGTGGGCGTTCACATTGAGGCCCTGCACACCACGCTACGATTGTCGCCCGCTCAAAACCCGACCTTCATTCGCGCCACCATTGCACGAGGCGATCAGCCCAATGACCAGCTGGAGTGGTTCATCCCCTGCCATGTGCTTCGAACGGGTGGACTCGAGCGGGAACTACAGGCCGCCATTGTGCGAACGTTGAAGCCTGTCCGCTCGCTCTGAGTGGAGCGCGGCCCCACCTGGCAAGACCTCGCAGAGTTCGCTGGCCCCCTTGAAAGGAGATTCCATCATGTCGATGCCTCCCAAGCCCAAATCCGTACATACAGACCACGCGCATCACGCTCAACCTGAAGATAATTCATGGAGCAAGAAAGAAACATTTCGACACGAAGACCGCAACGCGGCGGGGGGTCAAGCATTGAGCCCCACAGAGATCCACGCGCTCTTCCTCCAGCTTTCCGCGAGCATCGACCGGCTTGAGGCGACGCTCCCGCCAATCAGCAAACTAGCCACGGTCCCCCAGGCCGCCAGATGTCTTGGCATCAGCCCCCGGACGATCCGCACCCAGCTATATCGCGGCCGGTGGCCGGGGTATCGCGTGGGGCGCGCGGTTCGTGTGGATCCAGCCGAGATTCGCAAACTCATGAATAAGGCGTTTTTGCCCTAGTCCACGAGCACGGGCTGGTTCCCAGCCCACCACCAAAGCCGACGCTGTCGCACGGTTTCAGCCGGGAATCCCCCGCAAGTGGCAGACTCTCGCCCCCACATCCTCACCCCCAACTCCTATTCTCAGATCATGCGCAACTTTCACACAGGAGAACGTTATGAACATCTACGGATTGACGCCTCGGTCATATGACGCTGGCGACGGCAAGACGCTTTTCAAGTTTACCCTCTACTGGAACGGGACCGATTACGTATTCAAGAATCTGGCCGACGAAGCCACGGCGGTGAAGTACCGCCTGTTCCTGAAGCGGCTCAAGATCTTGTTGGGAGACGCATTTGACCCGATTCCCTATCAAATACACCACACCGATCAACAACCACTGACGAACGACGAGGTCACCACCATCATTGAACGCACCAGAATCGGGCACATTCCCCCTGAAGCCGGACTCCTCCTCTTTCCCAAATTCGCCGATTCTGTGATCACCTATCAGTGGAAGAATGGCGAAACCCGGTATGGGTTTACGCTAAGCGTCCGAGGCATCCGACACGGGTTCCGCGGCTATACCACCAAAGATGCCGCCCTGGCAGCGCGCCTTCACCTGATGAAGTTACGGGCACAGCGCGGTGATCAGTTCGATCCCAAACGCTACCAACGTCACCGAAGCCCTGACGCCCCGCTCCTTCTCCCACTGAGACCGAAGGGCCTGGGACGGCTGACGAAGACATTTGGAGAATATGCCCAGCAATGGCTGGAAGCCCAACGGGGGAAGATCACCCCAACCCGCTGGAAGCTCACGCGTGCCCACCTCCAGGCATCGGTGCTTGCGCGATGGGCCTATAAGGAACTCCGTGGTATTGACGAAGGGGCCTTCCAAGCCCTCATTGACTGGCTGCTAGAGTCGCACGCTCCGGCCTCCGTGCATGGCATCGGGAGCACCGTGGCGAAGATCCTGGTGGCAGCCCGTCGCGACGGGTTGTTGTCGATTCCCTTTCAACCTCATCCATTGTTGTACGGATTGCGTTAAGGAGCACTATGTCAAACAAAGCACAGAAAGAAAAAGATAAGGGCATTCATTCCTACCGGCTTGCCAACAACCAGCTCCGCTGGGCATGTGTCATTTATGTTGTGCGTGAGGGCAAATCCCGGTCGTTCTGGTTTAAGGGCTTTACAACCAAAACCGCAGCTTTTGAGAAGAGAAAGGAGTTATTGCGACTGAAAGAAACACTGGGCCCCCAGTTCCGGCCGGAAGCTTATCAACGGCGCCAGAGCCCTCGCACCTATGAGGCGCCGAATCTGCACCTGTTTGACAAGATCGTGGCCAAGTGGCTCCAGACTAAAGAAACTGCCTATAAGGAAAAGATGCTGAGCAAGAGCCGGCTCTATGTCTGCACGCGTTCCGTGAACGACTTTATCCTGCCTACTTACACAGGCAAACCGATGTCCGAGGTTTCTCGTGCGAGTTGGGTGAGGAAGCTCGATGAGCTGAAGGCTGAGGGACACAGCTGGCACATTCTGAAACAGGCGACAGGCTGCCTGAACGATTTGCTGACCTACGCGGCGGATCGGGATTACATCCCCGTCAATCCCCTCTACAAGCTGTCAAAAATCCTGGGGGAAACGCCCCCCTCGGACAGAGCCCCGCTGACCGAAGAGGAACGGCGGAAGTTTTTGGCGGCGGCCCGCCTATATCGAGATGGCAAATACTATGCGCTGGTGCATGGGATGCTTGAAGGCCCACGCCCAGGGGAACAGCTGGCGCTGGAAATCGACGGGTTTTATCCAGCGCTCAACATGATCCATCTGAAATGGAACTATACGCAAGAAGGGCTAAAGCCCCTTCCCAAAGATCAAGAAGAACGCTACCTTCCCCTCACCACTGAAACCACACGGCTGTATATGATTCAGGCCGAGAGAGCCACTCGTGAACAACTCGCCGCAGGCTTGCCGCCCCGCTGGCTGTTTCCCAACATCCAGGCCGAAGGCGAGGTAAAACTCTACCGCGACAGAAAGTTACGCGAAATCTTTTATGCCATTTGCCGTCTTGCCGAGATCCGCCGGACAGTCCCCTACGAAGGCCGAACCACGGCAGCTTGCACGATATATAACAACGGAGGGACTCTTGGAGAAGTAATGGACCATCTGGGGCACAGCAGCCGAAAGAGCTCCCGGATCTATACCAAGAGAGCGGTGCGACTCGGGCCACCGGCCATCCAACCAGGTCCCCGCCCTGTTGACCGCCTGAATCTCCCGGTCCAGCCCCTGATACCGGCGACCAACGAGCTGCCCACTGTGACCGCGCCGGTCGCCTCCCCCCCGGTCCCAGACGAATTCGCTTCCTGACCGACGCAGTCCTGTTCTCAGTTTTCTGTACCCACCACACTTCAGGAGGTCGAGGTTTGTGCTCGACCTCCTCCCAGCTCGCACGATTCGGAAAGCGTACGTCCCATGGGGGCCCAAGGGCCAACGACGCCGGGGATGAACGAGACCCTGTGCCGGTCAGCGTTCTGCGGCAATCGATGACTCCCGTGGCGAGGCCCACGACGGTCACGGGAATCAATCCCCCCTGAGGCACCCGGGATGAAACGTGGGTGTGAGAGGAGCCCATCAGACAGCCTAATCTACGTAGAAGACTTGAGACGACACCCCGCACTCGAGTGGGGGGACCGGAGGGTAATACCGTGCATCGCCGTGCCACATGCGCCGGGGCAGTTCATCGGCGGTGCGCACAATCCCCATATTTTCCTCATTTTTTGCAAAACGGGAAGAGGCACCTTCATCACGCCCTACATTCTCGACCGTGATAACCCTCTAGTCAGACTGCGTCATTGACGCCCGTGAAATCAATAACTTAACAACCATGGGCCAGAGACGAGTGGGAAAGTAGTGGCATATGTAGGGGTTGAGTGAGACAACCGCCACGCTTGCGCTACTCACCACCGCCACCTTCATGCTCGCTACTCTCAGGCGCTCCTTTACAGGTTTGATCAACCATTACTACAAGCGGCAGGGTCCGAGTCCCCCATCTCTGAATAAAATCAGGCTCCTGTTCAGAAAGCGTGCAGAATGCGCCAATCATTTCGACCCTCTGTTGTGGACCTATTCCAATCGCCTGGAAGACCTCGATGGCAAACGCGTCCCCGTAAAAAAGTATCAGCCAGTCAGCCAGAGAGATATGCCGTCCTCCAAACGGGGTATGATCCAAATCGCTGAAGACGGTGCCACATCCTCCGCGTGTACTGAGGGTATTTCGCCGAACTACTGTTGGCTTTCGGCCCTGCGCCAGGAGCTCCTTCATGCGCACCTCCCGGCGCTGCTCTCGACGGCCTTCATTAAACGACCGTCGCTGCTTGTCATTAAGACAGCGCCACCGTCGATACTTCACTTCCGACCTTCCCAGAACGTTCATATACTGATTGTCATGAAAAAGCGCAGGGTTCCCGCATTCCGGGCACAGAGCACGGTCGTCTGGCCACCGGGCCAGTTGGAACGCCTTCCATGCCTGGACCTCCAGCCCCCTAAACGCCTGGGCAATCGTCTGTGGCTGAGAGAGAGTAAAGAGACTCCCTTTTCGCTGCCTCGGCCAAGCATGCAGCGGCCAAGATGAACCCGACGAGATATCCGGTAACGAACCGAAGAGAGGATGCACGGCGGTAGCGATCAGGCCGGCTCGCTCAGGAAACCTCGCAAGGTGACACAACGCATGAATTGCGACCGTGTCCAACACTCGCAATCTCTGCATACAGGGAATAGCCCACAAGCCCCAGACGGCGCAGCAGGCACATGCGACCAAATACTGTCGTCTCGTCGTTTCTGCGCAGGGCTGCCCGTCCTCCCATCCGCACAATACGCAAGCGCCATGACGGTCTCGCGGCACCACAGCACGACAGGCCACGCAGAGCGTACCGTCACACAGGCTCCCCGCGTGCCTGGCCACTCGCTCAACGACCTCAATGATCTCATTCCGCCGTCTTGGCCTCGAGAGCAGAACGGCAGCCCTTCTTATGGCGAGCTCTCGTTTTGATAACCGCTTTTTCATATTAATAGCAGTTTACGCGATAACTAATTGAAACTCTGCATTTAATTACAGTTAAAACGCGATCGATGTGGGTACGGCTCACTTCCAGCCTCCCTCCTGCCCCCTAGCTCAGCATGACTGGTCACCAGCAGAAGGGAAGGACGAATTTCGAGCCCTCGGAACTAGGCCCACCTCCATCCAATTAATCTCCCGGCAAGAGAGCCAGTACGGTGCCTGCTTCTAACGCATTCGAGGGACGTACCTCACCTGATTGTTGGGCAACCGGCCGCCTACGCGCCCCTCCTTGTCTCGTCGTTCGCCTTAGTCACCCTCTGATACTGCCTCAGCAGTCTCAACCCCACATCGCGGACACCTGCCAGGACCTAACGCGTCCCGGCAACTCATCAACCCTCCCTCGTCTTCATTGGCCATTATGTTCTTCCCTATGGAGGACATTATGGACACACCACGGTATCTCACCTTGCCGGAAGCCGCCCGGTTGATGCGCTGCTCCAAAAGCAAGCTGCGGCAGATGGAAGACGGGCCACCACGGTTCCGCGCCCCCAAGTCTCGAGTCTGGCTCTATCCGTATGGAGAGCTGATCGCCTGGATTGAAAGCGGGCGGACGGTCAAGCCTCCTCAACCGAAGCCAGCTGGGCGAGCCACCTCTCAGACCAAGCATCGCAATCCGCTTTACGAACTGGAGAAGTAAGGCTGTGAAGATCCCCACGTACGACCGGAAGAACGTTTCTGGTCTCGCAACCTACCTGAATTTCCGCTGGAAGGGCGGCCGCTATCGCCCCCTGCTTGGCTATGGCCTTTCGAAGGAAGAAAAGGACAGGCTGGCGGTTGCGATGGTGGAACGGATTCAGAATCCACCCACCACCATCACCGCAACGACCATCGCCGGGGAAACGCTGGCCGCATTTGCGGACCGGATCTATTACCGGACGCTTCGCACCAAAAAGCGGATTGACCTTACCCGCCCCAAAGGCATCGTGAAGAAGCACCTCGCGCCACACTTCACCATGCCCATGGAGGAAATCTCAGCGGAAACGTGCCTCGCCTATGTCGAGAAACGTCAGAAGGAAGGAGCCAACGACTGGACCATTCGTCGAGAGTATGGCGTCTTAAACCGGATCCTCAATTTGGCCGCCGCCCACGATGTCATCAAAGGCAATCCATCAAAAGCCGTCCAGCTGCCGGAGGGCAACAAACGCGATCGAGTCGCCACCCTGCAGGAACTCAAGGCGCTTCACGACGCGGCTGATCTGGACATGTGGCGAGCCATCGTGGCCGCAGTGATGACCGGTCTCCGGCAAAGCAAACTGCTCATGATTCAGTCGGAATGGATCGTGCGGCGATCAGACGGAAACTGGCTCGTCCTGCCTCCTGCACTTTCGAGACTGAAGGGGAGGCCGAAAGAGATTCCGCTGAACGCGCTGGCCACGTGGGCCCTCACGCCCATTGCGCCACAACTCCGTACCCGACTCTTCGCCCGGTGGAAGAACCGGTCCTTTAAGAAAGCGTGGACTCGCCTGTGCAAACGCGCGAACGTCACGGACCTCCGCTTCCATGACCTGCGCCATACCTTTTCCACGGCGCTTCAGAATCATGACGTGGTCTATGAAGTCCGCCAATGGCTGATGGGCCACAAGATGCCGGGGAAAACCGGAGACTATAGCCATGGCGGCCAGAAATGGAACCGCAAACTTCGACGGGCAATGACAGTCTTAGATAAGTTTCTTCCAGCTTGGCATCAAGTGGACACGCCCCGCTCAGCCAAACTTTCTCCTCAGAAGAGAGCACGGAGCAAGGCCTAAGTTCAATTTTGCTTTCAAAGAGGCGGCTGATACGCCCACACAAGATCACCAAGTACAAATTCTATGCGTTAGCCCGGCACGTTGCTGTAGAAACGAAAGCGCACCTGCAGACGAGCCTTGTCACAACACTGCCGACGGCGAAACAGAACGAAGCTTTACACCACTACGATCCCGCTGAGAATCCCAACAGCGTATTCCGTCGTTATACATTCTGTAAGATAGCTGGGGCTGCTCCCTCAGTTGCGGAATGAGAAGAACCGCGATCACTGAGATGACATTAGCACTGACAAGAATGACTCCCGGAATAGTCAGGATCCCCTCGCTGATATACAACAGGCTGCGGGCTAATATGGGAATCGGCCACTAGGCAGGTTGGCCCTCTGTGAAGGACCATGTTGACACCCTCTTGTAGTTGACGGACACTCCGGTGGCTTAACCGAGCTTCGGAATAATCCACCACACGAGATCAACTGCATGAAGACAGCGCTAGCTCGGCAAACCTTTAGATAGCTATCCGTCACAGATCGGGGATAAGTGTCTCGCGGCTGGTACTCCTTCTAGGAAGAGTAGCTTCAGATGGCCGAAACTAATCTAGTCCGTCCAAGCCGAGACGGTGATCAATTCCACTATTGGTGGGCTGCCCGCCGATGCCTGCTTCTCCTTTCTCCAGGCGCTAGATTGAGAGCCATAACGATTGAGGGCGCATCGCCCTCAGAATCAGCGACGGAAGACCGCATCACAACCGGCGAAGAGCTGATTGACGTCGGCGAGTATTACGGAAGTGAAAGTCTTGAACAGACAACCTTGATCCGCTACATCCAACTCAAGCATTCAACCCTGAGGGCGGAAGAGGCCTGGACACCAAGCGGGATAAAAAACACGTTAGCGGGGTTTGCTAAACGGTACAAGGCACTTCAAGAGCACCTCAATATTGTAGACCTGAATGGGAAGCTTGAGTTCGGGTTTGTTTCGAATCGCCCGATCAGCCCCGCTTTTCTAGAAGCAATTCACGACGCCGCTGAAGGTATCCCGGCACGGCACCTCAAAGATCTTCAGAAGCTTAAGAAATTTACGAAGCTGAGCGGGACAGCGCTTGCGTCCTTTTGCAAACTGCTTCGGCTTGAAGGAAATCAGGAAGGGCTGTGGGATCAACAAAACATACTAGCCAAAGACGTTAGCCACTACCTACCTGATGGAGACGTTGATGCTCCCGTTCAACTGAAGGAGTTGGTGACCAAGAAGGCTCTCTCCGCGAGTACTGATAATCCGGTGATCACCAGAATGGATGTACTCCGGGCGCTCAAGACCGACGAGAGCCGCCTATTTCCTGCCCCGTGTCTCATCAGAGATCTTGAAAAGACGGTACCGCGCGAGCAGGAACCAGAGCTTCTCCAAGCGATCGTGCGAGCGAGTGGTATCCCTATCATCGTTCACGCGGCCGGTGGGGTTGGAAAGTCGGTTTTTGCAACATGTATCAAGTTGGGCATGCCTATTGGCTCATCAAGCGTTCTCTACGACTGCTTTGGCAATGGTCAGTACCGCAACTCCAGCGGCTATCGGCATCGCCACAAGGATGCTCTAGTTCAAATCGCAAACGAACTGGCTGCCAAAGGGCTGTGCCACCCCCTCATTCCCAGCCCTCATGCCGAACCATCGGACTACATGAGAGCCTTCATTTATCGTCTAAGGCAAAGCATCGCCTCGCTAAGATCAAAAAATCCAGAAGCACTTCTCTGCATCATTATCGACGCTGCCGACAATGCTCAGATGGCGGCAGAGGAAATCGGTCAAGCACGAGCTTTCGTGCGTGACTTGATTCGAGAGCAACTGCCAGAGGGGGTGCGCTTGGTGACCTTGTGCAGGACCCATCGACAGGAATATCTTACCCCTCCGCCTAACGCACTACGACTTGAGCTTCATCCTTTCAGTCGCACCGAAACTGCGGCGCACTTGCGGCAAGTTTTCATCGACGCCACCGAACAAGATGTCGACGAATTCCATCGTTTGAGTTCCCACAACCCTCGGGTTCAAGCACTGGCGCTTTCGTGGGAAGCCCCGTTAAATGATACTCTCCGCGCTCTTGGTCCTAATCCGACCACAGTCGAAGACACGATCGGAAATCTCCTCAATGCTTCCGTCGCGAAACTGCGCGACGCAGTAGGGTCTATCGAAAAGACACAGATAGACAGAATCTGCGCTGGGCTGGCCGCGCTCCGCCCTTTGATTCCTTTGTCCGTTCTGGCCTCAATGTCGGGGGTCAATGAGGCTGCGATCAAGAGTTTCGCATTCGATCTCGGCCGGCCACTCCTTGTCACGGGTGACACGATTCAGTTCTTTGATGAGCCTGCTGAGACATGGTTCAGAGATAGGTTTAAGCCCACCGCAGGCGATCTTGAACGGTTTGTGGCGACCCTGAAACCACTCGCCTCAACCAGTTCATATGTGGCCTCGGCATTACCTCAACTCATGCTGGAGGCGGGTCAATTCACGGAGCTTGTAGTGCTCGCACTATCTTCTCAAGCCCTACCAAGCACCAGCCCCATTGAGAGGCGTGATGTTGAACTGCAACGCCTTCAATTTGCTCTCAAGGCAAGCTTGCGGGCAAAGCGCTACATCGATGCAGCCAAACTGGCACTGAAGGCTGGCGGTGAATGTGCCGGTGATGAACGGCAACGCAACCTTCTTCAAGCGAATACAGACTTGGCTGCGGTCTTCATAGAGAGTGACCGAATTCACGAACTCGTCTCGCGAAAGACATTTGGCTCAGGTTGGGTCGGCTCACACCACGCTTATGAAGCTGGGCTACTGTCCGGACGGAGCGAGCTGTTGGGTGACGCACGGTCTAGATTGCGGATGGCTCGAGAATGGCTACGAAACTGGAGCAGGCTTTCAGAAGAAGAGCGACAAAAAGAGGAATTGTCGGACAACGACATTCTTGAGATGGCGACCGCCTTTTTCAACATCCATGGCGCTAATAGCTGTGCCAACGACCTCCGAGGATGGCGGCCCCGAGAGATTTCCTTTCGCGTCGGACGCACTCTCGCCAGCCGATTCATTGATCATGGCCGCTATCACGACCTCGATGAGCTTGCACTAGCCGCCAAGAACGACCTATTTCTCATACTCGCAACTATATTGGAATTACAGGAGGTCCATAGAACCCCTCCCAAGAGAGTCGTGGAGCGTGCTCTTCGCTTGGCTATGAACCCACGCATCAGGCTAAAGGACAGCGGTGGCTGGAATAGTGAGGGAAACATTATCCGGGCAGTGACCGCACTGGTTGAAGCTGCACATAAGCAATCGGTCGGCACAACCGACGCACTGATTGCACTGCTAACACGCTACTTACCCGCGTCACCTCCACGAGGTCTCTCGTCTCGACATGGCCAGCAGCGGTTTCCGCTACTTCGTGCGTTCGCACTGCGAGCAGAACTTGGCAGACAATCAATACAATTGATCGATTTAGCGCATGACGAGCTCCGAAAAGAACTGGAAACCAAAAAGTCGCATTCAGATTCTCAGGATGCCCGGAACTTCAAAGAAGATATCGGAGCTCTCTTACCCTGGCACTGTTTATGGGCAGCAACCTTGGTCGGTCGGACGTCGCCTACGAAACTTGCAGATGCTATCGCCGAAAGGAAGGCCTCGTATGAGAAAGCAGAAGGGATCAGCTACCGGGAGCAGTCGGAAACATCCGATGAAATTGCTCGGGTCTGGTTTGATACCTTGCTGACCGCGAATAGCGTTGATGCTACATCGGTCGATGAATTCGAGCAGTGGATCAGCAGCCTTAAGCGGCCATTGTTCACGACGACCCTCACACATCTGGCACGATTGGCAGCCCGATCCCCCTCGCTGGAAGCGTGCGCGCTCGACTATGCAGGAAAGGCCTTCGGCTTAATCCAAGGTGCGCGCGAGGACGCAGAGTCGAAGTCGAGCAGCTATGTCGAGCTGTCGAGAGCGGTCTTGACGGTAAGTCGCCTAGACGCCGCGGCCTATTTCAATCAAGCCGTGGAAGTCGCAAGCAAGATCGGTGACGAAAACTTAGAGCGGTGGGGAGCACTTTTGGACTTGGCCGACCGTGCAGCCGCTCGAGACACCTCGAAGCCAATATTGGCATATCGGCTTGCTCGTTGTGCCGAACTGACTTACGACTATGTCGATCGTGACAAACATTTTGACTGGGAAGCCACTGTCGAGGCGATTTCCGGTCTATGCGGAAAGTCCTCTCTGGTGATTCTCAGTCGCTGGCGAGACCGAGGTTTCGGGTGGGCAAGACGAATATTGGCAATCGCGGTCAACTTTCTTGTATCACACGGTGACCTCAATCCAAAAATTGCACTGGCATTAATCGGCATTCGTGCCGAATGGAACAAGCCACTCTTACTCAGAAGCGTCTTGACGACCCATGCAAACAAGGCCGAAAAGGAGACTGCGACCAGGCTCGCCTACCGTTACATGACACTGGACCAACAGAGTATTGAAACCTGGCGCGAGTTCAAGAATGTCTCAAGTGAGCACGGCATCACACTTCCTGACCTTGATGATCGAATCGCTTTGTGTGAACGCGAGGAACAATCCAGGACTTTGAGGGAGAACGGTTACCGCATAGATCAAGGAAGCAAAGATCAGCGTGATTGGGACGCAATATTTAAGAACGTTGATCTAAGTACCGTCAATGGCATTTCACAGGCCTATCGTCGCTTCAAGGATTTAGACGCACCTTACTACCATGAGAATTTCTTTAAAGAAGCGTTCCGCCGAGTGCATGTTGGCAAAGAGGTCGAATTCATCGCTGCTGTTGCAAATGCAGCCGATTTCAATCTCTTTCATTTGCGTAACATTCTTGACCAGATCCCCGAGAACTGGAGAAGCCGGCTCGCAATCAAGACGGCTCTCGCGCAGACTCTGAAGGCATTCTGCCGGAGATTCTGCATGGAAATTACGAAAAGCCGGTACTATGAGAGGCTCCCTTTCACCGCTGCATGCGAGCTATCTGGAATTCCTGAGGGCGAATTGGTTGATGTGGTTCTTAGCTCCATAGGAGAAGCAGCCGAAATCGCTGATGCAAGCCGCTTGTTCACGCTGGTGGGACTTCTTGCCTCAAAACTGACTGAAAGTGAATCGTCGGAAGCCCTTTCGTTTGGCCTTGATCTATTTGACCCCGTTCTAGAGGACACAGATGGCGATGGGCCGTGGGCACCCAGACTTGAGCCTCCCAGCGAGATTGAAGGCTCAGTAGCTGGCTACATCTGGGGCTGCCTCGCAGCTCCACAGGCAAGTTTGCGCTGGGAAGCCGCCCATGTAGTCCGTGCACTTTGCGGACTTGGACAAGAGAAAATCATCGAGCAGCTCATCACACTAGCGAGGGGAACGTCACCCAACGCCTTTCATGACGCCCGCTTGCATTTTTATGAGCTACACGCACGCCAATGGCTGTTGATCGGATTGGCCCGTGCTGCAAGAGAACATCCTGAACTTGTGGCTCCACATGCCGACTTTTTCATCAAACTAGCATTTGTGGGCGAACCTCACATTCTCATTCGGGAGTTCGCAAAGATGACGCTCCTTGCTTTGTTGGATGCCGGATTTTTGGCATCTCAAACTGACCTGCGTCAGCGAGTGTCCACTCTCAACACATCGCCGTTTCCCACTATCCAATCAAAGTATTATCGTCGCTATGAAAACAAGGAGTGCAATGCCAAAGAAAAGAACGATGCTGAAGACAAGGAAGATCGGTTCTATTTCGGCATCGACATGGGACCCTACTGGTTTGCTCCTCTTGGAAGCTGCTTTGCGCAATCACAAGCCAGTATCGAGCGTGAAGTATTACATGTGATTAGAAACGACTGGCGGATATCCTCAGGACATCGGTGGGATAAAGATGAGCGTCACAGGCGAAAAATATTCAGAGATATGGAGACCTATCACTCACATGGCTCATATCCACGTGTGGACGAACTACGCTTCTATCTTTCGTACCATGCGATGATGGTGGTAGCCGGAAAGTTTCTAGCAACAACGCCCGTGCATCATGACCCCAACGATTCCGAGGATGAGTTTCTTAGTTGGCTACGTCGACATCATCTTTCTCGCCAAGACGGTGGTTGGCTAGCAGACCGCCGCGATCCGATTCCCCTTGAAAGGCCGGAGTGGAAGGATGAAAAGGAATCGGATGAATGGCGTTGGTCAGTCGCAAGAAATGACTTCGATCGTATTCTTTTTACGCCTGACGGCCAAATTAATCTTTGGGGCCATTGGGCATGGCTTTCAGGACACCGAGAAGAGTCTATCCACGTTTGCAGTGCGCTTGTTTCCCCCGATCACTCCACAGCTTTACTGAGGGCCTTACAGAGCGTAGACAATCCTAGCGATTACCGAATCCCTCATGCTGGGGATGAGCTACAAATCGACTTTGATGGCTTTCAGCTGAAGGGCTGGATCGAAGATCGATCTGGCGATAGCGGGCTAGACGAAAAGGACCCATGGGCCGGCGCTATCAGGTACCCTCCTCCTGAACCGGCCGCCTTCGTCACCGATCTTATGAGTCTCAAGTCCGACGTCGAGCATCGGCGATGGTTTGCTCAGGACGATCATGGCGATGTTGCATGGTCGGTAACATGGGGGCACTTTCGCGAGAAAGACGATGAAGAAACCAATCGTGAAAGCGGAGCACGTTTTCAAGCATCATTCGGGTTCACAGTATCGCTCTTGCGTGAGCTAGAAATGGATTTAATCGTAAAAGTAGAAATTAAACGGTGCCGCCCCTACTCTCGATGGGAAAGGAATAATGATGATGACATCGGATTCATCCTCCCAAGCGCACGACTATTCCTCATCAGGTCCGACGGCAGTATCAGTACGCTGTGAAGCGACACTTGAGCTGGGCAAGAAACTGACGAAGGAGCTTGGCATAGATGGATCTGTGGATACTCTCGGACGATGGATGGCTCACTACATCGCGGAGCTAATTCAAGATGCGGAGAAAGCCAAAGGTGAAGAGAAACCCGAGCAGATGCGAGCCTGTTGTGAAGCAATCTTAAGTCTTTGGAAGCATCGGCACACGTTACCAGATGGGAAACGTCCATTTGAGGAAGTCGAACCGCTGCAGCGAGCTCTTGCAAGCCTCGACCCTGAAAGTAACACACCAAGATATTATCGTTCAGTAAGAACCGCTGCTGAAAATGCTAAAGAAACTGACGAGACAAATTCCTGGCTAAAACTTATTGATGGCTTGGACTATTCAGCAAGAATACTCATTCGCTATTGCCTAAATCAGGCCGCACAGAAATCGCTCAATAAGTCCGTGGAATGGGTGAATCTTGCTGAGGCTGCTGGTGCTGATGAAAGCACCGAAGTTCCACTGATTCGCGTGATTCTCGAAGAGAATAAGGTACTGAAAGGATGTGATCCGAGTGAGGAAGAGAGGAAACGTATTGAGGATCGCATCGGCCGACTGGAGGCATTCGCAATAATGGCTACAGAGAGAGTTTCCGAGCTACGGAAAGAAGTTGAGCAGGCAAAAGGTATCAGGCAAGGGAAAAGAGGGAGAAAAAAGAGAAAAGACTTAGGGACAGCCTAGACTCCTCCACACCTCTAGGTGCGAACCGCAATTTTACCCTCCGGTGCACAACACGTCAGTAACTGGGAGAGATGACCATTCTCGTTTACCCTCGCAGCAATTAACTCTTCTCCGTAAGCGATGACCTCAACGGCTTAGTCATGCCAAAGGGTCAGAAACGCCCATAAACGGCGCTCGTTAGATTGCTAGCCCCAAATATCAGGGTGATGATTACGCACACCCGATCTAGCTGAAAAATAGTCCACGAAGAGTGTTCGGTGCATGCCTATAACAAAAATTTGGCCGCCAGTTGGCCGCTGGCGGCTACGCGGGGCGGGAGAGGTTTTCATAACCTCTTGATTTATGGTGAGCCGGCTGGGACTCGAACCCAGGGCCCTCGCCTTAAAAGGGCGATGCTCTACCAACTGAGCTACCGGCTCACG
>CXWL01121000.1_pt1 | contig 16488 bp, 11 predicted proteins | sample 590931 | NCBI WGS metagenome assembly CXWL01 (sample SAMEA3498368, study PRJEB10139) | groundwater metagenome | biome: water well; material: biofilm material | place: Germany | collected 2015-04-27 | reverse complement strand
GGGCTAATGTAAAACAGTATGGTTTTCAATGGGCGCTTGCAATTCATATTCCAGTTCCATTTGTTATTGCGGCAAGAATCTTTTTAAACATTGGTTTTGCTTTTTTCACTTATCCAATTTTAGTTGGGGCGTTTTTTATGGGGCAACTAGCTGGAAAATATCTTTACACAAGAAGCAAAACACTTGGCTTTGCACCGCTTACTTCTTATTTGGTTATGGATTTAATGCGTAATGGATGAAAAATCTTTGTGTGAAATAATTGAGAGATTAATTCATTTTAAGAAGTTTTAGTCTCTTTTATGTTTACTTCAGCCCCAGTTGTTCTTTAACCCAAAGTTTTGCATTAATAATTTGTTTGTGCTCGATATTCATAGTTGCAGCAATCTTTTTTATAATATGATCTTCATAAGCATTAAGCTTTTCGTCTTTGTAAATTAATCTCCAAAGACTTTCAACCAACTTGATTTTCTCTTCGTGTGTAAATGATGTATTAATTACTCCTGTAAACTCATAAAGACTTACACTTTGTTTAATCCTTTGTTCAGCAAGAATAATAAGTTCTTTAACATATTTATCATCCAGATCAAAAGTTTTTTTCATTTCTGATATAATAAATTTTCTTTCTTCATCAGTAAAATCACCATCTGCTTTTGCCATTTCAATAAATAGAGCACAGGCAGCGATTTCAATTTTATTATTTTTTCTATCAGGGGATGAGTTATCAATACCCTGGCTTGACGCAAATTTACTATCCGAAAATATTTTTCTTAAATACTCAAGCATAAAATTAAGTTCCGCCTAATTCACTTAATAAATCCGGAACATCCAATGGTTTTGTTACCATTATTAAATTTCCATCTTCATCTTTGGGCCATTGTTCAACTAATTTATCGCAATACAATTCTATACCGTTTCCATCCGGATCTTTAATGTATATTGATTCGGATACACCGTGATCTGATGCACCCTCAAGCGGATAATTTGATTCCCAGATTCTTTTAAATGCTCTAGCAAGATCTTCTCTTGATGGATAAAGAATTGCAAAGTGATAAAGCCCGGTATGTCCTTCAGGTGCTGGTGTTGCGTTTTCACCAGCCCAGGTATTTAACCCTATATGATGATGATAATTTCCGGAAGAAAGAAAAACAGCATTCTTTCCAAACCTTGCTGTAACCTGAAACCCAAGCATGTCTCTATAAAAAGCCAGGGCTATATCAAGATTTGCAACGGTTAAATGTACGTGTCCAATTCGTGTGCGGGGATTTAATTCGTAATCCATTAATTTCCAAAATTTTATGAATGATTAATTTTTACCGATTTAACTTTCCAGATTTTATCTGCATATTCTTTTACAGATCTGTCACTAGAAAATTTTGAAACTCGAGCAACGTTGTAGATCGATTTTTTTGTCCAGGCTTCCTTATCCTTATACAATAGTGCAACTTTGTCCTGGGCATCAATATATGCTTGATAATCTGCAAACAACAAATAATAATCTACATTCATCAATCCGCGAATCATATCATCAAATATTCCTGGCTCTTTTGAATTAAAGAAATTTGTTGCGATCATATCAACAACCTGCTTTAGCTCTGCATTCTTTTCATAATACTCGCGTGGATTGTATCCGTTAGATTTAAGTTTTATTACTTCATCAGCAAGTAAACCAAAAATAAAAATATTTTCATCACCAACTTCTTCTCTAATCNNGTTCGCACCATCCATTGTCCCAATTGTAAGGGCACCGTTAAGTGCAAACTTCATATTACCTGTTCCACTGGCTTCTAATCCTGCCATAGAAATTTGCTCTGATAAATCTGATGCAGGAATAATTTTTTCTGCAAGTGTTACAGAGTAATTTTTAAGGAACATTACTTTTAATTTATCACCAACATCCGGATCATTATTAACAACTTCTGCAACAGAATTAATTAATTTAATAACCATTTTGGCTTGAAAATATGCGGGTGCAGCTTTACCTCCAAAAATAATTGTTCGAGGAACCATTTTTATTTTTGGATTTCTTTTTATTCTGTTATAAAGTGTAATAATATGAAATACATTAAGTAATTGTCTTTTGTATTCATGGAATCTTTTTATCTGAACATCAAACATAGAATTAGGATTGATCTTTAAGTGATGTTCTTTTTCGATATATTCAATCAACAATTGCTTGTTGCTCCACTTAACCTTTTGCCAATCTTCAGCATAATATTTATCATTAACAAATTCTTCAATTTTTCTAATCTGCCCAAGGTCTTTAATCCATTCTGGTCCTATGCTTTCAGTCAGTAATTCTGTAAGCAATGGATTAGCTATAACAAGCCATCTTCTTGGAGTAATCCCGTTAGTAATATTTATAAATTTTTTAGGATAGATTTTGTTAAAGTCAGGAAAAATTCTTTTCTTTAAAATATCCGTATGAAGTGCGGCAACCCCATTAACAGCAAAGCTACCAATAATGGCAAGATTTGCCATTCTAACTCGTTTATTTTTACCAATAGAAATAATTGAAAGTTTTTCTAAAACACCTTGATCTTTAGAATATCTTTCTCTTACTTCATCTAAAAATCTTCTGTTTATTTCATAAATAATTTGCAAATGTCTAGGTAAAAGTTCTCCAAATAATTGTTCAGACCATTCTTCTAAAGCTTCTGGTACAACTGTGTGATTTGTGTAAGCAAATGTTTTTGAGGTTATATCCCATGCTTTTTCCCAGCTCAAGTTTTCATCATCAATCAGTATGCGCATTAACTCTGGTATTGATACTACAGGATGAGTATCATTTAATTGAATACAAGTTTTATCTGCAAACTTATCAAATGTAGAGTGTCCAATCTTATACTTTCTGATAATATCCTGAAGAGTAGCCGAAACAAAAAAATACTGCTGTTTTAATCTTAAAAACTTTCCCTCAACATAAGTATCGTTTGGATAAAGAACCTTTGAGATTGTTTCTGAATCATTTTTCTTTGCAACAGATTCTACATAATTCCCTTTGTTAAAATCAGCAAATTCAAAATCGATTGCGGCTTTTGCCTGCCATAAGCGCAAATTATTAACATTATGTGTTTTATATCCAGGAACCGGCACATCATAAGCTNNACATCATAAGCTATGGCAAGAACATTTTCGGTATCAACCCATTTAAATCCTAATTCACCATTTCCCTTATCGTATGTATCAGTACGACCATAAAATTGAACTTTGTATGTAAGAGATCGTCTCATTAAATCCCAAGGATTTCCTTCCTTTAACCAGTTATCGGCGCGTTCTACCTGATAGCCGTTTTCAATATCCTGTTCAAAAATTCCGTATTCATATCTAATCCCATAACCAAATGCAGGCAGATGAAGTGTTGCCATCGAATCAATATAACATGCTGCTAACCTGCCTAAACCACCGTTTCCCAATCCCATATCATGTTCATTTTTCATTATCTCTTCAAGATCATAGCCATCACGATCAAGGATTGCACGACATTCATTGTAATAATCTAAATTGATTAAGGCATTTCCAAGAACTCTTCCCATCAAATATTCTAGTGAAAGATAGTAAACACGTTTTGCATCTTTATCGTGATAAATTTTTTGAGTTCTCAACCAGCTTCTTACCATTCTGTCTCGTACTGCAAGTGAAAGAGCAGTATAAGCATCTGCAGCAGTTGCTGTATTTCTATCTTTAACTAAAGTAAACTCAAGATGTTCTGCAAATTGGTTTGATAATGAAAAACTTACCGGGTCTTCTTTATCTGTAAAAAAAATTGTTGCAGTTTCTTTTTTAGCCATTAAAACAAACTCCTTGATCTTTAATATCTATAAATGTTACGACAAATTTACTTGCAACTACTTTTATTACAAAATAAAAATGTTTTTGAGTGATAAAAGTAATTAAAGATTTTTTTGAGAGAAGTGGAATTGAAATAAAATACCAACTCAATTCTTTAAAGGAATTGAGTTGGTATTATTTTTATTAAATTAGTTTTTACTACTATCATTTTAGCAGCAGCATTTTTTTTATTTGAGCATCCGCACCCGCCCTTAATTGATAAATATAAACGCCACTAGGTAAATTTGATGCATTCCATTCTAATTCATAATTTCCAGCATGTTTGTATTCATTTACTAATGATGCAATTTCATTTCCAAGTACGTCGTAAACTTTTAGGGTTTGCCAACTGCTGACTGGGGACTGCCAGCTAATCCTTGTACTTGGATTAAATGGGTTTGGATAATTCTGTTCTAATGCAAAAATTAATGGGATAGAAGCTTCTTCTTCAATATTTACGGTATTGTCCTTTCCAATTCCAGTTATAAAAATTTCTTTGACTCCTATATTAGAATAAACTTTTAGTAATGCACTATAATTTTTAATACTGTCCGGATGAAATTGCAATAACGCCTTTTTTGATGAATATGATTCGATTGATATATTATTTACATTTAGAGAAAATCTTGAATCAGAAATAGTAATTGAATCAACAATCAACTGTGCGCTGCCGCTATTTGCAATATAAATCTGGTTTGATGTTGAAGAGTTTATTGATGTCGAATCACAAGCTACTTTAAGCGGAAGAACCTTTAACTCTGCAAAAACAGGACGCACATTGCTTGTTGTAAAACTATAAATCCTATCCACAAATTCTGGATGATCTATGAACGGGTTTCTCTTTAACTGCAACAATGCTATCGCATTATTTCTTTCTGATTCAACAGCACCAACTGTATCAAGCACATTCCATTCTCTAAAAACATTTTCCTGAGTTTGTGTAAAAAAACCACCATAGTTAACCGGGTAACGAGTAATAAAGTAAAACATTGATCGGCTCACATCACCTTTATGAACATCTCTTGGTTCAAAGACTAATTGACCAAGACTATTCAACCCAAGTTTGCTACCACCAACTTGCCATGTGACATTTGAAACAACTTTGCCAAAAGGATAATTCGCTCTTGCACTATTCGCTGGATTATCAGTTGGATATAAATGGTAAAGGTCTGAACGCATAGGTTCATCTTGATTGAAATTAGATTGAGGCCAGGTATGTTCTGTATTAAAATTATAATTATTCTGGGCGTCCACTCTATCAATATAACCTATAGCTAATCTACCTGTATATACACATTCAATTGTATTAACAGTCGCACCTTGTCCATTGACTTTTTTATTATCAATTTCCATAAACATTTTATCACGTGCTAAGTTACTGTATCCAAGAGATGTGTGATTAATTACAAGGGATGTTAATACTGATTTAAGTTCATTATCATATCGATTAAAAGTTGTTGCATCGTAACTATCTCCAAATTTACCTGAGCCACTTAGATTGATTATTGATCCTATTGTGCTATCCTCACTTGTTATGATAATTAAATCTTTATCAATCACATTTTGGTTTGGCTGATATTTAATCCAAACAAGATTGCTATCATTTGGTAGTATTGTTAAAACTGTATCAGAAAGACTGTAAACATTTTTCAGATTGTTGATTTTAATATCAGCNNGCAGAAAAACTATCCGTACTTCCTGTGAATATTTGTGGGAAGACGATTGAATCTGTATTTACAGTAACTTGTGCAAAAGAGTTAAAAGAACAAAACAGTAAAATGGCGCAAACAAAATTTTTCATAAATGATTTCAAATAAGTTAATAATTATTAGCGGGTGCAAAGTTAGCTAAGCCAAAAGTTTATTACAATTCAAGAAAAACTCTGTTTTTGAGTGAATATTATCAGAATGAAATGCCTGTTTCTTTGAATCACCATTTAAACCTGGCATTTTTAAGAATTATGGGTTTGATACTATACCGAGGAAATAGAATTAAATATTCCCCAGAAGATAAGCTTTTCGTTTTTGTTGCGGAAATTTTTCTATTGCGTAACGAAGCATTGTACGCGGCATAGTTTTATAATATTTCTTCAAAAAATCTTCCTCTGTTTCCAATTCACGATTACCAACTTCTCTCAGCATCCAGCCAACCGCTTTGTAAATTAAATCATGTTTATCATTCAACAATATTTCGGAAATATTTAATGTGTCTTCGAACCATCCGTTTCTTATAAAGGTAAATGTTGAAAGTATTGCTATGCGTTTTTCCCACAAATCATTTGAATGGGCAAATTTGTAAAGCAATTTTTTTTCTTTATCGATCAAGTATTCCCCAACAATCTTGGGAGCGGAAAGGTCAACTAAATCCCAATTATTAATCCCTTTTCTATTCTTCAGATAAAATTCAAAAAATGTTTTACGTTTCTGATCATCTGCTTTTTTAAATTGTTCAACCAATATTAATGCAGCTATTAATCTTTCTTCATGCACTTTAGATGAAATAAGAACTCCCAAATCATCCAACGATAAATCGCTAAATTGTTTTACAATATTTCTTTGAACAGGAACCTTTAGTCCATAAAATATATCACCTTCACCATATTCACCTTTTCCGGTTTTAAAAAATCTTTGCAGATTCACTGCCTGAACAGGATTTTTTTCGGCTATAATTTTTTCTCTTATTTCAGCCAAACGTTTCAAAACTTTTCTCTATTAATTGAATTAAATATTAATTTATTCTGTCATTTTCTTTATCCAATCCAGCATTGTTTGTAAAGCAACTGGTGAAATCGTTTCTTCAATCTTTCCATAGTCTGAAATTGCCCCGGTCGATGAAGTCTGAAATAAGTGGTTTAAACCCAGCAGCATTTTAATCTCATAATTCTTATTACCACCTTTCAATAATGCATGCTCTATTGCGGATAAATTTTCATTAGGCGGAACTTGTAAATCTTTCTCGCCATTTATTGCAAGAACAGGACATTTTACTTTTTCAAGTGTTGGTTGTGGATTATACTTTAAAAAATATTTGAACCAGGGACTGGTAATAGTTTTAATTTGCATGTTCATATAAACTTCAGGATCACCAAGTTTTCTTTTTTCTTCATCACTCATTGTTGAATATTCAGCATTAAACTTTTCGCGCATTTGATTTTTTAAAGTTTCATCATCAACACTTTTAATTATCATTGAGAAGAGTTCTTTTTGTACCTTAAGAGATTTTTGTATTTCATCATCTGAAGTTCCCATCGATTTTAATATTAATTCTGTTTGAAGAATCAGTAATGAGTCTCCTTTTATTCCTGGTCCAGCCATCAAAACAATAAAAGCAATATCTTTGCTTTGAGTAGCAGCTAATGGAGCTATCATACCGCCTTCACTATGTCCTATCAACCCAATTTTTAAATGATTAATTTCATTACGCGTTTTAAGAAATTCTACAGATGCAAGAACATCTTTTGTAAAATCTTCGGTTGTGGCATTTGAGTGCTTTCCAGTTGATTTACCTATTCCTCTATCGTCAACACGTAAAACGGCTATTCCGTTTCGAGTAAGATAATCTGCAATAACTAAAAACGGTTTGTGTCCTAATAATTCTTCATTTCTATCCTGTCCGCCTGAACCTGAAATCATTACCACGGCAGGAAAATTTGTTCCTTCTTGCGAAAGAGTTAAAGTTCCGGCAAGCATAATGCTATCGAGTTTATTCTCAAATGTTACCTCTTCAGATTTATATGGAAATGGCTCTTTGGGTTCTTGTGGTCTTTTAGGAACCTCAATTTTATCAACTTTGTTTACAACTAAACTTAAACTCATTCCACCTTGATTCCATTTACCTTCAATTTTCTTTTCATCATAAAAAATCTTGCCGGTATAATATCCTTGCACAACAGGAATTTTTATAAGAATAGAATCTCCGCTTATTGTTGTACTTTCTGTTGAAATTCCTTTCGCACCCTGATCCGGGCTATCTAAAGTAGAAAGATAATTACCTGCTTCATCTCTGGTAATGTTAAAAACGAGAGAAAGTAATATTGAATTTGGAAGCTCTAATTTACCAGTCCAGATTCCGGATAGGTCTTTTTGTTGTGCAGTAATAAAAGATATGGGAAATATTAAAAGAGCGGTTACAGAATATAATACGGCTTTCATTTCATCACCTGCTTTTATTAATTAAAAACTAGGCCAAAATTACATAATATTTCAAAGTAAATCATTTGAGAAGTGCTAATAATAAAAGAGAAGTGCAATTAAGATTCTAAAGAATCATTAATAATCTTTGTAAGATCAGATTTTCCGAATGGCTTAACCAAAAACTTTGTAGCACCGGCCTGATAAAATTCTTTTATCTTATCTTCAATATACTCACTTGATATAATAATGATAGGCCTTTTAAAAGGATCATGTCGTTTAATATCCTTACAAATAAAAATGCCCTGCTGCCAATAGTTTTTATCTACATCAAAAATAAAATGACTGAATGAACTATCCTGAACTAACTCAAGCTTAAATTCTCTAATGCTGAAATTAGAGAGAGTGAATGAATTTTTTAGAAATGCTTTTACAAGTTCAAAAGTTTCACCCGAGTTATCAATCATTAGTATCTTATTATATCCTCGTAACTCATCTGAATCACTTACAGTTGCGAATGCTTTAGACGGATTTAATGGAAGCGTAAATGTAAATGTTGACCCAACGCCTTTTATACTATCAACAAGTAAAGATCCGCCTAATTTTTCAATATATCTTTTGGCTAATGCAAGTCCGAGTCCGTTTCCTTCATAGTTTCTACCAACATTCAAATCTTCCTGACTAAATGGCTGGTAAAGATGGTCAAGATATTTTGTGGAAATACCAATACCGGTATCTCTTAGTTTACAAATGGCTAATCCTTTTTCCTCTAAAATATTTACTTCAACTTCTACAAATCCTTGATGCGTAAATTTAACAGCGTTACTAATCAGACTATTAAATGCATTTTCAACGCATTGCACATCTACATCAACATAAATCTTTTTATGAAAGAAGTTAGTTCTAAGCTCAAGACTTTTTTCCTTTGCCTGCTTCTGATGTTCGGGCAAGCAATTTTGAATAATGCTAATAAGATCCGTTGTTTCTGTATTTAGATTATAATTGCCGGCTTCTATTTGAGCAAACTCTAACATTTGTGTGATGCTTTTGAATAATCTTTCACTTCCACTGTGAAGATTATCCAGATAAATCCTATCCTCTGCACCAATTTTATCCGCTAAGTTTTCTTTAATTAAAGAGGAGTAACCTAAAATAATATTTAGTGGTGTACGAAGTTCGTGCGATAAAACATTTAGGAAAGTGTTTTTTAATCTTTCAGATTCGTAGCTGGCATCGCGAGCTTTTTTAACTTCTTCTTCAGTTAAAAGTATCTCTGTCTGGTCTTCATGATACATCACGATATATGGTTCATCTTCATCTTTAATTATAAAGATATTTGTTCTTAAAATAGGGATAGCATATTCACGAGAACGTAATAATGAATCTTCATAATAATCTATAGCAGTATAAGTTTTTCCATTAAGTACTTCCATTATTTTTTGAACGGCTTTATTTTCTTTAAGTACACTATCATTAAATATTGAGTACTCTGCAAGTTCATTAAGATGATAACCCCACAAAATTGTAAATGCTTCATTAACGTATACTATTCTTCCGCTTTGCTCAGCTACTTGAACTGGAAAGCGGACCTTGTCATACATAAGGCTAACGTATTTTAAAAAGTCAGTTGTTACCATTCTTATATAATTGGTAATGATATTTCTATTTTAGTTCCTGTATCTGCTGCCAGTAATTTCATTTCACCGTTATGTCTATCAACAATACTTTTACATAAAAATAAACCATAACTGTTTTTCTTCGGGGTATAAGATACAAACAAATCTTTTCTTACATCTTCTGGTATTCCGGGACCATTATCTTCTACGATAATTTGAACAGATTTTTCATCAGCTAAAGATTTAATAATTATTGTAGCATCTTTTTTGGCGTTAATTGAGTTTGTAAATAAATGAACGAGCAAATGCTGTATTTGTTCAGAATCATAATTACAAAGTGGAATATTATTTAATTGTGTTTTAAAAGTAGCAAAATGATATTTCTTCATTGGGGAGATATATTTAATAACCGATTGAATCGTTCTATTTAAATCCCCGCTATCTTTATTCAAATTCATTATTGCCGTTTCCATAAGAACCTGAGCATACTTCTGAATACTTCTTATGCTATCAATAGCCACTTTTGATTTTAATTTTAAACGATCATATAATAGTGAGTCTTTACCAATTCCATGATCTTCGGTTTCTTTTTTTAGCTTCTCTAACATTCTTAGCAAACTTTCATTCTCCAACAAAGCAAGATGTACAAGCCCCTGCAATGATTGCCCGATTTCAGAATCAATACCTGCCTTTAAAGCTTTACGCTCAGCTTGAATAAGTTGAGTATTTGCTTCTTGCAACGCAGAGTTAGTAGTAAGTTGGTTTTGATATAATTGTGCATTCCTAATGGCCACGGCAGCTTGCCCTGCTAATATTTCGAAAGTGCTGGTGGTTTCCTTTTCTTTTATTTTATGGAGATGTTTGCTATCTACGTAGATGACACCAATTTTATTGCCATCAGTAATTAATGGAGAACAGAGAATTGTCTGCAGATCTAATCTTAAAATACTTTTACTGGATTCCAAAGTTACATCGCTTTGTGCACCTTCAATAAATCTTGATTGTCCATTATAAAAAACATCTTCAACAACAGAATTGCTTATCTGGAATAAACTCTCGGGTAACTCTTTACCGTTAGAATCTAACCCAAGTTTAAATTCAAGGTTGCCTGAGTGGCCTTTTAAGACAATAAATCCACGTTCCGAGTTTGTTAGTCTGATTGCATTCTTCAAAACTAACTCGAGCACATCATCAAGAATCAATGAACGGTTAATGCTATTTAGGATGTTTAAAATAACTTCAAGGTTCTTGGCTTTTTCTGAAGTCAGTTCAGTATCCAGATTAGTTTTAATACCGCTATCAATATTTTTTTTAAATTCAGAAAATTTCATTAAGGTAAAGGGCTATTTAGTAAATAATAAAACAAATTAATTGTGCAATAATTATACCGCTTTATCAGTTAATAATAAATGATTAAAACAAAGTTTGATGTAAAATCTACTTGCCTGAATACCACAACGTAAAAAGTAAAATGAATAAATAATACATCTTTCTATTTAATTTGAGTTGAGTGAAAAATAACGTTTCAACTAAAATCAGTTGATTAAAATAAAAATCATCACTTTACTTTGCATTTGGTTGATTATTAAGAAATCTAGTCCTTAAGAAGTTTCCAAGAAATAAACCATTCTGTGTCATTACCACTTCTCCCCCAGGCTTTCGCAATCCCTGCTGAAACAGTAGATTCTAGGTTATACCAATGCTCAAACATTATATTGATTTGAGCACCTAAATCAACAATTTTGTTTATTTCAGGAGAGTCTGATAATAATCCTTGAGAAAAGATTGAGACATTGATATTTTTTAATTCAATACCTGCAACAGATATATTTGGTATACGAATTGGTGGAAAAGAATTTTCTATCATTACCTTTAAAAACTTATCTGAAATGATGCTGTAAATTGGAACTCCGGGAAAACGAAACATTTTTTCAAACTGCTTTACAGGTTCATTCTCAACTTCTCTGTTCCCAAATCCACCAAAGTAAAACATCGTTTCACGTAAATTTTCATTTACAAAATGATACCCGATAGAAGTCTTAAATTGCAGGACGTTATGACTAGTCAAGAAAATAGAATATCTATCCCACTCACCCATTATCTGTCCGGAAAACTTTGGGGCTTGTGGATTAGAGCCATATCCCATTACAGATAATTTAATCTTATCGCCGGATTCCCAATCAATACTGCCTATTGATCTTCTGAGATTTTGGATATCAATATCTGATTTCAATATTGCATAGTCTGGCTGACTTACCACTGTAAGATTATCATTGATAAATTTAATTCCATTATAAAAAGATAGCTCAGTATTCTGTTTAACTTTAAGCGGATTATCGTAAACCCAAAAGTGATTATACCCGATTGTATATCTTGAACCAAGCATTCCTCTTTTTCTTTTATTAAAGAGATCGAAAAAATCTGGTGCGTTGTGCTCAATTCCTAAAATGAATTTTTGCTTATAACTGTACTTTAGCCGTAAATGGAATTGTATATCACTAGTTATTTCTTTAAAAGGTGATACACCACCTTCTATAATAATATCGTGAGTTAGCAGGGCATCATTTAGCTGTGTATATAATCCTAATACTACACTAGACTGAAAGCCTGATAGAATAGGAATAAATGTTCTAACTGATAAATCCCCAATAGAAGAAAATGATTCTTCTTCACTAAAAGAACTTTTATCAATTACTTGATTAGCAGGCTTTAAAGATAATTCGTAAAGTTCGGGAGCTTTAGTCAAGATCTTTTGCCCAAAATAATTAATTGCTGGTAATTTTTCTGATTTTTTTATTGCAAACTTAACCGGGGTAAATCCATCAGGTGAAAATTCCATTGCCACTATAGAATCCTTAGATATCTCAACAGGTCTAAATAATCCTATAATAGTATTTGAAATTGCGATTATGTCTTGGTTTTGTAAATCATATCTGAAAATATTAGAAACACCATTGGTATAAGCATTCCAGTACAAATATTTACCATCTATAGACCATGAAGGATTTTCTGGTGATCCACTTGCTGTTATAGTATTAAATGAAAATGATTTCCCTTTTTCTAGACCGGTTATATCTGAAATAATTATAGATTGTTTCCCATCTGAGCGATGCATAGTAGCCGCTAATAAATCACCTTTAAAATTTATCGATAATTCCTGCAACTCATCACCAACCTTAAATACGGTCAACGATTGCAATTCTGTATAAGGATATTTTGATCTTACCATTATATCTTTACCGCTAAGATGCTGGATTCCCCAAAACTCATGAGTTGTTTGCGAAACAGTTAGGGCGCCAACTCTCATATCACGAAACAATAGTTTTTCTTTACTTGTGTTTAAGTCATACATCCAAATATCCCGGTATAACTGATTATTATTCGTAGTAAAGAAAATCTGCTTGTAGGATTGATCGTAAGCGACGGAAGACACTTGAATTAGGCTGGGTGATGGCTGCGTTGTAATAATTGTAGATTCGTTTGTATTTAGATCAAACTTTTGAATCTCTGCTAATTCACCACTTCTGTGATATCCAAAAATCAAAAAATTATTTTTTTTATCGAATGTCATCTGAGTAACCCAGCCAAAGGGTTTTTCTGTTAAAGCTTTTGTTTCTGTGACGGGATATTGTTTTAACAAAGATAGATTAGTTGATTGAAAGGATTCTTCTTCCATAACAAACTCATCCCACGCATCGGAAAAATTTATATTAAAAATCTCTTTAAACTTTGATTCCAACCCAGGATAAAATTCATCTGGTTTAGGTGAAAACCAATCATAAACTTTTTGTGTTCCATACTTATCTGCCAAATGAGCAATGAATCTTGTTCCATAAAGGTAAAAGATGTTTTCCAGGAAAATACTTGTATGTGATGTAACATTACTTATTTCAGACTCACTTGGAAAACATCTTTGATCATTAACTAATGAACGGAAATACATCTCATCAAAGCTTCCAAGAATTCTTCCGTAACCACCGCTAAACCAGGTTTCTATAAATACTGCTATTGCTTCCTGATACCATCTTGGTGTATATCTGTTATGATTTGTCAGCAAACTGTAAAATACTGTTAATGGTTGTACTTTGTCGGGGTTAACTTTTCCCAAAAGACTTCTTATCGAACCTTCAAAGTCTGAGGCCATATCATTCACAACAATATGAACAAGCTCATGACTTAACAACCATTGAAATCTTTCAGAGTATGGAACCACTTCGTATCCCGGTTCTAAAGGCTCAATTTCTATTCTTATGTAATTTTCCGGTACAGTTGTGGTGGCACCAAAACCAAAGTCACTAACATCATAAGTATTAATAATTATTTTTTCTTTTGGTACATAATTAAAAATTTTCCTTAGTTCCATAAGTGAATTTTCAGCTGATGAAAGTATGTGATTTACAAGATGTGCATGAGAATCACGATATATAATTTTGAAATTTTCACTTTCTCTTGTGTACCAATCACCAAAGTCTCTTTTACTTATTCTGATTATTAATTCATTTTCATCTTTTCCTTTATACATTTCAGTAATTGATTCTTTTTCATGCAGAGAGAAAATACATTCAGTAAATTCTTGTGAATTAACAATATCCACTTTATCAATAATATCGTTATCAAGTGGGAAAAAAGTTGAATCTTTCTTTGCTGATGTTCCCCAGAGTATTAAATGCAATTTTTGCTCTCTATAAAAATTATACGGGTTAACAACAGGGCTTGTCGTTAGAACTTTTATTATACTATTATCTTCATCGGATATAATTGAGACTTTTGATATTTGCACAATACTATTTTGTTCCGGCGGAATTACTTTAATCTTTTCGACGATTTTAATTCTGTTCGCTGCTAATTGAAGTAATTCTTTGTTCCAGTAAGAATTAATCAGATCAACTATGGAAATAATAGATACAAATAATTTGTGATTTTTTAAGTATGGAGCACTTGATAACTGAATTGTTTTTTGACTGCTGTCTTTAAGATTTAAAATATTAACAAATGGATTGTTTACACTAAATTGAATTGAATAGTCTTCAAATTGAAGAGTAGTAAAATTGGTATTAACAAGAATTGGTACCGATATTGCATCAACGAGATCAAGTAATGAAATATAAAGAGTTCCTGTTTGATTTTCAGCTTCAATCAAATTATAATTATTCTCACGAATCAGTGCAATTTTGGTAATGTCTTGCGGAAAAGTTATAGAACAAAAAATGAAGACTATAACAAAGAACTTAATTACTTTCATGAAACACTTTATTAGCATTTTACAAAATGATTTTTACTAGTGAGGATAATTTAAAAAAAAAGCCTTCAATTCCTTGAAGGCTTAAAAGTATTATTTTACTTAGAATTTATTTTACCCAACCGTATCTACTGCCGAGTTCTTCAAGTTGTGAACCTGATTTTACCCAGCCATATCTACTGCCGAGTTCTTCAAGTTGTGAATTTGATCTATTTTGCAAGATCATATTCTCAGTTGTTTCAATTGAATTAGAAACACTGATTTGCTGTTCAACAAGAGTAGCATTACCCTGCACTCTATATCTAACGGCTTCTTCTACCTGTGCGAAAGAAGTTGCAATTAAAGCAAACAACATTATACTCAGTAAAATGGATTTTTGCATAGCTCCCACCGTAACTGGTTAATGAATAATTATTTTGACACTTATTTTTCTAACAAATTATAACTCCGCATAACTGGAGTTAGCCCTCAAATAAGGCTTAAAAAAAGCAATACAAGTGCCATTGCTAAATGTTAATTATTTAGAAATTAGAGTCATTTAATTATTTGGGAGGTAAATATTACTCGAGAAGAGAGGAAATTAAGTTTTTTGTGTAAATATATTTTACACTTTTTTTATACCTTTTTATCTTAAAAATTGACCATTCTATTTTTTTTTTGAAACTAATGTATCAAGTTTTGGTCTGGAAATACCAAGCAGTTTTGAAGCCTGAGATTTATTACCTCCAACTTTTTCTAATACCTGAATTGCATGATGCCTTGTTAATTTTTTCATATCCGTTGTTCCATAATTCAAATTCAAACGAATAACATTCTCAGGTACTCTTTCATCATTTGAATCAATTGGGATAACTGCAGAAACAGAATCTATTAGACTTGAAAAATCACTCAAATTTAGCTCGCCATTTTCGGATAGAAGAATGGATCTTTCAATAAGATTTTTTAGTTCTCTTACGTTACCAGGCCAGGGATAACCAAGAAAAAAATATTTTAGTTCTTTTCCAATCTTTTTTACAGATTTATTAAAGAGTAAATTAAATTCTTCAATAAAATGGTCTGCAAGATTAATAATATCATCAAGTCTATCTTTTAATGGTGGAAGTTCAATGGTTACAACATTCAATCTATGATAAAGATCTCTTCTGAAGGATCCTTCTTCAATCAATTGTTCAATATTTTTATTTGTTGCCGAAATTATCCGGGCATTAATCGGAATATCATTTATTCCGCCTAATCTTTTAATTACTTTTTTTTCGATTGCTCTTAAAAGTTTTGCTTGTAAATTTAAACTCATATCACCAATTTCATCCAAAAATAGAGTGCCGTCCTCAGCAATCTCAAACAAACCAAGCTTACGTGTTCTTGCACTGGTAAATGCACCTGCCTCATAACCAAACAACTCAGACTCAAGCAGATTTTCAGGAATGGCTGTACAAATAATATCGACAAAAGGATCGTTACGGTTTTTCCCGAAGTTGTGTATCGCTCGTGCAAATAAACCTTTACCCGTACCGGTTTCTCCTAAAAGTAGAATATTTGATGAGCTCTGTTCCGATACTTTTTTAGCTAACTCTATTGTACGAGCAAACTTTGGAGAATTTCCCACAATATTAGTAAGATTGTACCTGTTATTGGCATCGGATTGTTGATTTAGATCGGTGGTGCGATATAATCC
>CXWL01110453.1_pt1 | contig 16488 bp, 13 predicted proteins | sample 590931 | NCBI WGS metagenome assembly CXWL01 (sample SAMEA3498368, study PRJEB10139) | groundwater metagenome | biome: water well; material: biofilm material | place: Germany | collected 2015-04-27 | reverse complement strand
TCCATCAGCACCATGTCGAAGTCGGCATCGCGCAGCGCCGCCAGCGCCTCGATGCCATTCTCCACCACGCGCACCTGGTGGCCCATGGCCTCGAGCAGCGCGCCGATGATGATCTGGTTGGTGCCGACGTCTTCGGCGCACAGGATGTGCAGCCTGAAGCCGTGGCGTTCGCGCGCCGCGTGCGCCTGCGCCTGCGGCGGCATGCCGGCGGGCGCCATCGGCAACGTGACGGTGAAGCGCGAGCCTGCGCCCGGCCGGCTGTGGACCGAAATCGCGCCGCCCATCAGGCCGACCAGTTCCTTGCAGATGGCCAGCCCCAGGCCGGTGCCGCCGTAGCGCCGGGTAGTCGAGTGGTCGGCCTGCTCGAACTTCTGGAACAGGCGCGCCTGCACCTCGGCCGGTATGCCCGGCCCGGTGTCGGTCACCGCGAACGTGACCGGGGTGGCGCCGCCGGACGGCGCGCCGGCGACGACCGCCAGCAGCACTTCGCCGTGCTCGGTGAACTTGATCGCGTTACCGAGCAGGTTGATCAGGATCTGGCGAATCCGGGTCGGGTCGCCTTCGACGAACCGCGGCAGGCCGGCGTCCAGNNGCCACCAGGCTGGCCAACGGAAAGCTGGTCAATTCGAGCGTCAGCTTGCCGGCGTCGATCTTCGAGAAATCGAGGATGTCGTTGAGGATCACCAGCAGCGACTCGCCGTTGCGCAGGCCGATGCGCAGGTATTCCGCGGTGCGCCCCTGCACGGCATCGTCGCGCAGGCCCAGCTTGAGCATGCCGATCACGCCGGCCAGCGGGGTGCGGATGTCGTGGCTCATGGCCGACAGGAAGTCGATGCGGTGGCGGCTGATCACTTCGGCGCGTTCCTTGGCGATGGTCAGCGCGTCGTTGGCGCTGACCAGTTCCTGCGTGCGGCGCGCGACGTTCTGCTCCATGCGGCTGCTCAGCAGGCGAATCTGGTCGGCCAGCGCGAATGCCAGCAGCAGGGCGTCGAGCGTGCCGCCGACGAGGGTGAGCATCGGCATGTTAACCTTCAGCGTTTGCATCAGCCCGAGCGTGGCCGGTACCACCAGCAGGGCGGGCGCCATCAGCGCGACGAAGCCCAGAACGAAGTAGCGGGCCGGCTTGAAGCCGCGCTGCCAGGCGACGATGCCGGACACCAGCGCCAGAACCATCCAGACAATGCACACCAGCGTTGCCAGCATATGCGCAAGGCCCAGGGCGAAGAAGCAGGTCGGCAGCAGCAGCAGCGGCAGCACCAGGTTGATGCGGCTGATGCTGGCCAGGCGCGGCGCGACTTTTTCCAGGCGCAGGAAGTGCAGGTAGAACAGCGTCGAGAACACCGGCAGCAGGAAGAACGGTACGAAGTGCAGCCTGGCCTCGTGCCAGTCGAACAGGTCGGCGAGCACGTTGAAAGGCATCGCCCATGCGAGGCCATACGCGAACAGGTACAGCGCGTAGTACAAATTGGCGCGGTTGCGGGTAAACGAAAAAATGAACAGGTTGACGATCGCCAGCGCAGCGAGTGCGCCGATCGAACCCATGATGAGCAGGGTTTCGCGCGCCACCAACGTATGGAAACTGGCCTGCGGCAGGATCGACACGATTGGCGTGCGTACAAAGTAGTGACTCGAAAAACGCATCACCACCAAATAGTCGCCGTGCGGCGCGAGCGTGAAATTACTGCCGTAGTGGAGCAGGTAATCGTGGCGCGCCTGATAGCCGGTGCTGGCGCGCTGCACGCTGCCATCGGCGCCGAGCATGAGGATTTCGGCGCTATCGATGACGGTATTGGTCAGGTGGATTGCCCAGCGCGTTTCGGGCGTATCGTTGCGGATGCTGCCGACCATCCAGTAGTCGCCCCCATTCGGGTCGACGCGCGCCGCCTTCTTCAGCGTAGCGGTCCATTGCGGCAGCGACGCAACGCTGGCCGGGAACGGGCCGCCGGCGTCCTGGAACAGCAATGCGCCGGGAAAAAGGTCGACGCCGCGCGGCTGGCCAATGGCGATCTGTGTGGATGGACCCTGCGCGTGGGCGGGCCAAATCAGTAATTGCATGGCCAACGCCAGCAGCAGGAGAACGCGCATGGAATCCGAAAGAAGAGAAAATTGAACCAGCCGGCGGTGCGGCGCCGGCGCGATTGTGATGCATTTTAATCTACAACTAGCGGAAGTTTGCGGAATCGGGGCGACGGAGTGGAATTATCTGATCACGATGACAGTTTTGGACCACAATGATCATGCGGGGCAGTGAAAAAACGGAGTGGGGAATGGGCGATACCTTGGAACGGATCGATTGCGATGTACTGGTCGTGGGCGGCGGCATCAACGGTGCCGGGATCGCGCGCGACGCCGCCGGACGCGGGCTGCGCGTGGTGCTATGCGAAAAAGACGACCTGGCGGCGCACACCTCGTCGGCCTCGAGCAAGCTGATTCACGGCGGCCTGCGCTACCTCGAACACCGTGAATTCAGCCTGGTGCGCAAAGCGCTGATCGAACGCGAACTGCTGCTGCGCAGCGCCCCGCACATCATGTGGCCTCTGCGCTTCGTGATGCCGCATGACGCCGGCCAGCGCCCCGCGCTGCTGATCCGCGCCGGCCTGTTCCTGTACGACCGGCTGGCGCGGCGCGAATTCCTGCCCGGCTCGCGCGGCGTCAAACTGCGCAACCATCCGGCAGGCACGGTGCTGAAGGGCGATTTCGCGCGCGGCTTCGAATATTCCGACGGCTGGGTCGACGACGCCCGCCTGGTGGTGCTGGCCGCGATGGACGCGCGCGAACGCGGCGCCACCGTGCTGACCCGCACGCTGTGCAGCAACCTGCAGCGCCACCCGCTGCACTGGAGCGCGACCCTGACCGGCATCGACGGCCGCCAGCAACGCGTCAGCGCGCGCTGCCTGGTCAATGCCACCGGGCCATGGGCTGACCGCTTCCTGCAGGACGCCACGCGTGCGCCGGAGCACCAGGCGCTGCGCCTGGTCAAGGGCAGCCACATCGTCGTGCGGCGCCTGTTCCACCACGCTTACGCGTATATCTTCCAGCATCCGGACGGACGTATCGTATTCGCGATTCCGTACGAGCGCGAGTTCACGCTGATCGGCACCACCGACCTCGATTTCAAGGGCAACCTGAACGACGTGGCCATCAGCGACGCCGAAATCAAGTATCTGTGCGAGCTGTCGAACCGCTATTTCCGCCAGCCGATCGGCGCCGCCGACGTGGTCTGGTCGTATTCCGGCGTGCGACCGCTGGTGGAGGACGCGCATGCCAGCGCGCAGGCCGCGAGCCGCGACTTCCGGCTGGCGCACGACACCGACGGCGCGCCGATGCTGACGGTCTTCGGCGGCAAGATCACCACCTTCCGCAAGCTCGCCGAGGAGGCGGTTGACTGGATCGCGCCCCTCCTGGGCAACCGTGCCGCCAGTTGGACCGCGGATGCCTGCCTGCCCGGCGGCGACCTGTTCGGCGAGCGGCCGTCGAACCGCGGCGTGCTTGAATTCGACCAGTGGGCGGCGGGCATGCAGCAGCGTTTCGGCTGGCTGTCGCCGGCCCTGGTGCGTCGCTACACGCGTGCCTACGGCACCCGCATCACGGCGATGCTGGCGGGGTGCCGCACGCTCACCGATCTCGGCCCCGAAATCGTGCCCGGACTGTACGCGGTGGAGGCGGACTACCTGATGACGCACGAATGGGCGTCCAGCGCGGCCGATATCTTGTGGCGCCGCTCGAAGCTGGGCTTGCACGTGCCGGGCGGCAGCGCGGAAAAACTCGACGCCTGGATTGCCGGGCGCCGCGAGGGCCTAGCGCTGCGCCCTGGCGACGATACGGTAGCGCAGCTCCATCGTGTCTAGCACGGTCATCGCGCCGGCCATCACCGACATTGGCGTGATGCCGAAATCGCTCTGCTTTAGCTGAAGCGTGCCGCTGGCGGTGGCGCCGTCGGCGCTGCTCTCGACGCGCGCCGGTGCCGCCACCGTGCGGGTCACGCCGTGCAGCGTGATCGCCAGCCGCATGGCGCCGCCGTGCGCCTGTTCGGCGTGAAGCGCCACCACCGGATACCGCTCCGCGTCCAGCACGCGCGTCAGCATGTTGGTGCGGGTTCCCGCGATCGCGGCGTCGGACGGCTGCGTATCGAAGCCCGCTTCGCGCCGCAGCGCCGGTTCGTCGACCGTCATCTGGTCGAGGCGGAAGCTGAAATCGGCGCGGCCCTCTGCCGGCGCGGCATACCCGGTGACCGCGTGGCTGGCCACCACGTGGTCGTGGCCGAGTCGCGCCAGCGCGCCGCCGCGCCGCACGGTGACCGCAATCAGCGACTGCGTCGGATCGATCACCAGCACCCTGGCGCCGGCCGCCTGGGCCTGGCGGTACCAGCCGGCGGCATTGTCGGCGGCGGCGGCCGGCACCGGCGCCGGCGCCGGCGGCGGCGCAACCGCGGCGCACCCGGCAAGCAGGGCGGCCAGCAGCAGGGCGCGCTTCATCGCCATGCTACTTCGCGTGCGCCGACAGCCAGGCATCGATCGCCGGCAGGCGCTGCGCGCGCACCTTGATGCGGTCCTTGATGCCGGCGATCGCCGTGTCGGCGTCGCGCCGCGAACCGGCTGCCAGGTTCGCGCCTGCGTAGGCATCGAGCTTGGCGATCGTCGCCGCATCGGCCGAGCCGGCAGCCAGGCGCGGGAAGTAGCGGCTGCGCGACGTGGCGTCGACCCGGTCGTTGACCTTGGCCAAGTGCGCGAGCGCGAAATCGAACGCCATCTCCGGATGATCCTGCGCCACCTGCGCCAGCATCGCCGCGCTGTTGGTCACGCCGGGTTCATCGGTCATTGCCAAGTCCAGCGCGCGGCGCGCCAGCGCGTCGTCGCGGGCTGAGGCGAGCATTTGATACAGCTGGTCCTTGGCCATCGGCGATTTCTCGGCGAGCGCCGCGCGATGCAATCCATCCCACGTGACGCCGTCGGCATGCTGCGCCACCACGCCCATGATGGTCTTGCGCAGCGCACCGGGCACCGCTTGCGGGTTGGACGCTTCGGCGCCGTGGCGCCGGCGCGCTTCGGCCACGGTGGCAGGATCGCCAAGTTCGCTCAGGGTGTCGATCAATTCGGCACGCAGCGTGGCGACGGTGGCGTTTTCGCCGGCGCGCGCGCTCCAGCCGACCTGCTTGAAAACCGGCGCCAGGCGTGCGATCGCGTAGCTGTCGAAGTCGCGCTGTCGCTTCTTGTCGCCTGCATAGTGGCCGTGGATCTCCTTCAGCACGCTTGCTATCTTGCCCCATACCTGCGGATCCGCCGCCGGCGTGGCCGCGTTGGCCAGTTCCAGGAAGTCCGATGCCGGCTGCAGGCCCGCCAGGCCCAGCGACCAACTGTCGGCCAGCAGGCCCAGCTGGTCGATCGGCGCGAAGCCGGCGAATCCGGCGGCCAGGGCGCTGAAATGCTTCGGTGCATACAGGGTGCGGTAATAGCCGCTCTGGCCGGCGTTGACAATCACCGTGCCGCAGCCCGGCACGCTGACCGTGGCCTTGCCGCCGGTGACGAGCGTGCGCGCCTGGTGGCTCGAACCGGCAGCTTGCAGGGTAACCGGCACGCGCCAGCGCAACGCCTTCTTGTCGGGCTGGTCGCGGCTGAATTCCCCCTGCGTCAGCTGGACGCTGGTGCTGCTGCCTTTGCACACGGGCGCGTCGACGCGGATCAGCGGCACGCCCGGCTGCAGCGTGAAGTCGTGGGCGATGGCGCTGACCGGCTTGCCGGCCGCCTTGTCGATCTCGCGCCACAGGTCGTCCGACACCGTGTTCTTGTAGGCGTGCTGGCGCATGTATGCGCGCACGCCGTTGCGCCACGCCTCGGGGCCGACGTAGTTCTCCAGCATGCGGATCACCGACTCGCCCTTGCTGTAGGTGATTGCGTCGAACGCCTGGCTGGCCTGTTCGACCGTGGCCACGTGCTGCACTACTGCGTGGGTGGTGGCGACCGAGTCGCGCGCCATCGCCTTCTCGCGCACGCCGACCGCGCCGAGCGCGGTGTTCCATTCCGGGTGCAGCAGCGCGGTCATGCGGCTCTCCATCCACGACGCGAAGCCTTCGTTCAGCCACAGGTCGTCCCACCACTGCATGGTGACCAGGTCGCCGAACCACTGGTGCGCCATTTCGTGCGCGGCGGTGGCGAACACCTCCTGCTTGTCGCCCTGGGTCGACATCGCCGGATCGAGCAGCATCGCGTATTCGAACGTGAAGATGGCACCCCAGTTTTCCATCGCGCCGAAGAACTGGCTGCGGCCCGGGGCGGCGACGTTGTCCAGTTTCGGCAGCGGGTAGTGCACGCCGAAATAGCGGTTGTATTCGCCGAGGATCGCCTTCGACGCGTCGAGCGCGAACGCCGCCTGCGCCGCGCCGCCTTTGGTGGTGATGACGCCGACTTCGGTGCCGCCGGCATCGGCGGTGACGCGCTCGAACTCGCCGAGGCCGAAGAACAGCAGGTAGGTCGACATTTTCGGCGTGGCGGCGAACTTCACCAGGCTGCGGCCGTCCGCCAGCGCGGTGGTGGTCGCGATCGGCATGTTACTGACCGCCATCTGGCCGGCCGGGATGGTCGCTTCCAGCGTGAAGCTGGCCTTGTAGGCCGGCTCGTCCCACGACGGGATCATGCGGCGCGCGTCGGAGTTTTCGAACTGCGTGTACAGCGCGCGCTTCTTGCCCGCCGGAGTATCGTAATCGAGTGAGAACAGGCCAACCGCCTGCTGGCCGATCACGCCCGTGTAATCGAGCGCGAGCCGGTAGCTGCCCCTGGCGAGCGGCCTGGCGAAGCGGAATGTAGCGGTCTGCGCTTCCGCGTCGATGCTGGCCTTGGCCATGATCGGCGCGCCGCCGGCAGCAGGCGTCAGCGCCACCCGCGTGAACGTCAGGTCTGCCGCGTTGAGCGTGATCGTATCGGTCGCCGCCAGCACGTCGAGCGTGATGGTGACTTTTCCGCTAAAGGTCGCGTGGGCGGCATCGGGCGTGAGCGCCACATCGTAATGACTCGGGCGCACGCTGCGCGGCAGCTGGGAAGTGGCTTGCGCGGCGGGCGCGGCGGCCGGTGCGGCCATCAGCGGTTGGGCGGCCAGGGCGGCCAGTGCGAGTACGGCTGCTGAAATCAGGGTGCGATGCATGAAAACCTTTTGTAATTACACGGCGCGAACGGCCGTTCGTCGAGGGTAGTCAGGCAATCTAAAGGGAAAGGGCGGGCCTGTCAACGCGCGCAGCCCCCGGTCGGGGGCATGCGCGGGTGCGGGCCGGGTCAAGCCGGCGCAGGGGGCAGGGCTAGTTCGGAGTCCAATCTTCCCAGTGGGTATCTGCCCATTCGAACTGGTGTCGCAATGCTTGCTGCATGGCGATGACATCTGCCTCGGTTGCCGTGGCCGGACCAACCGGATCCGCGGGCGCGCCTTCCTTGCCTTGATTCTGTGCCGTTGAATGGCTTTGGGCGGCGTACGCTTGCTTAAGCATGGCAACGGTCACGGCCGCCTGGCGATTCCAGATCTGCGCGGCCGTACCAACGGGAATCGGGTCCCCGCCAAGCCCGAGGTCGCACGAATAGACTGCCGATTTCTTGGAAGCCGGTGTTGCGTGCCAGCGCATCTCATGATGGCTCGTCATAAACGCNNCGATCGTTCATGGGGCCATGGAATGCGCCAACGGCGGCGCTTGTACCAACCGCCCGCAATGCCTCCCAAAATCGCATCGCCTCGTCGTTGATCGTATTTTTTCCCGGACTTAGCTGGTGTAACCAGGAATCTTCGTTGTCGGCGACGCTGCCGTCGCTGCGCAACCAGCGCAAGCCGGCAAATCCGAGATCGGCCGCCATCCCGAAATTGTGATTGCTTTCGCCCGGGCCTGCGTGGGTCACGCCATCGGCTTGCATGAAGAGTTCATACTGAGTTTGAAAATTGCGCCGATCGCCCTTGCGGCAAACGCCGATGGCGATGCCGTGGAGCGCGTGCATGCGTTTGATGCAGGCGACCACTTTGGCGCGGAAGGCGGGTGTGAAGGTGAATGTGTCGGCGGCGGCGATCTTCGCCTCCAGCTCAGCGGTTGTCGCGGCGATGTAGACCGTCTTGCCACCTGCCAGAACCCGCATGTCGGCAAAGTCGCGATCTACCTTTTCGAGCAGCTTCGTCCACGTCGCGTCGCCGGGCCTGACGAGCCCCGGTGCCTGCGGGGCCGGCGCGTGGTCCGCTTGAAAGTCTCGAATGGCGCCTTTCGTGATTTTGCCCATCAGACCGTCATAGGACGTCAGATAGGGCGTGGCGGAAGCAGGGCGGCGCGTTTTCAGCAGGATGGCCTGGATCAGTGCGACGTCGTTGATGATGTTCGACCCATTTTCCCCGACCGGGGCAGTTATCGTTTGCATGGCGAGATCCTCAAGGAGAGTGAGTTCCAGATGCTTCATTCGTAACAGGTAAACGGCAGCACTTCCGACAAGACCGGGGCATCCTTCACGCCCACCAGATGCGCTTTCAGACTGATCGATCGGCAGCCTGTATTGGGGAGCCAGAATCCCACGTAGGTGCTGCCATCGGCATTCGCCGGACCCAACGTGCTGGTGCTATCGAGGATGATGCGATCGCGCGCCTTTGCGCGCCGGGACGAGAATGGCATGGCGCCGCTCTCGATGGCGAGCAAGCGGATTCGCAACCCTTGCGGAACCGGCGCCTCGTGGTCGATGTCGACTCTGACCACAATGAGTGTGGACACGGATGCATAGTCGCCGCTCGGGACGTTCCCCATTTCGGGCGCCCCTTTTGCCAACATGTCGGCAGACAGAACGCCCGTCTTACTGCTGAAAAAATATGCCTTGAATGCGCCAGGCCGCACGGTTCCTTCAGCCGCCGCCGGCATGGTGAACGCAAAAGCAAATGCAAGCGAATACAAGATCGATCTGTAATGCATGCTATATCCTTCGCGACCCGCCGTGGCCGGGCGATGGGGCAAACCCGTTCGAACTGATAGGGCAATCACGCGCCGTCGCAGCGCATCCGGCCGTCATCACAATCCTGCGCGCCATCGCCTCGGGTTGTCAAGCAGGCAAGCGACGGTGTTGCGAAGACAGCGGCCGGTGCCGAATCGGCTATTATCTGGTTCCTGCCTGTCCCATCGAACCAGAAAAGGAAAGCCATGATCGACCTGTATTCGGCGGCCACGCCGAACGGCCACAAGGTGTCCATCGCGCTGGAGGAACTCGCGCTGCCTTACACGCTGCACACGGTCGACCTGCAGCAGAACACGCAGAAGGAGGCCTGGTTCCTGGCGATCAATCCGAATGGGCGCATCCCGGCGATCGTCGACCGCGCTGAAGAAAATTTCGCGGTATTCGAGTCGGGCGCGATCCTGGTCTACCTGGCAGAGAAAACCGGGCGCCTGATGCCGTCCGACTTCAAGGGCCGCTCGCTGGTGATGCAATGGCTGATGTTCCAGATGGGCGGGATCGGTCCGATGATGGGACAGGCGAACGTATTCTTCCGCTACTTTCCCGAGAAGATCCAGCCGGCGATCGACCGCTATCAGGGCGAGAGCCGGCGCCTGTTCCGCGTGCTCGACACCCGCCTGAAACACCACGAATACCTGGCCGGCGATTATTCGATCGCCGATATCGCCAACTGGGCGTGGGTGCGCACGCATAAATGGTCTGGCGTGCCGATCGACGACCTGCCGCATTTGCAGCGCTGGGTCGATACGATCCGCCAGCGGCCGGCGGTGCAGCAAGGGCTGCTGCAGCCGCCATCGCAGCGTGACCTCAGTGCGGCAGATACTGAAAAATTCGTCGCCGGTGCGCGCAGCATGCTCGAAACCGGCCAATCGCGTACCACTTGAACNNCGTGATGATCGACCTTGCCGCGGGCGAGCACCGCAGCGCATCGTTCATCGCCAAAAATCCGCTCGCGCGCGTGCCGGCGCTGGAACTCGGCGATGGCCGCGTGCTGTGCGAGACGCGCGCCATCTGCACCTACCTGGAAGGGATGTACCCCGAACCGAACCTGATGGGCGAGGGCTTCGAGGAGCGCGCCTTCATCGAGATGGCCGACCGGCGCGTCGAGTTGCACCTGTTTGCCGGCATCGCCAACTGCGTGCGGCACACGCATCCGGGCCTGGCCATGCTTGAGCAACCGCAGTTCCCCGAGTTTGGCGCCTCGCAGGGAGAGAAGATGCGCGACGCCGCGCGCTGGCTCGACGGCGAGCTGGCGAATCATCCGTACGTGGCGGGACACCGCTTCACGGTGGCCGACATCACGGCGTTCTGCGCGCTCGAATTCGCACGCGGGCTGATGAAATTCCGCCCGGGGGCGGAAGGGTTAAACAACTTGCAGGAATGGCGCGACCGGATCGCCGAGCGGCCAACCGCCGGCCGGCCGTAAAAACTTAAGCGATCCGCTTGTACCAGGGCTGGTGCGGAAACACCGGCTGGTAGCTGGTCGCGAGCGGGTCGCCGTCGGCGATCTCGCGGTCCAGCCCGAGCACGCCGAACAGCGACAGGCTGTCGTGGAACAGCCGCAGCACGCGCTGGCGCAGCAGCGGCCCGAAGTCGGGCAGGGCGCGCTGGCAGATGATCATCTGGAATTCGTTGAACGATGCATCCGTCACCAGGTTGTACTGCGCCCAGGTGATGCGGTTCTGCAGCGGTGCGACCAGCACCGCGCGGCCATTGCTGACGTCGAAGTAATCGCTCAGCTGCGCCGTGCCGCCGCTCTTGAAATAACTGTCCTGGTACTGCTCCATGCGTTCGGCCGGGAAGCTGGCCAGGCTGGCGGCCGCCAGCATTTCCTCGTTGGCGACGGTGGCGTAGATTTCGGTGCGCAGGTGCAGTTGTTCTTCGGCCAGCAAGATCGCCAGCGACCATGCTTCCTCCGGCCCCGCGCATTCGGCCAGCCACACTTTCGGCACCGCCGACGCGCGCAGGCACGACGCCAGCACGATGCGCATCTGGCGCGCCTGCTCCGGATCGTCGAACAGCGCGGCCGGCTGCACCGACAGCGCGCGCAGCAGCGCCGCGCCGGCGCCAGGGTCATGCAGCACCCGGTCCTGCAGCGACGAGACGGTAACCAGTCCGCGTCCCTGCATTACCTGGTGCAGCTTGCGCCGCAGCGTCGGCCGGTCGTACGACCTGAAATCGTAGCCGAAACGCTGGAACAGCGCTTCGAGCAGCAGCTCGATTTCAAGTTCTTCGGTTGCGAGGCCGGCTTCCACCATCACGTACCCGGTCAGTGCAGCCATACGCGCATCAGCGACAGCAGCTGCGCCACATCGACCGGTTTGGTGATGTAGTCGGAAGCGCCGGCGGCAATACACTTGTCGCGGTCACCCTTCATCGCTTTTGCGGTCAGCGTGATGATCGGCAGCGACTTGAACTTCGGGATGCGCCGGATCGCGCGCATCGTGTCGTAACCGTCCATCTCCGGCATCATGATGTCCATCAGGACGATCTCGATGGTCGGATCCTTCTCCAGCACTTCGATGCCGTCGCGGCCGTTTTCGGCGAACGACACCTGCATCTGCTGGCGCTCGAGCAGGGAGGAGAGGGCGAAGATGTTGCGCAGGTCGTCGTCGACGATCAGCACCTTGCGTCCGGCCAGGCCGCCGTCGGCCGCATGGATCTCTTCGAGCATGCGGCGCTGCAGTTCCGGCAGCGAGGCGTGCGAACGGTGCAGGAACAGCGCCGTCTCGTCGAGCAGGCGCTCGGGCGAACGGGCATCCTTGATGACGATGGTCTTGGCGTAGCGCTTGAGCTTCGTGACTTCCTTGCGACTCAATTCCTTGGCGGTGTAGATCACGATCGGCAGGTCGCGCAGGTTCGGCTCCTTGCCGATCACGTCGAGCAGGTCGAAGCCGCTGATGTCCGGCAGGGTCAGGTCGAGCACCATGCAGTCGAAGTGCGAGGCGCGCAACGCGTCCAGCGCGGCCGCACCGGTTTCCACCGCGACGATGCGCAGGTCGGAGTCGCCGATCAGCGAGACGATCGAATCGCGCTGCATCTTCTCGTCGTCGACCACCAGCAGGCTGCGCTTGCCGCCCATCAGGAACTTCTGGATGCGGGTGAATTCTTCCTGCAGCGCTTCACGGTCGACCGGCTTGTTGATGTACGAGATGGCGCCCTGGCGCAGCGCGCGCTCGCGCTCGCGCAGGCTCGACATGACGTGTACCGGGATGTGGCGCGTGCTCGGGTCGCGCTTGAGGCGATCGAGCACGGTGAAGCCGTCGATGTCGGGCAGGTCGAGGTCGAGCAGGATTGCCGACGGCAGATAGTCGCGCGCCATCGACAGCACCGAGTCGCCGAGGTGGGTGACGATGCCCTTGAAGTTCTTCTCGCGCGCGAATTCGAGCACGATGGCGGCGAACGCCTCGTCATCCTCGACGATCAGCACGGACGGATCGCCCGGGGCGATCAGGCCGCGATCGTCGAGCATCGAGCCGTATTCGACCACCTGGACCGCGCCGCCCGACATGCTGATCGGCGCGACTTCGTTCTCCAGCTGGAGCGTGTTGGCGTACACCACCTGGGCAGGCGGCGGCGCCATGCGCGCAGGCTGCGGCTGGCGGGCCTGGTCGTAGTTGATGAAGCCGGCGCGGTTGTAAGGCAGGAACAGGGTGAAGGTGGAGCCGGAGTTGACCACCGATTCGACCCGGATCTCGCCGCCCAGCAGGCGCGCCAGTTCGCGCGAGATCGACAGGCCAAGGCCGGTGCCGCCGTACTTGCGGGCGGTCGAGCCGTCGGCCTGCTGGAACGCTTCGAAAATGAGCTGCAGCTTGTCGGCGGCGATACCGACGCCGGTATCCTTGACCGAGAATGCCAGCACCGCATCGGCATGCACCAGGTTCGGGTGGTCCGACGTCCAGCCGCTGGTGACGAGCGAAATCTGCAGGGCGACCTGGCCGTGGCTGGTGAACTTGAACGCGTTCGACAGCAGGTTTTTCAGCACCTGCTGCAAGCGCGTGGTGTCGGTCATCACCGCGGTCGGCAGCGTGTCGGCCAGTTCGACCGTGAAGCCGAGGTGCTTCGCTTCGGCCATGTGGCGGAAGGTGCGGTCGACGTAGTTGCGCAGGTTCGAGAAGCGGTACTCGGACACGTCCAGCGTGACGGTGCCGGACTCGATCTTCGAGAGGTCGAGAATGTCGTTAATCAGGGTCAGCAAGTCGGAGCCGGAGCCGTGGATCGTCTTCGCGAATTCGACCTGCTTGCCCGACAGGTTGCCCTCGGGATTATCGGACAGCTGCTGCGCCAAAATGAGCAGCGAATTGAGCGGCGTGCGCAATTCGTGCGACATATTGGCCAGGAACTCGGACTTGTACTTGGACGACAGGGCCAGCTGGGTCGCTTTTTCCTCCAGCGCCAGCTTGGCCTGCTCGACCTCGCGGTTTTTCCGTTCCACCTCGATGTTCTGCTCGGACAGCAGGCGCGCCTTCTCGGCCAGCTCCTGGTTGGTCTGCTGCAGCTCTTGCGCCAGCGACTGCGACTGGGTCAGCAGCGACTCGGTCCGGCTGTTCGCCTCGATCGTGTTGAGCACCACGCCGATCGATTCCATCAGCTGGTCGAGGAAGGAGAGGTGGGTTTCGGTGAAGCGGTCGAGCGAGGCAATCTCGATGACCGCCTTGACCTGCTGCTCGAACAGGATCGGCAGCACCACGATGTTGGTCGGCGGCGCCGCGCCGAGGCCCGACGAGACGACGATGTAATCGCGCGGCACGTCGGTCAGCCAGATGCGGGTCTTCTCGAGCGCGCACTGCCCGACCAGGCCTTCACCGGGCAGGAAGGAGGTGGCCAGCTTGCGGCTGGAACGATAGCCGTAGCTGGCGATCATGCGCAGCCGCGCGTCCATCTCCTGCGAATCCATCATGTAGAACACGCCGTGGTGGGCCGACACCAGCGGCGCCAGCTCGGACAGGATCAGCTTCGTCACCGCNNCTTCTGCGTGGTTTCCTTCAGGTTTCGGATCATCTCGTTGATGTTGTCCTTCAGGTAGGACACCTCGCCGCGCGCCTCCACCTGAATGGAACGGGACAAGTCGCCGCGCGTCACCGCGGTCGCCACTTCACCAATCGCGCGCATCTGGTTGGTCAGGTTGGCCGCCAGCTGGTTGACGTTCTCGGTCAAGTCTTTCCAGGTACCGGCCACGCCGGACACGTTTGCCTGGCCGCCCAGCTTACCTTCGGTACCCACCTCGCGCGCCACCCGGGTCACTTCGGATGCGAAAGAGGACAACTGGTCCACCATCACGTTGATGGTGTCTTTCAGTTCCAGGATCTCGCCCTTGACGTCCACGGTAATTTTCTTGGACAAGTCACCGCGCGCCACCGCGGTGGTCACCGCCGCGATGTTACGCACCTGGCCGGTCAGGTTCGATGCCATGAAGTTCACGTTATCGGTCAAGTCCTTCCAGGTACCGCCGACGCCTGGCACGTACGCCTGGCCGCCCAGCTTACCCTCGGTACCCACCTCGCGCGCCACCCGGGTCACCTCGGATGCGAACGAGGACAATTGGTCCACCATCACGTTGATGGTGTTTTTCAGCTCGAGAATCTCGCCCTTGACGTCCACCGTGATCTTCTTCGACAGGTCGCCGTTCGCCACCGCGGTGGTCACGTCGGCGATGTTTCGCACCTGGCCGGTCAGGTTACCGGCCATCGAGTTCACGCCGTCGGTCAAGTCCTTCCAGGTGCCGGCGACGCCCGGCACGTTCGCCTGGCCGCCCAGCTTACCTTCGGTACCCACCTCGCGCGCCACCCGGGTCACCTCGGATGCGAACGAGTTCAATTGGTCCACCATCACGTTGATGGTGTTTTTCAGCTCGAGGATCTCGCCCTTCACGTCGACCGTGATCTTCTTGGACAAGTCGCCGTTCGCCACCGCGGTGGTCACGTCGGCGATGTTTCGCACCTGGCCGGTCAGGTTGCCGGCCATCGAGTTGACCGAGTCGGTCAAGTCCTTCCAGGTGCCGGCCACGCCCTTCACCTGCGCCTGGCCGCCCAGCTTTCCTTCGGTACCCACCTCGCGCGCCACCCGGGTCACTTCGGAGGAGAACGAGGACAACTGGTCCACCATCACGTTGATGGTGTTTTTCAGTTCGAGAATCTCGCCCTTCACGTCCACCGTGATCTTCTTNNCGCACCTGGCCGGTCAGGTTCGACGCCATGAAGTTCACGTTATCGGTCAAGTCCTTCCAGGTGCCGCCGACGCCGGGCACGTACGCCTGGCCGCCCAGCTTGCCCTCGGTACCGACTTCCCGCGCCACCCGGGTCACCTCGGATGCGAAGGAGCGCAGCTGGTCCACCATCACGTTGATGGTGTCCTTCAGTTGCAGGATCTCGCCGCGCACGTCGACCGTGATCTTCTTCGACAAGTCGCCGTTCGCCACCGCGGTGGTCACCTCGGCGATGTTACGCACCTGCGAGGTCAGGTTGCCCGCCATCGAGTTCACCGAGTCGGTCAAGTCCTTCCAGGTTCCCGCCACGCCTTTCACCTGCGCCTGGCCGCCCAGCTTGCCCTCGGTGCCGACTTCGCGCGCAACGCGCGTCACTTCGGACGAGAACGAGGAGAGCTGCTCCACCATCGTGTTCGCGGTAGTCGCGGCGCGCAGGTACTGGCCCTTGAGCGGATGGCCGTCCACTTCCAGCGCCATGGTCTGCGACAGGTCGCCTTTCGCCACGGCGCCGATGACGCGCGCCATTTCGGTGGTCGGGCGCACCAGGTCGTCGATCAGGGTGTTGACCGAGCTGATGATGGTGGCCCAGCCGCCGGCCACGTTCGGCACCGCGGCGCGCTGCGTCAGGCGGCCTTCGCGGCCCACCACGCGCGACACCTCGGTGACCGCTTTCACCATCTTTTCCTTGGTCTCGATGATCTCGTTGAGGGTGTCGGCGATCTTGCCCGCCACGCCGGTCCAGTCGGACGGCATGCGGGCGGTGAAGTCACCCTTCTTTAACGCCATCAGCGTTGAGAGCAGCAGCTTCGCGTCTAGCTCTTCAATGAAATCGCTCATGTTATTCATCGACAGTTCCTCGTTTTTTCGGAGTGGATGGGGTGGCCGGGGTCAGGTTCCGGCGCGTTGGAATTGGGGGCAGGGCAAGGCCCGGCCGGTGGCGCGGGCGTGAACAGGCCGTCGTCCGCAAAACGGGCTCGCGGCGTCATGGTCGACTAGTAAAACTGTTCGGATCTGCACGTCTGGGAAAGACCTGTTCTGGATTCGTTCGCCCGCCAATTGTGACATTGGGCACGGCGGAAAGATACTCTTGTGGGGCCCGTGCAAACAAAAAAATGATTACGCGGGGAAACGAATAGTCCTGCTTATTTTAACAATATTGCAACAACACACCACAAAAAGCTGGGCAACATTACTCCAAAAAATATTTCCTTGGCGCACGGTACGCACTGTTGCGTGCGGCGTGCGCGGAGGCCTTTCTCGGTTGTTGCGATATTGCCACGGCCGGTGAGAATTACCAATAGTCGATATCTGTCGGATCGGCAAGAGGGATAG
>CXWL01122390.1_pt1 | contig 16490 bp, 15 predicted proteins | sample 590931 | NCBI WGS metagenome assembly CXWL01 (sample SAMEA3498368, study PRJEB10139) | groundwater metagenome | biome: water well; material: biofilm material | place: Germany | collected 2015-04-27 | reverse complement strand
CGGTGGTGGCGGCCGAGCCGCCGGCGCACTGGGCGACGTTCTCGTAGACCTTGCAATGCTCGTAGGGGCCGGGGCCGAAACCCTTGACCGAGGCGACGATCATCTTCGGGTTCAGTTCCTGGATGCGCTCCCAGCTAAAGCCCATGCGGTCCAGCGCGCCGGGGGCGAAGTTCTCGACCAGCACGTCGCAGTCCTTGATCAGCGTTTCCAGCACTTCCTTGCCGGCGGCCTTCTTGGTATCGAGCGTGATGGAACGCTTGTTGTGGTTGAGCATGGTGAAATACAGGCTGTCGACGCCGGGAATGTCGCGCAACTGGCCGCGCGTGGCGTCCCCCTCCCCCGCGCGCTCGACCTTGATCACGTCAGCGCCAAACCAGGCCAGCAGCTGGGTACAAGTGGGGCCCGACTGCACGTGTGTGAAGTCAAGAATTCGAACACCTTCTAATGCTTTGCTCATGGCACGTCTCTCCGAAGAATCATCTGTTTTAATTATGCCCGACAAAGACCGTATCGTTGTGCGTTACGCTCTTTTGGCCTTGCGGTACCCCACAGGTGATGGCGACGACGCGGAGCCAATGATAGCGAGAGCGCCTCGTCTTGCTCATTGACCACGGTCAAGTTTAGCCAGATGCCGGTGCCGGCACCGACGTTTGGGCGAACTTGACGGCGGTAACGAGCAGATCCCGCGAATGGCTTGTATGCTCTTGGTAATTGAAAAACAGGAGAACCGAGATGCGCGCAATTGAAATCACCCAGCCCGGTCCGCCGGACGTGCTGCAGCCGTGCGAGCGGCCGATGGTGGCGCTGGAGCCGGGCCACGTGCTGATCAAGGTGCACGCGGCCGGCGTCAACCGTCCCGACGTGCTGCAGCGCACCGGCAACTATCCGGTGCCGAAGGGCGCGTCCGACCTGCCGGGGCTGGAGGTGGCGGGCGAAATCGTCGGCGGCGACGTCAGCGGCAGCGCCTTCCAGCTGGGCGACATGGTGTGCGCTCTGGTGCAGGGCGGCGGCTACGCCGAGTATTGCAGCGCGGCGCTGGCGCTGTGCCTGCCGGTGCCGAAGGGCATGAGCGTGCTGGAAGCGGCGTCGCTGCCGGAGACCTTCTTCACGGTGTGGAGCAATGTGTTCGACCGCGCCGGCCTGGCCGAGGGCGAGACCTTGCTGGTGCAGGGCGGCTCGTCGGGCATCGGGGTGACGGCGATCCAGCTGGCCAAGGCGATGGGGCACAAAGTGTTCGCCACCGCCGGCTCGGACGAGAAATGCCGCGCCTGCGAGGCGCTGGGCGCGGACCGGGCGATCAACTACAAGACCGAGGACTTCGTCGAGGTCGTCAAGGCCGAGACCGGCGGCAAGGGCGTCGACGTGATCCTCGACATGGTCGGCGGCGACTACGTGCCGCGCGAGATCAGCTGCCTGGCCNNTCAGACGTGATCCTCGACATGGTCGGCGGCGACTACGTGCCGCGCGAGATCAGCTGCCTGGCCGACGATGGCCGGCTGGTGTTCATCGCCCTGCTCGGCGGCGGCAAGGCGACCGTGCCGCTGGGGCAGATCCTGATCCGCCGGCTGACCGTGACCGGCTCGACGCTGCGTCCGCGCCCGCTGGCGTTCAAGGCGAAGATCGCGGCGAATTTGCGCGAGCATGTGTGGCCGCTGCTCGACGCCGGCGTCATCAAGCCGGTGATCTACAAGACGTTCGCGCTGGACGACGCGGCCAAGGCGCACGCGCTGATGGAGTCCAGTTCGCACGTCGGCAAGATCGTGCTGGAAGTGGCGGCGCGTTAGGGTCAGCGCAAGCAGGTGACGTAGGCGCTGTTGTCGTTGGCCTGGTCGTTGGCCACCCCGGTGGCGAGGTTGACCGCCACGTGCGAGGCGACGGTGCCGGTGCCGCCGGTCGACGTCCAGCTGCGTCCCAGGCTCCATCCCTGCCCGTTCATCGCGCCGGCGGCGAACAGGGTGGAGAGGTCGAACTCGGTCGGCAGGTGCCAGCCGGTCTGGCCATTGATGGTGGAGCCGGTGCAGAACGCGCTGGCATCGGCCCAGGTCGCGGAAAAGCTGACCGGCATCCATGTCAGCGAACCGTTCGTGACGACATTCGCGCCCGCCACCGCCGGCGCGACGCAGGCGCCGTTGTTGCGCACCGCGGGGGCGACGCACGGTTGCACGCACTGGCCGTGGTCGCGCACGGTCGGCGCGGTGCACACGCGCGCCAGCACGGTCAGCACGGCGCTGGTGCTGGTCGGGTTGTAGCTGCCCATCGAGGGCTGGCCGGCGGTGATGGTGGTGGTGCCGGCGACCAGCACGGTCACGCTGTTGCCGGCCACGGTCGCGACGGCCGGATCGCTGCTGCTGAAAGTGAATGCCGCCGGACTGGCCGAAGTTGGCGCCGTCAGCGTGAACGGCGCATCGCCCTCGGTCTTCGTGATCGCCGGGAAGGCGCCCAGCTTGACGCCGGCGCCGCCTCCCCCGCAAGCGGCTAGCACCAGTACGACAGCGGCGATGACGAGGGAGGCGATGTGCTTGTTTTTCATGGCGGCGAGGTCACATTCTTGTAGGAAATGTAGCGATTATATACAGAAAACGGGCGCCTGCAATCTTGAACGAAGCCGCCGGCGGCCGGCTTGACGGGTATCACGGCGTGGCCGCGCGCGACACGAAAAAGTCTTTTCGGAAATAGTGACCAACTCGGAAATGATTGTTACTATATGGAACAGTCAATGTTGACTGATCACTTCTGAAAGCGCTCACCATGCCACTGAATCACGCTCCGGCGGATCTCCAGAAATTCGCCGCCCACCAGGACGCCCCGATCGATGCCTTCGCGAAATGCCTGACGCCACCGTTCGCCAAGTGCCTGCAGCCGCCATTTACGCCACTCGCCGCTTGAAGATTGCCTTGAAACGCCTTGCTTGCCCCGGCAAGCGAGGCGTTTTTTTATGCCTGCCATGAATTCCCAAAAAATCGTCCACATCTTTGCCGGCCCGAGCCTGTTCGGCACGCCGTTTGAAGACGCCGCGCCCGACAGCGCCGGCGCCGCCGTGGTATGGCTGCCGCCGGCGCGCCGCGGCGATATTGCCGCCCTGGCCGAACGGTGCGCCGCGCCCGGCATCCTGGCCCTGGCCGACGGCACTTTCCACAGCTACCCTTCGGTGTCGCACGTCGAGTTGCGCGAGGCGGTGCAGCAGGGCTGGCGCGTCTACGGCCTGTGCTCGATGGGCGCCATCCGCGCCGCCGAGATGCGGCACATGGGCGTGCGCCCGTTCGGCCGGGTGGCGCAGATGTTCTGCGACGACCCCGACCTGGCCGACGACGAGGTGACGCTGGTGCATTCGGCCGACGCGCCCTACCTGCCGTTTTCCGAGCCGATGCTGCACATCCGCGAATACCTGGGCCAGATGGCGGCGGCGGGACTGCTCGACGGGCGCCAGCATGCCGAGCTGGTCGCGCTGATGCGCGAGCGCTGGTATGCCGGCCGCACCTTCGCGCTGCTGCGCGAAGGACTCGCGCGCATCGCCCGGCCCGACGCCCACGCCGCCCTGCTGGCCCACCTGGCCGATTTCGCTCCCTACCGCCTCAAGCAGCAGGACCTGGTGCGCTTCGTCGAAGCGAAGCCGTGGCTCGATGATGCCGGCGCCGGCGCGATCACGACGCCGAGCGCCGCGGTCCAGGCCATCGGCGCGGCCGGCGGCGCCGGCGCGCCCGCCTTCATGCTCAGCTCCAGCCTGCGCAGCCGCAGCGCCGAAGAATCGCTGCTGCTGGCGCGCCCGCTGGCGCTCGAACGGGGCGTCAGCCGGGTCGTCGACACCACCTGGCTGGACCGCCTCGGCATTCCGGTGTACGCGGCGATCCGGCCGGACGCGCCCGTCAATTCGCTCAACGTCCATGCCGGCAAAGGCTTCACCCACGCCGAAGCGAAGATCGGCGCCTACATGGAGGCGATCGAGTTCTCGTTCGCCGAGCCGGGCCGCAACCGGGTCCGCCCGCGCATGGCGACACCGGTCGACATCCTCGATTCGTTCGAGCACCTCATCGCTTTCCCCGACTTCTGCCCGTCCCGGCACATGGGCGCCGAGGTGCAGGCCGACGACGCCATCGCCGTGGTCGAGGCCGACGAACTGCTCAGCCTGCACCGCACGGTGCTGGTACCGGCCGAACTGGTGCTCTACCCCTATACCGGGCCGGGCCTGTGCCTGTACGGCAGCAACATGAATGGCCTGGCTTCGGGCAATACCGTGGCCGAGGCCACCGTCCACGCGCTGGCCGAAGTGATGGAGCGCCACGTCGATTCCTTCCTCAAGCTGGGCGCGGCGTCGCACTGGGTCGATCCGGCCAGCCTGCCGCCGCGCCTGCTCGCCATGGTCGAGCGCTTCGAGCGCGCCGGCCTGGCCTTCCACCTGCGCTACGCGCCCAACGAGTTCGGCCTGGCGCACCTGAGCGGCTTCGTGCTGGAAGACAGCGACAACCCGGCGGCGATGGCCAGCGGCATGGGCTTCCACTGCAACAGCGACATCGCGGCGGTGCGCGCCATCGCCGAAGCGGCGCAGAGCCGGCTGACCACCATCCACGGCGGGCGCGACGACCTGGTCGCGCTGCACCTGCTGTTCAGCGAGCTGGGCCCGGAACGCGAACGCGCGGTCAAGGCGGAGATGCGGCGCAGCGTGGCCGACCGCAGCCACAGCATCGGCTTCGGCGACATCCCCGACATGAAGGCGGCCAGCATCGACGCCGCGCACGGCGAACTGGCCGCCGCCCTGCAGCGGGCCGGGCTGCAGCACATGGCGCGCGTGGTCCTCACCGACGAGCAGTGCCCGTTCCAGGTGGTGCGCGTCATCGTGCCGGGCGCCGAGCACTACGATCCCGACCACCAGCGCGTCGGCCCGCGCCTGCTGCGCTACTTCAAAGAAAACACCGCCCCATGATCACCATCAAACTGCCGGCCCAGCTGCGCGCCATGGCGGACGGGCGCAAGACGCTCGACGTGGACGCCGCCACCTTGGGCGAGGCCTTCCCGCGCCTCGACGCCGCCGCCCCCATGATCCGCTCGCAGGTGCTCGACGACGCCGGCAACGTGCGCGCCTTCGTCGGCCTGTTCGTCAACGCCGAACAGGTGAGCGCCCTCGGCGACGGCGCCCTCGCCCTGCCGCCCGGCAGCCAGATCGCCATCGTCATGGCCGTCGCCGGTGGCTGACATGCGCGAAGCGGTTGCCGAAGCCGTCTACTACGGCCGCCATTTACGCCTGCCCGGCTTCGACGAGGCGGTGCAGGACAAGCTGCGCCGCGCCCGCGTGCTGGTCGTCGGCCTGGGCGGGCTGGGATGCCCGGCCGCGCTGTACCTGGCCGGCGCCGGCGTCGGCACGCTGGTGCTGTGCGACGGCGACGATGTGTCGGCCACCAACCTGCACCGCCAGATCCTGTTCGACGCCTCGCACCTGGGCCGCAAAAAGGTGGAGGTCGCCGCCGCGCGGCTGCGCCTGCAGAACCCGCATATCGCGGTCGAGACGATCGACCGCTTCGCCGACGACAGCACCTTGCGCGCGCTGGTCCCCGGCTTCGACGTGGTGCTCGACGGCACCGATAATTTTTCGGCCAAGTTCGCCATCAGCGACGCCTGCGAGGCGGCCGGCGTCGCGCTGGTGTACGGCTCGATCTTCCAGTTCGACGGACAGGTGTCGGTGTTCCACCAGGCGATCGGCGGCGTGGCCGGCTACTCCTACCGCGACCTGTTCCCCGCGCCGCCGCCGGCGGGACTGGCGCAGAACTGCGGCGAAGCCGGCGTCATCGGCGTGCTGCCCGGGGTGATCGGCTGCCTGCAGGCGGCCGAAGCGATCAAGGTCATCACCGGCCTGGGCGAGACGCTGTCGGGCAAGCTGCTGTTGTTCGATGCCCTCACCGGCACCTCCGAGACGGTCAACATCGCGCGCCGCCCGCGCTGCGCCGCGCCGCCGCCCGCCGAACCCCGCATCGGCCGCGCCGCGCTGCAGGCGCGCCTGGCCGGCGCATCGCCGCCGACGCTGATCGACGTGCGCGATGACGCCGAACGCCAGGCGATATCGATCGGCGGCCTGCACATCCCGCTGCTGCTGCTGCCCGCGCAGCTGGCCAGCATTCCGGCCGGCCGCGACGTCGTCGTCTACTGCGCCACCGGCGTGCGCTCGGCCAAGGCGGCGCTGTACCTGCGCGCCACCTTGCCCGGCGTGCAGGTGCAAAGCCTCGAGGGCGGCATCGGCGCCGGATAGCGCGCCGCATCGCCGGAGGGCGCCGGCAGGGCCGCGGGTTTCCGGTCACAATGGCGTACCCAATTTTTCAGGAAGCGCCATGCCAGATCCGGATCCCGCTGCCGCCGGCGGCGACGGCCTGCCTCCCGCGGCGCGCCGCTGGGCCATGCTGTCGGTCGCCATCGGCGTCGGCATGGCCTCGCTCGACACCGCCATCGCCAACACCGCCCTGCCCGCGATCGCCGGCCAGCTGCAAGCTACCCCTGCCGCCTCGGTCTGGATCATCAATGCCTACCAGCTGGCGATGGTGGCGACGCTGCTGCCGTTCGCGGCGCTGGGCGAAACCATCGGCTACCGGCGCGTGTGCATCGCCGGCCTGGCGCTGTTCACGCTGGCGTCGCTGGCATGCGCGCTGGCCTGGTCGCTGCCCTCGCTGGTGCTGGCGCGGCTGTTCCAGGGCGTCGGCGCCAGCGCCATGATGGCCGTCAATACGGCCATGCTGCGGGCGATCTATCCCATGCGCCTGCAGGGACGCGGCTTCGGCGCCAACGCGCTGGTGGTGGCGGTGGGCTTCGCCGTCGGGCCGAGCGCGGCGTCGCTGATCCTGTCGGTGGCGCCGTGGCCGTGGCTGTTCGCCATCAACGTGCCGCTCGGCGTGATCGCCTTCTTCCTCGGCCGGCGCGTGCTGCCGGCGACGCCGCGCGCCAGCCACCGGGTCGACGCCGTCACCGCCGTCTACAACGTCGGCGCCTTCGGCCTGCTGATCCTGTCGCTGGGCGACGCCGCCCACCAGGCTGGCGCGGCGACGCTGCTGCCCGAAGTGCTCGGCGCGACGCTCTGCTTCGCCCTGCTGCTGCGCCGGCAGGCGGCGCACGCCGCGCCGATGCTGCCGGTCGACCTGCTGCGCCGGCCGATGTTCGCGCTGGCGGCGGCCACCGCGGCAGGTACCTTCACCGCCCAGGGCCTGGCCTTCGTCGCGCTGCCGTTCTACTTCGAGACGACGCTGGGACGCTCGCCGATCGAGACCGGTTTCCTGATGACGCCGTGGGCGGTGCTGGTGGGCGTGATGGCGCCGATCGCCGGCCGCCTGAGCGACCGCTACTCGCCCGGGGTCCTCGGCGGCATCGGCCTGGCCACGCTGGCGGCCGGGCTGGTGACGCTGCTGCTGCTGCCGGCCGCGCCGTCGGCCTGGGACATCAGCTGGCGCATGGCCGTGTGCGGAATCGGCTTCGGCTTTTTCCAGGCACCCAACCTGAAGGCGTTCATGGTCAGCGCGCCGCCGGCGCGCGCCGGCGGCGCCAGCGGCATGGTCGCCACCTCGCGCCTGACCGGCCAGGCCACCGGCGCGGCGCTGGTGGCGTACTGCCTGACCTTGTCGAGCGTGCGCGGCCCGCGCTACGCCCTCGGCCTGGCGGCCGCCTTCGCCGCCGCCGCCAGCGTCGCCAGCTTCGCGCGCCTGATCGTCGCGCCGCCGAAATAGAAAAACGGTTTCTTGCATGATATATTACAAGAACAAAAACTATTCATCAGGAGACAACATGAAAACCAATCGACGACGTATCACAGTGGGGCTGGGCGTGTTCTTGCTCGGCGCTTTCAGCTGGAGCGGCAGCGTCCAGGCGCAGGCGCTGGAAAAGCAGAAGGTGTCGATCGCGGTCGGCGGCAAGAACCTGCTGTACTACCTGCCCTTGACCATCGCCGAGCAGCAGGGCTACTTCAAGGAGGAAGGCCTGCAGGTCGAAATCAGCGACTTCGCCGGCGGCGCCAAGGCCCTGCAGGCGCTGGTCGGCGGCAGCGCCGACGTCGTCTCGGGCGCCTACGAACACACCATCAACATGCAGGCCAAGGGCCAGCCGATCGTCGCCTTCGTGCTGCAGGCGCGCGCGCCGCAGATCGTGTTCGGCGTCTCCAACAAGACCATGCCCAACTACAAATCGATCGCCGACCTGAAGGGCAAGAAGATCGGCGTCACCGCACCCGGCTCGTCGACCAACATGATGGCCAGCTTCGTGCTCGCCAAGGGCGGCCTGAAACCGACCGACGTCTCGTTCATCGGCGTCGGCACGTCGTCCGGCGCCCTCAGCGCGCTGCGCTCCGGCCAGATCGACGCGATCTCGAACCTCGATCCGGTGATCAGCATGCTGCAGCATAAGAAGGAGATCAAGGTGATCGCCGATACGCGCACGCTGAAGGACACCGTCGACGTGTTCGGCGGGCCGATGCCGGCCGGGTCGCTGTACACCACGGAAGCGTTCCTGAAGAAGAACCCGAACACCGCGCAGGCGCTGGCCAACGCGATGGTACGGGCGCTGAAATGGATCCAGAAGGCCAGCCCGAGCGACATCGTCAAGGTGGTGCCGGAGAGCTTCCAGCTGGGCGACCGCGCGCTGTACATGGAGGCCTTCCAGAACATGCGCGAGGCGATTTCGCCGGACGGCATGATTCCCGAAGCCGGGCCGGCGACCGCGCTGCACGCCTTGCAGGCCTATGAGCCTGAACTGGCAAGCAAGACGATCGACCTGTCGAAAACCTACACCAACGAGCTGGTCAAGCGGGCCAACGTCAAATACAAATGATGAACCCGGCCGACGCGGTGGCGCCCGCACTTTTCTTCGACAATATCAGCTGTACTTTCGTGTCGAAGGATGACCGCACGCAGCGCTACACCGCGGTGGCCGACACCGTGCTCTCGGTCGCCCCCGGCGAGTTCGTCTCGGTGGTCGGCCCCACCGGCTGCGGCAAGTCGACCCTGCTCAACGTCGGCGCCGGCCTGCTGCAGCCTTCGTCGGGCACCGTCAGCGTGTTCGGCGAGCCGCTGGCGGGCATCAACCGGCGCGCCGGCTACATGTTCCAGGCCGAAGCGCTGATGCCGTGGTACAGCGCGCTGCAAAACGTCAGCGCCGGCCTGCATTTTCGCGGCGTGCCCGAACTCCAGGCGCGCCAGATGGGCGAAGACTGGCTGGCGCGCGTCGGCCTGCAGGGCTTCGGCGACCGCTATCCGCACCAGCTGTCGGGCGGCATGCGCAAGCGCGTGGCGCTGGCGCAGACCCTGATCCTCGACCCCGACATCATCCTGATGGATGAACCATTCTCCGCGCTCGACATCCAGACAAGGCAGCTGATGGAAAACGAAGTGCTCGACTTGTGGAGCGCGAAAAAGAAAGCGGTGCTGTTCATCACCCACGACCTGGACGAAGCGATCGCCATGTCGGACCGCGTGATCGTGCTCTCGGCCGGGCCGGCCACGCACCCGATCGGCGAATTCGTCATCGACCTGCCGCGCCCGCGCGACGTCGCCGAGATCCGCTCCGACCCGCGCTTCGTCGAACTGCACGCGCAGATCTGGAGCGTGCTGCGCGACGAAGTGCTCAAGGGTTATCAACAGCAGAAAAAGGCGGCATGAGCATGTGGAACGCCATCAAACCCAGCCACAAGAACCTGCTCGCCTGGCAGGCGCTGTTGCTGGTCGCGTTTTTCGGCGCCTGGCACCTGGTCTCGCGCAACCCGGACACCGCCTTCTTCTTCGGCGAGCCGCTCAAGGTGATGGCTCGCCTGTGGCAATGGTTCACCGTCGGCAGCGGCTCGCTCGAAGTGGGCATCGGCGACACCACCTGGTTCACGCTGCACTTCCCCGCCGAGATCTACGCGCACCTGCTGGTGACGCTGACCGAAACCGTGCTCGCCTTCGTCATCGGCACCTCGCTCGGCCTGGGCGCCGGACTGTGGCTGGCGCTCTCGCCGCTGACCTCCGCCATCCTCGACCCGTACGTGAAGGCGGCCAACTCGATGCCGCGCGTGATCCTGGCGCCGATCTTCGCCATGTGGTTCGGCCTCGGGATCTGGTCGAAGGTGGCGCTGGCCGTCACGCTGGTGTTCTTCATCGTGTTCTTCAATGTCTACCAGGGCGTCAAGGAAGTGAGCCCGGTGGTGCTGGCGAACACCAGGATGCTGGGCGCGAACGCGCGCCAGCTGCTGCGATCCGTGTACCTGCCGTCGGCCACGTCGTGGGTGTTTTCGAGCCTGCATACCTCGGTCGGGCTGGCCTTCGTCGGCGCCATCGTCGGCGAATACCTCGGCTCGGCGCGCGGCGTCGGCTACCTGATCCTGCAGGCCGAGGGCAGCTTCGATATCAATACCGTCTTCGCCGGCATCCTGGTGCTGACCGGCTTCGCGCTGGTGCTCGACATGCTGGTCGGGCGCATCGAAAAGCGCCTGATGAAGTGGCAGCCGAAGTCCGGCGAAACGGAAAAAATGTAACGCCAAGGAGTTCTTTTCATGACTGAGCAATCGAAGTACGCACCGCCCAAGGTGTGGGTTCCCCCTGCCGCCCCGGGCGGCAGGTTCGCCAACATCAACCGGCCGGTGGCCGGCCCCACCCACGAGCAGGCGCTGCCGGTCGGCAAGCATCCGCTGCAGCTGTATTCGCTGGGCACGCCCAACGGCCAGAAGGTCACGATCATGCTCGAAGAGCTGCTCGCGCTCGGCCACGCCGGCGCCGAATACGACGCCTGGCTGGTGCGCATCGACGAAGGGGCGCAGTTCTCGACCGGCTTCGTCGCCATCAATCCGAACTCGAAGATTCCGGCGCTGGCCGACCATAGCTTCGAGCAACCGCTGCGCGTGTTCGAATCGGGCTCGATCCTGATGTACCTCGCCGAGAAATTCGGCGCCTTCCTGCCGACCGAAACGGCGGCGCGCACCGAGACGCTGAACTGGCTGTTCTGGCAGATGGGGTCGGCGCCCTTCCTGGGCGGCGGCTTCGGCCACTTCTACGCCTACGCGCCCGAAAAGCTCGAGTACCCGATCGACCGCTACGCGATGGAAGTCAAGCGCCAGCTCGACGTGCTCGACCGCGAGCTGGCCGGGCGGCGCTTCATCGCCGGCGACGACTACACCATCGCCGACATGGCGATCTGGCCGTGGTACGGCGGCATGGTGCGCGGCGAGCTGTACGAGGCCGGCGAATTCCTGTCGGTGCACGAATACACGCACCTGAAGCGCTGGGCCGACGAGATCGCGCTGCGCCCGGCCGTCGTGCGCGGCCGTAAGGTCAACCGCGCGCGCGGCGATCCGGCCAAACAGGTGCTCGAGCGCCACGACGCCGCCGACCTCGACTAAGGTCAGCGCGGCGCCGGCGCGTCCGCGCCGAGCAGCGCCACGCCCTCCTCGAAGGTGCGCAGCACCATGTCGACGCTGCGCTCGACGACCGCCTGGTCGGCGTCGCGGCTGTCCGGATCGAGGCGGATGGTGACGAACAGCGCCTGCGGCAGGCGCGCGCGGAATTCGTCGGCGAGGACTTGCCAGCGTTCGATGGTCTCTTTCAGCGGATAGGTCAGGAACACGGTCGACACCAGGTCGCCGTGGTCCGGTACGCCGACGGCGACGCTGCGCGCATCGAGCCCGCCTTCGCGCAGCGACAGCACGAACAGTTCGTTGAGCAGGTCGTCGCGCTCGTTGGGCAGGCCGGCGCACAGCGCGATCGAGCGCGGCGGCACGTCCAGCGACCCCTGCCAGCGGCCCAGGTGAAGCTGGCGCATCTGGCGCAGGTGGGCGCCGACGTTGGCGTCGAGCATCGAGATGCGGCGCCGCCGCAGGTGCTTGCGCAGCCCGCCGGTGCCCGGCAAGACCGCCTCGGCGAGGGCGGCGATCGTGGCGCGCACCTTGTTCTGCTGGGCCTTCTCGATGCGCCCCGTCGCGTACTCGTCGGCGCCGAGGGCCAGGCCGGGCAGCAGCACCTGGTCGCAGTAGCGCGCGAAGCTGAACTTGCGCAGATAGGCGTGGGCGTGGCGGATGATCGCCTCCGCTTCGCCCGAAATGATGCGATGGTAGAAGCGCTGCGCCTCGTTCGCGCTGGGCATTTCCGCGAACAGGATCGTGATCGGCTCGAGCGCGCGCACGTGGCGCCCGGCGACGACCAGGCACAGGGTCAGCGGCGTCGACAGCAGCAGCCCGACCGGCCCCCACATGGCGCCCCAGAACAGCGCCGACACCATCACCGCCAGCGGCGACAGGCCCGAACTCTGGCCGTACACCTTCGGTTCGACCACGTTGGCGACGATCAGCTCGAGCACGCCGAACACCACCAGGCAGGACAGCGCCAGCGACCAGCCGGGGTCGATGGCGGCGACGAACAGGGCGATGGCGGCGCCGGCCACCAGCGCGCCCAGGTAGGGGACGAAGCGCAACAGGCCGCTGAGCGCGCCGAACAGGGCCGCATGGGGAACGCCGGCGCCCCACAGGGCGAGCCCGACGACCGCGCCGAAGATGACGTTGACCAGGAACTGCGAAAAGAAAAAGCGCGACACGCCCTCGGTGGCGTCGCCCAGCGCGCGCATGGTGCGGCCGACCTCCCCTTTGCCGGCGAGGCGGACGATGCGGTCGCGCAGCGACTCGTGTTCGAGCAGGATGAACACCAGCAGCACCAGGATCAGGCCGACCTTGCCGATCGGGCCGGAGATCTGCGACAGCAGGCGCGTGAGCGTCTCGGTGCCGGACAATTGGGGCGCATGGATCTCGACCGGGATCGGCTTGTTCAGGCCGGCGGCCAGCGCGGCGCCGCCACGCCGGGGCGGTGCGGCGGCGGGCGGCGCCANNGCGGCGGGCGGCGCCAGTGGCGACACGGCGCGCAGTTCGGCCTGGATCCGGGCGAACGGACGCTCGGTCAGTTCCCTGACCTTTTCGAGCTTGGTCTGGATGGCGGCGCGGTATTGCGGCAGGTCGGCCGTCACGGCGACGATTTGCGAGGCCAGCATGATGCACACGCCCAGGATGCAGATGGCACTGAGCAGGACCGAGACCAGCGTGGCCGGCAGCTGGCCGATGCCGGTGCGGGCGATGGCGCGCACCAGCGGCGCGATGATCAGGCTGAGCACCAGCGACAGCGCCAGCGGCTCGAGCACGTCGCGCCCGAAGTAGAGCAGCCCCAGCACGCATGTTGCGGTCAGCACGGAGCCCGAGGTGACTTGGCGAAAGGAAGCGCTGTTGCTCATGGGGGCTCGCTGCAGGAAGCCGAACCCTCCTGTGGTGGAATAAAGAATCCGACTATAACAAAAATTACTACGCGGCAGCACCGCCGCGAGCACCCGGGCCGCCGGCGCCGGCGGGTCGGCCCGCGCGCTTCGGCTAGACCACGCTGTTCCACGGCGCCGACAAGCGCACCGCGCAATTGATCAAGCCGACCATCGAATAGGTCTGCGGAAAGTTGCCCCACATCTCGCCGGTCAGCGGATGGGTGTCTTCCGACAGCAGGCCGAGATGGTTGCGCGCCTTCAGCATGGCTTCGAAAATCTCGCGGGCCTGGGCGACCCGGCCGATGCGCGCGAGCGCATCGATGCGCCAGAACGTGCAGATGTTGAACGCCGTCTCCGGCTTGCCGAAGTCGTCCGGCGCCTCGTAGCGGCGCATGTACGGGCCGTCGCACAGCGATTGCTCGAGCGCGTCGACGGTGGCGACGAAACGGCGGTCGCGCGGGTCGATGAAATTGATTTCGGCCATCAGCAGCACGCTGGCGTCGAGCTCGCGGCCGCCGAAGCTCTCGGCAAAGGCCTGGCGCTCCTCGCTCCAGGACTCGCGCAGCAGCCGTTCACGGATCAGCTCGGCGCGCCCGGCCCACAGCGCCGCCCGTTCCGGCAGCGCGNNGTTCCGGCAGCGCGAGCACGGCGGCGATCTTGGCGAGCCGGTCGCAGGCCGCCCAGCTCATCAGCACCGACGAGGTGTGCACGCGCGCGCGCGTGCGCAGCTCCCACATGCCGGCATCGGGCTCGGCATGGACGCGAAAGGCCTGCTCGCCGACCGCTTCGAGCTGCACGAACTCGGCCAGGCCGGCGCGGCGGAACAGGCGCTGGTCGAAGAAGGCCTGGCTGGCGCCGAGGATGATGTTGCCGTACACATCGTGCTGGAAGTGCTGCTGGGCCTGGTTTCCGATGCGCACCGGGCCGTTGTTGCGGTAGCCCGGCAAGTGCTCCACCAGCGACTCGGGCAGTTGCTCCTCGAGGCCGATGCCGTACAGCGGCTGGATGTGGCCGCCCTTGGCGCGCGCCACCACGTTGCTCAGATAGCGCAGGTAGTCTTCCATCGTCGCCACCTCGGACAGGCTGTTGAGCGCACGCACGACGAAGAAGGCATCGCGCAGCCAGCAAAAACGGTAGTCCCAGTTGCGCCCGCTGCCGGGCGCCTCGGGAATGCTGGTCGTCATCGCCGCGATGATCGCCCCGGTGTCCTCGTAGAGCGACAGCTTGAGCGTGACGGCGGCGCGGATCACCACGTCCTGCCATTCGAACGGCACCGCCAGGCGCCGGCTCCAGGTGCGCCAGTAGCTGACCGTTTCCTGTTCGAACGCGTGGGCGGTGTCGCCGATGCCGTCGGCCAGCGTCTCATCGGGCCCGAGCAGGAAATTGATGGTCTGGTCGAGCACGAAGAACGCTTCGCCGAGCAGGTAGTTGAGCGACATGTCGGTGTTCAGGCGCAGCGTCTGGCTCGGCCCGACATAGCGGATGTGGTGGCTGCCCTGGGTCACCAGCGGCGCGCGCAGGCCCCAGTCGAAGCGCGGGCGCAGGCGCACGCGGATGCGCAGCGGGCTGCCCAGCAGGCGTACCCGGCGCACCAGCATCAGCGGGCGGAACATGCGGTCGCGCCGCTTGAAGCGGGGCGCGAAGTCGGTGATTTCAATGCCGCGCCCGACGCTGTCGTAGAGCCGCGTGCGCAGCACCGCCGTGTTCGGCTCGTAGACCTGTTCGCTGCGCGCGAAGTCCTCGACGTCGATGCTCCACAGGCTGGCGCTGGCGCCGCCGTCGAGCAGCGCGTTGAACACCGGGTCGCCGTCAAAGCGCGGCAGGCAGCACCAGACGACCTGGCCGGCGCGGTCGATCAGGGCGCTGAAGGCGCAATTGCCGATGACGCCGCAGTCGAGCGAGGCGCCAGGCTGGGCGGCGCCGGCCGGCGCGCGCGGTGTTGAAGGATTCGTCATGTCATCTCCAGCGGTTCAGGTGGTCGAGCAGTTGTGCGAGGGCGCCGCGCAGTTCCGGCGGCGAGCCGATCCGGTGACGCGCCACGGTATGGCCGGNNGCCGGCGCCGACCTTGATGGCGATGCCGCCGCCGTCCTGCACGAAGGCGAAGCCGGCCTCGTCGGTCGTGTCGTCGCCGACAAACACGGCGCGGTGCCCGGCGAAGGGAGGCTCGGCCATGAAGTCGCGGATGGCGGTGCCCTTGTCGACGCCGGCCGCCTTGACCTCGATGATCATCTTGCCCTCCATCAGCAGCAACTGCGGCGCCTGGCGCACCACCGCCTCGAGCGCGGCCTTGCACAGCGGGCCCAGCGCCGGCGCCTGGCGATAGTGCAGCGCCAGCGCGCCGTATTTTTCCTCCACCCACAAGCCCGGGTGGCGCGCCGCCAGCGCCGTCGCGCAGGCCTGCGCGGCCGCCAGCGGCGGCAGCGGCGCGCAGCGCAGCACGCCGTCGGCGCCGCGCCGCTGCATGCCGTGCACGCCGGCGGCCGGCAAGGCCAGCGGCGCCAGCAGCGCGTCGAGCTGCGCCAGCGGCCGCCCGGAGACGATCGCCAGCCGGCCGTCCAGGCGATCGTGCAAGGCGCCCAGCGCCGCCACCAGCTCGGGCGCCACCGCCACCGCGTCGGGGGTGGCCGCGAGCTCGACGAGCGTGCCGTCGAAATCGAGAAACAGCGCGTCGCCGGGGGCGATCAGCAGCTCCCAGCGGGCCGCGCCGGGCGGGTGGCTCATCGTGCCGGTGCGCCGGTGCGGGGCATTGGCGCTCATGCCAGCCGGCGCCGGCTGCTGTGCGCGTGAATCTTCGACATGACCCGTTCGCGCTGGCGCAGCCGCGCCGCGTCCTGCAGCATCCGGCCGGCCCAGCGATAGACATTGAAGTCCTTGACGCGCCGGCGCATGCTGCGCATCCGTTCGAGCTGCTCGCTGGCCGGCATCGACAGCGCCTGGTACAAGGCGGCGGCGCCCTGTTCGATGTGGTAGGGATTGACGATCAGCGCTTCGTGCAGCTCGCGCGCGGCGCCGGTGAACTGGCTCAGGATCAGCACGCCTTGCTCGTCGTCGCGCGCGGCGATGAATTCCTTCGCCACCAGGTTCATGCCGTCGTGCAAGCTCGTCACCATGCAGACCTCGGCGGCGCGGAAATACGTCGTCAGCTGCTCCTGCTCATGGTGTTCGGCCTTCAGGATGATGGGCACGTAATTGCCGTCCGAGTACTTCTGGTTGATCCGCTGCGCCAGGCCGCGCACGCGCGCCTCGAAATTCTGGTATTCGTCGA
>CXWL01091886.1_pt1 | contig 16498 bp, 16 predicted proteins | sample 590931 | NCBI WGS metagenome assembly CXWL01 (sample SAMEA3498368, study PRJEB10139) | groundwater metagenome | biome: water well; material: biofilm material | place: Germany | collected 2015-04-27 | reverse complement strand
CGGCCCAGGGGCCGGCGTGTGTCTACACCACGCTCAACCGCATGGCCGCCGAGCTGCTGTTGCACCGGGGCAGCGGCGTGCCACAGGCCTTTAACCCCGAGGCCACGGCGGCGCTGCGCCAACGCCTGGCCGAGCGCAGCGCCACGGCGCCTGACTTTTTCAGCGAGGCCGCGCGCATGGCGCTGCCGCTGCTGGAAGCGCTGGCCCACCGCCACCTGGCTGGCAGCGCCGCGAGCCTGCACGCCCAGTTCACCGAACTGCACCAACGTGTGGACGACACCCGCCGCTGGCAGGCCGTGGCCACCCAGGCCACTTTGGTGCTGGAACCCTACAAGGTGCAGGCCGGCAAGGCCGAGCAGCAGGCGGCCAGCGGCTTGCTGCAACTGCTGCGCGACTTTGCCCGCTGAAGGCCCGAGCTAAATTCCACGCATGAGTCCGCTTGGCGCTGGATCAAAGTCTGCGTGCTGCGGCACTGCTCCAATCTCAGGCTTGCCGGTTCGCCGGCCCCCCCATCGGCCCTGGAGCCCCGCATGAAGGCATTTGTTTGGGACACGTGTTTTGAGACCGGCTTTGCCCTGGTGGACGATCAGCACCGGCACCTGGTGGACATCGTCAACCGCCTGGGTGACGTGCTCATCGCCGGCAGCGCCACCGAGGAGGCCATGGCGGCCGTGTTTGGTGATCTGGCCAGCTACGCGCAGCGCCACTTTGCCGACGAAGAATCCCTGATGGTGCAGACCGGCCTGGACGAGCGCCACGTGGCCGCGCACCGCCAGCACCACACGCAGTTTGTGGCGCAACTGGTGGCCATGTGGGGCGGCCGCGCCGAGCTCGGCAATGCGGCCGACGTGCTGCATGGTTACCTGTCGTCGTGGCTCACCTTCCACATCCTTGAAGAAGACCAGGCCATGGCGCGCCAGATCACGCGGGTGCGTGAAGGTGCGTCGGCGCTGCAAGCCTTTGAAAGCGACCAGGCGCCGCGTGACGTGGGCAGCGCGGTGCTGCTGGCGGCCATGGCCAAGCTCTACCACGTGCTGTCGCTGCAGAACAAGGCGCTGCAAGAGGCCAACGAGCGGCTTGAAGACAAGGTGGCCGCACGCACACGCGACCTGCTGCGCTCCGAGAAGATGGCCGCCGTGGGCCAGCTGGCTGCGGGCGTGGCGCACGAGATCAACACGCCCATCGGCTACGTCAATTCCAACTTTGGCACCTTGTCCAAGTACGCCACGCAGCTGCTGGCAGCGCTGGACGCCTGCGCCGCCTGCGCGGGGCAGTCACCCGAGCTGGCGCGCGTGCTGCAGGCGCTGGAACAGAAGTACGAGCTGGCTTACCTGAAAGAAGACCTGGTGGCCTTGTTGTCCGAATCCCGCGAGGGGCTGGACCGCGTCAAGACCATCGTGCTGGCGCTGAAGGACTTTGCCCATGCCGACAGCGCCGAGCTGGTATCGGCCGACCTGCTGGCCGGCCTGGAAAGCACGCTCAAGGTGGCGGGCGTTGAGATCAGGCACAAGGCCGACATCGTGCGTGAGCTGCAGCCCTTGCCGGCCGTGCTGTGCGCGCCGGGGCAGATCAACCAGGTCTTCATGAACCTGCTCGTGAACGCCGCGCACGCCATCAAGACAAATGGCGTGATCACGCTGCGCAGCGGTTTTGACGAGCAGGCGGTGTGGGTGGAGGTAAGCGACAACGGCAGCGGCATTGCGCCTGAACACCTGTCACGTGTGTTCGAGCCCTTCTTCACCACCAAACCGGTCGGGCAGGGCACGGGCCTGGGTTTGTCGGTGTCGTGGGACATTGTCGTCAAGCAGCATGGCGGCCGGCTTGACGTGCGCAGCACACCCGGCCACGGGGCCAGTTTTACGGTGTGGCTGCCCAGGCGCGCCACGCCGGGCTGAAAGCAATCAAGGGCCGCCCAGTGTGCGGGCCAGAAGTTTTTCAGCGCGGCTGAAGAAGTCGAAACGCGTGGCCGGTTTCATCCACACGTGGCCTTCGCCGGCGTATTCCACGTAGTCGAGATCGACCTTGGCCGCACGCGCCGCATCGCGGAAGTCGCGGCCGTGCGCAATGGGCACACGCTGGTCGTCCACACCCCAGGCCGCCAGCACGGGCACCCGCAGGCCGGCCGCACGTGCCACCGGCGATGTCTCACGCAGATCTTCGGGCTTGCCGATGCGGATCTCCATCACACGCGCCCGCGACTCGTTCATGCCGGCGCCCTTGCGCCAGTCACGCACCAGTTCCGGCAGGTCGGTAGGCGCCACCCAGCTGATGGCGCAGCGGTAGGCGTCTGGGTAACGCACAGGCCCCATCAGCGCCGCGTAACCGCCGTAGCTGGCGCCCATGATGCAGACCTTGTTCTTGTCCACGATGCCCTGGGTGATGGCCCACAACAGCGCGTCTTGCATGTCGTCCTGCATGGCCAGGCCCCACTGGCGCCAGCCTGCCATCTGGTGCGCCACGCCGTAACCCGCGCTGCCCCGGAATTCGGGCTCCACCACCACATAACCACGCGAGGCCAGAAACTGCGGCACGGCGTCGTTGCCCCATTCCAGGCTGACACGCGACTGCGGGCCGCCGTGGATGTAAAGNNTGAGCCGATGTAGGTGAGCTTGCCGCTGGCCACGTCCAGCACGCTGTGGGCCGGGGGCTCGCGGTCTGACAGGCTCAGCACCAGAAGGCGTTTGGCGCCCAGGCAGGTTTGGCACTGGATCACGTTCACACGGCCCGGCAGCGCACGGTCCACGGCGGCCTGGGTCTGCACCATGGTCGGGTCCAGCCAGCGGGTATAAATGGTGTCGAGCCGGTAGCGCCAGCCCAGCAGTTGCCCGCCGGGTGTGTTGACCAGCGGCTGGGCGTTTTCGCCCACGTCAAAACCCTTGGCCGCCAACACGGCCTGCGGCTGTGGTGCGCCGCGCTCCTTGTCCCACAGCATCAGCTTCGTGCCGGTTTCAGCCGCCACTTCCTGCGCCAAGAACAGTTCGCCATCAAGCACAAAACGCGGCGCCCAACCGTCCAGGCCGGCAGCGTCAAAACTGGCCATCTCCTGCCAGTTGGACTTGGCGTCGCGGCGGTAGATCTTGCGTTGGCCCTGGTGCACCGCCTGCAGCACCTGGGGCTGGCCCTTGTCGTCGGTGATCCAGTGTTGTGCGCCTTCGGGGGCGCCGCCACTCAGGCGCTGCGGGCGTGGCACCTGGGTGCTCAAGCGCGCCAGGCCGGCGGTGGCCACACCGCGGAAGGAATTCCAGCCGCGTTCTACCACCAGCACATCGTCGCTGCCGTCCTGCGGCACGCTGTGCAGCGCCCATTCCGCAGGCAGGATGTTGCGGTTGCCCGGCACCACGGCACGAAAGCCGGCCCAGTAGGGGTCAATCAGCATGCGGCCGTTTTCACCGTCGGCGTCCACCGCCCACAACCCGGTGATGCCGGCCCATTCGCCCGCCTGCGAGTCGTAGACGTCAAACACCAGGCGTTTGTCGTGCAGCCAGTAGCTGTGCGCCACGTCGTAGTCGGTCAACCAGGCCAGCGACTTGAAACGCAGTGGCTGCTGATCCAGGTCGGCCGCCACCAGCTCCATGCGCTGGTTTTTGCCCGGCACCGTCATGGCCAGCGTCTGGCCTGATGGCGACAGCGACACCGNNGGCCAGCGGCGCGGGAGGCGCGGCGGCGGCGGCCAACGCCCACAGTGCCAGCGTGGCGGCGGTGGCGGCCCTGAACAGCGCGGCCATTCAGCGCCCGCCCGTCACGTCGATGACCGCGCCGGTGGTGTAGCCGGCTTCATCACCCAACAACCACACGATGGCCTGCGCCACTTCCAGCGCCGAACCGGCACGCTGCATGGGCACCAGCGGCGCCATTTGCGCGGCGCGGTCGGGCTGGCCGCCGCTGGCGTGGATATCGGTTTCTATGATGCCGGGGCGCACGGCGTTGACACGCACGCCTTCGGTGGCCACCTCACGCGCCAGGCCCAGCGTGAAGCTGTCGATGGCGCCCTTGGCGGCGGCGTAGTCCACATACTGCCCGCCCGCACCGAGCCGGGCCGCCGCCGAGCTGAGGTTGACGATGACGCCGCCCGTGCCGCCGTGGCGGGTGCTCATGCGGCGCAGGGCTTCACGCGCGCACCACATCGTGCCAAACACATTGATGGCAAACATGCGTTCGATGCGTGCGGCGCTCATGCCGTCCACGCGGCAAGGCACGTCCACCACACCGGCGTTGTTGACCAAACCGCCCAGGTGGTGGCCGGGGCCCCAGGCGCGGTCGAGTTCGGCAAACATGGCCTTGACCTCTGCCTCGGCAGCCACGTCGGCCTGCAGCAGCAAGGCGCGGCGGCCGGCCGCTTGCACGTCGTCGGCCACGGCCTGGGCGGCAGTGGCGTCGTTGTGGAAGTTGATGGCCACGTCCCAGCCACGCGCGGCGGCCAGGCGGGCGGTGGCGGCGCCAATGCCACGGCTGCCGCCGGTGATGAGCAAGCTGCGGTTCATGCGGTTTCCTGGGTGGGTGGCGCGGGCAGGCGGGTGTGCCCAGCCCCTGGCCGGCCCCGATATTAGGCCGCGCCATGCTGGGCTAGAGTGACGGGCAAACCCCGGAGAAATTTCCATGCAACGACGCCAAGTCCTGCGGGCCGCCAGTGCCGGCGCCGCCTTCATCGCCGCACCACGTTTTGCCAGCGCTCAGACGCTGGAAAAGCCCAAGACCACCATTGCCGTGGGCGGCAAGAACCTGCTGTATTACCTGCCGCTGACCATTGCCGAGCAGCGTGGTTACTTCAAGGCCGAAGGCCTGGACGTGACGATCGTTGACTTTGCCGGCGGTGCACGCGCGCTGCAGGCCGTGGTGGGCGGCAGTGCCGACGTGGTGAGCGGCGCTTTTGAGCACACCGTGAACATGCAGCACAAGGGCCAGCGCATGCGCGCCTTTGCGCTGCAGGGCCGCGCGCCGCAGATTGTGCTGGGGCTCAACCCCAAGACCATGGCCGGCTACAAAACACCGGCCGACCTGAAGGGAAAGAAGATCGGTGTCACGGCGCCGGGCTCCAGCACCAACGTGATGGTCAACTTCTTCCTGGCCAAGGCGGGCCTTAAGCCTTCTGACGTGTCCATCATCGGTGTCGGCGCATCACAAGGCGCAGTGGCCGCCATGCGCTCGGGCCAGATCGACGCCATGAGCAACCTCGACCCGGTCATCACCCTGCTGCAGCGCAGTGGCGACTTGAAAATCATCTCCGACACACGCATCCTGGCCGAGTCAGAAAAGGTGTTTGGCGGGCCCATGCCGGCCGCCTGCCTGTACGCGCCGCAGGCCTTTATCGACAAGAACCCGGCCACCGTGCAGGCACTGACCAACGCCATAGTGCGCGCCAACAAGTGGATACAGCAAGCCGGCCCCAGCGAGATCATCAACAACGTTCCCGAGGCCTATCTGCTGGGTGACCGCGCGGTGTACATCGACGCCTTCCTGGCCGCCAAGGGTGCACTCAGCCCCGACGGTTTGTTCCCCGACAAGGGCGCAGAAACCGCCTTTCGTGCGCTGGCCAGCATAGATGCCGGCATCGCACAAGCCAAGCTCGACCTGAGTGCGGTCTACACCAATGACTTTGTGAAAAAGGCCAACGCCAAGTACCCCAAGGGTTGAATTCATGACCGGCCCGCAGATCATCGTGCTGGCCATGCCGGTGTTCCTGGCGTTCATCGCGCTGGAGTTCTGGGTGGGCCTGCGCCGTGGGCACAACACCTACCGGCTGAACGACGCGCTGGCCAGCATGGGCCTGGGCGTGATGAGCCAGGTCACGGGGCTCTTTGGCCGGCTGCTGCGCATCGGCATGTACACACTGGCCTTTGAGCACGTGGCGCTGTGGAAGCTGCCCAGCGATGCGCTGTGGGTGTGGGTGCTGGCGCTGGTGTTTTACGACTTCTGCTACTACTGGCTGCACCGCGCCGGCCACCGCGTGGCGGTGTTGTGGGCCGCGCACGCCGTGCACCACCAAAGTGAGGACTACAACCTCAGCACCGCGCTGCGGCAGACCAGCAGCGGCTTTGTCTTCGGCTGGGTCTTCTTCCTGCCGCTGGCGGTGGCCGGTGTGCCCCCGCTGGTGTTTGGTGTGGTGGCGCTGGTGGACCTGCTGTACCAGTACTGGGTGCACACGCAGCAGATCGGCCGCCTGGGCTGGTTTGACCGCTGGTTCTGCAGCCCCAGCAACCACCGCGTGCACCACGCGGTAAATGACAAGTACCTGGACAAAAACTATGGCGGCATCCTGATTCTGTGGGACCGCTTGTTCGGCAGCTTCATTGACGAAGACGCCGCCGAGCCCTGCGTTTACGGCACACGCGCGCCGCTGCAGAGCTTCAACCCGCTGTGGGCCAATGTGCAGGTCTACCGCGATCTGGTGCTGGACAGCTGGCGCGCACGGGGCTGGGCCGACAAGCTGCGTGTGTGGCTCAACCCCCCCGGCTGGACNNCCCCCCCGGCTGGCGGCCTGCCGACGTGGCAGCGCGCTGGCCCAGGCCGGTGTTTGACATCCACACGCTGCAGCGTTTTGACCCCCCGCTGGCAGGCCGCACGCAGGCCGCCGCTGCAGGCCTGTTTGGCCTGGTGTTGTTGGGCACCAGCCAGTTGCTGTGGCACGCCCACACGCTGCCGCTGGCGCAGCAGGCCGGTGGCGCGGCCGCGCTGGTGGCGCTGCTGTGGCTGATCGGCTTCATCACGCAAACCGGGGCTCCGGCCCGCCGCTGGGCCACGCCATGAACGCACCGGCCCTGAGCCTGCAGGACGTGTCCTGCACCTTCGTCAGCAATAGCGCGCCCGGCCAGCGTTACACCGCCGTGCGTGATGTGACACTGGCCGTGGGTGCCGGCGAATTTGTCTCGGTGGTGGGCCCCACCGGCTGCGGCAAGAGCACGCTGCTGAACGTGGCCGCCGGCCTGCTGCAGCCCAGCACGGGCACGGTGCATGTGTTTGGCGAGCCGCTGGCGGGCGTCAACCCACGCGCCGGCTACATGTTCCAGACTGAGAGCCTGATGCCCTGGCGCACCGCGCTGGGCAACGTGATGGCGGGGCTTGAATTTCGCGCCGTGCCCGACCCCAAAGCCCGCGCCGAAGACTGGCTGCGCCGCGTGGGCCTGGGTGGCTTTGGTGACCGCTACCCACACCAACTTTCAGGCGGCATGCGCAAGCGCACGTCGCTGGCACAGACGCTGGCGCTGGACCCCGACATCATCCTCATGGACGAACCGTTTTCTGCGCTCGACATCCAGACCCGCCAACTGATGGAAAACGAGGTGCTGGCGCTGTGGGCCACCAAGCGCAAGGCGGTGCTCTTCATCACCCACGACCTGGACGAAGCCATTGCCATGAGCGACCGCGTGGTGGTGCTCAGCGCCGGCCCCGCCAGCCACCCCATAGGCGAATTTGTGGTGGACCTGGCGCGCCCGCGTGACGTGGCCGAGATCAAGACCACGGCGCGTTTCATCGAGCTGCACGCCGCCATCTGGGCCGTGTTGCGCGACGAGGTGCTCAAGGGCTACGCACAGCAGCTGCGGGTGTTGGCGGCATGACACCGGGGCTGCTGCTGCGTGCGCCCACGGGGGCCGACTTTGAAGCCTGGCTGCCGCTGTGGCACGGCTACCTGGCCTTCTACAAGATCAGCATCCCCGTGTGCACCACCTACACCACCTGGGAGCGTTTGCTCGACCCCACCGAACCCATGCACCTGCGGCTGGCGCAACTGCAGGGGCGTGTCGTGGGCCTGGTGCATTTCATTGAGCACCGCAGCACGGAATCTGCCTACAACGTGGTCTACCTGCAAGACCTGTACACCGCACCCGACGCAAGGGGCCAGGGTGTGGGCCGTGCGCTCATAGAGCATGTCTTCGCCTACGCAAAGGGTGTGCATGCCGGCGAGGTGTACTGGCTCACGCACCAGGACAACAGCACAGCCAGGCGCCTGTACGACAGCGTGGCCGAGCTGTCGCCGTTCAGGCAATACCGCAAGGTGCTTTGAGCCATGAGCCCGATCTGGTTGGCCCTGAAACCACGCCCCGCCACCCTGCGCCTGTGGCAGGCCACGTTGCTGGCGGCGCTGCTGGGTTTTTGGTATTTGATGACCACCCCCGGCCTGCTGCCCAACTTCATGTTCGACAACGACCGCCAGGCGGCCTTCTTCTTTGGCGAGCCGCTGAAGGTGGCGCAACGCATCTGGGCCTGGTTTGTGGCCGACGCCGACATCTACCGCCACCTGGCCGTGACCTTGGTGGAAACGCTGCTGGCCTTTGGCGCGGGCTCGGCGCTGGGCCTGGCCGCCGGGCTGTGGCTGGCGTTGAGCCCCATGGCCAGTGCGATTCTTGAGCCCTACGTCAAGGCGCTCAACAGCATGCCGCGCATCATCCTGGCGCCCATCTTCAGCGTCTGGTTCGGGCTGGGCATGGCCAGCAAAGTGGCGCTGGGTGTGACGCTGGTGTTTTTCATCGTCTTCTTCAACGTCTACCAGGGCGTCAAGGAAGTGAGCCCCGTGATCCTGGCCAACGCCCGCATGCTGGGTGCCAGCCCGCGCCAGTTGCTGCGCCACGTGTACCTGCCCAGCGCCACCAGTTGGGTCTTCAGCAGCCTGCACACCAGCGTGGGCCTGGCCTTTGTGGGCGCGGTGGTGGGTGAATACCTGGGCAGCAGCCAGGGTGTGGGTTACCTCATCCTGCAGGCCGAAGGCACCTTCGACATCAACACCGTGATGGCCGGCATTGTGGTGTTGACACTGTTTGCGCTGCTCATTGACGCTGCGGTGGGCCAGGTGGAAAAGCGGCTGATGAAGTGGCAGCCGCGCGCGGGCGAGACCGAGAAGCTGTAGCGGCCGGCCGCTGCCTCAGCACCGCTGCGACTCGGGTCCAGAATGGCAGGCTGAATCAGCTCCGAACACACCCGCCATGGCCAAGGACTTTTCACAGATGGAGGACAGCAACCGCTCGTCCAACCCCAGCATCCACGACGTGTCCGACCCCGTGCGCCGCATCGTGCTGCGGGGTGGCCTGGGGGCCTTGGCCGGTGCGCTGATGTTGCCGCTGGCTGGCTGCGGCAGCCTGTCCGGTGCGGCGGGCCTGCTGGGCGCACGCAGCGCCACGTTGGGCTTCAAACCCGTGCCCCCCTCGGGCGCCGACAAGGTGGTGGTGCCCGAGGGCTACACCGCCACGCTACTGGCACCCTGGGGCGAGCCCGTGGGCATCAGCGGCCACATGCCGGCCTTCAAGGTGGACGCCAGCAACACTGCCGCCGAGCAGGCCGTGCAGATGGGCATGCACCACGACGGCATCCAGTTCTACGCGCTGGACGGCTCCGGCCGCGGGCTGCTGGCAGTCAACCAGGAATACACCGACGACGGCATGCTGCACGTGGGCGGCCAGAGCAACTGGAGCGAAGACAAGGTGCGCAAGTCGCAGGCCGCACACGGCATCACCGTCATCGAGGTGGAGCAGCGTGCTGGCAAGTGGGAGATGGTGCGCCCCAGCCGCTACGCACGCCGCATCACCGCACAAACGCCCTTTGCCGTGGGCGGCCCGGCCGCCGGCCATGCGCTGATGAAAACCGCCGCCGACCCCGCCGGCCGCACCGTGCTGGGCACCATAGGCAACTGCGCCAGCGGCAAAACACCCTGGGGCACCTACCTGTCGGGCGAAGAAAACTTCCAGAACTACTTCAGCGCCGCCGACACCCCCACCGCACACGAGCGCCGCTGGGGCATACGCAAGGCCACGTCCTACCGCTGGCCCGAGTTCGACCCGCGCTTTGACACCGTGCGCAACCCCAACGAACCCAACCGCTTTGGCTGGGTGGTGGAAGTGGACCCGATGGACCCCACCAGCACGCCCGTCAAGCGCACAGCGCTGGGCCGGGCGGCGCACGAAGGCGCCTGGGTGGCGGTGACGCAGGACAAGCGTGCGGTGGTGTATTCGGGCGAAGACGCGCGCTTTGAATACGTCTACAAGTTTGTCAGCCGCGACCCCATAGCGCCTGCGGGCGAAGGCAAGACCGCCGCGCAGGCGAACGCTACGCTGCTGGACCACGGCACGCTGTACGTGGCGCGTTTTGACGCCAACGGCACCGGGGTCTGGATACCGCTGGTGCACGGCCAGGCTGGCTTGACGGCCGACAGCGGCTTTGCCGACCACGGCGAAGTGCTCATCAAGGCGCGTCAGGCGTCTGACCTGCTGGGCGGCACCAAGATGGACCGCCCCGAATGGCTGGCCATAGACCCGCACACACGCTGGGTCTACTGCACGCTGACCAACAACAGCGCACGCGGCAGCGCCGGTTACCCGGGTGTGGACGCGGCCAACCCACGCGCCAACAACACCATGGGCCAGATCATCCGCTGGCGCGAAGAGGGTGACTTTTCTGGCGAGCGTTTTGAGTGGAACCACTTGCTGCTGGCCGGCGACCCGGCCAATGCACGAGCCGAAGCCAAAGGCAACATCCACGGCGACGCCTTCTCCAGCCCCGACACCATTGCCTTTGACGACCGTGGCGTGCTGTGGATAGGCACCGACGTCAGCACCAGCGCCATTGGCAAGGGTGAGTTTGCGCGCCTGGGCAACAACCAGCTGCTGGCCTGCAACCCGGGCACGGGCGAGGTGCGGCGCTTTCTCACCGGCCCGGTGGGCTGTGAACTGACCGGCGCCACCTTCACGCCCGACGGCTGCACGATGTTCGTCAACATCCAGCACCCCGGCGAGGCGCCCGGCGAGCGCACTGACCCGGCCAACCCACGCCGTTTTTCCAACTGGCCCGACTTCAACCCCGCGGGCCGGCCACGCTCTTGCACGGTGGTCATCCGCAAAGACGACGGTGGCGTGATCGGGACGTGAGCACGTCTTGGACACCGATGCGCTGCGAGCGCATGCGCTGGCGGCCGCTCACACGCTCACTTGGCGGTGGGCATGACGAATTCGGCCCCCTTGGCAATGCTGTCGGGCCAGCGCTGCATCACGCTTTTTTGCTTGGTGTAAAAGGGCACGCCTTCTTCGCCGTAGGCATGCATGTCACCAAAGAGGCTGCGTTTCCAGCCGCCAAAGCCGTGCCAGGCCATGGGCACGGGGATGGGCACATTGATGCCCACCATGCCCACCAGCACACGGCGCGCAAATTCACGTGCCACACCGCCGTCGCTGGTGAAACAGGCCACACCGTTGCCGAACTCATGGTCGTTGACGAGCTGCAGCGCACCGGCCAGGTCGGCCACCCGCACGCAGGCCAGCACGGGGCCGAAGATCTCTTCTTTGTAGATGCGCATGGTGGGCAACACGTGGTCAAACAGCGTGCCGCCGGTGAAGAAACCTTGTTCGAAACCGGCCACCTGGTGGCCACGCCCGTCCACCACCAGCGTGGCGCCTTCTTGCTGGCCGATGCCGATGTAGTTTTCGATGCGGTCACGCGCCTCGCGGGTGACGATGGGGCCCATCTCGGCATCAAGCTCCATGCCGTTTTTGATCTTGAGCGCACGCGCCCGCTCGGCCAGGCGCGGCACGATTCTGTCGGCCATGTCACCCACCAGCACCGCCACGCTGATGGCCATGCAGCGCTCACCCGCGCTGCCGTAGGCGGCACCGATCAATGCATCCACGGCCTGGTCCAGGTCGGCGTCGGGCATCACCACCATGTGGTTCTTGGCACCGCCCAGCGCCTGCACACGCTTGCCGTGGTGGGCGCCGGTTTCATAGAGGGTCTGCGCAATGGGCGTGCTGCCCACAAAGCTCAGCGCCTTGACGTGGGGGTGGGTCAGCAGCGCATCCACCGCCACCTTGTCGCCCTGCACCACGCTGAACACACCGTCGGGCAAGCCGGCCTGTCTCAGCAAGTCGGCCATGAAGATCGACGGGCTGGGGTCGCGCTCGCTGGGCTTCAAGACGAAGGCATTGCCGCAGGCCAGTGCCACCGGAAACATCCACATGGGCACCATGCACGGAAAGTTGAAAGGCGTGACGCCCGCCACCACGCCCAGCGGCTGGCGCAGCGTCCAGTTGTCGATTCCCGTGGAGACCTGGTCGGTGTAGTCACCCTTCAGCAACTGCGGCACGCCGCAGGCGAATTCAACGATGTCGATGCCACGCGAAACCTCGCCCTGTGCGTCGGTGAAGACCTTGCCGTGTTCGGCGGTGATCATGGCCGCCAGCGTGTCCTTGTGCTGGTTGAGCAGGGCCAGGAACTGGTTCATGACGCGAGCGCGGCGGATGGGTGGCATGTCGCCCCAGGCGGGCTGCGCGGCCTGGGCGGCGGCCACGGCGGCGTGCACGTCGTCCACACTGGCCAGCAGCACCTGGCGTGCGGCCTGGCCGGTGGTGGGGTTCCACACCGTTTGGCTGCGGCCGCCGGTGCCACGCTGAGGCTGCCCGGCTATCCAGTGGGTCACATCGGCGGTGGCAGTGAAGGCTTGGGGTGCGGCCATGGCGGGTCTCCTGCGGGGTGGGCCGCGACACTGCCCAAGGGGGCAGGCACGGGCAAGCCCATCAGTCTATGCCCACGAAAAAGAAGCCCACCGCTTGCACAGTGGGCCGCACCAAAAAAGAAGCCCACCGCTTGCGCGGTGGGCCGCACCAAAAAGAAGCCCACCGCTTGCGCGGTGGGCTTGTAGCAAGTCCCCGAGAGGACGTCGTTGGGACCGGTGGGTGCTGCGGCTGGGGGACAATCCGCCCGCGCGGCACCGATGGGGAGAATCTAGCCGGCGCCGCAGCCCGCGAAAATCCCCAATCAAGGGGAGCCCCACATGCCAGACCACACCAGCTTCAGTGACGCCGACCTGGCCCGGCTCGACACGCTGCTGAACGGCTTGCCCACCACGCTGCAGCCGCTGGACGTGTCGGCGCTGGACGGTTACCTCTGCGGCGTGCTGCTGCAGCCCAAACGCGTGGCCACTGAACATTGGCTGCCGCTGGTGACCGACCTGGAAGCCCGCCCCGCGCCTGCGGGCCCGGCGCTGCAAGAGCTGCACGCCCTGGTGCAGCGCCGTTACGCCGAGCTGGACCATGCCATTGGCCAACGCGACTGGTTTGACCCCTGGATCTACCAGCTCGACGACGATGCCGAGCCCAGCGAATGCCTGCTGCCCTGGGTGGCCGGTTTTGCTGCGGCGATGGAGGCCTTCCCGGTGCTGATGGCGATGTCGGACCCCGAGCTGGTGGAGCCGCTGGCGCTGCTGTTCATGCACTTCGACCCCGACGACCTGGAAGACGCCGACGCGCTGGCGGCCGTGATTGAAACGCTGGAGCCCCCCTCAGACCTGGGCGAAGCCGTGCAGGACACCGTGCGCGCATTGATGCTGATTGCCGACGTGAGCCGGCCGCGCGCCGCGCCGCCAAAGCCAGCACGCGGGGGCCGGGCCTCAGCCCCGCCTGGGCAGCGGCCTGCCGCCCGGCGCGCGGCGAAGCGGCCCCGTCGCTGACTTTTAGCCGCCCGCGCCGAACACAGCGCGCGCGTGCAGCCCCAGGCCCTGCGCCACGCTGGAAAAGCGGTCGCCACGCACCAGTTCGGCGGCCGGGAAACACGCTGCAATGCGCTGCACCAAGGGCTTCAAGCCGGTGGAGCCGCCGGTGAAATACAGCGCGTCCACCGCGTCGGGCGCCACACCGGCCTGGCGGGCGGTTTCGCGCGCGGCATCGACGATGTGGCCCAGGTCGGTTTCCAACGCCGCTGCGGCATGGGCCTCCTGCAAGTCAGCACTGAAGCGCGCTTCCAGCGCCTGCAGGTCGATGTGCGCATGGCCGGTGGTGGCCACGTCGATCTTGGCCTGCTCGGCCGCAGCGGCCAGCGCGTGGCCCAGGCGCTCATCCACCGTGGCCATGAGCCGGCTGTGGTGGCGCGGCTCGGCGTACCAGCTCTTCATGCTGCGCAGCTCGGCCAGCCGGGCAGGGGCGTAGACGGTGTTGATGAGGTGCCAGGTGGCCAGGTCGAAGTACACGCCACTGGGCACCTCACGCGCCGCTTCACCGGGCTTGGCCGGCCGGCGGGCGCGGTAGCCCAGCAGCGGCATGATGGCCGCCAGCTCCACGTGGCGGTCAAAGTCAGTGCCGGCCAGGTGCACACCGTGGTTGGCCAGGATGTCGTCGCGGCGCTCGGCGCGGCCGCGCCGCTGCGGGCCCACGCGCACGAGTGAAAAGTCGGACGTGCCGCCGCCAATGTCAGACACCAGCACGATCTGCTCGCGGTGGATGCGGCTTTCAAAGTCCAGCGCGGCGGCGATGGGCTCGTACTGAAACCGCACCTCGGCAAAGCCCACCGCATGCGCGGCGGTGCGCAGGGCGGCCTGCGCCTGCGCGTCGCGTTCGGGTTCGCCGTCCACAAAAAACACCGGGCGACCGAGCACGGCACGCGTTATGGCCTGGCCAGCCTCGGCCTCGGCCAGGTTCCTGAGGTGGCGCAGGTAGCCGGTGACCACGTCGCGGTAGCGCACGGCACGGCCGCCACCGATGTCGGTGCTCTGGTCAAGCAGGCTGGAGCCCAGGATGCTCTTCATCGAGCGCATCAGCCGGCCGTCAATGCCTTCGACATAGGCGGCCACAGCGGCGCGGCCGTACAGGCGTTCAGCTTCCAGTTGCTGCGTGGGTGTGTCGGCGCGGTAGAACACCGCCGTGGGCATGGTGGGCTGGCCGGGCTCCAGCGCCACAAGACGCACGCCCTGGGCGCCATCGGGCAGCGCCACGGCGGAATTGGAGGTGCCAAAGTCGATGGCGACAAAGCCTGGGTCCTGGTCTGGCGGATGGGGCTTCATGCCGGTGGCCGATGTGCAAAAGGGGCGCGATTGTAGGGGGGGCGTTGCGTGCACGCCGCATCGTGTGAACTGGCGCACGCGCACCCTCCTTATTGGGGTTTGCGGCCGGCACAACGCACACGACACTGGATGCACGCTCTCCCACAAGGCCTCCCCATGAACAAGCCCGCTGCACCCAACCGTTGGTTTCCCGGTTTGCGGGCCACCGCCCGCCCTGCGCAAGACGACCCTGCCGACTACGGCACGGCCTTTGGCCTGGACCTGAGCTTGAGTGAGCTGGTGCATGAGCCGGTGCCACCGGCCAAGCCGCCGCCAGGCTGGATACAGTGGCTGGCTGGGCGCCGAGCCAAACCTGCGGCCTGAGGGCCGTTACCGAATGACGAGCACTGGCGTGCTGCAGCGCGCCAGCACCTTGGTGGCCACCGAGCCCATCACCAGGCTGGCCAATGCACCGTGGCCGTGTGAGCCCATCAGCAGCAAGTCGTAGCGGCCCTTGGTGGCCGTGTCGGCCACCACATCAGCCACGGCACCCACCTTGCCCACGAAGCTAGCGTTCAGCCCATGCCGCGCGAAGAAGCTGCGCAGCGGCTTGAAGACTTTGTCGCTGGTGTCCGCGTAGTAGTCTGCCAGCGAGGGCTTGTCCAGCGCCTGGCTGGCCCGCGCTGGCACCGGCTGCACCACGTGCAGCAAGGTGTACAGGTGTTGGTCCCCCAACCACTCGTCGTGCGCGGCCAGGTAGGCCAGCATGCGCTTGGTGTAGGGGCTGCCGTCCACGGCGACGAGGATCTTCATGTGTCTTCCCAAAAAGGCGCGGGCCGGGCTGGCCTGCAGGCGCAGTGTGGACCTNNCGTGTGGACCTGCACGGCACGCCCGCCTTGATCGGGCGCAGGTGCAGGCCCTCTCAGAGTTGCAGTGTGAGCAGCCCGTCAAAGCCCAGGTGCTCACCCTTGCCCGCCAGGCCGCGTGCGTTGCACACCACGCGGGTGGGCGCGCGGCCGGCGCGCGGCACGCGGTAGTCGTGCCGGCAATGCAGGTGCCCGTGCAGCCACAGGTCGGCGCGTGGGATGAGTTCGTCGTCGGCGTTGCAAAAGCTGGCTGTACCAGGCTGCTTTCCGTAGCGCGGGTCGGCACTGCGCAGGCTGGGGCCAAAGTGGGTCACCACCACGGTCTTGTCCCAACGGCCTTGCGGTGACCGCTCCAGCTCGGTTTGCAGCCAGGCGGCGCAGGCCAGGGATTCAGTGCGCACCGCCGCAGCATCAAAAGGCTGGCCGTGGCGCGTGGTGTGCATGATGCGCATGAAGTACTCGGCCGCGCGCTGGGCGCGCTCGCGCTGCGCGGCACCGAAGAGGTCAAAGTCGCTCCAGCGCGTGGTGCCCAGCCAGCGCAGGCGCTGGCCGCTGGCGGCGGTGATGACGGTGGCCTCACGCTCCAGCAAGGTGAATCCAAGGCTCTGGCACAGGTCGCGGAAACCTGCCGCCGCAGCGTCAAAGTCGCGCCCGTCGAATTCGTGGTTGCCGGCCACCACCAGCACCGGCACGGGCCAGCCTGCAAAACGCTGGTAGCCGGCCCAGGTGCTGTCGATGTCACCGGCCAGCACCAGTAGCTCGGCACCGGCTGCGGGCTCGGGTTCAAAGGCCTCGGTCTCCAGGTGCAGGTCCGACAGCAATTGCAGTTTCATGCGGCGGCGCCCAGAGTGTGAGAGTTAATCCGGCGTGCCCGAGCGGGACGCCAGATTGCGCCCACGCAAGACGC
>CXWL01015741.1_pt1 | contig 16498 bp, 15 predicted proteins | sample 590931 | NCBI WGS metagenome assembly CXWL01 (sample SAMEA3498368, study PRJEB10139) | groundwater metagenome | biome: water well; material: biofilm material | place: Germany | collected 2015-04-27 | reverse complement strand
GTTAGGCTATAAATCGCCAATGCGGTTTCTAAATGATTGGCTAATCACTCAACAGAAGAAAAAACTGATAGCATAAAACTGTTCACCCATTGGAAGACGAAAAACAGAGGGAACCTCAATGGTAACTTGGGCGTTAAACGTTAGCCAGAAAGGATCTTAATCAATATTAAGCGGAGAATTTAGGGCAGTGCTTGAGGATTCTGCATAACTGCCAGTTATTCGAGAATAAAAACGGGAGCCTAAGCCCTCGTTCTTGTATAAATGAAAGTCTGAATTAAACTGCTGATTCTTTTCTGCGACGTGCGCTGAAACCCATTAAGCCTAAACCAGCCAGCAGCATTGCGTAGGTTTCGGGTTCGGGTACTGGTGGTGGTGGTGGTGGTGGTGGTGCAATGGAATCCGATAGATGCACGCTGTAGAAAGTGCCGCCTAACAAGGCTATAGGTACCTCACTATCTAAGAGAAAACCTTGGCTCAGTAGTGTCCCCTCAGCAAAATTGCTGTATTGCGCGATCGTAAACAAGTAGTTTCCAGCATTGAGAGTTGCAAATTGCAGGCCGGAATCAAACGAAGTTTGTCCCGGAGCAATGTAAGGATTATCATCTCTTTCACCGACGAGGGCCCAATCAGAACCGAATTCACTCCACACAGCCGTGATGGGATCGAAATTTGCGCCATCCTGGAATGAATCTGTCCATACGCTTACGTTTGTTACATCGGTCGCGAGGGTGAATGCAATCTGAACCACATCATTATGATTTACAATGTTTCCAGAAAAACTGAAATCTACAGCTTGTGCTTGAGCAAAAGTAACAAGCGTCAGCGCCGATGTTGCAATAATCTTATTTAACATAATAATTTCCTTATTAATATTAATTGCGGATAAGTAGTTGTTATATATTGGAAGATAAATATACTATCTCATTAAATATTAAACCAAATTCAACAAATAAGATATAAGGAAATTGCTTATTTTTACGGGCGGGTGAAAGGAGAGCGCTGGGAACATCGAGGAAAACTACAAATTGTGGTACAGCAAATAAGAATGCCTTCATTGAATATGGCGTGTATTAAACTTGACTGATAACAAATGAAATGAAAAATGTTGAAAACTGATTTAAATAAAATAAATATCAATTAATGAATGAGACTCACCAGGTAAAGCGGAAAATGATAGTACATTGCCCAAATGTGGGTAACTTTGCGGGTAACTATTTTAATTAAAAAATTAATAACGTTATGTATAAATGGTTGTAGCTTGTTATATCGACGCCGAATGATCGTTCTGCAGTTCGAGAATTCTTTGGCCGTATTTTTAGCTCCCTTCACGTAAAGCTTGGTTTAAGGGACTGGCATTTGTCGTTTTTGTTTGCTTTCTCATCTGTTTCACGTCAATGAATCAATCGGGCTTTATTGAAAGGAATTGGAGCGAATTGCTTTATAACCCTATTGATCTTTCGATTCCTCGACGTTGTTTTAAATTTTTTTATTTCAAATGAGAGAGATTGTCCAGAACTTAGGGTTATCTTTTTGTTTCAATAGAAAATACTTGAGCAGTATGAAACTGCCGTGGCATGGAAATAATAATCTTTATATGTTAAACCATTTTTGTGATAAAGTGCCTCGTAGCCTGCTCATCTAATTGATAGTAATCTATTTTATAAGTTTCTGTTTTATTATTTCGGGCAAGATATCTTTTCATTTTTGGCTGTTCCGGATACTAGTTCAGCTCGATTTATTGGGTTTTGCAAGTTGCTCATATCATTAATGATTGGGTCACCATTGCTCAATTTCTGGGAGTACTATCATGCTTCGAATTATAATCATCATCGTACTTTCGATATTTAGCTGTATTGGTATTAATGTTCATGCACATAACCCGCATGAGCCGGTTCGCGGACTCGGGATTTCACCAAACTTTTTGAATGATAAAACGCTCTTTTTAGCAACCGATGGGGAATTAACTACATGGCGCTACGAAGGTATTTTAAGATCAACTGACGGCGGAGCAACATGGACCAAACTGCCAAGAGGCATGGATAACTATTCCGGTTTCTCAGTCATACGTGTGTCACCTCACTACAGCAACGATCAAACAGTATTTGCTGCGACCCTGGGCAACGGCATATATCAATCATCAAACCGGGGGAATTCTTGGCAATCTATCAATTCAGGTTTATCTAACTTGTATATAAAAGGACAGCTAGAAATTGCTAAAACTGGAAGTACTGGTTATGTGCTTTTCCTGAATTCTGGATCGGGCGCACTTCACCGGCGCTTTAATACAGAAACAAGCTGGACTCTTTTGCTTAAACCAGCATCTGGTGTGAATCTGGTTGCAATATCACCCGATTTTATGCACGATACTACCGTCATGACACTCAGTATCAATGGAAATCTGCGAATCTCCACAGACGCAGGTAACAGTTGGATCGATAAAGGCAATCCAACAAGTGCGACAACATACAGCATGGCAATCGCACCAGGAAATGCTCGAGAAATATTCTTGGCTACCAACACTGGAATTTTCTATAGCAATGATTCGGGGAATACCTTTACAAACAAGTCCGGTAATTTGCCAATTGAGGCTGTTAATAACATAGTCATTTCACCAAACTACTTGATTGATAAAACATTGTTCTGCACTACAGTGACTCAAGCTGTTTTTAAGTCCACAGACGGTGGTGGCACGTGGATTTTCCATGACGCTGGAGCTAGAATTAGCGGCCAAACAGATCCACTGGAAGAATTTAGTGAATTACAGACATCCACTATGTTCGCGACTGACCAGACAATTTTTCTCTCTTCGTTTGGCGGACTGCGCATCTCGACAGATGGTGGCAGCAATTGGATCGGGTCAAAAACTCGTGAGAATCTAATTACAGGCTTGGCTTTTTCCCCGCACTTCATAGCTGACCAAAGTATTATTGCAACAACCTATAATGGAGGCGGTTTCTACACTTCCATTGATAAAGGTGTTAACTGGGCTGAGAACTCGACAGGTTGGTTCAACCCGTACAATGTGCCATTTAGCGCTTTTGATATTGATTTTGTTCAAAATCATACTGGCTCTCCCCTGGCATTTGCCGTGCTTAATCAAGTACAAGTTGGATTCTCCAGTGATTTTGGAGAGAATTGGAGTGTATCAATTCTTCCTCAATTTCCTGATATAGCTCCTGGTGATGTTTATATCAATATATTTGCGATGTCCCCAGCCTTTGACAGTGATCACGAAATCTATCTCGGTACAAGAGGGCATGGAGTCCTGCAGACAGCCGACGGCGGCACTAGCTGGCGATCAGTACCTGACGTTCCGCACACAACACATATTACCAGCGTCGCTGTTTCACCCAATTATGCCAATGACAAAATTGCCTTTGCTGCTAACCGCTTCGGAGAAGTCTGGCGTACGCAAAACGGAGGCGACAACTGGTCACGCGTTGGATCGGGTTCAATTAAAAAGCGCGGCAATGAAAGCTACGTATGGATTGCAATCTCTCCTGCATTTGCCACTGATCGTTTGGTGCTCGTAGGTACCAACAATGGCATCTACCGCTCAGGTGATAACGGCAATACATGGATGCCACTACTCAATGGAACTATTGGGGCGGCAACTGTGATTCAGCAAATTGAATTTTCACCTAATTTTGTTGAAGACCGTCTCGTTTATGTTACTGTTCGAGGTAAGGGATTGTATCGTTTTACTTTTAATAATAAAGGCTGGATAGCCTTATCGCAAAACGCGGGTGCTGGACTTATAAAAAAGAATATTCAATTTACCGAATTCCGAATATCCCCTAGCTTTAAAGAAGATCACACACTTTTAGGTGCTTCAAGAGAGAGCTTTTACATATCAATAGATGGTGGATTTACCTGGGTGAAATCCGGATCTCCCGGACAATAATATTACGGCCCTAAAGCACGGCAATTCTCATTGGTGCTATGTTTTTGCGCAGTCGGGGTTTTCTACCCTTGAATTTTGCAGGACGATAGGCCACAGAACCAGAGTTTAAGGAAGCTCTGATTAAATTGATTACATACATGGTTCGACAAGCTCACCACGAACGTAATCAACCTAATCAGAGCTTTCTAAATGACATATGATCTCCTGTTCCTTCTCACTGCCGAGACTGTGCGTAACCTGCTCATCATGGCAAGACTATTGAAATAAAGACACCGGCATGATCGGACACGGTTGGTTGATTGGGATCAATAAGCGTGTTAAAAACAACTCGGCTTTCACTTACGTCCTTTATTTTATTGACAAAAATATAGTCAATGCGTCGGGCAGCATCTCCCGCATCCAAATTTGAAACACCCACTGTGCAATGTTTGTCAGCTTGCCCGGCATCTGCGCATAGATTTTCTAATGAACGGTTTTGAGCATAGGCATCGGTAAAACCAGCTTCAATGATTCTGTCATAGAAAGACCGTTCCTCGAAGGGATCAGTGCGGAAACGGTCGATATTGAAGTCCCCGCCAAGAATGACAGGATTATCCTGCGGGAAAAATGCCTCTACCTTCTCGATGAAAGGGAGTAATACATCCAGTTGAGCACTGAGCTCATCCGCAGAACACTTTGCACAAAGATGGGTATTATAAATATTCATTTTTCCAGAGCCCGGAATATTAATGCGTGCCATCATCACGTTTCTCGGCAGTTTGATGTCATGTCCCTGAAACTCTAATTCAGAAGCGCGCGGCAAACGCTTGGTAATCTTGAAATCAATTTCACAGCGGCTCAGCACCGCATTGGCCACCGCCAGTAGGCCGGGCAAACCGGTTTCGAATGCCGTATACAATTCGTAATTGCGCATTCTGGCACTAAGCTTTCCCTGAAGATCCAGCGCACTATTAGCCGTATGAGCCAAAGTGCCGCCAACAGCTTCTTGAAGCAGAATGATATCGACAGGTGTTTTTGCTGCAAATTCGGCAATAGCTTCCAAACGCTGATCACGTGTTTCAATCTCGGAGAAAAGAAGGTTGATGGATAGGATATTCAAATGCTTGCGATTTGTAACATCAGCGCATTGGACCGGTGGCTCGTCTTCATCTTCCTTTCCAAGGGATTGACCGGCACAACCGGATAAAGCTGTAATACTGAGAATTACGACGAAAAGAATGTTTCGCATGCTGGGTCTCCTTGTTGGCACTGCAAACAGACATTCGATCGAGTATTTGTGCATGGCTTTTACTAAAAGATTACGTTCCAAAGCCTAGCTTCTAAACTCGTCGCACACCAAAACTCACGACTTCCTCTTTTTACTCCAAAAAGATAGTAAATGAAAGCTTAACAAATAGAAAAAATTTGGTTTGCCGCGTTACATTCAATAAGTGAAAGAGGAAAATATCAATGAAATCTACTGCGATTAAAATAAAAAGAAATGCTTTAAATCAGCGCTGCTTATTTGGCTGTTTTGATGATTCCGCTTAATTGACAGATCAGGATTGATATAGATCAATTTATATCCAACTCAAGTGGATTATTCTTTAAATTTATAGATAGGAGACTAAAATGATAACGATGAAATATATATTCTTAACTGTACTAATTGCCGCCTGGGTGCTCACTGGTTGTAATGAACCGAGAAGAACGCCCGATGGGCATTTGATGGACAGACCAAAGGTTTCAGCTTATGGGCCGGACGATGTGACGAGACATGATACGGGTGCTTCTGACGCTGACGGTAAATCTGTTGGAGACAAAAAGTAATTTCTATGATGGTCTTTTTATTCATTTTTTACCCAATGCTTTCACAGCATCCAACCGGGCCGCTTGGCTGGCGGGTAACAAACTCGCCAGAATGCCGGTAACTAGCGCGACAACAATGCCGGCAACTGAGGCCCAGACAGGTGCCCAGGCGGGAAGTTGCGGATAGGCTAAACGCAACATCAGGCTGCCGAATTGCCCCAGTAAGAATCCCAAAATAGCGCCTGTTAACGACAACCAAACTGCTTCGGCAAAAAACAACCGGCGTATGTCTGTGGATGTGGCGCCGATGGCTTTCAACAGACCGATTTCCGCTGTGCGCTGGTTGACCGAAACCAGCATCACATTCATGACTAAAATACCGGCAACAATCAAACTGATCGCGGCAATGCCGGCGACGGCCAAAGTCAACGCATGTAAAACCCGGTCAAAGGTGGCGAGGATGGCGTCCTGCGTAATGACCGTTGTGTCGTCTTCGCCGTCATGACTTTGCCGCATGGCCGCTAAAATGGCTTGCTTGGCGGATTCAATTTCGCTGTGGCTTTTGGCCTCGATCAAAATACGAAATAGCGAGGTGGTATTAAACAGAGCTTGGGCATAGTCAATCGGAATGATGACGATTTCATCGGTATTGAAACCCATCGATTCGCCTTGCGAAGCCAGAACACCTGAGACCAGAAACCGGTTGTCGCCTAACCGGACACGTTGCCCAATGGCTTGGCTGCGGGGGAAAAATTCATTGGCAATTTTTGCGCCTAAAACGATCTGGGCGTTGCGTTCGGTGCCATGCGCCAAGAAGCTTCCTTGCGCCAGTTTCATATGCCGGATCGGTATCAAGTTGGCCGTGCTGCCTAAAACCGTAACTTCACGCAATCGATTGGCAGCGGATAGTTCCGCGGCACCGACATTGAGCGGGGCATAGCGCCGGACTTGCGGCAGTCGACCCAGCAATTGTGCATCTTTTAATGTCAAATCGCGCGGTGTCTGGCCTAATACCGCGCCCAAAAATGATCCGGAAGTTTCTGCACGTCCGGGTAGAACGACGAGCAAATTGGTGCCAATGGAAGAAAATTGGTTGATTACATAGTTTCTCGCACCATCACCCAAAGCTGTCAGCACAACCACCGCCGCCACGCCCAATGCCATCGCCAGTATGATCAGCAGTGAGCGGACGCGATAGCTCACTACGGTTTTAAATGAAGTTTGCAGCGTATCAGTGAGCGTCATCGGCTTGATCCGTCAGTATCTTCCCGTCGCGCATGCCGATTTGGCGATGCGCGCGCGAACCCAATTCGCGATCATGCGTGACGACAATCAGCGTAGTGCCTGTGTGATGCAGATTTTCCAGCAGCAACATGACTTCAGCGCCGATTTGATGGTCTAAATTGCCGGTCGGCTCGTCGGCCAGAATGACGCTGGGATGCATGATTGTGGCACGCGCGATCGCCACACGCTGGCGCTGCCCGCCGGAAAGTTCAGCTGGACGGTGATGTGCACGTTCTTTAAGTTCAAATGCTTGCAAGGCATCATTGACAAGGTTTTGGCGTTGCGCAGAAGGCATGCCGCTTAAGATTAAAGGTAACTCGATATTTTCTGCAGCTGTTAAACGAGGAACCAGATGAAACGATTGAAAAACGAAACCGATTTTTTCCCGGCGGATTTGCGCCTGTTCCGTTTCTGACAGATCGGTAATCAGCCTATCATCTAATTCGTAGCTGCCGCTATCGGGTTTATCCAGCAAACCGATAATATTCAGCAATGTGGATTTCCCGGAGCCGGAAGGTCCCATGATCGAAACATACTCCCCCGAAGCGATATGCAGATTGATGTTATTGAGTGCGTAGACCGCCTGGTCACCCATGTGAAATGTGCGAGTAATGGCTGTCAGGCGGATCATTGGGATTTTTTGGGTTGCACGGCAACTCCAGCTTTGATGTTGTCCTGATCAAATGAAATCAGAACTTGATCGCCTGCTTTCAAACCACTGCGAATTTCGGTGAAGCTCCAGTTGCTCAGTCCGGTTTCCAGTTGCTGCTCGACTAAGCGGTTTTTGGCGTCAACGATCCATACCTTGTTATTCTGCCGTATGGCCTGGGTCGGGATGCGCAAGACATTGTCCTTGCGCTCAAGGATCACTTCAACATCGGCACTGTAACCAACCAGCAAGGCATCCGACGGAACTTGCAGAAAATCCACTTCGATATCAACTGTGCGCGCCTGCTTTTCGATTTCAGTGACATAAGGCGCTATGCGCCGGACTTTGCCGGAAAAAACTTTTTCCGGTATGGCATCCAATTTGATGCGTGTTTCCTGACCCACTCTGATTTTAGGTGCGTCCACCTCATCCATTGGTGCCGTGACATAGAGACAACTGTCGTCGATCAGATCAATCGTTGGCGGGGTGGGAATACCGGGCGGTGAGGGCGTGGTGAATTCACCCAGTTCACCGGAAATTTTGCCAATCACACCGGAAAAGGGCGCGGTAATAATGGTGCGATCAATCCCGGCTTGGGATATGCGGATCTGCGCTTCGGCACGTTTGATGTCGGAAATGGTTGCTTCACAACTCGCTTGCCGGGAGCGCGCATTGGCATTGGCATCATCCGCGCGCTGTGAACTGACAAAGCCTTGTTCAACCAATTGTTGCGTACGGATCGATTCACGCCGGGCGTTTTCCGCCAGAATACAAGTTTCGCGGCGCCGTTCCTGCGCCATCGCTAGTTGCCGTTGCGCCAGGTCGCGTTGTGCCAGCAAATCCTGACTCCATAGTTCCAGCAAAACTTGACCCTTTTGCACGTGATCACCTTCTTTGATCCAAATTTTGGCAATCTGTCCACCAGTAATGGGTGCGAGATTGGATCGCTGGCAGGATTTAATCGTGCCAGCACGCGTGTTGACAATGCTCGCCTCGACATTGCCGGTTGCGATAGTAGCCAATTCCACTTCCAGCGGTTTGGGCCGGGTGAAATACCAGCTGGCAAGCACGATTGCGATCACTGCAATGGCAAGGCTGATTAATCGTAGCGGTTTTTTGATCGGCGGCATTATCAGGTAAAGGAAGTCAGTGTGAAATCGGGTGGCATTGGGTTGTGTTTCGTTCTAAAACTGCGTATTTTACACGTTCATTTAAAGCCGCTTGATGGCAACTCACAAAAACCTTGAAATAGACTATCCGTATGATTGATATTTGGCGCAAAAAATTCATCTTATCCGATTCCGATCGACCCACGACGGTCGATGATATCCGCCCAACCGAGACAGATTACGAAGCATTAGACCCGAAAACGTTTGAAGCGATAGAAGCCGAAGCGCTATTTCGCACGATTGATCAAACAAAAACCGAGAACGGACGCTTGGCGTTGTACCGGTCTATCGCCCGTCCTGCTCAGGATGCACAGGTATTGCAACAAAAGCAGATTGCGGTGCGTGAAATAGAATCGAACCCGGCGCTCTATAACGCGCTGACTCATTATGTCGGCAAAATCACATCTGGAGAGAAATCGCTGAAACATCTTCTGTATGGTGAATTTTCTGGTGGCTTGGCGACAGATGAGCCGAGCTCGCGTTCGGATAAGCTGGAATTTGGCGGTTACGGCTACCGGCAATATCAGGATGGTACCCAATTTGCAGTCGATCTGGTTGAGAAAGCCGAGGCACTGCCACGCCCGCAATCCGCTTATTTACGCACGTTGCTCGATGCGATCCATGATTTTGGCCAATCGCGCACGTTCGCGCTGATGCAAGGCCCGGTTTATTCGATGGGCGGCAAATTCAAATCAAAAAAAGAAAAAACCAGTTTTGACTTGTATTCACGCTTCCGCCCTTCGTTGTTCAAAATTATGCCGATGCTGCTTTCTCTTGCCGCCGGATATGGTCTTCTGTTTTTCATGGAAATTTTGATGCCTGAATTGGGCGCATCGTATCTCTTTTACGGTATCTTGGCGCTTACTTTGCCGGTGTTTCCAATTGTTCTGCTGGCGATTGGTGTATCCGACCGCGATTCGATCATATATCCGTTGCGCAAACAATTCCGCGAAAGCCCGGAATTGGCCAAGGCGATCGAAGCATTGGGATTGCTCGATGAGCTGTTGTCTTTTGTCCGCTATGGGCAAGCGTTTACCGGAGACAAAGTATTGCCGGAAGTTCTCGATGACAAGCAGCACCGGCTGACCGTCAGTCAGGCGAGGAATCCGCTGCTGATTAAGAACATGCCGGATTATGTGCCGAATGATATTCATCTGGATCTGGCAGGCCGCGTGCTGATCATCACCGGCCCGAACAGCGGCGGTAAAACGGCTTACTGCAAAACCATCGCGCAAATCCAATTACTCGGTCAAATCGGCTGCTACATTCCCGCCAAGCAAGGGCAACTGGTTCCGGCCGAACATATCTATTACCAAGTCCCCGACCCCGGCCAACTCAGCGCTGCGATGGGACGTTTCGGCCATGAGCTCCAGCGTACGCGCGAAATATTTTTTAACGCCACCCCGCGCAGCCTGGTGGTACTCGATGAATTATCCGAAGGCACGACGTTTGAAGAAAAAATGACCATTTCGGAATATATCCTGAAAGGGTTTCATAAACTCGGCGCAAGTACCTTGCTGGTCACGCATAACCATGAACTCTGCGAGCTGTTGCAAAAAGACGGCATTGGCCGCTACCTGCAAGTCGAATTCATGCCGCAAGGCCCGACGCATCGGTTGATTGCAGGCATCTCCAAAGTCAGCCATGCGGATCGTGTGGCTAGCGCGATTGGATTTAGCCGGAAGGATGTTGAGGATCATTTGGAGCGGCAGACTGAAATACGTTCGGAATAAATTTTATTACTTTATAATTTAATACTTATAAACAATAGGATAATGTATGTTGATAAAAATAGGTGATGCTCTTACTAGATTGTTGAACATCGAATGTCTTGTTAACTGCTATGACCGTTGACAGTTCTGTAACCGATGCTATTCCTGAATCACATAGTTTAGAGAATCGTCTTAGGCATCCGTGCTTCCCTCAGCCCACCAACATTCACATCAAGGTGTGGCGGTATATGGATCTTGCTAAGTTTGTCTGGTTACTGAAAGAGAAGCGATTGTTCATGTCGCGACTTGACAGACTGGCTGATCCGTACGAAGGCTCGCTCACTTCGAAAACGATTTTAGGGATTGAGACATTTCTCCGGCAACATGGATCCAAAGACGGATGGGATAAACTATCCAAGATGTACCGACAGAATCAAGTTACCACGTATGTATGTTGCTGGCACGCCAATGAACAAGAGTCGGAAGCGATGTGGAAGCTGTACTGCGGGCATGGAAACGGAATTGCCATACAGACAACATACGCTGATTTATTTAGTGCTATCGAAAATGAACATGAAATCTATATCGGATGTGTTAAGTACATCGATTACGAACATGAGTGGTTTCCGGACGCAAACGCGTTTCATCCTGTAATGCACAAACGTCTCGCGTTTGCCCATGAACAGGAAGTTCGATTAGTCAGCTCACCATCTTCTTTTCGTGTTCAATCTGCCGAAGCAATCCCTGAATTAGTTTCAATTCCTTGGGATACATCTGCAAAGATTGAACGTGTGTACGTTGATCCGTACGCGCCAGAGTACTTCTTTGATGCAGTCCGAACAATCGTTAATGCTATTGAACCATCACTTAATACGCGGCTCGTATGGTCCCAAATGAAAGCTGCTCCTCTGTTCGGATGAATGCGCAGCTAGCCCATCAATCTACCGGAAAAGCGACGAAATTCATGCGAGCAACTTGGTAGGTCGCAATAAATATTACGCCGAATGAAAAACACCTGGTGTTAATGTATTTTTCACCTTACTCGCGTCAGCAACTCCGAGATATGCTATAAGGCTTTTAATGAATTCTTACAACATGCGGCAACGAGAATTACGCATCGCACGCCCTGTTAGCAACCTGGAACAAGCCGTTACCTTGTACCGCAAAGGTCTTGGTCTTGATGAAATCGGCCGTTTCGAGAATCACGAGGGATTCGATGGCGTGATGCTGGGCAAGCCCGAATTGAATTACCATTTTGAGTTTACCTACTGCCGCTCTCATCCCGTTGTTCCTACGCCGACGTCGGAAGATTTGATTGTTTTTTATCTGCCGGAAGCGGATGAGTGGCGGAGGTCCTGCCTGCTTATGCTGGAAGCGGGTTTTGCCGAAGTGGCATCATTCAATTCTTATTGGAAATATCAAGGCCGCACATTCGAAGATCATGACCGTTATCGTGTGGTGTTGCAGCAGGCTGCTTGGGATATTGGCGCGCAAAATCCTAATAAATGATTAGGATATACTGCTAGTATTAGAATCTGAGGCCATACTGATGAGGATGCACCAATGAAAATTCACGAGTATCAAGCAAAAGAAATTTTGCGGAAATATGGAGTTGTCACGCCGAAAGGCATTGCTTGTTTCAGTGTTGACGAAGCCGTGAAAGCTGCGCAGCAACTGGGCGGTGAGGTGTGGGCGGTTAAGGCGCAGATTTATGCCGGCGGGCGCGGTAAGGGCGGCGGGGTGAAAGTGGCCAGGTCGTTAGATGAAGTGCGGCAGCGCGCGGGAGAGATTTTGGGCATGCGGCTAGTGACGCATCAGACCGGCCCGGAAGGTCAAATCGTACACCGGCTTTTTATCGAACAGGGCGTGTCTATCGAGAAAGAATTTTATGTCGGCATGGTGGTGGATCGTGGCCGTCAGCGGGTGTGCCTGATGGCAAGCTTGGAAGGCGGCATGGAGATCGAAAAAGTTGCGGCCGAAACGCCGGAGAAGATTCATAAAGTGTTTATTGATCCGATTGCGGGACTCAGTCAGCAGCAAGCCGAGGAAGTTGCATTAAAAATCGGTATTCCTGCGCAAAGCGTGCCGCAAGCGGTCACGTTGTTGCAAGGTCTATATCAAGCTTTTGATGACACCGATTCTTCATTGCTGGAAATTAATCCGCTGACGTTAACTGCTGAGAAACAGGTGATCGCGCTCGACGCCAAAATGAATTTTGACGACAACGCGTTGTTTCGCCATCCCGATATTGTCGCGTTGCGCGATCTGGATGAGGAAGATCCGGTTGAGATCGAGGCATCCAAAAACGAATTATCGTACATTCCATTGGATGGAAATATCGGCTGTCTGGTGAATGGCGCGGGGCTGGCGATGGCAACGATGGATATTATTAAGTTATATGGCGGTAATCCTGCGAATTTCCTTGATGTCGGTGGCGGCGCAACGGCGGAGAAGGTGACCGAGGCGTTTAAGTTGATGCTACGGAATCCCAAGTTGCAAGCGATTTTGGTGAATATTTTCGGCGGCATCATGAAATGCGATGTGATTGCGCAAGGTGTGGTGGCAGCAGCGCGCGAGGTGCAGTTGACCGTGCCGCTGGTGGTGCGCCTGGAAGGCACTAATGTAGAGTTGGGGAAAAAAATTCTTGCCGATTCCGGTTTGACGATCATTTCGGCGGAAAATATGGCCGATGCGGCGCAGAAAGCAGTCAACGCGGCCAAGACCAAGTCATCGTCGTGTGGTTGCCAGTGTCAGTCATAAAAGGAATCGTGCCATGTCTATTCTGATTAATCGCAACAGCCGCGTGATGACGCAAGGCATTACCGGTAAAACCGGACAATTCCACACGCGTATGTGCCGTGATTATGCAAACGGCAAGGAGTGCTTTGTCGCAGGCGTGAATCCGCGCAAACCCGGAGAGGATTTTGAAGGCATACCGGTTTATGCATCTGTCAAGGAAGCCAAACAGCAAACCGGTGCGAATGTTTCCGTCATTTATGTGCCGCCGCCTTTTGCCGCAGCGGCGATTGATGAAGCCGTCGAAGCCGAACTGGATCTGGTGATTTGCATTACCGAAGGCATTCCGGTGCGCGATATGCTCCGCACGCGCTACAAAATGCAGGGTAAGAGAACCCGGCTGATCGGCCCGAATTGTCCGGGAATCATCACGCCGGATGAACTCAAGATCGGCATCATGCCGGGTTACATTCATAAAAAAGGCCGCATTGGCGTGGTTTCGCGTTCGGGTACATTGACCTATGANNACATTGACCTATGAAGCCGTGGCGCAATTGATGGCACTGGGGGTTGGGGCAATCTACCTGCATCGGCATCGGCGGTGATCCGGTGAATGGTTTGAAGCACCTCGATGTTTTGCAATTATTCAATGAAGATGACGAAACCGATGCCGTGCTGATGGTCGGTGAAATCGGCGGCACCGATGAAGAAGATTGTGCGCGCTGGGTGAAAGATAACATGCGAAAACCAGTCGTCGGATTTATCGCCGGCGTGACCGCGCCACCCGGTAAGCGCATGGGTCATGCCGGGGCGATTATTTCAGGCGGCAAGGGAACGGCGCAGGAGAAGCTTGAAGTGATGGAATCCTGCGGTATCAAAGTCACCCGCAATCCGGCTGAAATGGGCAAATTGTTAGAATCGGCTTTATAATTTAATCTTTTCCGCAATTATCAAAGGTGCTATGCATGCGTTATCGTTTATCGTTTTTTATTATTTTAGTGGCGCTAGTCGTTTCTGCTTGTAGCGGAGTGCCGGAGAAACAACAACTTCCCGCCAGAAAACCTGAACGCCCGGCAGGCCCGTTACCGGAAAGCGCAAAACCTAAATACAACTTAACCGGCTATCCGATAAACACACAACAAGGCTATATCGATGGCTGTGAAACTGCCAAAAGAACCAGCTGGGCGTTTAAAGACCTGAATCGGTATCAGAAAGATGACCAATACCGGATGGGCTGGGAGGATGGGTTTGCTATGTGCAATGGGAAGAAATAGTAACTTAAGCAGTTACAGCCAAGAATGATCCGCATTTGTCTGTATTTCAGTCTGTTCATTCTGCAAATTGCGCTACCGGCTTTTGTATTTTCAAATGAATTACCCCTGACTGTTAAACAAAAACTGCTACAGATTGCCATTCCGGAAACAGCTATTGGTGTGTATGTGCAGGAGATTGGCGCAAGCCAGCCGATAGTAGCGGTCAACGCCGATTCGGCAATGAATCCTGCTTCGGTGATGAAGTTGTTGACAACGTATGCCGGACTAGAATTACTCGGGCCTGCGTATACTTGGCCGACCATGCTGTATGCCAATGGCAAAGTCACAGATGGTGTTTTACATGGCGACCTGATCATCAAAGGATACGGTGATCCCAAGCTTGATCTGGAAAATTTCTGGTTATTGATTCATCGTTTGCGCCAAACCGGATTGCATGAAATTAAAGGCAATCTGGTTCTGGATCATNNACAGAATAACTTGAAGCTTACCCAGGGCGCATGCGGAGATTGGCGCAATTCACTGACGATTGATGCGATTGCGGATAAAGAAGATAAAAATAATTTTACCGTGGTTCTGAACGGAAGTTTTTCCAAGCAGTGCGGCAAACAATCATATATGTTGAGCTTGCAAGATAGCGCGGTTTATACGCGGGATTTATTTAAACGTTTATGGGCACAGCAGGGCGGTCTGTTTCATGGCGATGTGATCGTGAGCCAGACACCAAAGGGTTTGTCACCGTTAAAAATTTATCAGTCCCCGCCACTGGCGGATATTATTCGGGGCATCAACAAGTTCAGCAATAATATTGCGGCGCGTCAACTCTATTTGACTTTAGGCACGGGTGAGGTGGTCGTCAATAATTCTCCGGCCACATTGACAAAGTCCGATGCAGCGATCCGCCGCTGGTTGGCAGATAAGCAACTGAGCTTCCCGGAATTGGTGGTGGAAAATGGCTCCGGATTATCGCGCAAGGAACGGATCAGTGCCCGGCACATGGGCCAGCTTTTGCTTGCAGCCTTTAAAAGCCCGGTTATGCCGGAGTTTATTTCATCACTTCCCATTGCGGCAGTGGACGGGACTTTGAAAAATCGTTTTACGGATACACCGGTGAAAGGTCTGGCGCATATGAAAACAGGTGCCTTAAACGATGTGCGCGCACTGGCAGGGTATTTGCTGGACAAAATGGGGCGGCGTGTCATTGTGGTCTTCTTTGTTAATCACGATCATGCCGGACAATCCCGTGTTGCGATGGATATGTTGGTGCAATGGGTTTATAACCGGCAATAATCACTTCCGTATCGATATTAGGCCTATTGATTCCAAGTACTATTCGGCGTAGAGTTCCAGATCAAGGTAGATTATCTATTTTGTAGTCAGTTGTTCCCATCAACCCTAGAGGGAGTACACAATATGATGAATGAATATAAATCTCTTCCTGTACAGTATCTGACCGGCACTGTACAGATATCCAAACCCGCTTCACCAAACCCAGTCACATTGGACTCATCCGCATCTGAGGTAATGACTGATTTGCGTATACTGCATGCAGCCGTCATCGCGCCAAATATCACCATGGAAGTTGCCAATAACTATATGATGCATCGTGGCGTGCGTACACTGCTTGTTATGAATGACGACAACTCACTGGCGGGAATCATTACTGCAACCGATATTCTGGGCGAAAAGCCCATGCGGTTTATTCAAGAAAGAGGTGTTAAGCACAGCGAGATTTTGGTGCATGACATGATGACCCTGCTTGAAGATCTGGAAGCAATCCCCTTGGAAGAAGTAATGCATGCTAGAGTTGGCAACATTGTGGCCAGTTTGCGTGAAGCTGACCGCTTGCATGCATTGGTCATAGACCATGATGCCAGCGGACTACCTAAAATATGTGGCATTTTCTCCTGGACTCAAATCGAAAAGCAGCTGGGTACAGTTATTCCACACAATAATGTAGCCAAGAGCTTTGCGGAGATTGAATC
>CXWL01004558.1_pt1 | contig 16501 bp, 13 predicted proteins | sample 590931 | NCBI WGS metagenome assembly CXWL01 (sample SAMEA3498368, study PRJEB10139) | groundwater metagenome | biome: water well; material: biofilm material | place: Germany | collected 2015-04-27 | reverse complement strand
CACTTTCCAACCTCTCCCGCCTTCAGCCAGTGCGCGGTCGGCTTGAACGGGCTTGCATCGGCAGGTCTGGCGCTCCGGTTTATGTGGACTATGCCCATACGCCGGATGCGCTGGAAGCTGCCATCGCAGCGCTGCGCCCACACGCCAAGGGCCGGTTAATCCTGATGTTCGGCGCGGGCGGCGATCGTGACATGGGCAAGAGGATCGAGATGGGCAAGGTCGCCGCACGAGATTCCGATCTGGCGATTGTGACGGATGACAATCCCCGGACCGAAAATCCTGCCGTCATACGCAAGATGATCCTGGAGGGTGCGCCCGATGCGACCGAGATCGGTGGTCGGCGCGAGGCGATTGCGGCAGCGATTGCTGCGGCCGGGGCCGATGACATCGTCCTGCTGGCGGGCAAGGGGCATGAACAAGGACAGATCGTCGGTGACAAGGTTTTGCCCTTCGACGATGTAACTGTGGCCCGCGAGTGCGCCGCATGAGTGCGCTCTGGTCCTCCACCGAGATCGAAGCGGCAACCGGCGGCATCGCCTCGGCACCATTTGCGGTGAACGGCGTCGCCTTCGACTCGCGCGAAGTCGGTGCGGGAGACTTGTTCATTGCCCTGAAGGGCGAAACCACTGACGGCCATCGCTTCGTCGATGGCGCATTCGCACAAGGAGCGACCGGCGCGATCGTATCGCAACCGGTTGCCCATCCGCATGTCCAGGTGGCTGATACAACCGCCGCACTGGATGCCCTTGGGGTCGCAGCAAGGGCGCGCACCGCGGCAAAGATCGCGGGCGTAACGGGGTCGGTCGGCAAGACCGGCACCAAGGAGGCGCTGTCCGCCGCGCTTGCGCGGGGCAAGAGGGGCGCGGTTCATCGATCGGTCAAAAGCTACAACAATCATACCGGCGTACCGCTAAGCCTTTCGCGCATGTCGGCTGACAGCGCCTTTGGTGTTTTTGAAATGGGGATGAATCATGCGGGCGAGTTGGCGGCGCTGACCCGGCTTGTGCGGCCGCACGTCGCCGTGGTCACTACGGTTGCCGCGGCTCACATCGAGTTCTTTGATTCGATCGAGGCGATTGCTGACGCCAAGGGCGAAATCTTCCAGGGACTGGAGCCCGGCGGAACGGCGATTATACCGTTCGACAGCCCCTATCGGGATCGACTTATCGATCACGCCAAGCCTCATGCCGCCAATATCCTGACGTTCGGCATCGGCGGCGGAGCGGATGTGCGGGCTCTGGACACGATGGCAGTGACCGGGGGAACGATGGTGACGGCAAAGCTGCCCGCGGCCGAGCTCAGTTTTACCCTGTCCCAGCCCGGCGATCACTGGATTTCGAATGCAATGGCAGTGCTGGCCGCCGTCCATGCGCTGGGAGGCGATCTCGCGGCCGCTGGCCTTGCGCTCGCCGATTTCGGCGGCCTGCCTGGGCGTGGCGCGCGTCATCGCGTTGGTGTCGGCGAAGGCGAAGCGCTCCTGATCGACGAAAGTTACAACGCGAACCCAACCTCGATGGCGGCGACGCTCAAGGTTCTCGGGAATGCCGACGCCAAGCGCCGCATCGCCGTTTTGGGCGCAATGCGTGAATTGGGTGGCGACAGCGACGCGCTTCATGCGGGCTTGGCCGAACCAATCCTCGAAGCGGGCGTCGATTATGCACTTCTCGTCGGATCGGGGATGGAGCCGCTCGCCAGGGCGCTTGAAGGTCGGGTGGAATCCGCCCACTGGCCCGATGCGTCGTCAGCGGGCGAATCCTTGCAAAAACTCATCCGCGCGGGGGATGCGATCCTTGTCAAAGGTTCGAACGCAATCGGTCTGGGCCGAATCGTCGCAATGCTAACGGGCGGGCAAAGCTGATGCTGTATCTGATTGCCGAATATCTTGGCTTTCCAGGTATCCTAAACCTGGTGCGGTATCTGTCGTTCCGCACCGGCGGCGCGGTTGCAACCGCGCTTGTTATCGGGCTGCTGATCGGGCCGAAATTCATCGGCTGGCTGCGTGTCCGCCAGGGCAAGGGCCAGCCGATCCGCGATGACGGCCCGCAATCGCACCTTGCCAAGGTTGGCACACCGACGATGGGCGGGCTGATGATCCTGACGGCGATCGGAATCTCGATCCTGCTCTGGATGGATTTGCGCAATCTCTATGTCTGGGCCTGCTTGCTGGTGATGGCGGGTTTCGGGCTGGTCGGGTTCAAGGACGATTATGACAAGGTCAAGAAGCGCAGCCACAAGGGGCTTTCGGGCAAGGTGCGCTTGCTGTTCGAGTTCGTGATTGCGGGGGCCGCTGTCGCGCTGATTACCTGGCAATCGGGCACGGAACTCTATCTGCCATTCGTCAAGGGNNGTCGGCAATGTGAAATATGCCGAGTATCTCGGTATTCCCTTTGTGCGCGGAGCAGGTGACCTGACCGTCTTGTGTGGCGCGATCGTGGGGGCCGGGCTTGCGTTCCTCTGGTTCAACGCCCCGCCAGCCGCGGTCTTCATGGGCGATACCGGAAGCCTCGCGCTCGGCGGAACATTGGGAACCATTGCTGTCGTCGCGCATCATGAGTTCGCACTGGCGGTGATCGGTGGCCTGTTCGTGGTGGAGGCACTTTCCGTCATCATCCAGGTCTTCTGGTTCAAACGAACCGGGCGACGCATCTTTCGCATGGCGCCGATCCATCATCATTTCGAACAACTTGGCTGGTCCGAACCAACGGTTGTGATCCGTTTCTGGATCGTTTCCTTCGTCCTGGCCTTGGCCGGGCTTTCGACGTTGAAGCTGAGATGATCGTCTCCCCCACCTTTCGCGGCAAACGCTATGTCGTTCTCGGGCTCGCGCGATCCGGCATTGCGACTGTGCGGGCACTGGTGGCGAGCGGGGCGGAAGTTGTCGCGTGGGATGCTAAGGAGGAGGCAAGGGCTGCCGTTGAAAAGGGCGCTACCCTTGCCGATCCGCTCGAGATCGACCTCACAGGCTTTGACGGCGTTGTCGTCTCGCCGGGCGTACCGATCAACCGTCATCCGATCGCCGACAAGGCTCATGCGGCGAACGTCCCGCTGATCGGGGACATCGAGCTTTTCTCGCAGGCGCGCCCCAGCCTGCCGCCGCACAAGGTGATCGGGATCACCGGCACCAACGGCAAATCGACCACAACGGCGCTGATTCATCACATCATCGAGACGGCGGGCATCCCTGCGCGGCTTGGCGGCAATATCGGCCTGCCGATACTGGGGCAGGATCCACTGCCCGAAGGCGGGGTCTATGTGCTCGAACTGTCGAGCTACCAGATCGACCTGTGCCACTCGCTTGATTGCGACATTGCCGTGCTGCTCAATATTACGCCCGACCATCTCGACCGCTATGACGGCTTTGCCGATTACGCGGCGTCGAAGGAGCGGCTCTTCACGATGCAGCATGTTGACAAGGTTGCCGTGATCGCCACTGAAGACGATCGGACGCGCATGATCGCAAGCCGGGTCAATCACCGGCTGATGCGGGTCTCGTCAAAACAGGTGGGGGATCAGTCGCGTTGGCCTTCGCTGCAGGGGCCGCACAACGCACAGAATGTCGCCGCCGCTCGCGCAGTGGCTGAAGTGCTGGGCATCAAGGCCGCCACCGTTGAGGAAGGATTCCTCACTTATCCAGGCTTGCCGCACCGGATGGAGCGGGTGCGCGAACTGGGTGGGGTTCTATATGTCAATGACAGCAAGGCGACCAACCCGACATCGACTGCGCCTGCACTTGCTGCCTATCCCGCGATTCACTGGATACTGGGCGGGCAGGCCAAGACTGACAACCTCGATGCCTGTGCGCAACACTTTGATCATGTCCGGGCGGCTTACACGATCGGTGAGGCTGCCCCGATGTTCGCAGCGCTTCTGAAAGGCTCAATGCCGGTTTCCGAATGCGGAGTTCTCCACGACGCTGTTGTCGCGGCTAGTAATGCAGCGGTTGCGGGTGAGACGGTGCTGCTGTCCCCGGCCTGCGCCTCATTCGACCAGTTCCGGGACTTCGAGGCGCGGGGCGATGCCTTCCGTGCGGCGGTGGAGGCACTGGTATGACATTGGTCGCAACACACAAGCGAGGCAAGGGCAGGGTGGTTGCGCGGCTCGGCCGCGGCGATCGTTCGCCATTGGGCATGTGGTTCTGGGAAATTGACCGCGTCCTCCTCCTCCTCGTCACCATCCTCCTCTCGGTCGGGCTGATTGCAGTAGCGGCGGGATCGCCAGCTGCTGCCGCGCGCTATTCAGGAGGAAGCCTCACCATTTCACCATTGGCCTATTTCTGGAAGCAGCTCGTCTGGGTCACGCTTGGCTTGCCCGTGACGATCGGTTTTTCGATGCTTCCACAGCATGTTGCGCGACGCATCGCGCTCGGCGGCGCGGCGTTTTTCAGTGTTGTCCTCGCCTTCGTTCCCATCATTGGGAACGAAGTGAATGGCTCGACGCGCTGGATCGGTTTCGGCTTCGCACAGTTCCAGCCGTCCGAATTCCTCAAGCCCTTCTTCGTTGTCGCAATGGCGTGGATATTGTCGCTGAAAGCGCATGACCGCGCGCTGCCGGTTGTGCCGATCACCGGGCTGCTGACTGCGATCATCGCAGGATTGCTGATGATGCAGCCGGACTTTGGTCAGACCATCGTCTTTTGTTCGGTCTGGATGGCCTTGATGCTGATCTCGGGCATGCCGATGCGCATGATGGGCGCGCTTGGCGGCCTGGGCTCGATCGGAATCGTCGCAGCGTATTTCCTCTATCCCGTCGCCAAGTCGCGCATCAACAACTTCCTTTTTGCCGATGGTGACACCTATCAGGTCGATCAAGCACATGCGACCATGACGGCGGGCGGCCTATTCGGCACGGGGCCGGGTGGCGGCGAAAAGAAGTTCCACCTGCCGGAAGCGCACACCGATTATATCTTCTCGGTGATCGGGGAAGAGTTCGGCCTGATTGCATGCATGGCGATTGCTGCGCTTTTTCTTGCCATAGCGGTGCGCGTTTTCGTGAAACTGCTCGACGAAGAGGATGCATTCCTTGTCTATGCCTCGGCAGGGCTCGCGACGCAGTTTACCGTGCAGGCCTTTATCAACATCGCGGTCAATGTCGGCCTTGCGCCCTCAAAGGGCATGACCTTGCCGTTTATCAGCTATGGCGGCTCTTCGATGATCGCGCTGTCGATGGGCTTTGGCCTGCTTCTCGCCTTCACGCGCAAGAACCCCTACCTTCTGCGCTCTCCCTATGTCGTCAAATGGAGCAGCCGATGAGCATATCGCGTCACTTCGTTCTTGCCGCCGGCGGCACTGGCGGGCACATGATGCCGGCTCATGCGCTAGCAGCCGAACTGGTTGCCCGCGGGCACCGAGTGGCGCTGGTGACGGACGAACGTGGTGCGAAGATCCCCGGCCTGTTCGATGATGTGCAGACGCATATCCTGCCGGCGGGGAGGATCACGAGAAACCCGCTGAGCTGGCCCGGCGGCGCGCGCGCGATCCTGTCGGGGCGCGGTATGGCGATCAGGCTCTATGAAGCCTTCGAACCGTCTGCCGTCATGGGCTTCGGCGGCTATCCGGCATTCCCGGCCCTCTTCGCCGCCCACTCGGCAGGCATACCGACCGCTGTGCATGAACAGAATGCCGTGCTCGGTCGGGTCAACCGGCTGGTGGCCAACAAGGTCAAGGCGATCGCGACCGCCTATCCCGATGTGCAGCGAATCGCCGCCAATAATCTCGACAAGGTTCATCTTGTCGGGAATCCGGTGCGCGAAGAAGTGCTGGCGCTGCGCGACCGGCCCTATCCGGTACTGGATGGTGAAGGCGTGTTCCGTGTGCTGGTGATCGGTGGCAGCCAGGGCGCGAGCGTCCTCTCCGACGTCGTGCCCGATGGACTGGCGATGCTCCCCGAAGCCCTGCGCCGCAGATTGCAGGTGACGCAGCAATGCCGTGCCGAAGATATTGATACTGTCCGCGCGCGCTATCGGGCGCTTGGCATTCCCGCCGACCTTGCAACCTATATGACCGACATTCCCGAACGCCTTGCCTGGACGCACCTCGTGATTGGGCGCGCGGGCGCTTCGACCATTGCTGAGCTGACGGCTGCGGGACGGCCGGCAATCCTGATCCCGCTGCCCAGCGCCACCGACGATCACCAGACCCAAAACGTGAGAGAGATGGTGAAAGCGGGTGGCGCGCGGGCTATCAAACAGGATCGGTTCAACCCGGTCGAACTGGCGAAGCAAATGCAGAAGCTGGGCCTTGATCCCCAAGGCCTCACCAATGCCGCGCGGGCTGCGAGAAATTGCGGTCGGCCCAACGCGACAAAAGACCTGGCCGACCTGCTCGAAAAACTTGGCCGGACGCCGGTTTTCGATGGCCTGCGCGCCGACGATTGGGGCGGCGCGCCCAGCCTTGCGGGGGCCACAGCATGAGGGGCGTCGCAACCGATATCGGCACGATCCATTTCATCGGCATTGGCGGCATCGGCATGTCTGGCATTGCCGAGGTCATGCACAATCTGGGCTACAAGGTGCAGGGCAGCGACGTTGCCGAAGGCTATGTGATCGAAGGTCTTCGTAAACGTGGAATTCCCGTGATGATCGGCCATGATGCCGAAAATCTTGGCGATGCCGCCGTGGTCGTGACGTCAACTGCGGTCAGCCGCAAGACCAATCCCGAGGTCGAGGCCGCCTATGAGCGCCGCATCCCGGTTGTGCGGCGGGCTGAAATGCTTGCGGAACTGATGCGGCTCAAATCGACCGTCGCCGTCGCGGGTACGCACGGCAAGACGACGACGACCTCGATGATCGCGGCCCTTCTCGATGCGGGCGGAGTCGATCCAACGGTCATCAACGGAGGGATTATCAATAGCTACGGCTCGAACGCCCGGCTGGGCGACAGCGAGTGGATGGTCGTCGAAGCCGATGAAAGCGACGGCTCCTTCCTCAGGCTCGACGGGACGATTGCGGTCGTCACCAATATCGATCCCGAACATCTCGACCACTATGGGGATTTTGACGGCGCCAAGGACGCCTATGTCGAGTTCATCGAGAATGTGCCGTTCTACGGCGTCGCCATTCTCTGCCTCGATCATCCCGAAGTGCAGGCGATCCTGCCACGCATCCGCGACCGGCGCATCATGACCTACGGCTTTTCAGCGCAAGCCGATGTGCGCGGCGACAATGTGACGCCGGTTCCGGGCGGCAACCGCTTCGATGCGGTTGTCCGGGCGCGCGATGGTTCGACGCGGACGATCGAAGGGATCGAAATGCCGATGCCGGGCCGGCACAATGTCCAGAATGCACTGGCCGCTGTCTCGGTCGCGCTGGAAATGGGCATCGACGACGCAACGATCCAGTCGGGCTTCGCCAAGTTCGGCGGGGTCAAGCGCCGTTTCACCAAGGTCGGCGAAGTTGATGGCACCGCGATCATCGACGATTATGGCCACCACCCGGTCGAAATTCGCGCCGTACTGGCGGCTGCCCGCGAAGGTGCGAAGGGCAGGGTGATCGCCGTGGTTCAGCCGCACCGCTATTCGCGGCTCGGCAATCTGATGGATGAGTTCCAGCAGGCGTTCAACGATGCCGACATTGTTTATGTGACGCCGGTCTATGCGGCAGGCGAGACGCCCGTCGAAGGCGTCGATGCGGCCGCCTTGGTCAAGGGCCTGAAGCAGCGCGGGCATCATTCGGCTGCGGAGATAGCGGACGCTGCAGATCTGGCAGCGGAACTGGCGCAAGTCGCGCAGCCGCTCGATCAGGTCGTCTGCCTTGGTGCGGGCGACATCACGAAATGGGCGGCAGGTCTTGCCGGCGCGATAAAGGCGGCACGGGCATGAACGGGGCGGACACCATTTCCCGCGTCCGCGGAAGGCTGACCGCCAACGCGCCGCTGGCGCCGCTCGTTTGGTTCAAGTCGGGCGGGCGGGCCGAATGGCTGTTCGAGCCGGCTGACGTGGAAGACTTGCAGGCCTTTGCCCGCGAACTCGATCCTGCGACGCCGATCTGGCCGCTGGGGCTGGGATCGAACCTGATCGTCCGGGATGGCGGCGTCTCCGGCGTGACGGTGCGACTGGGCAAGCCATTCGCTACGGTCGAACGGCTCGACGATGTGACGCTGCGCTGCGGCGGTGGCGCGTCGGGCATCCTTGTATCGAGCAACGCGCGCGATGCCGGGATTGCGGGGTTCGAATTCCTGCGCGGCATTCCGGGCACGGTCGGCGGTTTCGTGCGGATGAACGGCGGGGCCTATGGCCGCGAAGTGCGCGACATATTGGTCGAGGCCGATGTGGTGCTGCGTTCGGGCGAGCGCGTGGCCCTGCCGCTCGCGCAACTCGGCTACACCTATCGGCATTCCGAACTGCCTGAGGGTTGTGTCGTTGTCGGCGCGACCTTCCGGGGGACGCCGGGAGAGCCTGCCATCATCGGCGCGGAGATGAACCGGATCGCGGCCGAACGCGAAGCTTCCCAACCGCTGCGATCCAAGACCGGTGGCTCGACCTTCAAGAATCCCGAAGGCCACAAGGCGTGGCAGCTTGTCGATCAGGCCGGATGTCGCGGGTTGACTGTAGGCGGCGCGCAGGTTTCGGAAAAGCACACCAATTTCCTTCTCAACCTCGGCGACGCGACAAGCGCGGACATCGAGGCGCTGGGCGAGGAAGTGCGCAAGCGGGTCAAGGCCAAGTCGGGCGTGACGCTCGAATGGGAGATACAACGCGTGGGAATTGTGAAGTGAGCGGGTTGGTGCATGTAGCAGTGCTGATGGGCGGCTGGTCGGCCGAGCGCGAAGTCTCGCTGGTAACGGGTGCGGGCGTCGCCGATGCGCTTGAACGCAAGGGCTATCGCGTGACCCGGATCGACATGGCGCGCGACATTGCGGCCAAACTCGCCGAAGCCAGGCCGGACGTGGTTTTCAATGCGCTTCACGGCACGCCGGGTGAGGATGGCTCGGTCCAGGGCATGATGGATCTGATGGGAATCAAATACACCCATTCCGGCATGGCCACCTCGGTCATCGCGATCGACAAGGTGCTGACGAAGCAGGCACTGGTGCCCTATGGCATCCCGATGCCTGGCGGGCAGATCGTGAAGAGCGAGACTTTGTTCGAACGCGATCCGCTTGAGCGGCCCTATGTCGTGAAGCCGGTGAATGAAGGCTCTTCGGTTGGCGTTGCGATTGTTACCGCAGATGGGAATTATGGCTGTCCGGTCGGGCGCGAAGTGCCGGGGCCGTGGCAGAATTTTGAGGAATTGCTCGCTGAGCCCTTCGTTTGCGGTAAGGAACTGACAGTTGCCGTGTTGGGTGATCGGGCGCTGTGCGTAACCGAACTCATGCCGGTCAACGGCTTCTATGACTATGACGCGAAATATACCGATGGCCTGACAACCCATATCTGCCCGGCACAAATCCCTGAAGACATTACAGACGCCATGATGGGCTATGCCCTAAAGGCGCACCGCGTACTGGGATGCCGGGGTGCCTCACGTTCCGATTTCCGCTGGGATGACCGGAAGGGCGTTGAAGGCATCTTCCTGCTCGAGATCAACACGCAGCCCGGAATGACGCCGCTCAGCCTTGTACCGGAACAGGCGAAGCAATTGGGGATATCCTATGATGATCTGGTCGATCAACTCGTGAAGGAAGCGCTATGAGCAGGGCGGCAACGGTCAAGCGCGGGGGCAAGCGGCCCGTGGTCAAGGCCCGCTCGCGCAAGTCAATGGCGAACAAGGCATCCACTTGGTCGAAGGCGCGCAACGCCATGCCGTTCAAGCCGGATTCGGTCGATCGCTTTGTCTCCTGGTCGATGTTCGGGATGGTCGGTGTGGCGCTGGTGGCGGTCGCAATGATGGCTGGTCTGCCAGGCTATGTGGGGACGGCTGTTGCCCATACGGTCGGTCGGGCCGGGTTCGAAGTGAAGCGGGTCGAAGTCACCGGGATCGACCGGATGGAGCGACTGACAGTCTATGCGATCGCACTCGACCAGCATTCGATGGCCATGCCGCTCGTCGATCTCGACAAGGTGCGCCGCCAGCTTCTCCGCTATGGCTGGATCGAGGATGCGCGGGTTTCGCGTCGCCTGCCCGATACGCTGGTTGTGGACATTGTCGAGCGCAAGCCCGCCGCGATCTGGCAGCATAACCAGAAACTTTCGCTGGTGGATGCAAAGGGCATTGTACTTGAGGCAGTGCAGCTCGATGCGATGCCCGATCTGCCGTTGCTGATCGGGAAAGATGCCAATGCGCAGGCCACCGCGCTTTCGCAGCTGATGGAGCGCGCACCAGCGCTCAAGCCGATGCTCGCTGCCGCAACATGGGTGGGTGAGCGGCGCTGGGATTTGCGTTTCCAGTCGGGCGAGACTTTGGCGTTGCCCGAGGGCGAGGATCTGGCCGGCAAGTCGCTCGTCCGCTTCGCCCGGATGGACGGCGTACAACGCTTGCTCGGGCGCGGCTATGCGCGCTTCGACATGCGCGATCCGACCAAATTCGTCGCACAAATCGACCGGTCAAAGCCGACCATCGACACGCCGAAGGAGTCCGTCGGCGAAACCAAGGGGGAAGAAAACAGTGGCCCAGCCTAAGAGCGATCAGCTTATCACGGCACTCGATATCGGTTCATGGAAAGTCTCCGCGCTGATTGCGGAGCGTTCTCCCAGTGGCGATATCCAGGTGCTGGGCACCGGCCAGCGCGAAAGCCGGGGGGTCAAGCGCGGCTACATTGCTGACATGGATGCTACCGAATCCGCCGTGCGCGACGCGGTCGAGCAGGCGGAACGGATCGCGGGAACCAATATCGAGGATGTCTGGGTCGGCTTTTCGGCCGGCGGGCTGGTCAGCGACATTGCATCGGTCGAGGTCGAACTGGGCGGGCATCGGGTCGAGCAAGAGGATATCGACGAACTCCTCGCGGCCGGACGCAATACGCTCGATCCCGATGGCCGGATGATCCTCCACGCCCAGCCAACGCTCTACACCCTTGACGGGTTGCAAGGCGTGAAGAAACCGCTCGGCCTCCACGCCGATACGCTGGGCGTCGATATCCATGTCGTCTGCGCGGACGGATCGCCGGTTCGCAACCTCGATTTGTGTGTGCGCAAGGCGCATCTCGAAGTGAGGTCGATCATCGCCTCTCCGGTGGCAACCGGGCTCGCCTGCCTTTCCGATGAGGAACGCGAACTCGGTGTCGCGCTCGTCGAACTCGGCGCGGGTGTGACCAATGTCTCGCTGTTCGCGGGCGGGATGCTCGTCGGGCTGACCTCTATCCCGTTCGGGGCGGCAGACATTACTGACGACATCGCCTCTGCCTTCGGGACGCGGCGCGATCAGGCGGAGCGGATGAAATGCTTCTATGGCTCTGCCACGGCAAGCCCGCGTGACAATCATGACATGATCGAAGTCGCGCCACTTTCCGCCGAAGATGACGCCTCCGACACATCCCGGATCACCCGCGCGCAGCTGATTGCGGTTATCCGCCAGCGGCTCGAGCATCTTGCAGGCGAAGTTTCGAAAGCGCTCAAGGATTTGGGCTTCTCCGGCCCGGTCGGCAGGCAGGTCGTCCTGACGGGCGGTGGGGCGGAACTCAAGGGGATGGCCGATTACATGCAGGGAGCGCTCGGACGCTCGGTACGGATCGGTCGGCCGCGCGGGCTTTCGGGTTTGCCAGAGGCGCATAGCGGCTCGGGATTCACGACGTTGGCGGGCCTTGTTCACTATGCCGCGTCGGACCCGCTCGATTTGCGGGTAATCATGCCGGAACCGGCACCGGTCAACGTGGTTATGGGCGGCGGGATCATCAAAAGGTTGATGGCCGCGTTCCAAACCGGCTACTAGATGTTGTAAGGATTCTGTAATGCTAGCACAAATTGCAGAAAATTGCCGAGTCGTTAACTTTTTTGGTGATTCGGCGAATCAGATCGTGCAGAGAGTCAAGAGGGCGACTGGTTCAGCCTTCGGTATTCATGGGGAGACAGCGTGATGAGCATTGAATTCATGGCACCTGAGGTGGACGAACTTCGGCCGCGGATCAGCGTGATCGGCGTCGGCGGTGCGGGCGGCAACGCCATTGCCAATATGATCGCAGCCCAGGTGCAGGGTGTCGACTTCATCGTCGCCAACACCGATGCACAGGCGCTCAACACCAGCCCGGCGGAGCGTCGTCTCCAGCTTGGCCTCAAAATCACACAGGGCCTCGGTGCCGGATCGCGCCCCGAAATTGGCCGCGCGGCGGCAGAGGAAACCCTCGAATCTGTCGAAAAGGCGCTTGATGGCGCGCATATGTGCTTCATCGCGGCCGGCATGGGCGGCGGCACCGGCACGGGTGCGGCGCCCGTCATTGCCAAGGCTGCGCGCGATCGCGGTATCCTGACCGTTGGCGTCGTCACCAAGCCGTTCAGCTTCGAAGGCTCGCGCCGGATGAAAGCCGCAGAGGCCGGCATTGCCGAACTGCAAAAGCATGTCGATACGCTGATCGTCATTCCCAACCAGAACCTCTTCCTGATCGCCAATCCCTCGACGACCTTCAAGGAAGCCTTCCAGATGGCTGATGAAGTGCTCCAGCAGGGCGTCCGCGGCATTACCGACCTGATGGTCATGCCCGGCCTCATCAACCTCGATTTTGCCGATGTCCGTTCAGTCATGGGCGAAATGGGCAAGGCGATGATGGGCACCGGCGAAGCCTCGGGCGACAACCGCGCGATCGATGCGGCTGAAAAGGCCATTGCCAATCCGCTGCTCGACGGCGTTTCGATGAAGGGTGCCAAGGGCGTCATCGTCTCGATCGTCGGCGGCGAGGACATGCGCCTGATGGAAGTCGATGAAGCGGCGAGCCACATCAAGAACCTGGTCGATCCCGATGCGAACATCATCTGGGGTTCGGCGTTCAACAACGACCTGGATGGCCGGATCCGCGTTTCGGTCGTGGCAACGGGTATCGAGGCCGACACGGCCGTGGCGCCCGAACCGGCTCGCGTCTTCTCATTTCCGTCAGCGCGCAAGAGCGAAGAGATTATCCGGACGCCTGAGCCGGTGATCGCGCCAGCGCCAATCACCGAAACGGTCGAAGCATCGTCCGACGATCTCGAGATAACCGAGATCGTGGAGACGCTGGAAGTCGCCGACGAAGAAGCGCCGTTGGTGCTTGAATCGCCAATGATGGAAGAAGCTGCGATCGAGCCGGAAGAACTGATGCTGGAACCGCAATCGATGCTTGACAGCGAAGTGACGTCGAACCCGGTACCGCCGATGTTCGATGACACCGACGAGAATCCGGAGCCCGCGCGTCGTCGCTGGCTGATATCGGGTGAGGCAGAACCGGAAGCGCCGCGTGCCGCCATTCCGGCTGCGGGCGGCACTCTGTTCGAACGCATGTCCAACATTGCGCGCGGCGCGGCAAAGGCGGATGGTGCCCCGGCAGAACCGGCCGACCCACTCGATATTCCGCGCTTCCTCAACCGCCAGAACAATCAGTAGGCGTTTCATTTCGGGACAGTAGTGGCCGGTTTGTCCCCGGCTGCTACCATCCCGCCGCGATTTGCGATGGTTTCGCTTGCGCCGTGGGCGGGCGGGGCGTCTAGGGCTGTTCTCATGAGACGAGAGAGGAAAGCCGGCTGGGGTCGCTGGCTGGCGATNNTGGCCTCAGCGCGATTGCAGTCGGTGACGGCAATGCGGCGCTGTCCTTCCTTGCAAGGGCCGAGGAAATTTCGCCCAGCAATGGCCGGATCAAGGCGGCCATCGGCTCGGCTCTCCTCCTCATGGAAAAACCGACCGAAGCGCTCAAACTGTTCGGTGAGGCCGCAAGCCTTGGTGTGCCCGAGCAGGTGATCGCGCGCGACCGCGGGCTTGCCTATGACCTGCGCGGGGATTCGAAGCGGGCTCAACGCGACTATGCCCTGGCTCTCCGCGCGGATCCGGATGATGATCTCACGATCCGTTATGCCTTGTCGCTGGGCATTTCGGGTGACGACCACCGTGCGCTGGAACTGCTCGACCCGTTGTTGCGCCAGCGGAACCTCGCCGCATGGCGCGCCCGCGCCTTCGTCCTTGCGATGAATGGCGATATGAAGGGCGCGGAAGGCGTGGCCAACACCGTGATGCCCGGCGGTTCGGGTGCTTCGATGTCGCCTTTCCTGCGCCGCCTTGCGATCCTCAATCCGGCGGAACGCGCGCTGGCGGTCAATTTCGGAATCATGCCGAGCGACGGCCAGCATTACGCGATGGTCGAAACCGGCGATCCCTATCGCCCGTCCGGTCTGGGCGGGCCATCCGATGCGTTGATCCCGGCCGGCGATCCGTTGGGGCCGAGACCCGAAGATACCGGTGAACCGCGCCGCCGTGGTGAGCCTGCTTCGAAGGAGCCCCGACGCAGGCCGGGCCGTGACCGCGAGACACTGACCGCCGCACGCGATCCGTCGGGTGACGGTGCCGCCAGCCCGCCGCCCGATCCGTCTGGCGTGTTGAGCCAGCGTGTCGGAAAACGGATCGGCCCGGTCGATCCCCAGCGATTGCCGCCCGAAGTGCGTGCAGTGCTGAAATCGGACGCTACGCAGCCGGCTGCGGGCGAGCGGCCGGTTCAGGTCATTGTCACCAACGCGACCAGCCTGCCGCCACCAAGCGGTGCAATGGCAACCGCTTCGCCGACCCCGCCACCGACGGTGATTGCCAGAGCTAGCGCAGAACCCGCGGCGCGCTTCGAAGTTCCCGACGCCGCGCAACAGGCCGCGTTGCAAACCGGCAATGCAGTGACACCGCAGCCAGAAGTGCGCACCGTCTTCACCACGCCGATCACGAATCAGTTGCCGCCCGAAGCGCGGCCGGAACCCGCAATCCAGCAAGTGTTGATGGGTTCGCCAGCCGAAGCGCAACCGGTTCCACCTCCGGCGCAGATTGTTTCGCCGCCTGCGCCGGTCGTCGCGTCGGGGGGCGGCCTCGGCGCGTTTCTGGCCGGACTCCAGACCGAAGAGGAAAGCGTAGCCGGACCGTTGCCGAGCGTGGCGGAAATGAAGGCAGCGCGCCTCGCGGCGCTGCGCAAGGCGAATGCGGAGGCCGATGCAAGGGCGGCCAAGGAAGTCAAGGAAGCCGAGCGCCGGCTGGCTGCCAAGAGTCCGCCACGCATTTGGGTGCAGATCGCGACGGGCGCGAATGAATCGGGCCTGCCCGGCACCTGGAAGAAACTGAAGGAAAAGGCTCCCGCCGCATTGAAGGGGCTCAGTCCTTCTTCGGTTCCGTTCAAGGCGACCAACCGCCTGCTCGTCGGCCCCTTCAAGAGCCAGGCTGAAGCGCGCGCGCTGGTCAACACGATCGGCAAGGCGGGGCTTTCGGGATCGACCTTCACCAGCGAGGCGGGGCAGGAGATCGCCAAAGTTTCTGCGCGATGAGGGTGCGGGCCTCCTATGCCAGCGATCCTGCCGCCAGCCGGGGGAGGCAACATCTTGAAACCCTTGGCGAAACACGCGGCCCCCGCACAGCCTTCCAGCGCGACCGGGACCGGATCATCCATTCGATTGCCTTTCGCCGCCTCCGGCACAAGACGCAGGTATTTGTTGCCCCCGATGGCGATCATTTCCGCGTTCGCCTGACCCATAGCCTCGAGGTTGCGCAGATCGGCCGGACAATTGCCCGGACGCTGGCGCTCGATGAGGATCTGACCGAAGCGCTTTGCCTTGCGCATGACATCGGGCATCCACCCTTCGGCCATGCGGGCGAGGATGCGCTCAGGGAAGCGCTCACGGGCGCAGGCGGGTTCGATCATAACGGCCATACATTGCGTGTCCTGACCCAGCTCGAAATGCCCTATCCGCGCTGGCGCGGGCTCAATCTCAGTTGGGAGGCGCTTGAGGGGCTGGCCAAGCATAACGGGCCGGTGACGGCGCCCGGCTGGGCAATGGCCGCCGCAGACGCGGCCTATAGGCTTGACCTTTCCAGTCATGCCTCACTGGAAGCGCAAGTTGCGGCGGTGGCGGACGATATCGCGTACGACAATCATGACATCGACGATGGCCTGCGCGCCGGGCTAATCGACTTCGAAGATCTGCTGACCGTTCCGATCATGCGTCACGGCTGGGATCGGGTTTGCGCGCGCTACCCCGATGTCGAGGCTGGGCGGCTGAGGCCCGAACTGGTGCGCCAGCAGATCGGCGCGATGGTCAACGATGTGATCGAAACGACGCGGGGCAATGTTGCAAGCGCTGGCGTACATTCGGTCGAGGATATTCGCGGGGCGGGGCTCTCGCTTGCAGGGTTCTCACCCGAAATGGCGGCGCGCGAGGCCGAACTCAAAGCCTTCTTGTATGCCCGGCTCTATCACCACCCCCGGCAAATGGAGGTTGCGGAGCTTGCGCGTGTTATCGTCGCGGGGATCTTTGCTGCCTATGCCGATGATCCGTCGCGGCTTGTCGATGACTGGCGCGAAGAGCTTCCCGAAGCCGAGCCGGATCGCGCACGGCATATCGCGGACTTTGTTGCAGGCATGACCGATCGCTTCGCCATTTCCTGCTACCGCAATCTTGTCGGCCCGATCGACCTGCCCGAAGG
>CXWL01141791.1_pt1 | contig 16505 bp, 10 predicted proteins | sample 590931 | NCBI WGS metagenome assembly CXWL01 (sample SAMEA3498368, study PRJEB10139) | groundwater metagenome | biome: water well; material: biofilm material | place: Germany | collected 2015-04-27 | reverse complement strand
CTATTAATACGGTTGGCAATGTACTAACCAACCACATTGATTCATTAACTACCTCAGTTGATATCGGATCGCCGGGTGAAACTTCCTGGGATTTTTCTGCACTCAATTCTCAATTTTCTAATACATTTACATGCGTTGCGCCCGCTTCAACACCATATATATCTGACTTTCCTTCAGCAAATGTTGTATTTAGTTATGATGAAATAATTGATACTTCCATTGCTAATGGATGGCAATACACCACTCAAAACACCGGCGATTATATGATGAACGGAGTAGTAATACAAACTGCTTTTGGTAGTGATGTCTTTCTTATTAAAGCAGTATACTCTCCTGCTCAAGTTTTTTTCCCACTTCCATATACTTATAACAGCCAGTGGAATAGTAGTTTTACTATTACTAATACAAGATATTTTAATGGCGCTCCATTTGGTAGTCCTACCACTGCAAATCATACAGAGTCTGTGGTAGTTGATGCCTGGGGTAATATGACTATGCCGGGCGGAGCCGTTGTACAAGCATTAAGAGTTAGGAGAGATGACAAATACACTTCTCCTTCTTTCCCTTTTTATAAACGAGTAATATCTTATACATTCTTTTCTAAATCCGGTACTACTGTAGAGGTTTCGGCTATTGATACTACTGCCCCAAACAGCGGCATAATCGGAACTGACGGAGTTACCTGGAGAAACGTTGGTCCCCTTGGTGTTGAAAATCAAGATCAAATTCCAATTGAATTTTCTTTGAGCCAGAACTTTCCGAACCCATTCAATCCGAGCACAATCATTAAATATGCATTAGGCAATAAGCAATTTGTGCAATTAAAGATTTGTGATGTTCTTGGAAAAGAAGTTGCAACATTGGTCAATGAAGAAAAACCTGCAGGAGGTTATGAGGTAAATTTTAATGCTTCACAACTATCATCAGGAATTTATTTCTACAAAGTACAGGCAGGAAGTTTTGTAGAAACAAAGAAGATGATCCTCCTGCGCTAATTTGTGTGGTGGATCGGTAGACAGTTTTTTATAATGTAAAAATATTTTAATTGGAGTTTACAATGAAAAGATTTTTGTTATTGGCTTGTGTTTTTACTACTTGCGTATTGCATGCACAGTGGTCCACCGACCCGGCAATTAATAATGCAATTTGTACAAATTACTATGATCAAAACCAAATTCAGATGATTAGTGATGGAAACGGAGGTGCTGTTATTTGCTGGAATGATAAACGTAATGGCCTAAATGGTGTATTTAATGATGAAGTGTATGCTCAGAGAATTGGCCCAAATGGAAATATTCTATGGACTTCCGATGGCATTAAGGTTACTCCTTCAAATGTGTATAGTTATACTAATTCAATGTGCAGTGATGGAAATGGCGGTGCATTTATTTCTTGGCATGCCGTAGTCGATTCTAATAGTTTGTGTGTTCAACACATCAATGCAAGCGGTACACTTATGTGGGATTCAAGCGGCGTTATTATCTGTTCCACTACTCTATCAGGCCAAATAACTCCTAAAATAGTAAGCGATGGCAATGGGGGGGCAATCATTGCATGGGGTGATACCAGAAATGGCGGTCATAATTATGAAGATCTATATGCACAGCGGGTAAATGCTGCCGGTTTAGTCCAGTGGGATGCAAACGGCAAGGCAGTTATCAATGCATCCGGATTTCAAGGGGGATCAATGCAAATAACAGGCGATACCAGTGGCGGAGCTATCATTGTATGGGAAGACCAGCGAAGCGGAACAACGGTTGAGATTTATACCCAGAAAGTTAATGCATCTGGGGCTATACTCTGGGATACGACCGGTGTTCTTGTAAATTCTGTCGTTGGGGGAAGTCTATACCCTCAATTAATAAATGACGCTGGTGGAGTTATTATTTGCTGGGTGGATAGACGAAATCAGAATACCGGCTGGGATATTTATGCTCAGAAAGTTAACACAGGCGGAGGGGTACAATGGACAATAAATGGTGTGCCTGTTTGCACGGCAGCGAGCAATCAAGACACCCCACAATTAACATCAGATGGAAATGGCGGCGCAATTATTACATGGAACGAACTGGGTACCGGAATTCCTGATCCAAATATTTATGCACAACGGGTAAACGTAAACGGAGCAGCCCAATGGGCAACAAATGGTGTGGGTGTTTGCCTGGCCTCGAGCGGACAGGGATTTCCGCAATTAACATCAGATGGAAATGGCGGCGCAGTTATTACCTGGATGGATTCAAGGACCAATAATATACAAGATGTATATGCTCAAAGAATAAATTCCAGCGGCGCTTCTTTATGGACCAACGATGGGGTTGCTGTGAGTACAGCTACTTTTGTTCAAATATATCCCCTTATCGTAAATGATGGTACAAATGGAATGATTATAGCGTGGCCTGATTTGAGAAGCGATCAGAGTGGACAGAGACATGATATTTACGCCCAGCGGGTTAACGTTAACGGATCGTTGGGAGGCGTAACAGATATACATGAAAACAACCATTCTCTCCCAACAACATTCACACTAGGTCATAACTATCCGAACCCATTTAACCCCAGTACAAAAATAAGTTGGCGGTCTCCAGTAAGCAGTTGGCAAACTTTAAAAGTGTTTGATGTTCTTGGAAATGAAGTCGCAACTTTAGTTGATGAAGAAAAAACTGCTGGAAGTTATGAAGTTAATTTTGATGCTTCACAATTGTCGTCTGGATTTTATTTCTACAAACTGCAAGCAGGTTCATTTGTAGAAACCAAGAAGATGATACTTTTGAAGTGAAGACAAACTTGTATACATAATGCACAAAATTTAAAAGTAAAAAAATATTATTTGTTTTCGGATATCATTTTTGATTTGCATTGAACAATGAATAATAGGTAACACAGTAATGATGCAAGAGTTTAATTGTTTTTATCTATTTTATCTTTAAAAGGAGACACATTATGAAACGCATTTTGTCCTTTTCTTTTCTGTTAATGATTATATTAATTATAATTGCTACATCAAATAACGTTCTGGCCCAGGTCACTGAATCATGGGCATCAAGATACAACGGACCGGGCAGCGGCACAGACCAGGCAAATGCTATAGTAGTCGATGCGAGTGGAAATGTTTATGTTACTGGGTATAGCTACGGTTCCACACCATTTTGGGATTATGCGACTATAAAATATGATTCTGCCGGAGTTCTGCAATGGGTTCAAAGATATGATGGTCCAGGCAGTTCCTTCGATATTGCATATGCAATCGCTGCAGATGATTTGGGCTTCATTTATGTAACCGGCGGTAGTTATGGTAGCGCCGGCAATTATGATTATCTTACTATTAAATATTCTTCTTCCGGCGATACAGTTTGGACACGCAGATATAATGGACCTAGAAATGCTTTGGATAAAGCCTACTCAATCGTTCTGGATGATACCGGGAACGTTTATATAACTGGCGAAAGTGAAGGTCTGACAGGGACTCATGGAATTTTCGAAGACTATGCGACAATTAAGTATAGTACTGATGGCACTCTTCGATGGGTTGCAAGATATAACGGACCCATAGGTGATTACGACAGGGCAAACGCAATTACAATCGACGATTCTGGGAATGTATATGTTACCGGAACAAGTGATGGCGGAAGCAGCGGCAGTGGAGACCCATACCTTGATTATGCAACTCTTAAATATAATAACAGCGGGGTCGTTCAGTGGATTAAAAGATACAAGGGATTCGGCACCAGCAATGACGAAGCAAAAGCGATAGAAGTTGATATGACGGGAAATATTTTAGTTACTGGGTTCAGTTATGGCAATTACTTAACAATTAAGTACAACTTTACTGGTGACACATTATGGACCCGCTCTTATAACGGACCTGCTGATTATACTGACAAGGCGAATGATCTGGCAATTGACGATCTCGGGAATGTTTATGTTACTGGGAGCAGTTACGGCGGCGTTGGTGCAAATTATGACTATGCTACTATTAAATACAATTCCGACGGTGATTCTATTTGGGTTAATCGTTACAACGGACCCAGCAGCGATATTGATGAAGGAATATCTATTGCTCTTGATAAATTCTATAATGTTTACGTTACAGGAAGAAGCGACGGATTATCATATGATTATGCTACTATAAAATACAACTCTGTTGGAGATGAAAATTGGGTAGTGCGATATTCCAACGGTGGGTCTGGTAGCAGCAGTGATGAAGCTTCCTCTATATATGTTGACACTCTTTCCAATGTTTATGTTACGGGTATGAGTGCATTGGATTATGCAACTGTAAAATATGTTGTCATTATCCCGGTCGAATTGGTTTCATTTAATGCTTCGGTAGCAAATAATAAAGTTAATTTGAATTGGTCAACAGCTACAGAAACAAACAATAGCGGATTTCAAATTGAACGGAGCAGCGGAAGTGAATTTCAAGTTGTTGGATTTGTTACAGGCCACGGAACTACAACCGAGAGACAGAACTACATTTTCACAGACGATAATGTTAACTCTGGAAAATATACTTACAGACTTAAGCAAATTGATTTTAACGGAACATATGAATATTCCAAAACGATAGAAGTTCAAGTTACTTCACCATTGGAATTTTCTATTGATCAAAACTATCCCAATCCTTTTAATCCATCTACCAGAATCAAGTATCAAGTACCTAGTATCTCGCACGTAACTATAAAAGTTTATGATGTACTTGGAAACGAAGTAGCGACTTTAGTCAACGAAGAAAAACCAGCTGGGAATTATGAAATTAAATTTGATGCTGTACTGCTATCATCAGGAATTTATTTATACAAACTGCAAGCAGGAAATTTTGTTGAGACTAGGAAGATGATTCTTTTAAAATAATTTTATTAAAAAGTATGGAGCGAAATTTTTTCACCCCATAAATTTAAATTCAATTAAAAATAGGAGCTACAAGTGAGAAGTTTATTCATTTACTTTTTATTTTTGCTGCTAGTTATAATGTCTTTTAACCATACTGCTTACCCACAATGGTCAACCGACCCAAATGTAAATAATCCGATTTGTACTACGGTAAATGACCAGACTGATCCAATAATCATTAGTGACGGCTCTGGTGGGGCAATTATTGTTTGGAACGATAAACGTGGAGGCAATCCCGATATTTATGCACAACGTATTGATGCCAACGGTATCGTCCAGTGGACAGCAAATGGAGTGGCAATCTCAACGGTTGCATATGACCAATCTTATCCTGCAATAGTAAGTGATGGAACTGGTGGCGCTATTATTACGTGGCTTGATTCCCGCAGTGGTATTGATTATGATATTTATGCTCAGCGTATTGACTCAAATGGTATCGTCCAGTGGACAGCAGACGGCGTGGCGATTTCTACAGCAGCAAATTATCAAACATATCCCACAATTTTAATCGATGGAAATGGCGGAGCTATTATCATTTGGCAGGATATGCGAAGCGGTAATTACGACATTTATGCACAGCGTATTAATGCTGAGGGCATAGTCCAATGGTCTGTCGATGGTGTGGCAATCTGTATAGAATCAGGTTCCCAAGACAATCCTAGGGTGATTAGTGATGGAAGTGGTGGAGCTATTACCACATGGAATGATCACCGCAGCAGTAATTACGATATCTATGCTCAGTTGATTAATTCAAATGGCGAAGTGCAATGGACAGCGAACGGTGAAGAAATTTGTACAACATTATGGGAGCAGTCGTTTCCTGCCTTAGTAAGTGATGATGGAGGAGGAGCTATTATTAGCTGGGAGGATCGTCGCGACCCTCCTGTTGACATATATGCTCAGCGAATAAATGCTAATGGTGTGGTCCAATGGGCTACAGATGGTGTTGCAATTTCAGCATTATCATTTGAACAAGTTTCTCCTGCCATAGTGAGTGATGGAAGCGGCGGAGCTATCATTACTTGGCAAGTTAATTCCAGTGGAAACGATTACAACATCTATGTTCAACGTATAGATTCAAATGGAACAGTTCAATGGACACCGAACGGTGTGGCAATCTGTACGGCAGGACATCATCAACAAGATCCCACAATTATAAGTGATGGAAGTAACGGTGTTATTATTACGTGGGAAGACCGGCGCAGCGGCACCAATTACAACATCTATGCTCAGAGTATAGATGCAAGCGGAATAGTCCAATGGGCTGTAGATGGAGTTGCAATCTCCACAGCTACTTTTGATCAAATCTTTCCAACTTTAGTGAATGATGGAAGCGGTGGTGCTATTATTACCTGGCAGGATTACCGCGTCGCCTATCCAGACAGTATAGATATTTATGCCCAACAAGTGAATGTCAATGGAGAACTCGGAGTTGTAACAGAGGTTGCAGTTGAACCTGGCATTGCCATAACTTTGACTTTGTTGCAGAACTACCCAAACCCATTTAATCCAAGCACCAGTATTCAGTATGCAATAAACAGTAGGCAATTTGTAACTCTAAAAGTTTACGATATTTTAGGACGCGAAGTTGCGACGCTTGTGAATGAAGAAAGACCTGCAGGGATTTACAATGTTGAATTTAGAATGCAGAATTTAAAATTAAGTTCAGGAATTTATTTATACAAACTGCAAGCAGGTTCATTCGTGGAAATAAAAAAGATGGTACTAATCAGGTAAAAAGGATACACAAATGAAAAAGTTATACTATTTTCTAACTTATCTCATTCTTAACTTCACCATAATTACTGAGGTGAATGCTCAAAGCGGATGGTTTTGGCAAAATCCAATATCACAAGGTAATCCCCTTCACCATGTACAATTTATTTCGTCAACAATTGGATGGGCTGTGGGTGATGCTGGTATGATCCTTAAAACTACAAACGGTGGAACAACCTGGCTTTCACAATCAAGCGGAACAACAAAGAATTTGGTGGGATGCTCATTTATCGATACCGATAACGGAACAGTCGTAGGTGAATCCGGCACTATCCTTAGAACCACAAACGGCGGAATAACATGGGCATTACAAGAAAGTGGAATTACAATTTCGTGGTATTTGGTTGATGTGTTTTTTACTGATATAAACCATGGGACGGTTGTTGGTAATATGGGTACAGTCCTTAGAACCACAGATGGTGGAACAACCTGGTCTTTGCAAGATTGCGGAACAGATGCAAATGTCAGTGGCGTTTTCTTTACAAACGAAAATACCGGAATAGTTGTGAGTAATGGTGGCTTGATCACCAAAACAACAGATGGAGGAATTACGTGGATCCCAAAATTAAGCATACTTGAACAATTGGCTGATGTCTACTTTATCGATACAGATTATGGTACGGTCGTTGGAACCGGAGGAACAATCCTCAGAACCACAGATGGTGGAAATACCTGGACTTCACAAGATAGCGGAACATCAAATTGGTTGTATTCTATATCCCTTACCGATTTAAGTAATGGAACGGCTGTTGGTTATGATTCGAATAACGGAATAGGAATAATACTTAGAACCACAAACAGCGGAACAAACTGGATTCCACAAACAAGCGGAACAACCAACCCATTGGAGTCTATCTCCTTTACTAATACAGATAACGGAACGGCTGTTGGTGGGTATGGCACAATCCTTACAACGACAAACGGAGGGACTACATGGACATTTTCAGGCGGAACAACAAACTATTTGAGTGGTGTCACTTTTTCATCCAAAAATGTTGGGACAGCAGTTGGTGGGATAGGCACAATCCTTAGAACTACGGATGGAGGAACGACTTGGGCTGTACAATCAAGCGGAACAATACAAAATTTGAATAGTGTATTCTTTATCGATGCAAATAATGGAACCGCTGTTGGTGATATCGGTACAATCCTCAGAACTTCAGACGGCGGAACGACCTGGATTTCACAGTCAAGCGGAACTACAGAAAATTTACTGGATGTATCCTTTACCAATTCAAATATCGGTACAGCTGTAGGATATGGTGGTATAATCCTTAGAACCACAAACGGCGGATCAAGCTGGATTTCACAATCAAGTGGAACAACACAAAGGTTATATGGTATTTCCTTAACCGATTCAAATAACGGAACGGCTGTTGGTGGGAATGGTACAATCCTAAGAACCATTGATGGCGGAACAACCTGGACCTTACAAACCAGCGGAACAACAAACTATTTGTTTGATGTCCACTTTACGAATGCAAGTATCGGAACAGCTGTTGGTTATTGGGGCACAATACTTCGAACCTCAGACGGTGGAATGACCTGGATTTCACAATCAAGTGGAACAACAAATTCATTTGAGGCTATCTTCTTTACTGATGAAAATAACGGAACAGCTGTAGGTTGGTACGGTACCATTTTCAGAACCACAGACGGTGGAATAACCTGGAATTCACAATCTAGTGGAACAGCAAACTCATTGTATGCTGTATCCTTTACCGATTTGAATACCGGTACCGTTGTTGGCTCAGGAGGTACCATTCTCAGAACCACAAACGGCGGTGCGACCTTTGTTGAAGAAGAAGAGCTCAGTGAAATACCGACTGAGTTTTTATTTTCACAAAACTATCCTAACCCGTTTAATCCTTCAACAAAAATTAGATATTCAGTTCCACAGAGTTCTAATGTTATGATTAAAGTGTTTGGCATTCTTGGAAATGAAGTCACAACATTAGTCAACGAAGAAAAACCAACTGGCACTTATGAAATAACGTGGTATGCAGAAGACTTACCTAGTGGAATTTATTTCTATACCATTAATGCAGGTAGTTTTATTGAATCGAAGAAGATGATTTTTATAAAATAAATATTAAGGAGTACAAAGTGAAAAATATATGTTTACTTATTTATTGTTTTTTATTCTCGTTGGTTATTTCTTCAATGACTTTTGCGCAGCACGGTAGTCCAGAATATCGCAGAGTTGGAAATATCGATGCAAATCAAATTAAAACAGTATTAATGAACCAAGGTGTAATTGCTCAGCCAGGTACCGTGGGTCCGCAGTTTGGATGGATTCATTCGCAAAACGGGTATGCCGGAGATATGAGTATTCTTCTTGGCTTAGAACTTCCAATAAAAGATTACCGAAGAGGTTCAATCCCGCCAGACGGAACCCCTGATACAATTCACTCAGTAATTATAACTCCTGTTGAACGACCAGGCGGCGGTGAGGGTGAAAATGGGATATCTTACACATTTGAACCATTACCAGGATATTTTAATCCGTATTTAAATGAAATGGGCCGCGGCGTCGCTTTAAGTACTGATTTTGAAAGCTGGCCTAATTTGTGGCCCGATCATCCTGAATATGGGTCTGGGGTTTGGAATGGTCTATATGGACCAAACAATTATGTTGNNCTTATAAAGATATTCTCTTTAAAATTTATGATATCAAGAATACTTCACTTCATAATTATCACAAACTTGTTTTGGGAAATTTAACAGGAACCTATGTTGGTGTTGGAGCTCCTGAATGGAGTGATGATGTTGCGCTTTATTACCCAAAAGATAATTTAATTGTTGTTTCAGATTTTAATAATTACATAGATCCTCAGGCAAATCCGAATTGGCAAGGTCCTGTTGGTATGTTTGGGGAATCATTTATTTACACACCTACAACAAATAAAATTGCAAGCTTTGAGTGCTTTGTTCCAGCCGGTAATATAACAATGTCTGACGATGAGAATATGTGGTCTAGAATTACCCCGGCACATTTTTTATGGCCATCAAGTGTAACTTATGTTGACTCAATTCCATACGCCACAAGAGGCGAAGATAGTGACTATTTGTGGGGCAGCGAATATTTTTCTATCAATTCAGGCGAGACAAAAAGATTTGTTACTGCTTCTGCATTCGGATATTCAAAGAATGAGATATTGAAAAAGATGAAATATGCTGAAGCCTTGTATAATTCAAACTTTGATACATCGTCAGTAAAGAACTCAATATTACTAACAAGCCAAACATATCATAAAGTTGTCTCCGGTAATGAAACAATAACCTGGAATGCAGTTAACTCAAATGGAACCGTTGAGATCTGGTACAGCGCCGACGACGGAAACAACTGGGAAACAATAACAAAAAATGCGCCCAACAATGGTTCCTATTACTGGAACACTACTTCATTTGATGACGGTGCTTTTGCAAAACTATTAATTTTTATAAAGAATACAGACGGATTTATTTATGGAATTAATGAGAGCGGATATTTTACAGTTAATAATCCGGGTAATGGTTCTCCATTTGTAAAAATTCTAAATGATGAATTAATGCCCGGAGTTATAATTACGGATGAAGATTATAATTTTAATTTATTAATTGGTGATCCTGAAAATGACCCGCTCTTGATAAAAGTATGGTACAGTATAAATCCGAATGCGGAATTTCACGTTTCTCAGAATATTAATGTTACCGGTGATACTTCTTTTCAAATTATTCCCATTAACTTTAAGATCATTCCAAACTCGGACAATTTAAGAATAAGGTTTGAAGTAACTGATGGAAATAATTCCTGCTTTGATATTACACTTGAATTTGGGAAACAACTTCCACGACAAATTATTCCACCGCAGAATTTTGAATGGGTAAGACACTACGCAGAAGTTCCTGTTCAGATTAGGATAATTGATACAACTCAATTCACAAACGATGAATATATAATTAGTTTTTCAGATACAATTCCCAATGCGTCAAAAACATTTTCTGTGTTTAATAAAACCACAAATCAATATATAGTTTTAAATGAGTCAATGTATCCGAACAATGAATCATTAATTTTTGACGGTATTACAATTTATACTGAGGATATCTTAACAGATTTAGATTCAGTTAGAAGCGGCTGGAGTAACCCTCATCCAAATAATCTTAGATTTAATCTGGATCAATTTATTGGACCGATACTAAAAGCTTATAGATACCCGTTTGATTATAAATTTGTTTTTTCAAATTCATATACAGATAGTTCAAATAAACTAACGGCAATTTTTGGAAATGGTGCACCACCTGTCAATCCAAATTTGAATTTCAAAGTTTATAGAGCGGTTCAAGGAAATTGGGAGCGCACACAATTCGGTTTTGCCGAAACACAACAATTCAGAAAAAATATTTTATCCTTTGGTGATGTTGCAATTTTATCTGACCCTACAGGTACTGAATTTTCGTGGAGAGTTACATTTGCTGGTGACTCTTCGTCAAATATTCCAGCGGGTGGTGATACTTTGCACCTGTTTACAAAAAAAGGATTGTCCGTTTATGATACTATTCGAGTGCACGGATTATTACTTGACGCAGACGATAAACCAACTAACCCAGCTGAATATTATTTATCCCAAAACTATCCCAATCCATTCAATCCGAGCACAAAGATAACCTTTAGTATTCCAGCATTGGAAAAAGTTTTACTCAAACTTTATGATATTCTTGGAAGAGAAGTTGCAATTCTGGTTAATGATGAAAAGTCTGCTGGTAAATATGAAATAAATTTTAATGCCGTTGCTCTTGCAAGTGGAGTTTATTTNNACAAAATTGAAACTATTAGTTAAAGCAATTTTTGAAAAGATATTATGAATAGACAATACATTTTCTTATTTGTGGACTTAATGCTGACATCTGTTGCCAATGCTCAGAATTATGACAAGTTAAAGCTTGGACTTGGGGCGGACTATGCAGGTGGTAAAGGAGCTGAAGGAATCACCAATGGCGGTGGTATCTTACTCACTCTTGAACCAGCCTATCGTGTGAGCGACAACCTTGCAATTGGTTTGCGACTGGAAGGTGCAGCATATGGGAGTAGTTTCAGTGGCTGGCCCGGAAGTATCGCGTCGCTTACTATCAACTGTCAATATTATTTTGATGCTGAGCTATTCAGACCATTTGTTGGCGCTGGCTTGGGGGGTTATCTGGGCAGAGACCTAAGTGCATTTGGATTCTATCCACGGCTCGGTTTTGATTGGGGACATTTCACTCTCGCATTTGAATATAACCTCATTCCAGGAGGCTCATCCGACTATGACTACCTGACAAACACCTCGAGTGTAACCGGTGCTTACTACTTAGGTATCAGGGTTGGTGGATATTTCTTTGGCAGTAAAAAATGACCTATCAGATTCAGGAATGGGGTTTTGTCGAGACGAAAAAGATGATTCTTTTAAAATGAAAGGAACCGGTATGAAAAAAGTATGTTCTTTAGTTATAATCATTATCGTGATATCTTGTTACTCTTCAAAAGCCCAATGGGTGCAATTAAACCAAGGCTTAACGAACACTAATATCCTTGTTCTTGCCGTCTCGGACACGAATCTCTTTGCCGGTACTTTGAGCGGCGGCATCTTTCGTTCCACCAACAACGGCACAAGCTGGACCTCGGAAAGTACCGGCTTGCCATCGAATGCTTCTGTTTATACTCTTACCATCTCGGGTGCGATTCTCTTTGCGGGGATTGATGGAAGCGGCATATTTCGCTCCACCAACAACGGCACAAATTGGACTGTAACTGGCTTGTCGAACCCTGAAGTTCTTGCTCTCGCTGCCTCAGGTACGGATCTCTTTGCTGGGACCTATTTCGACGGGGTCTTTCGTTCCACCAACAACGGTACAAGTTGGACTGCAGTCGGTTTGACGAATATTATAGTACAAGCCCTTGCCGTCTCCGGCACAAATCTATTTGCAGGCACTAGGGGCGGTGGCGTCTTTCGTTCAACCGACAATGGCACAAACTGGGTTGAGGTTAATACAGGCTTGACGAACCTTAATGTCAACGCCCTTGCGGTAATCGGTACAAACCTTTTTGCCGGGACTAATTATTCAGGTGTCGGTGGTGTTTATCGTTCTACCAACAATGGCACAGATTGGATTGTAGTCAACACGGGGCTGCCGTTGTTTCCTACTGTCACTTCTTTTGCCGCTTCCGGCTTGAATCTCTTTGCTGGGACAAATCCCGGCGGTGTCTTTCTTTGCACCAACAACGACACAAACTGGGCTGCGGTCAATACGGGTCTGATGAACACTTTTGTCTATGCCCTTGCCGTTTCCAGCACGCATCTCTTTGCCGGGTCTTTTGGTGGCGGTGTCTGGGGACGATCGTTGTCGGAGATGATAACAGATGTTGGTGCTATTGAACACACACCGACCGAGTTTTTGCTTTCACAAAATTATCCAAATCCCTATAACCCGATCACAAAAATAAAATATTCTATTCCACAATCATTGAATGTGATAATTAGAGTATTTGACATTCTTGGAAATGAAATTGAAACATTAGTTAACGAAGAAAAACCAGTCGGTACTTATGAGGTTAATTTTAATGCTTCACAATTATCATCAGGAATTTCCACCAAAGGCGGATACGCCTCCGGCGTATATTTCTATACCATTAATGCAGGCAGTTTTATTGAAACTAAAAAAATGATTTTGATGAAGTAAAAATTAGTTAAGCCTCCCGATAAGGGAGGTTAATATATTATCATTTAATTGGAGTTAACTATGAAAAAGTTATTGCACATTTTGTTTACCTTTTTAATCATAGTCTTATTCGGCTGTAGCGACGATCCAGTTCAGTCACCAGATCAACAAGGCCAATACAAAATTGCATTTGTTTCTTTCAGTAATAACACTGCAAAGATTGATGTGATCAATTCCGACGGCACAAATCTGACACGATTGACAAGCGATACTACGATAAGTAATCTTTATCCGGAATGGTCTCCTGATGGAAAAAAGATCGTCTATGTACAAGGTCGTGGCGATGCAATCTACGTGATGAATTCCGATGGCACCAATAAGAGTCTTTTATCCACTGATGCCGGAGATGATTGGGATGAGAGACCAATCTGGTCTTCCGATGGTGGGAAAATTGTATTTACAGGCTCCGCCGGTCTTGGAATGCCAGAAATTTTTGTAATGAATTCAGATGGGACCAACGAACATCTTGTATCNNAACATCTTGTATCAGAAGGCTCTTCGCCGTCCTGGTCTAAAGTTGGGGCAAAGATTGTTTTTATCGATGAAGATTTAGGAGGTTATAGGCAAATTTTTACAATCAATGCGGAAGGAACAAATAAACAGCAGCTAACCCATGATTCAGCATATACCAGGTATCCCAGCTGGTCTCCCAATGGAGCAAAGATTGCATTTCTCTCACAACGTGATGGTAATAATGAAATCTATACGATCAATGCAGATGGAACGAACCTATTGCGTTTGACGAATGATGCCGGTGACGATATTCTTCCTTACTGGAGCCCTGATGGCTCAAAGATTGCATTTCTTTCGAATCGTACTGGCAGTACAGAGGTCTATGTAATGAATTCTAATGGTACAAATCAGCAACGTTTAACAAATAATGCGCAAGTTGGTTTATCAGCCCCTTCCTGGTCTCCGGATGGGGTTAAAATTTTATTTGCTTCTGGAAGTGAAAGTGGAATATATGTGATTAATGCTGATGGTTCTAATCAACAAAGTCTTATATCGGGATCTTATTTTTATTTGTATCCCGTATGGTCACCGGTGCGTTTGTAGAGAAAAAATCATTCTTTTAAAATGAAAGAAACCTGTATGAAAAACTTTTACTATTTATTTACAATCAGCATCGCAATATTTTATTCTTCATTAAATGCCCAATGGGTACACCTTTCGGGTGGACCAGAAAACGATATTGTTTCGGATCTTGCTAATAATCAACAGACTTTATATGTAGGATCAGCCGGACCATCAAATGAGGGCCTTTTTATTTCTGCGGACCAAGGCATCAACTGGCTTCGACCCGACTCAACTATTTTAGCTGTAAATGCATTTACCTTTGGTGATGAATTAGATGTCTTCGCTGGTACTGGTGGAATGGGTGTTTATCGTTCTACTAATGGAGGACTAAATTGGAGTCCTGTGAATTTAGGCTTAACAAATTTAAATGTGAATTCGCTTGCCTCAAATGACACAAATTTGTTTGCTGGCACTTTGGGTGGTGGAGTTTTCCTTTCCACCAACAATGGGTCCTTGTGGGTTGAAGTTAATATTGGACTGACAAATCCAATAATTCTCTCTCTCGCTGCTAACCCTCTTAATGTTTTTGCGGGATCATATGGTGGAGGTGTTTTCGTATCAAGCAACAATGGATCTACATGGTCATCGGCAAATTCGGGATTGACTGATCTGATAATAAATACAATTGCAATAGCCGGTGGGAATGTCTTTACAGGAACGGGTCGCGGGGTATTCAGGACAACAGACAACGGCAGTAACTGGACACAGATAAATTTTGGATTGACAGATACTTCAGTAAATACAATTTCAGTTATTGGAATAAATATTTTTGCTAGCACACCAAGCGGTGTTTTTTTATCTCCGAATAACGGAGACTCTTGGATAAACATTAGCTCAGGTTTACTGAATAATTATTCTGTTTTATCGCTTACGTCCGATTCTACATACATATATGCTGGTTTGTACCTCGGAGGTGTATGGCGCCGTCCACTCTCGGAAATAATCACTAATGTTAATGAACTTGATAACGAAATTCCATCTCAATTTATACTTTCACAAAACTATCCGAATCCGTTTAACCAAAGTACTAAGATTAAGTATGCAATAGCCAGCAGGATATTTGTTTCACTTAAAGTTTATGACATTCTTGGAATTGAAGTCACAACTTTGGTTAACGAAGAAAAACCTGCTGGAGATTATGAAATAAATTTTTCCGCCATAGGCGGCTCCGCCTCCGGCGGAAATGCTTACAGCCTTTCTAGTGGAATCTATTTCTACAAATTAAGAACCGGAAATTTTGTTGAAACGAAAAAAATGATTCTGTTGAAATAGTGCCAAATGTCGTAATAGTAAATAGTTTCAAATCTTTTTTAATAATTATAGAATGAGAGTTCTCTCATGCTTTAATATTTAAACTTTAAATGACCTGCTATATGGATTTTTAATTTAGATTTTCAGCCTAAAAACCTTTTAGAATTTTAATTTAGATAGGTTTTTAATTTATGAATACACCTTCATCTGTGCGGTTTAGTTGTTTTTGTATAATATTTATAGAAATAAATGATTCTTCTATCAATAACGTTCCTGCTCTATACATTTTGCAACATAACCGCTAATTAATGACACAATAACGAGTGTGGTTGTAATATCAAAAGATTAAATTTATCTTTAAATAAATCAGATAATCAACAATCAAAAAGATGGGAATATGGCCGCTGGGAATTTATTCGATTAATTTCGATGCAAGCATGTTATCAAACGGAGTTTACTTTAATAAAATGTCCGAAGGACTTTTTGTTGAAACATTGAAGATGATTCTAATGAAATAAAAACAATAATAAAAAGAAAGGAAAATTATTAATGCAAATCTTAAAATATTTTAAGAAAAATTTATTGCCGGCTGTACCGATTTTGATAATTTTATTTTTATGGACTGGTAATGTGAATGCCCAGATGAAATATGATATAAAGCTTAATCTGAATGACAAATTGCTTTTTACGAATTGCGTTAAAGAAGGATCAAAACATTATCTCCCGATGGAAGAGCTAGCACTTGCAATTGATGGGACCGTATCAATTAT
>CXWL01121277.1_pt1 | contig 16505 bp, 16 predicted proteins | sample 590931 | NCBI WGS metagenome assembly CXWL01 (sample SAMEA3498368, study PRJEB10139) | groundwater metagenome | biome: water well; material: biofilm material | place: Germany | collected 2015-04-27 | reverse complement strand
CCGACGAACACGATGATCTTGCGCCGGCTCGCCGCCACGGCCGACACCAGCGCGCGGTACTCCACCGAATAGCGCGACAGCTTGAAGATCCGGAACACGCGCAAGAGCCGCAGGATACGCACGTCGATCAGGTAGGCGAACTCCGGCGCGAGTGCCACGAGAAAGGTAGGCAGCAGCGCGAGCAGGTCGATCACGCCATAGAAGCTGGTGGCATAGCGCAGGGGGCGCTTCACGCAGGCGAGGCGCCCGATGTACTCGAGCGTGAAGAGGCCGGTGAAGACCCATTCGAGCACGCCGAACACATGGCCCGCGCGCAGGTGGATCGCCTGCACGCTGTCGAGGATCACCACCGCCACGCTGGTCACGATCACGGCGATCAGGATCAGGTCGAACAAACGGCCCAGCCGCGATTCGGATTCGAAGATCACAGAGAACAGCGCGCGCTGCCAGCCTCCGTCGGGCTTGCCGAAGCGGGCGTCGCCAACGGCCAGGTCAGCGACCGAAGGGGCGGCGGATGCGGCGGTGCTTTGCAAGGGGGTCGTCATCTTCCGTTGTTTAGGGTCTACTGGAGCGCCATTGTCGAGGCGGGTGGTTTTATCCGGTTACGCCTCTTGCGCAATGAAGTGCGGTAAGCCGTAAGTGCGTTCTTACGATAGTCCCTTTCTTGAGGAGCTCCCCATTGGCTACACAGTCCCCCTTCTTCGGCAAGCGCGATCGTGACACCGACTCGTTGACATCCCGCCCCGCACCGCTGGTCGGTTCGGGCACCAATCTGTCGGGCACGCCCGTCAATCCCTCCTCGTTGACCGCGCAGCAAGGCGGCCTCGCCGCCGCAGCGGCAGCCCCCGTCGCCAAGGAAGGCGGCAGCAAGCTCACCGTCGGCCCGAACATCAAGCTCAAGGGCGTCGAGATCACCGATTGCGACACGCTCGTGGTCGAAGGCCTGGTCGAAGCGACCATGGACTCGCGCCTGATGCAGATCGCCGAGCAAGGCGAATTCAAGGGCTCGGCCGAAATAGACATCGCCGAAATCCGCGGCGTCTTCGACGGCAACCTCACGGTGCGCGAGAAGCTCGTCATTCACTCGACCGGCAAGGTCACCGGCAAGATCCGCTACGGCAAGATCGTGATCGAGGAAGGCGGCCAGCTTTCCGGCGAGATCAGCTTCGGCGCCAAGCCTGCCCTGCAAGCGGCAGCCTAAGTCCCCTCGGGGGGCTCCCACCCCAGGCGCTCCAGCAAAGCACCGGCCGCGGCCGGTGCTCTTTCCTTGGCGCCATTGATGAAGTAGACGAACACGTCACGCTTCTTGGGCGATCCGGTCCAGCCCTCTGCGCGCTCGGCCCAGGTATCGAGCGCCTTCGGTCCATACCCCGTCTTGAGCTTCGCGTCGGCCATCATGAGCCGCGCATAGGCGACGTCGCCCTCGGGCTCCTCGAACGACGGAAACTTGTCCGCGTCAGTGAACACGGTCGAGACCTTGTGCTTCTTGGCGAGCGCCTTGTAGGCGGGCGTGATGAAGCTCTCGTGCCGCACGTCCATCACGTGGCGCAGCACGCGGCTGCCTTCCTTCTTCGGCAGCAATTCCAGAAACGCCTCGAAGTCTTCCGCATCGAACTGCTTGGTCGGCATGAACTGCCACACGATCGGCCCGAGCTTGTCGCCGAGTTCGGCGACGCCGCTGTCGATGAAGCGCTGGATCGATTCGCCCGCGGTCGCCAGCACCTTGCGGTTGGTGGTGAAGCGCGAGGCCTTCATCGAGAACATGAAGTCTTCCGGCGTGTCGTCATGCCACTTGCGGAAGGTCTCGGGCTTGAAGGTGCTGTAGTAGGTGCCGTTGATCTCGATGGCGCTCACGTGGCGGCTCGCGTAGTTCAACTCCTTGGCCTGCGCCAGACCCTTGGGATAGAAGTTGTCGCGCCAGGGCTCGTAGGTCCAGCCGCCGATGCCGACCTTGATGTTCGTCTTGCTCCGAGTCGATGTTGCCTTGCTCACATTGCGCTCCGAGTTGAGATCGCCCGCACTCTACGCGCGGTCGCCGCGAGGCGCAAAATGCGTTTTTTCGTCCCCGCGGAGAACCCACCGATGAACGCCCCCCTGCACCGCGAAATGCCCGCCGGCACGCTCGACGCGACGCGCGCCCTCTCCGATGTCACCGCCCAGTGGGACGGCGACATCGTCAAGCAACTCACCGACTACATCGCCATTCCGGCCAAGTCGCCCGGCTTCGACAAGGACTGGTCGGCCCACGGCTATCTGGAGACCGTGCTGCGGAACGCCGCCGCCTGGGTCGAGGCCCAGAAGGTCGAAGGCCTGAAGCTGGAGATCGTCCGCCTCGAAGGCCGCACCCCGGTGCTGTTCTTCGAAGTGCCGGCCACCGGCACCGACATGGGCGAGACCGTGCTGATGTACGGCCACCTGGACAAGCAACCCGAATTCACCGGCTGGCGCAACGACCTCGGCCCCTGGACGCCCAAGTACGAGAACGGCCTGCTCTACGGCCGCGGCGGCGCTGACGACGGCTACGCGGTGTACGCGAGCGTCGCCGCATTGCAGGCGCTCAAGGCGCAGGGCGTGGCGCATCCGCGCATCGTCGGCCTGATCGAGACCTGCGAGGAAAGCGGCTCGTACGACCTGTTGCCGTACGTCGACGCGCTGCGTCCGCGCCTGGGCAATGTCGAGCTGGTGATCTGTCTGGATTCCGGCGCCGGCAACTACGACCAGCTGTGGCTCACGACCTCGCTGCGCGGCATGGCCAGCGGCACGCTCAAGGTCGAAGTGCTGACCGAAGGCATCCATTCGGGCGACGCCTCCGGCCTCGTGCCCTCGAGCTTCCGCATCATGCGGCAGGTGCTCGACCGCCTGGAAGACAGCGCCACCGGCCGCCTCCTGCCCGCGAGCTTCCACTGCGAAGTGCCGGCCGACCGTCTCGCGCAGGCCAAGGCCACCGCCGCGATCCTCGGCGAAGAGGTCTACAAGCGCTTTCCGTGGGCGCACTACGACTGCGGCGGCTCGACGATGTTCGCGCTGCCGACCACCACCGACCCGGTGGAGGCGCTGCTCAACCGGACCTGGAAGCCCACGCTGTCGGTCACCGGCGCCGAAGGCTTTCCGGCGCTGAAGGACGCGGGCAACGTGCTGCGTCCNNCCCTACCAGGCCCGCGTCACCTTCGAGAGCAATGGCGGCGCCACCGGCTGGAACGCACCGACGATCACGCCATGGTTCGAGGACGCGCTCAACAAGGCCTCGCGGGCGCACTTCGGCGCGTCCTGCGGCTACATAGGCCAGGGCGGCACGATCCCGTTGATGAACATGCTGAGCGCCGGTTTCCCCAAGGCGCAGATGATGGTCTGCGGCGTGCTCGGCCCGAGGAGCAATGCCCACGGGCCCAACGAGTTCCTGCATGTGCCCTACGCCAAGAAGCTGACGGCCGCCGTGGCAGAGGTGATCGCCGCCCTGCCGGTCGCGCACCGCGCCGCCGCTGCGGAGCCGGTGAGCGCTTGAGCGACGCGTCGGGCGGCCCCGAGCAAGCTCGCTTCCGCTTGGCGGGAAGGCGCGCAGCGCCAAGGGTGCACCAGTGAACGACGCGCTGCCGTTGCCGCAGCGCGTGCCGCTGTCCACGCCGAACGGCGAGACGCTGGCCCTGCGCCGGCTGCCCGTTGCCGGAACGCCGCGCGCGGTGGTCGTCGTGGTGCACGGCCTCGGTGAGCATGCGGGGCGCTATCACGGGCTTGCGAAGCGGCTGCATGAATGGGGCTTCGCGGTCTGGGCGCACGACCATTTCGGCCACGGTGAATCGACCGGCGCGCGCGGCGGGTTGCCGAGCGAACTCCGGTTGGTCGACGACCTCGCGCTCGTGATCGATGACGCGCGCCGTGAGAACCCCGGCGTGNNGCGCGTGGTGTGCGGCCTGTCGACGGATTGGTGCTGTCATCGCCGGGGCTCGATCCGGGCCTGAGCGGATTTCAGAAGGCGCTGCTTGCGGTGCTGCCGCGCATCGCGCCGAACCTGCGCGTGGGCAACGGGCTGGACGACAACTTTCTTTCGCACGACCGCGCCGTCGTGCAGGCGTACCGCGACGATCCGCTGACGCACGACCGCATCGGCAGCCGGCTTGCGCGTTTCCTCGCCTACGAAGGGGCGACGGTGCAGCACGCGGCGGCGCGCTGGCCGGTGCCCACGCTGCTGATCTATGCGGGCGACGACCGGCTCGTGAAGCCTGCCGCAAGCCGCGCGTTTGCAGTGGCTGCCGCACCCAGCGGCATGGTCGAAGCGCAGTGCTTCGAGACCCTGTACCACGAGATCTTCAACGAGCTGGACGCCGAGCCCGTGTTCGCCGCGCTGCAGCGCTGGCTCGACAAGCGGTTCCCGTCGAACTGATCGAACAGCGTCAGACAACGGCCGAGCGCCGCCGTGTATGCGCGAGCCACAGCAGCGCAGCACCGGTCAGCACCACCGGCACCAGCGAGCCGTAGTTCAGCAGCTGCCAGCCCTGGGTCGTGACCAGCACGCCCGAGGCGAACGAGGTCAGCGCCAGCGTCGCGAACACGCAGAAGTTGAGCGCGCCCTGGGCCCGGTCGCGCTCCTCGGCCGTGTAGGCGGTGAGCGAAAGCGTTGTGCTCCCGGTGAACAAAAAATTCCAGCCCACGCCCAGCAGGCACAGCGCCACGAGGAAGTGGTGCAGCTCGACCCCCGACAGGGCGACGGCGATGCAGCCGAAGTTGAGCGCAAGCCCCACGCCCATCACCGGCAGCGCGCCGAAGCGGCGGATCAGGTGGCCGGTGAAGAAGCCGGGTGCGAACATGCCGATCACATGCCATTCGAGCACCAGCGCGGCGTCGGAAAACGGCAGGCTGCAGATCTGCATCGCGATCGGCGTGGCGGCCATCAGCAGGTTCATCACGCCGAAACCAAGAGCGCCCGCCGCNNCTGCTGGCGATTCAGCGGGGCGGGGAAGTCGATGAAGCGCATCACCGCCATCGAGAGCAGCGCCACCGCCGCGAGCGCGATGTAGGCGCCCGCGAACGGCACGGCGAAGAGCTCGCGCGTGGCGGACGCCAGGTTGGGGCCCGCCACCGCGCCGATCAGGCCGCCGGCCATCACCAGCGACACCGCCTTCTCGCGCCATTCCGGCGCCGCGAGTTCGGCCGCTGCAAAGCGGTAGAGATTGGCGTTGGCGTTGTAGTAGCCGGCCACGACCGTCGCGAAACACAGCAGCCAGAAGTTCTTCGTCATCGCGGCATACGCGCACAGCAGCGCCGAACACAGCGCCACGGCCAGTCCGATCTGGAACGACCCGCGGCGGCCGAAGCGCTGCTGCGTGCGCGCCACCAGCCCGGTGGTGAGCGCGCCGCCCACCACATAGCCCATCACCGGCAGCGTCGCCATCCAGCCGCGCGGCGCGATGCCCAGGCCCACCAGTCCGTTGATGGCGATGAAGGTGACGTTGTTGGTCAGGAAGAGGCCCTGACAGATGGCGAGCAGCCAGAGGTTGCGATTCATGGCGAGGGTTCTACGGGATTCGTTGCCTCGGCGCCAGCCAAAAAAAAGCGCCCTCGCGGGCGCCGGAAATCTTGATGAGGCAGGCCTCGTTCAGGACTGCTTGCCTTGCAGCAAGCCGCTGAGCGAACCCAGCAGATCGTCATGGTTGCCGAGACCTTGGTCCGGCACCTTGCCATGGGGCGTGAGCTGGTCGATGAGCGCCGGCAGCATGGTGGCAAGCATGGGCAGCAGCGTTTGCGCGTTGATGCCGAGCTTGGCTGCAATGTTCGCGATGGTGTCGCCACCGAGTGCGTTTTGCAGCTGGTCGCCCGAGACCGGCTGGTTGTCCCCCTTGCCGATCCAAGAGCCGATGACATCGCCCATGCCGGCCTGCTCGAACTTGGAAACCAGACCGCCCAGGCCGCCTTGACCGCCGTTGTTGGCGAGCAGGCCACCCAGTGCGCCGGCCAGGCCGCCGAGATCTCCCAATCCCCCGATGCCTCCGCCTTGCGGTTGCTGCTGTTGGCCGGCGCCTCCGAGCACTTGACCGAGTACTGAATCGAGCAATCCCATGGTCATTTCCTTGGTGTGTGACAGAACCGACGCATTTTCCGCGCGACGGACCGCAAGCCGTAAGTGGAGCCCCACTTTTCGAACTTGCAACGTGACAAATTACTTGATGCGTGCCGGGCGTTTGGGCAGCAATGCGGGGGTCACCCCTTGCACGCCGACGAGGCCGAGCACCGTCACCAGCGAATTCTGCGCGCCTTTCCATGCATCTGTCACGTCGATCGACTCGCTCAGCGCATGGGCGCCGGAGGACTTGCCGCCGCCCCCGATGATGATGGCCGGGATGCCCAACGAGATCGGCACGTTGGCGTCGGTGCTGCCGCCGCGCAGCAGCGTTTTCTGGCCGAAGGCGGTGTTCGCGCGCGTGGCCGCCTCCACGATCACAGAGTCGGTCGGGGTGCGGCCGCCGGGCCGGTCGCCGATCAGCTTGTGGCTCGCACTCAGCGTCGTCACGTTCCAGCGCTTGTTCTCCTCGACCACTGCTTCGTCGATGGCTGCGAGGATTTTCTTTTCGGTCTCCAGCAGCGAGGCCATGTCGTCCGAGCGGATGTCGATCGCCATGCGTGCATCGGGCGCGATGGTGTTGACCGAGGTGCCGCCGCCCACCGTGCCGACGGTGAAGGTGGTCTTGGGGAAGCTCGGCGTGCGCACCTCGGCGATCTTGGCGATCGCGCGGCCCATGCCGTGGATGGCGCTGGGCACCTGGCCGAACGCACCGAAGCTGTGGCCGCCCGGCCCCTTGAAGGTGACCTCGTAGCGATGGCTCGCCGTGCCGAGCACCAGCACGTGGCCGTCCGGCGAGGGCTCCAGCCCGACCATGCCGTCGATGTCCAGGTGGTCGCGAAAGATCGCCTTGATGCCGCGCAGGTTGCCCAGCTCTTCCTCGCCGACGTTGCCGACGATGAGCAGGTCGCCCGCCGTCTGCACCTTGTTGTCGTTGAGCACCTTGAGCCACGACAGCAGCACCGTGAGGCCGCGCGTGTCGTCCCCGATGCCCGGCGCGTGGAGTCGGCCGTCGCGCTCCTTGACCTTCACGTCGGTGCCGGCGGGGAACACGGTATCGAGGTGCGCGGAGATCAACAGCTTCGGGCCGTTGCCTACGCCCTTGCGCACGCCGACGACGTTGCCTTCGGCATCGATCTTCGCGTCGGTGAGGCCCAGGGCCTTCATGCGCGCGAGGAAAGCCTCCGCGCGTTTCTGTTCCTTGAACGGAGGCGCTTCGATCTCGGTCAGCATCTTCAGGTCCTCGACCGCGCGCTCGTGGTCGGCCTTGACCGCGTCCAGCAGCTTCTGGATCGCGGGCGAGGCCATCAGCTGGGTGTAGGTCCGGTCGACTTCAGGGCTGACCTGCGCCGGCGTGGGGGCAACGGCGTTGCTCTGGGCGTGGACGCCTTGCGCGGCGCACAGCGCGGCCAGAACAAGAGAGGCGAGAGGAGCGAGACGGAGCGAACGGGACATGGGCGGAAGGTCCTTCTTTGTCGTGATGAATGGGTAATGAGGTACCCATTCTTCCGCAGCCTTTCCGCGCGCGCGTCGCGGAAAACACCCACCTTCTCAGGCGCCGCCGAGAGACACCAGGGCCGCGAGCGCGGCGGTTTCGGCACGCAGTACGCGCAGCCCGAGCGTGACCGGCGCGAAGCCGCGTGCGATGGCTTCCTGCTCCTCGGCGGCGCTGAGACCGCCTTCTGGTCCGCTCAGCACGCGCACATCGCGGTTGTCGGGGGCGTGTGCCGCAGCGGCTGCGGCAATGCCTTGCGTGCCCTCGGCCAGGCTCAGCACGAAGCGGGCTGCGGNNTGAATCACCGGCACGCGATTGCGGCCACATTGCTCGCACGCCGCGATGGCAATCGCCTCCCAGTGCGCCCGTTTCTTCTCGGCGCGCTCGCCCGAAAGACGCAGCACGCCGTGCGCTGTGGCCAGCGGCTGGATGCTCGCGACGCCCAGTTCCGTGGCCTTCTCGACCAGCCAGTCCATGCGCTCGTTGGCCGGCATGCCGACGGCCAGGTGCACCGCGCGCGTCGCCTCGCGCTCGACCGGGTGGTGGGCACCGACCGTCACCGAGACGTCGCTGCGACCCATGCGCTCGATCGTGGCCTCGTACTCGCCGCCTGCGCCATCGAACAGGGTCAGCGCGTCGCCGGGCTGCATCCGCAGCACCTGCACGTGGCGCGCAGCGCCGGGCGGCAGCGCGAAAGCGGCGCCAGTGCTCAGCGGCACGGAACAGTGGAAGCGGGGCATGCTATGAAATAAGAAGCAAGAGATGCAGCCGTGGTGCGAGCATCCCGAGAGTTTTTTGTAAATTGCGCTTCAGACCCGGCCGTAGGCAAAGCCCGTGAGCGGAGAGGTGCCCTCGACCTCGTCGATCACCCGCACGAGTGGCGTGAGCTCCATGTAACGGCTGGCGGTGGCGCGGATGTAGGCGATGAAGCGCGGCGTGTCGGCCAGGTAGCGGGGCTTGCCGTCGCGCAGCGTGAGGCGCGCGAAGATGCCGGCGACCTTCAGATGGCGCTGCAGGCCCATCCACTCGACCGCGCGGTAGAAGGCGCCGAAATCCTCGTCGACCGGCAGCCCGGCCTTGCGTGCCGCCTGCCAGTAGCGCACGGTGATGTCGAGCACGAACTCCTCGTCCCAGCTGAGGAAGGCGTCGCGCATCAGGCTGGCGATGTCGTAGGTGATGGGGCCGTAGACGGCGTCCTGGAAGTCGAGCACTCCAAGTGCGGACCCATTGCCGATCATCAGGTTGCGCGGCATGAAGTCGCGGTGCACGTAAACGCTGGGCGAAGCCAGGTTGCTCTCGACGATCAGCTTGAAGCTGCGTTCGAGCCGCTCCTTCAACTTGCCCTCGATGGCGACGCCGCGGTGGCGTCCGATGTACCACTCGGGAAAGAGCGCAAGTTCACGCTCGAGCAGCGCCCGGTCGTAGGGTGGCAGCACGCCAGGTTGGGAGGCCAACTGCCAGCGGATCAGCGCGTCGATGGCCTGGTCGTAGAGCGGGCGGCTGGCGTCGGGCTGGGCCGGGTCGATCACGTCCAGCATGGTCTGGCGGCCCAGGTCGTCCAGCAGCAGGAAGCCGTTCGGGCGGTCCCATTCGAGCACCTGCGGCGCGGTCACGCCGGCCTGGGCCATGAGCCCGGCTACCTGGACGAAGGGATCGCTGTTCTCCTTGTCGGGCGGGGCGTCCATCACGATGCGCGTCGGCGAGCCGGGGATGCCGGTGTCGACGCGGAAGTAGCGGCGGAAGCTCGCATCGGCCGAGGCGAGGCGCACGGTGTCGGGCAGGAGTTGCTGCGCGGTGGCGATGCCCGACAGCCAGCCCCGGAACACTTCGGCCCGCTGCGGATCTGTCCAGAGAATGGTCTCGGCGGGGCGTGGGGCCAATGCGGCCGGGGGCGAGGGTGCTGTCATGGATAATCGATTCTACAAATCCGCCTGGCGCGGCAACCCCCTCCGGTCGGCCACCGATCGAGCAAAGGTTGCTGCCGGCCCCTGCAACCCGCCGGCCTGCCGCGCCGTCTCCCCGACGATCTTTCGTTCCGAACCGATGCCTACGACCCAAAGCCCTCACGCTTGGCACCTTGTGCGCTCGCTGCTCTCCTCGGGGGAGCCGCGTGCTTTCCTCGGAACGGCCTGGCGGGAGGCTTGATGAGCCGACGTGTTGCCCTGCGACGCGCCGGCCCGCCGCTCAAGCTGGCCATGCTGTCGCTGGCGCTACTCCAAGCGCATGGCGCCTTCGCGCAGTCCGCTGGCGGTCTTGACGGCCCGCTCACGCTCAAGCGCACCCCGCTGCTCACCGAAATCGTGCCGCCCACCGAGCGCGGCCAGTTGCCCAGCCTCGTCACCGGCGACCGGATGTCCGGCCGCCCCGACCTGGAGACCGTGGTCGAAGGCAATGCGACGCTGCGGCGCGGGCCGGTCGCCATCACCGCCGACCGGCTCGAGTACTACCAGCCCGACGACAAGATGAAGGCCACGGGCAACGTGCGGGTCAACCAGTCCGGCAACGTGTACGAAGGGCCCGAGCTGGAGCTCAAGCTCGAGACCTTCGAGGGCTTCTTCAACAACGTGCGCTATCGGTTCCTGGCGAACGGCGGCCACGGCGATGCGGAGCGCATCGATTTCGTCGACGCCAACATCTCGGTTGCCCGGCGCGCCACCTACACCACCTGCCGCCGCGAAGACTTCCCGGGCTGGATGCCAGCGTGGCTGCTGACCGCGGCCACGATCACCACCGACACCGAAGAAAACGAGGGCGTGGCCACCAACGCGCGCCTGAGCTTCATGGGCATCAGCACGCCGCCGATCCCGAGCGTGAGTTTCCCGCTGTCGAACGCACGCAAGAGCGGTCTCTTGCCGCCGACCATCGGCGTGGACAACACCAACGGCATCGAGATTTCGCAGCCGTACTACTGGAACATCGCGCCCAACCGCGACGCCACGATCACGCCGACGATCATGAGCAAGCGGGGCCTCAACCTGGGCACCGAATTCCGGTACATGGAGAAGGAATACACCGGCAGCATCCGCCTGGACCTGATGGGCGCCGACCGCCTGGTGGGCCAGCGCTACAACGAGCTGCGCGCCTCGCAGCTGCAACAGCTGGCCAACGGAGAAATCCAGGCGAAAGACCTGACCGCACCACCCGGCAGCACCAAGCGCTGGGGCATCTGGGCGAATCACCACCAGGACTTCGACGCCAAGGCACTCGGCCTGGATTCGCTGTCGGCCAACATCAACATCAACCGGGTCAGCGACAACGACTACTGGCGCGACTTCACGCGCACGCCGACGCTGGCGCAGCGCCAGTTGCCGAACGAGGCGTCGCTCAACTGGAGCAAGGACGACTGGAGCGGTGCGATCCGCACGCTGCGCTACCAGACGCTGCAGTACAACCTGTCGCCGATCGTGCCGTCGTACGACCGCATGCCGCAGATCACGGCCAACTACAACAAGTACGACTGGCACGGCTTCGACGTTGCACTGAACCTCGACTACACGCGCTTCCGGGTCAACACGATCCTGAGCGGCCAGCCCGGCTTCGACGCGGTACAGCAGTCGCAGCCCGATGGGGACCGCGCCATGGCGAACCTCGCGATCAGCCGGCCGTTCATCACGCCGAGTTCGTTCGTCATTCCGAAGGTGCAGCTGAACACGGCGTCGTACAACTACTACCTGCCACAGACGGACATCCCGAAGCTCACGCTCAACGGTGTGCAGTACGTCAACGGCGTGCCCTACAACGCGAGTTCGCTGTACTTCTTCGGCACGTCGTCCAACCGCACGGTGCCGACCTTCAGCCTGGACAGCGGCCTGATCTTCGAGCGCGACGCGAGCTACTTCGGCCGCGCCTTCCGCCAGACCCTGGAGCCGCGCGCCTACTACGTCTACACGCCGTACCGCAACCAGAGCATGCTGCCGAACTACGACTCGGCCGCCAACGACTTCAGCTTTGCGACGATCTACACCGAGAACGCGTTCTCGGGCGGCGACCGCATCTCCGACACCAACGCGCTCACGCTCGGCGTGAGTTCGCGCCTGATCGACCCCAACACCGGCGTCGAGGCGGCGCGCATCGGCATCGCGCAGCGGCTGCGCTTTGCCGACCAGAAGGTCGTGTTGCCCGGCGGCTTGCCGGTGACCGACCGGGCGAGCGATTTCCTCGTCGGCGGCCAGATCAACTGGACGCCCAAGTGGAGCACCGACGCGCTGGTCCAGTACAACCCCGACACGCGCAAGTCGACCCGCGCGGCGCTCAGCGCGCGCTACAACCCCGAGCCGTATCACAACCTCAGCGTGGCGTTCCGCTACCAGGCGCCGAGCGCGGCTTACCAGGCCGCATTGCTGGCCAACCCGAACACCACCGCGGTGAACGACGGCAACAAGTCGATCGACGTGGGCTGGCAGTGGCCGCTCAACGACCTGTGGGGCGACAAGGGCAAGAACCTCGGCCCCGGCAAGGGCCAGGGCGGTGGCCGCTGGTATGCGGTGGGCCGTCTCAACTACGACCTGCAAGACAAGAAACTCACGGACGGCGTGCTCGGCTTCGAGTACGACGGCTGCTGCTGGATCGGACGCGTGGTGCTGCAGCGCATCACCACCGGCCAGGTGACGGCCAACACCCGCATCATGTTCCAGCTTGAATTCGTCGGCTTCTCCAGCATCGGCTCCAGCCCGATGCAGGCGCTGCGGCAGAACATCCAGCGCTACGAACCCCTGCGCCAACCTGGCGAGGCGCCGAGCCGCTTCACCAATTACGACTGAGACGACTGATTGAGCACCGCCATGAAACACATCCGTTCCATCATCACCCTGGGCTGCCTCGCGGCAATGGCTGCAACGTCGGGTGCGCAGGGCTTTCGCTCTGGCAGCGGCATCACGGACATCATGCGCGCCGGTCCGCGCCTCGGCCCCCCGCCGGTGCAGCGCGCCCCGGCCTCGCCGTCGGCGGCGCCCGTGCAGCGGGCGGCTGAATTCATCGTCGCGCTGGTCAACTCCGAGCCGATCACCAACACCGACGTGCAGTCGCGGGTGACGCGCCTCATCAAGGAGAACCCCGACGCCGAACGCGTGCCGCGCGGCGAGCTCACGCGCCTGGTGCTCGAGCGCCTGATCGTCGAGCGTGCGCAGCTGCAGCTTGCCAAGGAAAACGGCATCAAGGTCGACGACGTGGCGATCGACCAGGCCGAGCAGACCGTGGCGCGCCAGAACGAGATCAGCCTGGTCGAGTTGCGGCGCCGCGTGGCCGCCGAAGGCATTGCGCAGGCAGACTTCCGCAAGGACCTGCGCGACCAGCTGCTGCTCACGCGCCTGCGCGATCGCGAAGTCGAGTCGAAGGTCAAGATCAGCGACGCCGAGGCCGACGAGTACCTGCGCGACCAGCGCAACTCGACCACCAAGAACGCGGCTTTGCAGAATATCAACCTCGCACAGGTGCTCGTCGCCCTGCCCGAGAACGCCACTGACGCCCAGGTGGCTGCGGCGCAGAAGAAGGCCCAGGGTCTCGCCGAGCGTGCCCGCGCCGGCGAAGACTTCGAGAAGCTGGTGCGCGAGAACTCCGATTCGCCCGACCGCGCCAACGGCGGCGCCATCGGCATGCGCAGCGCCGACCGCTATCCGCCGCTGTTCGTCGAGGCCGTGCAGTCGACGGCGGTGAACGGCATTGCCGGACCGGTGCGCTCCAGCGCCGGTTTCCATGTGCTCAAGGTCCTGGCGAAGGCGCAGATCGGTTCGCTCGACGCGACCGTGACGCAGACCCAGGTGCGCCACATCCTGCTGCTCAACGACCCCAAGCGCACCACGGCGCAGGCGGTGGCGCAGCTCGCGGAATTCAAGCGCCGCGTGCAGGCCGGCACAGCCGATTTCGCCGGCCTTGCGCGCGACAACTCGCAGGACGCCAGCGCCAAGGAAGGCGGCGACCTCGGCTGGTCGCGCCCCGGCCAGTTCGTGCCCGAATTCGAGGAGGCCATGGACCGGCTGTCGCCGGGCCAGATCAGCGACCCGGTCGTGTCGCGCTTCGGCGTGCACCTGATCCAGGTGGTCGGCCGCCGCGACTCCAAGCTGACCCAGTCGGAGCAGCGCGAAGCTGCGCGCAACGTGCTGCGCGAACAGCGCATCGAGGAAGCCTTCACCACCTGGGTGCAAGAAGTGCGCGCACGCGCCTACGTCGAATACCGCGACCCGCCGCAGTCCTGACCCATGGCACACATCGCCAGGAAGCGGTTCGGGCAGCACTTTCTGTCCGACGGCGGGATCATCGACGCGATCGTGCATGAGATCGCGCCGCAGCCCGGCGATGCGATGGTCGAGATCGGGCCGGGGCTCGCAGCGCTCACGCAGCCGCTGGTCGAGCGGCTCGGGCGCCTGACGGTCATCGAACTCGACCGCGACCTGGCCAAGCGCCTGCGAGAGCATCCGCAGCTGGAGGTCATCGAGTCGGATGTGCTGAGGGTGGACTTCGCCGAGCTCGCGGCCAAGGCCGCACCGAAGCCACTGCGCGTGGTGGGCAACCTGCCCTACAACATCTCCACGCCAATCCTGTTCCACCTGCTGGGCTTCGCCCACCTGATCACCGACCAGCACTTCATGCTGCAAAAGGAAGTGATCGACCGCATGGTGGCCAAGCCAGCCACCTCGGACTACAGCCGCCTGAGCGTGATGCTGCAGTGGCGCTACGACATGCAGAACGTGCTGTTCGTGCCGCCCGAGAGCTTCGATCCGCCACCGCGCGTGGACAGCGCCGTGGTGCGGATGGTGCCGCTGGCGCAGCCGCCGGTGGTCGATGCGGCGCGGCTCGGCGAGATCGTGCAGGTGGCCTTCAGCCAGCGCCGCAAGATCCTGCGCCACACGCTGGGCAAATGGCTGGAGACGCACGGCTTCGAGGGGGAGTTCGATCCCCAGCGCCGCGCCGAGGAGGTGCCGGTGGCCGAATACGTCGCACTGGCCCAGGCCGTTCCCCCATGAAAAAAGCCCGTCGATGACGGGCTTTTTTGTTGGAGCTGAAGGCTGCGGTTAAGCGGCGGCCAGCCAATACCCCGCGTTGAAGGGGCTGCTCATGCGCAGCGCCAGGGGCGACACGTCGACCAGTTTGTCGGTCGGCATTTTTTCGCCGGCCGGCTCGGTGCTGGCGGCGGCCGCTGCGGCGGCATTGGGATTCACTTCGATGCCATCGAGGGTTTCAGCGTTCGGCTGAGCCTCGTTCGCCCGTTCTGCTTGGCTGGTAGATGCAGAACGGGCTACAGAAAAGAATAGAAGCACCGGAAGGGCACCTTGCGGTCGCCCCAGTAATCCGAAGCGTCCCGGAAGATGTCGAGCAGCTGCTCGCGCGCTTCCTTGTCGAACTTGGCATTGGCCGGGATCTGTTCGAGCACGATGACAAAACCGGGCTGCGGGCCCGATTTATGCAACGGGTCGGTCATGCAGTCGTACAGCGCGTCGAAGTTCTTGCCGAAGTGCGCCGGGAAGGTGAACTGCTGGGCGATCAGGTCGAGCACGTCCTGCTTGGTCTGGGCGTTGCCCAGGTTCGCGTACAGGAAGTGCTGGCCGGCCGCGTTGGCGGCGTCCTGCAGGTCGTTCACGCGGAACGCGCGGATCGATTGCACGATGTTCGGGCGTACGGCACGAAGGGATAAGGTCATCTCCGCTGGTCTTTCCATAGTCATCATCATTTCTTCGGGGCGCTTCGGGGCGCCGCTCAGGTCGTTTTCATCGCTCATGGCGCAATCCGTCTGAAACTTGCATAGTGGTCTGCCGTGTACCAGCAGGCCTCGGGCGTCGTGCGTTGCTCGCCACCGCAGACGATTCGCTGGGCACCCCTGTTGCGAGAACCCGGTGTCGTCACCGTGTACTCGCGGTAGTGGCCGCGCCGTGCCGGCGGCAGGAGACGCTCGCGGTTGCCAAATACAGTGCCGTCCTTTTCGTACCGGAAGGGGCCACCGTTCAAGATGGCCTGATAGGTTCGCTGCCCCTGGACCGGGAGATCGGTCAGTGCAATCGATTCCTCAGCGGACGTTTTTCCTGCGCCGAACCATCCGCGGGCCTCGGCCCCGGTCGTCAACGCCAGCAGCATCAGGCTGGTGAGCGCAAACTTTGAGGTAGAGGACGTGATCGAGGCGTAAGCCGCCATGGGACACCACAGGAGAAAAGAGCGGGGGGGTTCGAATTGCGCTCAACCTTGGGGTTAACCCGCAAATTCAAGCCCGCGAGTGTGCACCACGCGGGCCGAAATAGCAAGCGACTGCTCAAAGTTTGAGCAGTCACGAGGGGCGAAAGTGACGCCTTAAGTTGGCGACCACTTTCGCCAAATAGCCTACCTCTCGGCGTTTGCGTCAGCCACTGTCAAGGCTGTCATGTTCACGATGCGGCGAACGGTCGCGCTGGCCGTGAGAATGTGCACAGGTTTGGCCGCGCCGAGCAGCACCGGTCCGATCGCGATGTTGCCGCCTGCCGCCGTCTTGAGCAGGTTGTACGAAATATTGGCTGCGTCGATGTTCGGAAAAACCAACAGATTGGCGTCGCCGGCCAACGCGCTGTGCGGCATGACGACCGCGCGCTGCTTGCTGTCCAGGGCCACGTCGCCGTGCATTTCGCCGTCCACTTCGAGCCAGGGCGCCTGGACGCGCAACAGGTCGAGCGTCTTGCGCATCTTGATGGCGCTCGGTTCGTTGCTGGTGCCGAAGTTCGAATGCGACAGCAGCGCAGCCTTCGGCTTCAGGCCGAAACGCATCATTTCCTCGGCCGCCATCGTCGTGATCTCGGCCAGCTCCTCGGGCGAGGGGTCGTAGTTGACGTGCGTGTCGACCAGGAACACCTGGCGGTCGGGCAGCAGGAGGCCGTTCATGCAGGCGTACACCGGCACGTCCTGCGGGGTGCTTTCGCAGCCGCCGGGGCGCTTGCCGATCACCTGGTCGATGTAGTGCAGGTGGATCAGCGTGGTGCCCCAGGTGCCGCAGATCATGCCGTC
>CXWL01052988.1_pt1 | contig 16512 bp, 14 predicted proteins | sample 590931 | NCBI WGS metagenome assembly CXWL01 (sample SAMEA3498368, study PRJEB10139) | groundwater metagenome | biome: water well; material: biofilm material | place: Germany | collected 2015-04-27 | reverse complement strand
CTGCGCGAGCTGGTCGTTGAATCAACATTCGGCAACAGTAATGACGTGGGTGTCACACCGAACGGCAGCCAGGAAGCCCAGATCGACGTGCATCTGTACGCATACCCTTACAACTATAACTGGCGTGCTTTTGTGCATACGCAGTTAGCAAGATCGACATACCCGGCGCTTTCTGTGGGCAGGGATACGATGGGTGGCGGAGCGGAATACCGAACCCGCGATTTCAGCGCGACGGGCGAGATTCTCAAGATGGGTAATACCGCTGCGGGTTTTGCGTTGCGCGGGGAATACCAACTGGATGATTATTGGTCCATCAATGGATTGGCGGAAAATAAGAGTTTATCGGCGCCGGTAAGGGCATACGCCGACGGGGTTGGGGCGCGCAACATTCAGGTTGGTGGAGGGTATCGCTGGCATGAGTCGCGCAATGTCAGTCTGAATGCCAGCCAGATGGATTTTTCAGATGGCAACCAGAGAAACGCATTCGATGTGTCCTGGATGGAAGGCCTTCTGGCAAGCGCGACATACACCCTGGAATCGACGGTTGAATATTATGCTTCCCGCAACTCCTCTCAAAGTCCGCTGATCAATTACTTCAACCCGGTAAGCGATGAGCAAATCGGAATCACGCTCCGGAATGAATGGCTGCAATACCACCGGTATGAAAAATCACTCAAGCATGTCTTGTCTATTGGTGTTGGGAACTATGCGCAGAGCAACTTTGCAACGGGTGGCGTGCTGAACATCAAATACGAACTAATTCATACTCACAGCGACAGATTGGAATTGCGTTATGGGATAGTCAGGACCGTGCATCCCTATGATGGGGTACGGGTTACCGGTAACGCCTTGACCTTCGGGGCAGGCTGGAGGTTTTGATGAAGAGCTTACGATTGCTTGTACTTGTATGGTTGGTTATGTTGCCGCTTGTCTCCCCGGCGCAGGCTGCCACGCCAGAAATGAACCATTTCAACGTGTTGTGTTACCACAACGTGGTGGATAATCCGCTGCAAGATACGGAAAAATACACGATCAGCACGGAAGATCTGGCGCAGCAATTTTCCTGGTTAAAAGAGCATGGCTATACAGTCATCAGCGTTGATGACTTGCTGGCTTCGAGAGCCAACGGGAGCCCGTTGCCAGCCAAGGCCGTCATGCTGACTTTTGATGATGGCTACCGCAGTTTTTACACCCATGTTTTCCCCCTGCTGAAGGCATTCAATTATCCCGCTGTGCTCGGACTGGTGGGTTCATGGCTGGAATTGAAACCTGGGGAAAAAGCGCAGTATGAAGGGCAGAATTACACGCGAGAAAAATTCCTTGATGTCGCCGAGATCCGCGAGCTGTCTGCCTCCGGGCTGGTCGAGATCGCATCGCATAGCTACAACCTGCACCACGGCATTCCAGCCAACCCCCAGGGCAATTTTCTTCCTGCTGCTGTCAGCCGGGTCTATGACGCGAATAAAAAATCATTTGAAAATGATGCGGAATATGCATCCAGGATTCGTTCGGATTTGGACAGGAACTCCAGTTTGATCTCACGGCTTACAGGCAAAAAACCCAGAGTGATGGTCTGGCCCTATGGCAGATATAACATGGAAGGGATCAAAGCTGCGCGCTTGTTGGGGATGCCAGTCACCTTTACGCTGGAGGACGGGGCCAACCTGATGAAGGATCCCTTATGGAAAATAAAAAGGATATTGATCGAATCCAGCGGAAAGATATCCCGGTTAGCTGATGAACTATCCTTGCCAGGCCAAGCTCATCCGGAAAGGGTGATGCATGTAGACATAGACAACATCTACGATCCGGATCCAGCACTGCAGGAAGAACAACTCGGCAAGTTGCTGGATCGGGTCAAGTCCATGAATATAACCACGGTATATTTGCAGGCATTTGCCGACCCGGATGGAAACGGCTCTGCGGACAGCTTGTATTTCCCCAACCGCCATATGCCCCTGCGAGCAGATCTGTTTAGCCGGGTTTCCTGGCAGTTAAAATCACGCGCAGGGGTAAAGGTGTTTGCCTGGATGCCTTTGCTGGCCTTCGATTTACCGCCTGACAACCGGTTGGCAAGCCATCGGGTTGAGCCGGATGAAATTAAAATATCCAAAGAGGGCTACTCCAGGCTCACTCCGTTTGACCCAAAAGTTCGCAAGCTGATTACCGAGATATATGAAGACCTGGCCAAGCATGCGATTTTTGACGGCATACTCTTTCACGATGATGCCACCCTGAGCGACCATGAAGATGCGAGTTCCTGGGCGTTGAATTACTACAACAGGGAGTGGGGGTTGCCGAAATCCATTTCGGAAATCAGGAGCAACCCGGCGTATCTGAAAAAATGGACACTCTATAAAACCCGCTACCTGACGGAATTTTCGCTTGAGCTTGCCGATGTTGTCCGCCAGTTCCATCCCCAATTGAAAACAGCCAGGAATCTTTATGCAGAGGTCGCCTTGCACCCGGAGTCTGAAGAGTGGTTTGCCCAATCACTGCCGGATTTTCTCAAGCATTTTGACTATACGGCAGTCATGGCCATGCCCTACATGGAAAATGCCGAGAGGCCCATGCCATGGCTAATGAATCTGGTTCAGGAAATTGCGAAGCAACCCGGTGCCTTGCAGAAGACGGTTTTTGAATTGCAGTCCATTGATTGGCGCAGTTATAGCAAGGTTGACAGCCATGAGTTGGCCGGGCAGATGAAATTGCTGCAACTGCAACGTGCTCTTAATTTCGGGTATTACCCGGATGACTTTATGAGTGACTCCCCTTCCTTTGATGTGATTAAGCCGTACTTTTCGTTGCAGGTTTTTCCGTTCAGCGGGAACTAGAATGGATTGGTCGTCCTCACCATTTATCGTCTCGATAGCCACCCCGATGGTGGGGCTAGTGCTGAGTTTTTTATTCTATTACCCCCTGTTCATGGCTTACCTGTGGATGACGGGAGGAATATTTTATTATTTTCGCTTTGAGAAACCCTTTATCAATTTGCAGTTGCCTCCCGATCTGGATGAGTATCCTGGTGTGGCGCTGGTAGTGCCTTGCCACAATGAAGAAGACAATGTTCGGGAAACCGTTACAAAATTACTCAAGCAGAATTATCCTGACTTCGAGGTAGTCGCCATCAATGATGGGAGCCAGGATCGCACACAACAGATACTGGAAGAACTGGCTGAACAGGATAAACGCCTGCGCGTAATACACCTGGCCACGAATCAAGGAAAGGCCGCAGGATTGAATATGGCGGCTTTGCTCACGGACAAGGAATTTCTGGTCTGTGTTGACGGAGATACCTTGCTCGACGAGCACGCGGTTGTTTGGTTCATGCGGCATTTTGTAAATAGCCCTAGGGTAGGCGCAGTCACCGGAAACCCCAGGATTCGAAATCGATCCACATTGATAGGCAAGGTACAGGTAGGAGAGTTCTCCTCCATTATTGGCCTGATCAAACGCGCCCAAAGGGTCTATGGGCGGCTGTTTACCGTGTCGGGTGTCATTTCAGCTTTCCGCAAAACCGCTTTGCATGAGGTGGGGTACTGGAGCCCGGAAATGCTTACGGAAGATATTGACGTGAGCTGGAAGCTGCAGTTCGCGCATTGGGATATTCGCTTCGAACCCAAGGCGTTGTGCTGGATTTTAATGCCGGAGACGCTTGCTGGATTATGGAAGCAAAGATTGCGCTGGGCCATGGGCGGGGTGCAAGCATTGCTCAAATATTTCCCCCTGTTATTTTCCTGGCGCAACCGGCGCATGTGGGCGATATATATCGAGTTCGTGACCAGCCTTTTGTGGGCGTACTCGATGCTGATAACACTATCTCTTATTTTGCTGAGTTTTATCGTGCCCATGCCGGGTTTTCTCCATTTGCCGCCGCTTCTGCCGGGATGGAACGGTGTCGTGATAGGCACGACCTGCATGTTGCAAATAACGGTCAGCATGTTTCTGGATTTCAAATATGACGTCGGGCTCTGGAAAATGTATTTCTGGATGATATGGTACCCGCTGCTTTACTGGATGATAAACATGTTTACCATAGTCGTTGCGGTTCCGAAAATTCTGCTGCGCAGCAAAATGCAAAGAGCGGTATGGATCAGTCCGGACCGGGGGCTCAGGGTAAAGCAAAGTGAAACTGATCATTGAACATCCTGAATGGCAGACACCCAAGCAGCGCATGTTGCTCGGGTTCATCACGCTTGTTTTCTGGATGGGGTGGTTCTATCTCTGGATTCCCTTTGTGAGCGTGCTGGCCTGGGTGTTTGGATTCAGGATTTTTGAATACCACATGATCGAGCTGGGGGGTTACAAAGGCCTTGTTGAGTTGCTGGGCTGGTATGCATTGGTTATTTTTCTGCTTGGCGGGAGTTTGATTGCTTGGGCAACCTACAACATCCAGCGCTTCAATCAGGTATATAGGCGTAGCTCAAGAGCCGAGGTTTCCATGGAAATGCAAGCAAAGCATTTCCAAGTGGGTATTAAAAATCTTGAGGAGTGGAGAAAATCGCAGATGGTATATATCGAGCATAACGATAATTCACAAATTACCAATGTTCGTGCTTCATGAACATAGCATAAAAATTCATGTGGCAATTATGGAAAGCTCAATAGAACAACTCTCACTGCCCCGCCACCATCATGCTCTCCACCAAAATTGACCCGCACTGCCTCGATCCCTGCACCAGTACATCGTTGCCCACCGCCGCGATGTTGAGGTACATGTCTTTCAAATTTCCGGCGATGGTGATTTCTTCCACCGGATATTGAATCTCTCCGTTCTCCACCCAGAAGCCCGCCGCACCGCGCGAATAGTCGCCGGTGACGTGGTTGACGCCTTGGCCGAGCAGTTCGGTGACCAGCAGGCCGCGCCCCATTTTTTTCAGCAGGCCGTCGAAGTCCAGCTTGCCTGGCTGCACGATCAGGTTGTGGTTGCCGCCCGCGTTGCCGGTGGTTTTCATGCCGAGCTTGCGCGCGGAATAGCTGCCGAGGAAGTAGCCTTGCAGCACGCCTTTCTCGACGATGGCGCGGCGTTGCGTTTTCACGCCTTCGTCGTCGAACGCGCCGCTGGCCAGGCCGCGTGGGGTGTCCGGAATGTCGTCTATGCAGATGTTGTTAGCAAACACCTGCTTTCCGAGCTGGTCGAGCAAAAATGACGATTTGCGGTACAAGCTGCCGCCGCTCACCGCGCTGACGAAATGCCCGAGCAGGCTGGCTGCGATGGGAGCCTCGAACAATACCGGCGCTTGCAGGGTGCCGAGCTTGCGCGCCTTGAGCCGCCGCACCGCGCGTTCCGCCGCGATGCGCCCGACCTCTTCAACCTTCAGCATATTGCTCGCCTCGCGTGCCTCGGTGTACCAATAATCGCGCTGCATGGCGCCGCCTTTTCCTGCGATCACGGAGCAACTGATACTGTGGCGCGAGGTGGGAAAGCCGCCGATGAACCCGAGGCTATTGGCAAACACGAACTGCGACTCATGCACGCTGACCGAGGCGCCTTCCGAATTCTTGATGCGCTTGTCGCGCGCGAACGCGGCCTGCTCGCATTCACTGGCCAGTTCGATGGCATGTTCCACATCCAACAGCCAGGGATGGTACAGGTCGAGATCGGGAAATTCGGTGGCGAGCAATTCCCGCTCCGGCAGCCCGGCACAGTCGTCTTCTGCGGTATAGCGCGCGATGCTCAGGGCGGCATCCACCGTATCGCGCATCGCCTGCGGCGAGAAATCGGAAGTATTGGCATTGCCGCGCCGTTGGCCGAGATACACGCTGATGCCGATGCCCTTGTCGCGGTTGTACTCGATGGTTTCGACCTCGCCATGGCGTACCGTGACGGCTTGCCCGAAACCATCCGATGCCTCTACCGCACAGGCAGTCGCACCCTGCTGTTCGGCATACCGCAGCATGTCGCGCACAAGCTGGCGCAATGTATCGGCGGAATGCGAAAACCTGCCTTGAGTGTGGGTTAACGGCTGTGTTGCGGGTGAAGAAATGGAATTCATATTGTGTAAATTCAGCAAAACGGTTTGTTGGAAGGCGCTATCATAACAACATCTATTTATTATTTTGTTGCCATGCACTACGAAGACCATGAAGAAGAATTGGATTTGCCTCCCAGCAAGACCAAAATCAAGCAGCAAATGCACGATTTGCAGGGCATCGGCGAACAACTGGTGGAACTCGGCAACGACAGGCTGAAACAATTGAATTTGCCGGAACGCCTGTACGACGCCGTCTGCGAGATGAAGCGCATCAACAAATTCGGTGCGCAACGACGGCAGATGCAGTTCATCGGCAGGCTGATGCGCGAGGTGGAAACCGCGCCCATTATCGCCAAACTGGAAGCCTGGAACGGCTCTTCGCGCCAGCACACCGCTTATCTGCATCAAATAGAACGCTGGCGCGACCGCCTGCTGGAAAACGACGCGGCGCTTACCGAGCTGCTCGCCGCGCACCCCGATGCCGACGCACAGCATTTGCGCGCGCTGATCCGCAACGCGCACAAGGAAAAAGAACTCGGCAAACCGCCCAAGAGTTACCGCGAAATATTTCAGGTGTTGCGCGAGATATTGCCTGATCAGGCTTCCGCACAAGTTGATGCACATGAATAACATTCTGCCCCATATCACCCTCGAAACCGGGCAATCCCCGCAGCACAGCATTATCTGGCTGCATGGCTTGGGCGCTGACGGCGAAGACTTTGTCCCTATCGCCGAAGAGATGAACCTGCCGCTGGCGGTGCGTTATATTTTTCCGCATGCGCCGATGCAGCCGGTCACTATCAACGGTGGCTATGTGATGCGCGCGTGGTATGACATCATTTCCGCCGGCATTTCCGCAGTACAGGATGAAGCGGGCATCCGCGCCTCGCAGGCAGAACTTGAAAAATTGATTGCACAGGAAAAGCAACGCGGCGTATTAGCAAGAAATATTTTTCTCGCCGGATTTTCGCAGGGGGGTGTCATCGTGCTGCAAACCGGCCTACGCTATGCGGAAAGGCTGGGCGGGCTGCTCGCGCTTTCCACCTACCTGCCGCTGGCGGGAACATTGGCGGATGAAGCCAGTGAAAATTCGAAAGGTGCGCCCATTTTCATGGCGCACGGGCGCAGTGACCAGGTTATCCCCTATGCTCAAGGAAAAGTCTCGGCGGAACAGTTAAGCGAGCTGGGTTACCCGCTGGAGTGGCATGAATACGCTATGGCGCATTCGGTGTGCATGGAAGAAGTGCAGGATATTGCGGCCTGGCTTGCGCACCGGTTGATCACAGGCTAATGCCACCCTATGAGTTCCGCGCCTGACGGACATGGCGGCAACGCCATCGCCGAACGTGAACGCCGCCTTGCCCGTCAGGTTGAATCGCCCGACAAATAATTCACATAACGCGCCACGCCCTGCTCTACGTTCAGGAACGGCTCGGCATATCCTGCTGCGCGCAGGGCGCGGATGTCGGCCTGGGTATAGCTCTGGTACTTGCCTTTCAATTGTTCCGGGAAGGGAATATAGCGGATCAGTTGCTGCCGCTGCATTTCCTCCAGTGTCAGCGCGCTTTCGCCTTTTGCATTGCGCAGGGTGTTGACGGCGGCGACGGCCACGTCGTTGAAACTTTGCGCCTTGCCCGTGCCCAGATTAAAAACGCCGGATTTGCCGGGATGGTCGATAAAATACATATTGGCCTTGACCACATCCTCCACCGAAATGAAATCGCGCAACTGCCCGCCATCGGCATAACCGTCACATCCCTCGAACAGTTTCACATGCCCCTCCGCACGGTACTGGTTGAAGAAGTGGTAAGCCACCGACGCCATGCGCCCCTTGTGCGCTTCGCGCGCGCCGTACACGTTGAAGTAGCGCAGGCCGACAACCTGGGCCGTGCGCCTGTGCCAGCGGCGGCGGACAACCTGGTCGAACAGGAATTTTGAATAGGCATACACGTTGAGCGGCGATTCGTGCTCGCGGCTTTCCGTGAACGCCGGCCCGGCGCCGTACACCGAGGCGGAAGAAGCATACAGTAGCGGCACTTCCTCATTCTGGCAGTAGTTGAGCAGATCCAGTGAATAGCGGTAATTATTCTCCATCATGTAGCGGCCATCGCTCTCCATGGTGTCGGAACACGCGCCTTGATGCAGCACCGCAGTCAGCAGTCCGTCGAAAAATCCATCCTCCAGCTTGCCGAGAAAATTTTCCTTGTCCAGATAATCGGCGATGTCGCAATCCGCCAGGTTCCTAAACTTGGCGGCATGCTTGAGATTGTCCACCGCGATAATATTGCTCTCGCCGCGCTCGTTCAGCGCCTTTACCAGATTGGCGCCTATAAAACCGGCTGCTCCCGTAACGATGTAGTACATGATGCCCCCTTAAAAAATCATCGTAGGGGCGTATTGCCATACGCCCCTACAGTCCCATATCCTGAATTATTTCTTCACGGCTTACCACCGCCGTACCTAGTTTGCCCACCACGATACCGGCGGCGCGGTTGGCGATGCGCACGGCAACGCGCAAGTCCGCGCCGCTCGCCAGCATCACCGCCAATGTTGCAATCACGGTATCGCCCGCGCCGCTGACGTCGAACACTTCGCGCGTTTGCGTCGGTTCATGCAGCACTTCGTTGGCGCGATACAGGCTCATGCCGTCCTCGCTGCGCGTCACCAGCAGCGCGTCCAGTTGCAATTCCGTGCGCAATTTTTCCGCTTTCGCATTGAGCTCGGCTTCGGTTTTCCAGTTGCCCGACACTTCACGAAACTCGCTGCGGTTTGGCGTGAGCAAGGTCGCGCCGCTGTAACGGGCATAATCATCGCCTTTGGGGTCGACCAGCACCGGCTTGCCGGCAGCACGCGCAGAGCGGATCATCTCGGCGATATGCGCCAGCCCGCCTTTGCCGTAATCGGACAAAATCACCACATCGGCGAGTGGCAGTTGAGTATGGAAATCAGCCAGTTTGGCATGCAGCACTTCATGGCTGGGCGGTGTTTCAAAATCAATGCGCAACAGTTGTTGATGCCGCGCGATGGCGCGCAACTTGACGATGGTTGAAATGCTGCTGTCGCGGTGCAACAGCGCAGTAAGGTTGGAGTGCTGGATGAGCAATTTTTCCAGGCATGCACCCGCCTCATCATCGCCAACCACCGATAGTAGCGTGCATTGCGCGCCGAGCGCCGCGATGTTGCGCGCTACGTTGGCCGCACCGCCGGGGCGTTCCTCGACGCGCCCGACCTTGAGCACCGGCACCGGCGCTTCGGGCGAAATACGTTCAACATCGCCGAACCAATAACGGTCCAGCATGACATCGCCGGCCACCAATATTTTTACGTTTTCAAATGAGGGCAGAACGTTCATGCCATTCCTCCTATCTGTTGCGAAATCTCTTGCAGCGCCAGCAGCGGATCAGGTGCGCGGGTTATCGGCCGCCCGATCACCAGGTAGCTCGCCCCGTTTTCCAATGCTGCACGCGGCGTCATCACGCGCATCTGGTCATTGGCAGCAGTATCTGCGGGACGTATTCCGGGTGTGACCAGACAGAAATTATTCCCAAGCTCACGGCGCAATAATGCGGCTTCCTGCGCGGAACACACCACGCCATCCAGCCCGCTGTCGCGCGCCAGAGCAGCAAGGCGCAGCACCAGTTCGGCAGGGCTGATATTCATGCCAAGCTCGGCCAAGTCTTCCTGCGTCAGGCTGGTAAGCACGGTCACGGCAATCAGTTTGGGTGGCCGCGAAGACTGTGCCACCGCATCATGCGCCGCCTCCATCATCTTGCGCCCGCCCAGTGCATGCACGTTCACCATCCACACTCCCAGTGCGGCGGCGGCCTTGCACGCTTGCGCCACGGTGTTGGGAATATCGTGAAATTTCAAATCGAGAAATACCTCGAAGCCACGCTGCATAAATCGCTCAACCAATTGTGGCCCGGTAGCAGTGAACAGTTCCTTGCCCACTTTGAGGTGGCACAGAGCGGGCTCCAATCGTGCCACCAACTCCATTGCCGGTTGGGCATCAGGGTAATCGAGCGCGACAATGATTTTAGGGTCGCTCATACATTGAGTCCGATTTCTTCGCTTCGTCGCGGCGAATAAGTTTCCCATCCATGGCAGGCTGGGCAATGCCAGTAAAACTGGCGCGCCTTGAAACCGCAATTGCTGCAACGGTACATCGCCAGCGGGCGCGTGCGTTGGTGCACCAGCTTCTTCACCATCTCCACATCGGCACGGCGTTCCATCGAGGCTTCCAGCAGGCGCGCTTCGAGCAGCTTATCTAGCCCGAGCAGGGTAGGGTTGCGCTGCAATTCATCGCGCACCACCTTGTATGCCGCTTCCGCGCCATCGCGTTGCAGNNGGCGATAAGCCTCCAGCAGATGTTCCGCCACCAGCGGCAGATACTGTGGATTCTGCTGCTCGATGCGCTTCCAGATTTCAATGGCCTGCGCAGGGTGCTGCGCCGCGCTTTCCATCTCGCCCAGCATCATGGTGGCGCGCACGGCCTGCGGATGCGCTTGCAGCGCCTGTTCCAAATGCGCGCTCGCGGCATCCATCTGCTTGCGCGCCATCTCGGCGGCAGCCAGTTCGCAATAGAAGAATGCCGCTTCCTTGCCATGCGGCTGGCCGGAAACCGCACTCAAGCGTTGCGTCACGCCGATCGCCTTGAGCCAGTCTTTTTCCTTCTGGTACAACTCCAGCAAAAAATCCAGCGCGGGCTTGGCATAAAGCGTGTCCTGCAAGTCCAGAAACAGTGTCTCGGCGCGATCCAATATGCCGGCCTTGAGATAGTCCTGCGCCAATTCAAACAATGCCTGTTGCCGTTTGTCATCTTCCAGATCGGCACGTTCAACCAGGTTCAGATGCATGCGCAATGCACGATCCACTTCGCCGCGGCGGCGGAATAAACTGCCCAGCGCGAAGTGCAACTCAATCGTTTGCGGGTCCACCTTGACCACCTCGATGAACGCCTCGATAGCCTTGTCCTGTTGCTCGTTGAGCAGGAAGTTGAGCCCCTGAAAATAGGAACGCGGCAACACGCTGGATTCGGACAGCAACTGCTTGATGTCAATGCGCGCCGCCAGCCAGCCCATGCCGAAAAACAGCGGGAAGACCAGCAGCATCCACGGTTCAAATTCCATAAACGGCTGGACGTGTCAAGAAGGTTGTATGGGAATCTGCTGGGTTTCACCGACGCCAGCGAGTTTGTTTTTCAGGCGCAACTCACGCTTGAGCACGGCAATTTCCCTGCGCTGCCGGATAACATTTCCCAGTATGGCAAGTATGCCTACGCACGCACCCACGGCAAAAAATAGCAGCAGGACAACTATCAGCGAAGCTTGCCATTCATAGCCGAAAAAATAACGCAGCACCACGGGGTGGTCATTCTTCAGCGCGAAGCTGAGCAGGATGAGGAACACGACGGCACGCAACAACCAATTCAGATAGCGCATGATTCACCCGCAAGAAAATTCCACCCCAGATTGCTCATTAGACCTGATCCCACGATGTTTGCCAAAATCCGTTCGCTTTGGCCTTCACTGCGGGAATTTGTGCTATCCGCTGATACAGACAGCGTTTTAAGGATAGCACGGATGGGCAAAAAACAGGCGGCACCATCTTGCGACAGGCCGCCCGTTGTTACCAAAAACAATTTTACGCTGACGGGTAATCAACCCTCTCACGCAACTCCTTGCCAGCCTTGAAGTGCGGCACATGCTTGGCAGGCACCTGCACCTTATCGCCCGACTTGGGGTTGCGCCCGGTCCGCGGCGGGCGGTAGTTTAGCGAAAAGCTGCCAAAACCGCGGATTTCGATCCGTCCTCCGCGCGCCAATATCCCCGACATGGTGTCCAGGATTACTTTGACTGCCAGTTCGGCATCCTTGGACAACAATTGCGGATAGCGCTCTGCCAGTTTGGCGATAAGATCGGAACGTGTCATCTCACCACTCCTTATTGGGCGTCAACCTTGCTGGTGTCCAGTTTTGCCTTGAGCAAGGCGCCCAGGTTGGTAGTCCCGGCAGTAGTCGGATTGTCCGCCGTGAATTTCTGCATCGCGGAGGCTTCCTCGGCCTTGTCCAGCGCCTTGACCGACAAGTTCACGCTGCGGTTTTTCCGGTCCACGTTGATGATCATGGTCTTGACCGCATCGCCTTCCTTGAAGTGGCTGCGGATATCCTCGACACGGTCGGCGGACACTTCGGATGCCTTGAGGTAGCCTTCGACATCGCCATCCAGCGTGATGGTTGCGCCCTTGGCGTCAATAGCCTTGACAACGCCTTGCACCACGCTGCCCTTGTCGTGCGTCGCGATAAAGTTGTTGAAAGGGTCGCCATCCATCTGCTTGATGCCCAGCGAGATGCGCTCGCGCTCCACATCGATTGCCAGCACCACCGCCTCGATTTCATCGCCCTTCTTGTAGTTGCGCACGGCCTCTTCGCCGGGCATGGCCCATGACAGGTCAGACAAATGCACCAGGCCGTCTATACCGCCATCCAGGCCGATAAAAATGCCGAAGTCAGTGATGGACTTGATCTGCCCCTTCACCTTGTCGCCCTTCTTGTGGTTCAGGGCAAAATCATCCCACGGGTTGGATTGGCATTGTTTCATGCCGAGGGAAATGCGGCGGCGCTGCTCGTCTATTTCCAGAATCATCACTTCGACTTCGTCGCCCAGACTCACTACCTTGGATGGGTGTACGTTCTTGTTGGTCCAGTCCATTTCGGACACGTGCACCANNGGATAACGGCGCGCCAAGCCGTTCCACGGGTCATCGCCCATCTGCTTGATGCCGAGGGAAACGCGGTTCTTCTCCTGGTCGAACTTGAGTATCTTGGCTTCCACTTCATCGCCCACCGCCAGCACCTCGGATGGGTGCTTGACGCGGCGCCATGCCAGATCGGTGATGTGCAACAGGCCATCGATACCGCCCAGATCCACGAACGCGCCGTAGTCGGTGATGTTTTTCACGATGCCCTTGACGATAGCGCCTTCCTTCAGGTTTTCCATCAAAGCCTGGCGGTCCGCACCCACGCTGGCTTCAAGCACGGCGCGGCGCGAAACCACCACGTTGTTGCGCTTGCGATCCAGCTTGATGATCTTCAATTCCATGGTCTTGTTTTCGTAAGGCGTAGTGTCCTTGACCGGGCGGATATCCACCAGCGAGCCGGGCAGGAAAGCGCGTATGCCATTCACCATGGCCGTCAAGCCGCCCTTGACCTTGCCGCTGACAAAGCCCTCAACGATGGTGCCTTCTTCCATCGCCACTTCCAGTTCATGCCATGCGGCCAAGCGCTTGGCTTTCTCGCGCGACAGCTTGGTCTCGCCATAGCCGTTTTCCAACAATTCGATCGCTACGGTGACGAAATCGCCCGGCTTGACCTCAACCGCACCGGCAGCGTTTAAAAATTCCTCAACCGGAATAAAGCTTTCAGATTTCAGGCCGGCATTCACCACCACCACGTTGTGATCAATACGCACGACTTGCGCGGTGATCAATTCGCCCGCGCGCATTTCCTTGCGGGTCAGGCTTTCTTCAAACAGGGAGGCAAAACTTTCCAGATCGGGTACAGCAGCATTAGCAGTCATTTATGAATATATCCAAGACAAACCCGCTTCTGGCGGGGGTTGGTTAAACATTCCAACGGAATGGGCTTCCATTGGGGCTTATAACGCACGGTAGCGTGCCAGCACTTCCTGCACCGCCTGATCAATGGTCAAATCGGTGGTGTCGAGCAAGTCTGCTCCCGGCGCCTGTTGCAGGGGAGCCACGCTACGCCGACTGTCTCGCTCGTCGCGGGCGCGGATATCCTGCAAAAGGGCGGCGATATTAGCATCCATTCCTTTTTCTATCAACTGTTTATATCTTCTTTCCGCACGCGCCTCGGAACTGGCAGTCAGGAACACCTTGAGCGCCGCGTCCGGGAACACCACCGATGCCATGTCGCGCCCGTCCGCCACCAATCCCGGCGCGCGGCGGAAGGCATGCTGCTTATCCAATAGCGCCGCGCGTACCGCAGGAAGCGCCGCCACTCTGGATGCCCCATCGGCACATTGCTCCGAGCGCAGCTCTGCGCCGACCTTAACGCCATCAAGCCAGGTGTCAGCCCCCTCGAAACGTATTTCCACGCGCGCCGCCAATGCCGCCAATGCAGCCTCGTCATCCAGCGCCACACAATGCCGCTGCGCGGCCAGAGCCAACAGGCGGTACAGCGCCCCGCTGTCGAGAAAATGAAAACCAAGCTGCTGCGCCACCCGCTGCGCCACCGTACCCTTGCCGGAAGCGGAAGGCCCGTCAATGGCGATCACCGGAACGACCTGTACGACCTCAAGAAAACGCTTGAAATAATCCGGAAAAGTTTTTGCCACGCATCTGGGATCGTTGATGCGCACGCCCGCGCCACCGAATGCGGCCAGAGAAAAACACATCGCCATGCGGTGGTCGTCGTAGGTGTCTATCGCCGCGTGCCTGATTTGCGCGGGCGGCATGATGCGTATGTAATCCGCGCCTTCTTCCACCGTCGCGCCGACCTTGCGCAACTCTGCCGCCATTGCCGCGATGCGGTCGGTTTCCTTGACGCGCCAGCTGCCAATGTTGCATAACGTGGTTGTGCCGTCGGCGAACAATGCCGCCACGGCCAGCGTCATCGCGGCATCCGGGATGTGATTGCAATCCAGTTCGATGGCTTTGAGGTGACCCGACTCAGGCGCCCGCGCCTCCATCCAGTTTGCGCCTTGTTCAATACGCGCGCCCATTAACGCCAGCGCTTCGGCAAAACGCACATCACCCTGAATACTATTGCGCCCCACCCCTTCGACGCGCAACGGGCCGCCGCCAACGGCTCCGGCCGCAAGAAAATAGGAAGCCGAAGAGGCATCACCTTCCACATAAATTACCCCGGGCGACACATACCGGTTGCCCGCCGGCACCGTGAAGCTGCGCCAGCCATCGCGCTGCACGGCTACACCAAAGCGCGCCATCATCGCCAATGTGATCTCGATATAAGGTTTCGAGATCAGTTCGCCGACCACTTCGACCGTCACCGCCCGTCCGGTCAACGGCAGCGCCATCAGCAGGCCGGTGAGAAACTGGCTGGACACATCGCCGCGCACCTGCACTGTACCGCCTGACGTTGTGCCGGGAAAAATTTCCAGCGGCGGAAAACCTCCATTGCCCAGATAACGGATGTCCGCCCCAAGCTGGCGCAATGCATCTACCAAATCGCCGATGGGGCGCTCATGCATGCGCGCCACACCGGACAGTTCATAGTGCCCGCCCGCCAAGGCCAGCGCGGCAGTCAGCGGGCGAAAGGCCGTGCCCGCATTGCCCAAAAAAAGTTTAGCCTGCTTCACCGGGAAATTTCCGCTGCAACCCGTGACGCGATAAGTATTGCCGCCCAGCGCCTTCACCTTCACGCCCAAGGCGCGCAGGGCATCCAGCATGCGCTCCGTGTCGTCCGAATGCAGCAGGTCGCGCACCTCGGTCGCCCCTTCGGACAGCGCGGCCAGCAGCAGTACACGGTTGGAAATGCTTTTCGAACCGGGTAGCTTGATCGTTCCGCGCGCACTCAGAAGAGGAGGAATATCAATGTAATTCTCGGGTGTCATCGCGATTGAATTGCATGGCAGATTTATAAGGCCGCGATGATACCGCAAAGCAAAGACTGGCGATGCACGCCGCACTCGGCAGAATACGATTCTGTTATATCTATTAGTTATAAAATAATAACATTAAAGTATTATGGAATATAACCGGGCTTCACTACAATGCGCACCTGAATTTGATGGAGCGGTTACGCATGGACTGGATGTACACATTGTCCGGCTTTTTGGTGGGGCTGATTGTCGGTGTCACCGGAGTTGGCGGCGGGTCGTTGATGACCCCGTTACTGGTGCTGGTGTTTGGTGTTTCTCCGGCAACCGCAGTGGGCACCGATTTGCTGTATGCCTCGTTGACCAAGACGATGGGTGGCTGGGTGCATGGGCGGCGCGGCACGGTGGACTGGAAAGTGGTGGGCTTGCTCGGCTTGGGCAGCTTGCCCGCAGCGGTGATCACGATAGCCATGCTGAAATACCTGGAACTGGACGAGAAGACATTGCGCAGTTTGGTGACCAGCGTATTGAGCTTGGCGCTGTTGCTGACCGCTACCGCGCTGTTGTTGAAGGAATGGATCAAGAAAATTGCGCGGCGCAAGGATGGCACGGTGTACGAATTGCATCATCGCTATTTGCCCGCTGCGACGATAGTAACCGGCATCGTCGTCGGTGTGCTGGTAACGATTTCTTCGGTAGGCGCGGGTGTGCTGGGTACGGTCGCATTGCTGTTTTTGTACCCGCGTATGCCAGCCGTGAAAGTGGTCGGTACGGATATCGTCCATGCCGTCCCACTGACTGCGTTGGCCGGGATGGGGCATATGGCGCTGGGTACGGTGGATCTGGTGCTGCTGGGTGGCTTGCTGCTCGGTTCGTTGCCGGGAATTTATATCGGAAGCCATCTGAGCGCTAAAGTACCGGAAAAAGTATTGCGCCCGCTGTTGGCAACCATGTTG
>CXWL01013570.1_pt1 | contig 16516 bp, 13 predicted proteins | sample 590931 | NCBI WGS metagenome assembly CXWL01 (sample SAMEA3498368, study PRJEB10139) | groundwater metagenome | biome: water well; material: biofilm material | place: Germany | collected 2015-04-27 | reverse complement strand
GAAGCCAAGTAAATCAAGCCTTCCAATGGTATTATTAGGTTAAAATGAACTTCGAAACGTTAGGTAGTAATATGTCGTTCCAATAAGCTTGTCATGCTGTAGGATTCCGATGTGTAACATTATGCCTGTAGGATACTTGAATTTTAAATGGCATTCCAAGGAGATGGGGAGTATTTTTTGCGAGTTACCTTGGTGCTACCTTCACTCCTGTTATTTTTGCTGTTGCCCATATTGCTTAAGCATGGTTTGGGCTTCTGGCTTAGTCTCAGCCTAGGCTGTCGAAATAGATCTAAAATATTTCACCGCTTTTTAGTAGGCCACAAAAATAATAACATCTTGATATTACATAGTAAAAATATTTTATAAGTGCTTATTTCCAGGTATAAAATAGATTTAATGAAGACACTTGTAAAAGTGGGAGCAAAAATTCATAGAATTTCATTGTAATACAGCATGTTGAATGATATATATTATATCCAAAAAATGGGATAGTTAATTTTAATATTTCGACAGCCTAGTCTCAGCCTATCCGCTGCCGCTACCATTGGCTGTTATTTTATTTTCATTTTTCTTCTGCACCGGATTGGGGTGCAACTGTAAAAAATGACTCTGCTATGGGGAGTAATGGTTAAACAGGTAATGATTCAAGGTTCTAAGGTATTGTGAACCCTCAGTAAATCTCAGTAATTCCAGTTATGTCGCTCGCCACGAGCATGACAGCACCATGCATAAAGCGCGTCATACATCACCATTCCGTGTACAAGCATTTCATGATCGTCTTTGAAGTTGTACGACAACCCCAATGATATCGCCAGCAAGCCGGCACACTGGGGAGCCAAATCAAGGCGATCTGTGTCTGCGCCGCGCACTATGACGACCAAATCCTGAAGCGCTGGATTTACCAGATCATATTTTTTGAGGAACGTATCGAAACTGCATTCTTCGCCGACATGAGATAGCTCTACATTCGGCACATCAAACGGAATGGCTCCAGTAGATTCGGCTTCAGCCATTACACGATCGGATGGCACAAACAGGAATTCGGGCTCTTTGTCGATAAATCGGGCAATCAGCCAAGGGCAGGCAATCCGATCAATTTTTGGACGTTCACGAGTAATCCATTTCATGGTATCACCTCACAGAAAAGTTTTTAGAATCAGCCCGATTACTGCGCAGGCTGCGATGACTTCAATAACATTGCGTTTAAAGCGAAACAGCGCGATAGCAGCCATCAGAGCAATCAAGGCCGATATCCAATCGAATGTGCCTGTAAAACCCTGTGGCCACAGTACGTAATAACCAAAGAACATGGCCAGATTCAGGATGACACCAACAACCGCCGCTGTGATCGTAGTCAGTGGTGCCGTGAATTTGAGGTTATCGTGCGTAGATTCCACCAGTGGGCCACCAGCAAGAATAAAAATGAAAGACGGCAAAAATGTAAACCATACCACCAATATTGCAGCCGTCGTTCCCGCCAGAAATAGCATGTCCGGTCCGAACAGCGCTTTCACATATCCGCCAACGAACGCAACGAAAGCCACCACCATGATAAGCGGCCCCGGCGTAGCTTCACCGAGTGCCAGACCATCAATCATCTGTGCCGGCGTGAGCCATCCGTAATATTCAACCGCGCCTTGATAGACGTAAGGTAATACCGCATAAGCGCCCCCGAAAGTCATCAAAGCAGCCTTGGTAAAAAACCAGCCCATCTGTGTCAAGGTATGATTCCATTCGAAGTTTGCCGTCAACAATGCCATCGGGAGTAGCCACAGGAATCCACCGGTCACAGCCACCTTAATCAATCTCGACCAGAGAAAGCACGCATGTTCCGGAGTTGGTGTGTGGTCATCAATCAATGCCGGGCCAAAGGATTTATTCGTTTTCCCGTGCCCACCACCTGCCTTGAAACTATCCGGGGTGATACGCCCGCCAACGTAGCCGATCAATGCCGCACTGGCGACAATGATAGGGAATGGCACGTTTAGCGCGAAGATCGCAACAAACGAAGCGGCTGCAATTGCCCATAGCAGATTATTCTTGAGTGTTCGTGAGCCAAGGCGATACGCTGCCTGTGCCACAATGGCAGTCACAGCGGGCTTGATGCCATAAAACAAACCAGCTACCAGAGAAACATCTCCAAAAGCGATATAGATCCACGAAAGCGCAATTAAAATGAACAAAGAAGGTAATACGAACAGGGCCCCGGCAATAATCCCGCCCCATGTGCGGTGCATCAACCAGCCAATGTATACAGCAAGCTGCTGCGCCTCCGGGCCTGGAAGCATCATGCAATAGTTGAGTGCGTGCAGGAAACGCCGCTCTGAAATCCAGCGCTTATGTTCGACCAAATCCTGATGCATGATGGCAATTTGTCCCGCCGGCCCACCAAAACTGATGAAACCTAGTTTCAGCCAATACCAAAAGGCTTGCTTCAGCGTAACTTGCTCAGGAAGTTCTGTGTTATCAGGAAATTGTTGCTTTGGTACGTCCATGACTCCTCCTTGGAATTATCCAATTATAGAGCAGTCCTTGGACGAAGAATCGTCTTACAGCGGGGAGGCTGCTTTATCCCCAATTGCAACCATTATCTACATATCGGCAATGAAAATCAATAGGGATAACGCAAATTGTAGAGAACAAATAAACTGTCCGGACTTGTGCCACCTGTGTTTATCAGAAATAACAATATGAATAGAATGATTAGTTTTATTTAGTTCAAAAGTTTTGTACGTGATTAGTGATCTGTTAGTGTAATAAGCGAATTTGTATCGTAAGGATTGACTGTTCCAATTTGAGATGCAGTATAACCAGCATCAGTGAGCGTCTGAAGACATTCATTAGTGTGCTTGGCGGGTATTCCGGCTAGTAGGCCCCCAGCGGTTTGCGGATCGAAAAGTAACGTGTAGTTTGGGTGCTGTCCGGTGTAGAATTGGCATAGACTAGCTTGCTTATTGGCGGCGAAAAGTGTGCTTCGTATGCCTTGTAAGCTGCAATGTTGCGCACCTTCCATAACTGGAATTGCATCCATTGATATTGAAGCGCTGGATCGAGATGATACTAACATTTCCTGTAAGTGCCCGAGTAGGCCGAAACCAGTTATATCGGTACAGCTACGTGCTGCAAAAGAACGTAATATTGTTGCGGCGGCGCGATTACTTTGAAGCATGTATGTCAGTGCTTGATCAAGCCATGGTCCTTGGCAGTGAGCGGCCATATTAGCAGCGAGTAAAACACCGCTACCAATTGGCTTGGTAAGAATTAAACTGTCACCTGGCATTAAGCCGGATTTTGTCAAGGCTTTGCCAGTTGCCAGGGTTCCGTTAACAGTTAGCCCAATAGCCATTTCAGATCCTTCGCCACTGTGCCCGCCGATCAGAGAAGTATTTTCTTCATTCAAGGTTTTTAATACACCTTGCATTAAATGCAGTAATGTTTCTTGCATAATGGGCTCACTGCTGTAGGGGATAACTGCTGTAACCAATGCGGAATGAGGTGTGCCGCCCATTGCATAAATATCTCCTAAACTATGAACCGCAGCAATACGACCCAGCAAATAGGGATCTTCAATAAAGCTTCTAAAAAAATCAACTGATTGCAACCATTGAGTATTGGGTGACAAGTTAATAATCGCAGCGTCGTCTCCTGGTCCACTTGCGACATCAGAATTGGGTTGAATGTCTAATTGAGATAAAACATTTTGTAGCACGATGCTGCCAATTTTTGCGCCACAACCTCCACATCGCATAGATTCTGTGCCATTGTCCGAGTTATTTTTGTTAACCATAGGGTTCGGATTGAAACGTGCCATAAATGCACGATCAATATGGTTTTTCCAGAGCCAGACCCATTTTCCACAAGCAAACAATGGACCTCGTGAAGCGACAGCATGACGACCACCTGTAGTTAATAAACTCAGGAAACGTTGTTGCGGCTTAAAAGTCTTGAGATGGCGATTTTTAAGCCTGGCAACAATATTTTTAGCCAGGACGGATCCTTGGCGGACTGCATAAACACCCGCTTTAGGCAATGGGGCGGGCATGAATGCAGCGCCGTCTCCTACAGCAAATATATCCGGGTGTGAAATACTGCGAAGGTATTGATCAACCTGAATAAAACCCTTGTTGTCGCACTTCAGTCCGCTTTTTTCTGGCCAAGGTTGTGCACCAGCATTAATAGCCCAGGCGGAAAAATCATAATCAAGTGTTGTATTATCATCAAATAACAGTTGGTATTCGTTGATGGAAATCACGTGTTTTCCGTTGATTATGGTGACACCCAGTGTTTGTAAATGATGTTTAAAAAACTCCTGCACGCGTTCATTGTGTGAATTTAGGATATTTTGATCAGCGCAAACCAAAGTAAAGTTTGCATGGATAGAATTCGTGTTACAAAGTTTATAATGCATGGCCAGTAAAACTTCAATACCGGCAGCTCCGCCCCCAATTACTACAATTCGTTTTGGATCATTTGATATCTGAGCTGTTTCGAGCCATTGGCGCCAATTTTGCAGAAATTGCTTTACCGGCTTGATGGGATAGCCGTGCACAGTGGCCCCTTTAATACTACTTAGCGCTGGCTGGGAGCCAATATTAATAGACAGCAGATCGTAACGCAGGGATGGGTATTGATGGCAGAAAATTTTCTTTGTTAGCGGATTGATGCGCCGAACTTCACTACGAATAAACTGAACGCCAGCCCATTGACAAAGTTTCCGTAAATCAATGTGACAGTCTTCAAAAGTATAATGACCAGCAATTAATCCCGGCAGCATTCCTGAATAAGGTGTTAGCGTATCATTGCTGATGAGTGTGACTCTGACACCAGGAATAGGATACATTCCCAGTTTTTTGATAACAGCTACATGGCTGTGACCGCCACCAATTAAGCGTAAATCTTTTTTATAAGGCGTGAGAACCATCATTAACTATTCAGTTTGCGTTGTGGCCAGAAAAGTGTAATAGTCCATGTTTGCAATATTATAAATTAATTCATATCACTACAAGTTAGAATTAATTGTATGTATTTGTATTTCTTTCTTTATGGCTAATAAATTAAGACATTAAAGGTTTTTCGATTTATCATTAATGTGTGAATACATTTTTGGATTTTCACGAGTAATGACTTTGTTTATATACTTACCACTTACGGAGGGTAACAATGAAATTTTGCAAAATCAGTACATTAACAGCTTACACTATGCTTTTGTTAGCAGCAGGATTGATATCAGGGTGTAAACCGCTAGTAGAACCAAAAGAAAACCCCACAGCAAGTAAAGAAATTGTAACTGAACCTGCTCAAAGTATGGCTACAATCACTGAACCAGTTATCAGTACTGATGAAGTAGGAAGTTTAGAAAGTTTAGAAAGTTTAGAGTTTGGACTGGAAACACCCGCTGATATAGATATCATGGTTGCTACCAGTGAAGATCAAGTGCAGGCAATTGATGATGGAGCTGATGTTGTAAAAGCAACTCCTGCTATTATGCGTAAAGTTCAACAGGCTCTTGTAGATGCTGGGTTTAAACCTGGATCGGTTGATGGTGTCAGTGGTCCTAGAACAGTAGCCGCAATCGAGAGTTTCCAAAAACAAAATGGTATTGCTGCAGGTAAGTTAACAAAAGAAACGTTACGCGCACTTGGCGTTGATTTCTAAGGAACGAAGAAACGATTTGTTGGCTTTCATATACCAAGAGTCTTCAGACTTTTGGTATATTGATTTGTCGATGCTAAAAAAAATTCTACATAAGTGAGTCAATTTGCTTTTTTGATATTTGTGCCTTCAATTTTTCCAGGAGGCTGTACGAGAATAGCGTGATCTACTGCAGAAAAGCTATTTTGACTCTATTTCCTGATCATTTTCGTTAAACAAAATAACCATTCGCATCAAATGTTCAAAAAATCTACCGCAAAATGGTTTCCCTTGATTCGATCAATCTTCTCGAACAGCTTTATCTTTGATTTAAAAAAATATTTGCTATAGGGAAAGCCATGTTTTATAGTTGAACGTTTAAATAAAACTGGTTAAAAATATTTTTCAGATAATTATAGAGTTATAGATGATTTATTGAAGTTATACATATATCAGTTATTGTTTTCTGCGAATATCTAATTCTAGTGTTTAAATTCGTCAGTATAAAATTTGTTTCGCTGCATGGAACGAACTGATTGCATACTCTGCATTGTTTGTTTATCCAGATAAACTTTTAGTTAATTTGTTTTTAGTATGCTGGATAATGCTGGTCATTAACTTGTTTTTGAAGTAATTTTGGAGGTTTTGCTTATGGGAGTTCCTTTACGTCAACAGATTGCGGTTGGCAGTTATCTAATCAAACAGAAGTTAAAAGGGATTAAAAAATATCCTTTAGTACTGATGTTAGAGCCTTTGTTTCGCTGTAATCTGGCCTGTGCGGGGTGTGGAAAAATTGCACATCCAGAAGAAATTCTTGATCAACGCCTATCGTATGAAGAGTGCATGCAAGCAGTGGACGAGTGTGGTGCGCCGATGGTTTCAATTCCGGGCGGTGAGCCGCTGATACATAAAGAAATGCCACAAATTGTCGCAGGAATAATTAAACGTAAGAAATATGTTTATTTATGTACTAATGCTCTATTGTTAAAAAAGAAGATTGATGACTATACACCATCTCCTTATTTAACTTTTTCGATACATCTGGACGGTATGAAAGAACGGCATGATGCTTCGGTCTGTCAGGAAGGTGTTTTTGAGCGAGCAGTAGAAGCAATAAAACTGGCACTGGAAAAAGGCTTTAGAGTCACAGTAAACTGTACTCTATTTCAGGGCGAAACGCCGCAGGATGTTGCTGAGTTTCTGGACTATGCGATGGAATTAGGTGTTGAAGCAGCGACTATTGCACCAGGATTTAGTTATGAGCATGCGCCTCAACAAGATGTATTTATTAAGAGCCAGGATACAAAAATTTTATTTCGTGGCATTTTTGAATTAGGCAAGAAACTAAAACGGAAATGGAGGCTGAATCACTCAGCACTTTATTTAGATTATCTGGCAGGAAATCAGAATTATAAATGTACACCATGGGGTAATCCAACACGCAATGTATTTGGATGGCAAAAGCCTTGTTACTTGTTGTCGGATGAAGGCTATGCAAATACCTTCCAAGAGCTTCTAGATGACACGCCTTGGGAAAAGTACGGTAATGCAAATAATCCAAAATGCGCTCAATGTATGGCTCACTGTGGATATGAAGCAACGGCTGTTGAAGATACGCTTCAACATCCATGGAAAGCACTGGTTGCTTCTCTGAATGGTCCCAGAACAACTGGCGATATGGTGGCTGAACCTACCCCGAAATGGGCAACTGAAGAAAACAAGATGCCAAAGAAGCTTTCCGATATACCTGTGACATTGATTAACAAATAGCCATACATAAGGTTCATGAAGCTTATATAGTAAGTGCCTTGGCATGGATAGCTATGTTTATTATATATACGCCAGCCTTAATTTATTATCATCGTTCTCCACTTTGGGAACTAACATTGCCTTTTATCGGAACTTTGTACCTTGCTATGACTTGGACTTCAGCATTACGATACTGGTATGGGGAACGTACTTGTTGGAAAGATCGTCGATATGAAAGTAAAACGAGTAGTTAAACTGATTGGGGGGTGTCTGATATTGGCAATGATACTGCCAATTGCATGGACATGGGCGTCCAATGCATCAAATTCAGAGTCTGATAACCCTGAGCAGGTTATACATAAGTTACAGTCATCCTTGCTACAAGTCATGCGAGAAGGTGAACAATTAGGCTACCAGGGGCGATTTAAATTCCTGGAAGCTGTTATTGATCAATCTCATGATATTGATCTTATTATTAAAACAATACTAGGCGCAACGCACTGGCATCAGTTGGATAAAGGACAGCAGGATTTGATTATTGATACATTCCGAGAGTTAAGTATTGCTACCTACGCGGGTCGATTTACTCAGTATGCGGGAGAACAATTCCGGATTTTAGAGCAGCGTACTTTACCGCGCGAACAAGCTCTGGTGCGAAGTCAATTAATCAAATCTGATGGCGGTACAGTGAATTTTGATTATGTTTTACATCAAACAGAAGGGCGTTGGCGTATTGCCAATATCTTGTTTGACGGTGTGAGTGATCTTGCAATAAAGCGTGGAGAGTATCGTGCTATTTTGCAACGGGATGGTTTCCAGGCACTGATTGAAATGCTTAAGGAAAAGATTATTCTTACTCAGCAGAATTAATAAGATGATGATTGCTTTTTTTCCTGAATGATTTCTTGAACGTGGAAATTTTACACAGTTATAGCTACCGGATTTTTGCACGTTGGGCTGATTTTTCCTATCAAAATGCAGTTTGGATTATTCTGCTTGCGTTATTCATTACTTCACTCAGTACGATTTATACAGTCAATAATATTGGGATGCATACCGATACGAAAGACATGCTCTCTGCAGAGGTTCCTTTTCGTGCAAATCATGAGCGCTATAAAGAATCGTTTCCCCAATATGAAGATTCGTTATTGCTGGTACTGAATGCGCCAACACCTGAACAAGTTCATCTGGCAGCGAAGCGCATTACTACTTATCTGCAAGAAAATAAAACTCAATTTCCAAATAGTTATTATTTAAATGGAGAGTCTTTTTTTGAGCAGAATGGTTTGCTTTTCAAGAGCATATCTGAATTAGGCCGTATTACCGATCATCTGGCTGCAGCACAGCCATTGGTTGCGCGCATAGCTGAAAGTCCTACTCTATACACATTTTCTTCTGTTCTTACTGAAGCTGTTGATGAGTTGCGCACCGGCCGCAAGTTGGAATTAGAATCAGTATTAAAAGGTGTCAGTGCAACACTGGATGCGCAGCTTGCTGGTCAGCCCCGTGCGTTATCCTGGCAAGCATTATTAGGCGGAGAAGAACAAAAAGAGACTTATCAGGAAATAATCACAGTTCAACCAAAGCTTGATTACTCCCAATTATTTGCTGCTGAACAACCGATCAGCACAATTCGTACTGCGGCACAAGATATGGGTCTTACTCCTGATGCGGTTGAAAAATTGCGTATTACTGGCGATGTGGCGCTGGCTTATGATGAGCTCAATAGTGCAATGCGCGGCGCTCAGCATGCTGGATTGTTGGCATTAGTGTTGGTGGCCGCTGTGTTATTCATGGCACTGCGTTCTGCTGGAGCAGTATTGATAGTGCTACTGAGTCTGATTTTCGGTTTATTGCTGACAGCAGCGTTTGCCACAGTTGCTGTAGGACACCTGAACCTGATTTCTATTGCATTTGCTGTATTATATATAGGCCTTGGCGTTGACTATGCAATTCATTTATTGTTACGACACGAGGAGCTAAGAAAATCAAATCTATCTGTTTCAGAAACATTATATAAAGCGGGTGGTGATATAGGGCAATCACTGTTGATTTGTGCAATAACCACTGCGATTGGTTTCTATGCTTTTATGCCAACGACTTATCAAGGTATAGCAGAACTGGGTTTGATATCTGGCACAGGTATGATCATCAGCTTACTGGTCACGCTGACTCTGGTTCCTGCCTTGCAAAGATATTTCCCAACGCAGGTTAGGAAGTCAACAGTTTCCATTCAATCAATCAATAGAATCATGGATTTACCAGCACACTCCAGTAAATTAGTATATATTTTGACAGCCATTGCTATTCTGTTTTCTGTCATGGCGTTATCCCAGGTTAAATTTGATTATAATTTGCTGAATTTGAATAACCCGCGCGCAGAATCAGTACAAACATTCCAGGAATTGTTAGGAAATACTGAAGACTCTCCTTGGCATATCAATATATTAGCCGATAGTTTTCAGGAAACAGAAAAAATTGTACAGCGCCTTAACGCTTTGCCAGAAGTAGATAAAGTGATCAGTATTCTTGATCTGGTACCCCAAGAACAGGAAGAAAAAAGCTTGTTGATCGAAGAAATGGCAATGACTCTGGGGCCTATTTCTTTTTCCTCGGCAACTTTGCTGAATGCAGACCATAGAACTGTTTCAGAACAGCGTACGGCACTGGAGAAATTAAATATTACATTGAGCTATTTTATTGCTGATCAACCTGATCATGCTACAGCAGCATCTGCTCGCGCATTACATTCATCGCTTACTAATCTGTTGATGCACCTGGATAAGGGAGCGATAGAAAATGATAATGGTAAGGAACAATTATTACACGCAGTTAGTAATGATTTACTCAGTTTACTACCCGATTCCATGAAGCGCCTGCAAATGGCACTGGAAGCACAATCTTTTACGCAAGAGACATTGCCAGTCTCACTAAGCTCGCATTGGCATAGTCGTGATGATGTTTATCGCATCGCTGTTTATCCAGCAGAAAATATTAATGATAACGATGCATTGCGCAGATTTGTACATGCTGTTCAACAGATAGCGCCCAATGCTACCGGTGCGCCAGTGATTAGTCTGGAAGGAGGGGAAGCTGTGGTGGATGCATTTATACATGCTTTCTCATTAGCAATGCTGGGGGTCGTGTTAGCGTTACTTATGTTGCTTAGGAATGTGGCTTCTGCATTGCTAGTATTGGTGCCACTTTTATTGGCTGCTTTATTCACCGTTGCCAGTACGGTTTTATTAGAGATACCATTTAATTTTGCCAATATTATTGCTCTGCCACTATTACTGGGTATTGGTATTGACAGCAGTGTACATATGGTGCACAGGAATCGTAATGCTGGAGTGGTTCATGAGAATGTGTTACATACCAGTACGGCACGTGCCATTTTTTATAGTGCATTAACAACTTTGGCAGGTTTTGGTAGTCTGATGTTTTCTCTGCATCAGGGAACTGCCAGTATGGGACTGCTGCTTGCTGTCGGTGTGTTTCTGACTCTGGCTTGTGTGTTCATTATCTTGCCGGTTTTACTTCAATCGTCAAATAAAAAGAGCGCACGTGCTGCTTAATTCTTCATTCCGATTCTACCACTTGGGTGCGGGTTAAAGCCGCAGCAAAGAAACCGTCTGTTTGATGCAGTTGAGAGGATAGTTGCAAGAACTCACCCGTATCCAGCGATATTTTTTGTTGTAATAACAATTCAGAGCAGTTTAACAAGGTAAATTGAGGATGCGTAGCCAGAAAATCTTTAATGAGTACCTGATTTTCTTCTGGCAGGAAACTGCAGGTAGCATATACCAGTCGACCGCCAGGTTTAAGCAAACCGGCTGCTGCTGAAAGAATAGCGGCCTGTTTTGTTTTTAGCTCTTCAATACTTTGAGGGGACTGGCGCCATTTTAAATCCGGATTGCGACGCAATGTTCCGAGACCACTGCAGGGTGCATCCACCAGTACTCGATCTATTTTCCCCGTCAGGCGTTTGACTTTGATGTCGTTCTCGTGGGTGATGCGTTGAGCATGCAAATTGGATAAACCTGAGCGCTTGAAGCGTGGTTTCATATTGCTCAATCTTTTTTCAGAGATATCAAAAGCATAGAGACGTCCTTTGGAATTCATTAATGCACCCAGTAGCAGTGATTTACCGCCTGCTCCAGCGCAGAAATCAACAACCATTTCACCTCGTTTGGGTGCCAGCAAGTATCCGAGTAATTGGCTGCCCTCATCCTGAACTTCTATTTTCCCGGACAGAAAAAGTGCATGACGATTGATTGCCGGTTTGCCGGTAAGACGAATGCCGCAGGGAGAATAAGGGGTCTCATGCGCTTCAATGCCTTCCTGGTTAAGTATTTCGAGGACCTGATTTCGTTTGGCGAGGAAGGTGTTCACCCGCAGGTCAAGCGGTGCAGGTTTCTGTAAGGAAAATCCCAGGTTAAGAATATCTGTATCAGACATGAAATGCTGTAATTTTTCTACCAGCCATTCAGGAAATTCCGCCTGAATAGCCAGCGGCAGCGAGTCTGATTTGACTGCTTTGATTTCTGATAGCCATTTTGTTTCGCTTTCGCTGATGAAAGGCGCTAATTCACGCAAATTCATGCCTTGAAATTTAACTAGATAAGCTAAAACCAGTGAGCGAGGCGTTGTGAGTTCTGCAAGACTTTCAAGAAAAAAACGATGGCGTAATATGCCAAAGACTGTTTCTGCAATGAATGCACGGTCCTGCATACCGAGCATAGGATTCTCTCGGAAGAAGCGCCGCAAGATTGCATCGGCAGGATACTCCAAAGGGAGTACAGTACGAATTGCGACAATAGCTGTATCCAGCTGAAAAGGAGTTAAATGCATTGATTTCCTAGTATGTGTTTTATCAGCTAACAAGTCTGATTAATGATCGGCTGTGTAGCTAATGTTAATTCCGGTAACTATTTTCTCGAGTTCGCGGCCATCTTCTTCTATAGAAACAATGCGAACAGGTACCATGTGATGGCTTGGCGAAAGCCATAATTTTCTTTTAACCTTGGCATTTTTATCTTCCCGTCTGGTCAAAACAATCGTCTCAAGCTTTCCGATCGGTGTGTTGAGTATTTCTTCAGTCACTGCATAACGCGATAATTGCAGACTATGCCCATTTGTGACATATCGCTCTACATGATGTTTAGGTAGTGGGGCAAACATAAAGTTGTAGGACAAGCTCAAGCGGTCCAAAGTATCTTCCGGTAGTTTCTCCTGCACCTGATGTCCTTTGTGCTGCAGTGTGATGACTTGATTATTCCAATCAAAATCAGCCACGCTGGGTTCCTTTTTTCCACGTTTCTCGTAAGCACGAGAAGGGCGTAATCCATGTTTTGTAATAGTACCCTGGCTATTACGAACGATACTGCCTGGCTTTATGAGTTTGTAGATACCCGTGGCTTGTGCTTCACTGGTGATACTATAATGATGTGAACCATTGTCATGTTTAATTTTCATGACTTCATTCAATTCTCCATGACCAATATCCGTTGTAATGGAGTAACTAATATCAACACGCGACGGTATATCAGTAGCGAATACTGAGAAACTGAGTATCCACAGTAGAAAAGTGAATGGTAGAAATTTCATTCGGGTAATCCTGGTGAATAGAGAGCTATTTCATTGACACTGGCATCCATTACTTCAACACGATTTTCACTCAGCCTGATTCGATCTTCCATAAACCAACGTACAGCCTGAGGGTAAATACGGTGTTCATGCTGTAAAACCCGGACTGCCAGCGTTTTTTCAGTATCGTTGGGTAATACAGGGATGGCAGCCTGAATAACAATGGGGCCATGATCGAGTTGCAGAGTGACAAAATGTACAGTACATCCATGAATTTTAACGCCTTCTTGCAGCGCTCGTGCATGGGTTCCCAAACCAGAAAATGCAGGCAATAATGAAGGGTGAATATTCATTAACCGGCCTTGGTAGCGTTGTACGAAGCAATCACTGAGTATACGCATGAAGCCAGCCAGTGCAATCAGTTTTGGCTGGCAAGCGTCAATTTTTTCTGCCAATGCAGTATCGAATGTTTGACGATCCGGATAGGTGCGATGATCGATGACTATGGTTCTAGCGCCATATTTTTGGGCAATTTCTAATCCTGTTGCATTTGGATTATTACTGATTACCGTAATGCGATCCACTGGAAATCCAGCCTCCAACAGCGCCTGCATATTACTGCCGCGACCAGAGATAAGAATGACCAATGATTTCATGATGCCGTTGTATAGATAACCATTTACACTAAAATGGTGGCTGCCTGATTGGTCATGCGTTGTTTGATTTCACCAATTGGCCAGACGGTTTCACCTGAAGCACGTAAACTGTTCATGGCATTTTCAACATGATCGGGAGCAACTACGATCACCATGCCAATGCCACAGTTGAATACACGCACCATTTCATGATCAGCGACGTTGCCCTGTTGTTGCAACCAGTGGAATAGCGGAGGCATCTCCCATGAGTTTTTTTGCAAAACAGCCATGACCTGATCAGGCAGGATACGCGGTACATTCTCGATCAATCCACCGCCCGTAATGTGGGCCAGACCTTTAACGGGTAATTGTTTTATCAGCTCTAGCAACGGTTTTACATAAATTCGTGTCGGTGCCATGATGGTATCACTGAGTTTCTTACCATTAAAATCCGAAGATAAATCAATGCGATTATTTTCAATGATCTTGCGAATCAGCGAATAACCATTGGAATGTGCGCCACTGGATGCGAGACCCAGCACAATATCGCCATCTTGTATCGTTGTTCCACTGATAATCTGGTCTTTCTCGACGATACCCACAGCAAACCCGGCAAGATCATATTCCTCGTATGGATACATGCCTGGCATTTCAGCCGTTTCTCCACCAATCAACGCACAGCCTGCCAGCTCACACCCCTTGGCAATACCGCTGATTACTGCTGTCGCCGTTTCCACGTTTAATTTGCCGCAAGCGAAATAATCCAGGAAAAATAAAGGCTCTGCACCTTGCACTAGAATATCGTTAACACTCATTGCAACCAGATCAATGCCAATGCGGTCATGCTTATTTAACTGGAAAGCCAGTTTAAGCTTGGTACCCACACCATCCGTGCCGGAAACCAAAACGGGGTTTTGATATTTCCTGGAAATTTCAAACAATGCACCAAAACCACCGATCCCAGTGAGCACCTCAGGGCGTAATGTACGTTTGGCAAAAGGTTTGATATTTTCAATCAAACGATCACCTGCATCAATGTCTACACCGGCATCACGATAGGATAGTTGTGTTGCATTAGAATGATCAGAATTTGATGAAGTCAAGTTGAGTTCTCACGCGGTTACAGAATAAGTGCTGCTTATAAATTGCAATTTTACCGCAAATGAGTGATGTGCATGCTGTGGATATGTAAAATCATGTGGCTCTTAACCCAAGTTTGACATCCGCCTAAAAACATTTATTATAATCAAACGATTGCGGTGGTACGGTTTTTTGTTGTGCAAAAATGGCTTGCAATTCATTGATTTTAAAAGTAGAAAAATGCATGTTAAACTTGGGTTAAGAAACGGTATACGTAAGTTACCAATCGCCGGACAATTCTTTTTCTTTATGCAGTATATGTAACTGAATTATAAGGGTTTAAATGGGAATTTTCTTTGTGGAGTGGACGGTTATCTCCACCAATGGCATGGGGTCATAAATTTACCTCATGTCCAGACTCCTTATGCAATGGCATGGAATCACCTGAATTGGAAGAAAGCTGGCTGGAAATGTCGATGGAGGAGTAGTGATTCTGGCGTACTGTTAATTCAATGATTATATGAAGCAACTAAATTAATCATCGTGAAGAAATTCGCATTATTTTGTCAATCTGTTCGATATGAAAATTCCGCAAAACATTCATACCGAGCAGAGCATTTCCGGGCATATTGGGCATAATGATCACTTCAACATGGGTAAGCCTGAATTTTCCGAATGTCACTTCAGGTACAGTAGTTTTACAGGCATTAACCTTACCATTCGCGGTTAATACAAGGTGAGGGGAACACTTCTCTATACCCGCTCGTGCTGCGATTTCTGATGATATTGATACAGTTGTTGCTCCAGTATCGATCATAAACACGACAGGTGAACCATTGACAGTTCCCGAACTGTAATAATGACCATCGCGTGTTTGTAACAGATCAAGCTTCCCAACACTAATCACTTCAGATGGCTGTGTTATATGCTGATAATCTACAGGTCGTGACATACTATAGGCAAGAGCAAGCTGCACTGGACGAAGCCCTGAGCCGCTGAATTGCATAATAGTCGTTAAGCCCGCCTTAATCGAGATTCCACCGTCTACTGAGATATTTGCGCCGTCAGAAAATCCGGTTTCCAGATTACACCAATCCGATCCCACTAAAACCTGCATTCCGTATTGACCTGCCGGCACACTGACCTGGGCAGTATTACCTGAAGAAACTGATACAGCAAAGAATCGTTTGGAACCCGATGAATCGGATAATATTGCCACCATTGGATGATCGTGTTTATTTTGAATCTCCAGTCCGGAGTAAAGAACATCAGTTCGTTTCATTACTGAAGGATCAATCACATAAGACGATCCGTGGGGTGGTAACGATTCGCACTTACGCAGCATCGCTATTACAGCGGGTACATGTTTTGCCGCTTGAAAATGGTTCTGCTGCAGAGGCTTATGATAATGGAAGATTGCTAACAAGATTAGAGCCAAAACAATCCATACCAAAATGGCTCTGACAAAAGTTTTCCATGACAAATTGGTTAAATGGCCTGAGGTTGGCTTCCGGCCCCCTCCATGATTTTCATCGTAACGCTTCTCGTGATAGTAGTCGCGATCCTGTATACCCATTTATTTCTCACACAATATTTTTATTTTTAACGGCTATTACTATACTCAACTTGAGAAATCTAACTTGATTACTGTGTAACCCAAAGGAGGATCTCGCTTCTTGAAAGCAGAGCGCAAAAGTGGGGTCACAAAATTGGCACAAAATTGGGTAGATTCAATATCCATGCCCAAAGGGCATGGATATTGAATCTACCCCCTTGAGCATAGGTATCTACACATCTCAGGCATAAAACCGCCGCAAAGTTAAGCTAAGTGCGGT
>CXWL01035159.1_pt1 | contig 16519 bp, 12 predicted proteins | sample 590931 | NCBI WGS metagenome assembly CXWL01 (sample SAMEA3498368, study PRJEB10139) | groundwater metagenome | biome: water well; material: biofilm material | place: Germany | collected 2015-04-27 | reverse complement strand
CGCTGGCGCTGCGCGAAGCCGACCGCGAAGGGCTGCTGGCGTTCTACCAGCGCTTTGGCTTCCGCACCTGGCGCAAGGAGTTGGACGAGTCGCCGGGTGTGCGCACACCCGCGCACCCCGCCGTGGGCATGGCCGGGCACTCGCCGGAGGCATCGACTGGCAGGGGTGGCGATCCTGCTGCGCCGCACCCACCCACACTGCCGCGCGACTATGAGACCATCACTGAGTGGAGCCGCTTCGACGATTGGCTGTTGCGCCTGCAAGCCGCCGAGCTGGTGGCCATCGATACCGAGACCGACTCGCTCGACGGCATGCGCGCGCGCATCGTCGGTATCAGCTTTGCCGTCGAGCCCGGCCGCGCCGCCTATGTACCGCTGGCCCACACCTACCCGGGTGCGCCGGATCAGTTGCCGCTGGCTGACGTGCTGGCCCGCATGCAACCGTGGCTCGAGGACGCCACGCGCGCCAAGCTCGGCCAGAATATCAAGTACGACCTGCATGTCTTTGCCAACCACGGCATCACCGTGCAGGGGTATCGGCACGACACCATGCTGCAGAGCTACGTCCTCGAGGCCCACCACACGCACGGCCTGGCGGCGCTGGCCGAGCGGCACCTCGGGCGCCAGGGGCTGAGTTTTGAAGACCTCTGCGGCAAGGGCGTCAACCAGATCCCGTTTGCGCAGGTCGAGGTGAACCGCGCCGCCGAGTATTCGGGCGAAGACAGCGAGATGGCGCTGCACGTGCACCAGACGCTGTGGCCGCGCATCGAAGCCGATGGCAGGTTGCGAGACGTCTATGAGCGCATCGAGATGCCGGTCTCGGTGGTGCTCGAACGCATCGAGCGCCACGGCGTGCTGATCGACGCCGCCGTGCTGGCGCGCCAGAGCCAAGAACTGGCCGAGCGCATGGTGGCGCTCGAGCAGCAGGCATATGCCATCGCCGGGCAGCCTTTCAACCTGGGCAGCCCCAAGCAGATCGGCGAAATCCTGTTCACCAAGCTCGGCCTGCCGGTGAAGAAGAAGACCGCCAGCGGCGCGCCTTCCACCGATGAAGAAGTGCTGCAGGAACTGGCCGCCGACTACCCGCTGCCGGCGCGCATCCTCGACCACCGCGGCCTGGCCAAGCTGAAGGGCACCTACACCGACAAACTGCCGCTGATGGTCAACCCTGGCACCGGCCGCGTGCACACCAACTACGCGCAGGCGGTGGCGGTGACGGGGCGGCTGGCCAGCAACGACCCGAACCTGCAGAACATCCCCATCCGCACACCCGAAGGCCGGCGCGTGCGCGAGGCCTTCATTGCGCCGCCGGGGCACGTCATCATGAGCGCCGACTACTCGCAGATCGAGCTGCGCATCATGGCCCACATCAGCGAAGACCCGGGCCTGCTGCGTGCCTTTGCCGAGGGCGTGGATGTGCACAAGGCCACCGCCAGCGAAGTCTTCGGCGTGCCGGTGGCCGAGGTCAGCAGCGAGCAGCGGCGCTACGCCAAGGTCATCAACTTCGGCCTCATCTACGGCATGGGCGCGTTCGGCCTGGCCAGCAACCTGGGCATCGAACAAAAGGCCGCCAAGGACTATATCGAGCGCTACTTCACGCGCTTTGCGGGCGTCAAGCGCTACATGGACGCGACCAAGGTGCGGGCCCGGGAGACGGGCTATGTCGAAACCGCATTCGGCCGCCGCCTGTGGCTGCCCGAAATCAACTCGGGCAACGGCCCGCGCAAGGCTGGCGCCGAGCGCCAGGCCATCAACGCGCCTATGCAGGGCACGGCGGCCGATCTCATCAAGCTGGCGATGATCGCGGTGCAGGAGGCGCTGGACCGCGAGCAGCGCGCCACCTGCATGGTCATGCAGGTGCACGACGAACTGGTGCTCGAGGTGCCGGCAGCCGAGCTGGCGTGGGCGCGCGAGGCGATCCCGCGATTGATGGCCGGGGTTGCCGAGTTGAAGGTGCCGCTGCTGGCCGAAGTGGGTGTGGGGCCGAACTGGGACCAGGCCCACTGATCGCGTTCAGCGGCGGCGGGCCGCTCGCACACCCCGTCGAGAGGTCAATTCGCGACAAACCCCAGTCGCACATAGATCGGCGCAAACGCCTCCGCCTGTGTCACTTCGAGCAGATGCTCGCGTGAGAGTTCGAGCATGGCGATGAAGGTCACCACCAGCACCGGCGTGCCGCGCGTGGTGTCGAACAGGTCGTGAAACTCGACGAAGCGCCGGCCCTGCAGTTTGCGCAGGATGATGCTCATGTGCTCGCGCACCGAGAGCTGCTCGCGGCTGATGGTGTGGTGCTGGTTGAGGCTGGCGCGCTGCAGGATCTCGCGCCAGGCTTGCCGCAGGTCATCGGCGTGCACTTCGGGCCAGCGCGGCTCCAGGCTTTGCTCGATGGTCACCTGCGCGCGCAAGAAATCGCGGCCCAACAGTGGCAGGCCGTCGATGCGGGCGGCGCCGAGCTTGATCTGCTCATACTCCACCAGCCTGCGCACGAGTTCGGCGCGCGGGTCTTCAGGCTCGCCGCCATCGGGATTGCGCCTGGGCGGCAGCAGCATGCGTGACTTGATCTCGATCAGCATCGCCGCCATCAGCAGGTATTCGCTGGCCAGCTCCAGGTTGTGCTGGCGGATCTGTTCGACGTAATCCAGGTATTGGCGCGTCACGCTGGCCAGCGGGATATCCAGGATATTGAAGTTCTGCCGGCGGATCAGGTACAGCAGCAGATCCAGCGGACCCTCGAACGCCTCGAGAAAGACCTCCAGCGCATCGGGCGGGATGTACAGGTCCTGCGGCATCCGGAACAGCGGCTCGCCGTACAGGCGAGCCACCGCGACCTGGTCCACCACGTCGGGCAGCGGCGGGGCGCCCTCCGCGGCCAACCCGGCCGGGCTCATCAGGCAACCTCCGTGCTGTGCACTGCGGTATTCGCCATCGGAGCGGCCGTGCGGACCCATGTCGTCCCCTCGAGGGCTGCCCTCAAGAGCCGACCCGGGTCTGATAGACGTAGGGTTGCTGCGCCACCCGGGCCGCACTCCACTCGGCCTGCGCGGTGCGGTCCACGGCGCGGTCCCACAGCAGGGCGCGGCCGGCCCGTTGTTCGCCTTCAAGCGTCGGCTTGCCGGCCTTGAGTGTCTCGATCAGGTTCGTGACATCGGACTTGTAGGGTTTCCAGAACAGGGGCATGGTGCGGGCCGGTTGGGTGTGGGGCGAGATCTGGGCGGTGATCTTAGCGGGCGATCTGAAGTGCAATTCCTGGCCAGCGTGATGCTTGCAGGCGGACTCAACGAACGCGCAAGCCTGGCACGGCGCCCGGCCAGGGCTCGAGCACATACAGCCCCGGCGCGGCCATTTCGTCAGCATGGCTGGCGGCCAGCACCATGCCTTCGGACAGCCCGAACTTCATCTTGCGCGGGGCCAGGTTGGCGACCATCACGGTCAGCTTGCCGGCCAGTTGCTCGGGCGTGTAGGCGCTGGCGATGCCGCTGAAGACATTGCGCTGGATGGGGCGGCCCTGGGCGTCACTGCCTTCGCCGGCATCGAGTGTCAGCCGCAGCAGCTTGGTACTGCCTGGCACGCGCTCGGCAGCCACGATGCGGGCGATGCGCAGATCGACCTTGGCGAAATCCGCGATGCCGATTTCCGCGGCCACGGCTTCGCCACCCGGCAGCACCGGCGCGGGCGCGGCCGGGGCATCGAGCAGCGCATCGAGCTGGCTGGGCGCCACGCGCTGCAGCAGGTGCTTGTATTCGGCGATGGCGTGGTGGCCCAGTGCACGTGTGGCGTCGGCCCACTGCAGGGGCTCGACCTTGAGAAAGGCTTCCACCTGCGCCGCCAGCGCGGGCAGCACCGGCTTGAGGTAGATCGTGAGGACTCGAAAGGCCTCGATGCAGACGCTGCACACGTCATGCAGGGCGGCCTCCATGCCCGGCTGCTTGGCCAGCTCCCAGGGTTTGTGCTGGTCCACGTAGGTGTTCACGCGGTCGGCCAGCAGCATCACTTCGCGCATGGCCTTGCCGAACTCGCGCTCTTCATAGTGGGTGCGCACGATCTCGGCATGCGCGCGCAGGCCGTCCAGCAGCACGCGGCCTTCGACCCCCACATCAGCGGAGAGCCGGGCGCCGAAGCGCTTGTTCAGGAAGCCAGCGGCGCGGCTGGCGATATTGATGTACTTGCCGACCAGATCGCTGTTGACACGGGCGACGAAATCAGCCGGGTTGAAATCAAGATCTTCCACCCGTGCATTGAGCTTGGCGGCGATGTAGTAGCGCAGGCACTCGGCGCTGAGCCCCACCTCCAGGTAGCGCAAGGGGCTGATGCCGGTGCCGCGGCTCTTGCTCATCTTCTCGCCGCTGACCGTGAGGTGGCCGTGCACGTGGATGCGATCGGGCGTCTTGCGGCCGCTGAATTTGAGCATCGCCGGCCAGAACAGGGTGTGGAAGGTGACGATATCCTTGCCGATGAAATGAACCTGCTCGACGGCGGGGTCGGCGAGGTAGGCGTCGTAGTCCACGCCGATCTTGGCCAACCAGTTTTTCAGTGACGCCAGGTAGCCCACCGGCGCGTCGAGCCAGACGTAGAAATATTTGCCCGGCGCATCGGGGATCTCGATGCCGAAATAGGGTGCGTCGCGGCTGATATCCCAGTCGCCCAGGCCGACGCGGCCGTCGGCGTCACGGGTGAACCACTCCTTGACCTTGTTCGCCACCTCGGGCTGCAGGCGCCCATCCTGCGTCCACTCTTCAAGAAATGCGACGCAGCGCGGATCGGACAGCCGGAAGAAGAAATGCTCGCTCGTGCGCAACACCGGCGTGGCGCCCGAGAGCACCGAACAGGGGTTGATGAGGTCGGTGGGCGCGTAGACCGCGCCGCAGACCTCGCAGTTGTCGCCGTACTGGTCAGGCGCGCCGCATTTCGGGCACTCGCCCTTGATATAGCGGTCGGGCAGGAACATGCCCTTTTCGGGGTCGAAGAACTGCTCGACCTGGCGCACGTCGATGAGTTCGTTCTTGCGCAGCGCGAGGTAGATCGAGCTCGCGAGTTCGTGGTTTTCAGGGCTGTCGGTGGAGTGCCAGTTGTCGAAGGCGATATGGAAGCCATCGAGGTACGGCTTGCGGCTGGCCGCGATGCCGGCCACGAACTGCTGCGGCGTCATCCCCGCCTTTTCGGCCGCGATCATGATCGGCGCGCCGTGCGCGTCGTCGGCGCAGACGAAATGCACCTCGTGGCCCAGCATGCGCTGCAGCCGCACCCAGGTATCGGCCTGGATGTACTCCATGATGTGGCCGATGTGGAACGGCCCGTTGGCGTAGGGCAGGGCAGTGGTGACGAAGAGCTTGCGTTGCATGAGGCGGGATTCTAGTTTTGGCCCGGCCACAGCCCGGCCATGGCCCTGGCAAAGTCGCCGGCGATGGCCGGCCGCTGGCCGTGCACCCCACCCGCCACCACGCGCCGGCCCGCCACCCACACCTCGCGCAAGGCCGGCGCGCCGGTGGCAAAGACCAGCGCATCCAGCATGTGTGAGGGCGGCACGCCGAGCAGGCCGCCGGCGTCGCCATCCAAGACCAGCAGATCGGCGCGCGCGCCGGGCACCAGGCCCCAGGCGGGCAGGCCGGCGGCGCCAGCACCGCCGGCCAGCATGCGCTCGAACAGACGGGCCGCCGTGGCGCCCCCGTGGTGCCCGGGCACGGCCGCCACACAGCGCTGACGGTGCTGCAAACGCTGACCGTATTCCAGCCAGCGCAGCTCTTCGGCCCAGTGGCGGCAGACCTGGCTGTCGGAGCCCAACGCCAGCGCCGCGCCGCTGGCCAGCCAGCGTGGCAAATCGGCCAGGCCATCGCCCAGGTTGGCCTCGGTGGCGGGGCACAGCACCACGCCGGCGCCGCTGGCGGCCACCGCTGCGATCTCCTGCGGTGTGGCCTGGGTGGCGTGCACGAGTTGCCAGCGCTCATCCAGCGGCACGGCCTGCGCCAGCCATTCGATCGGGCGCAGGCCGGTGGCGGCCAGGCAGTCATCGACCTCGGCGGTTTGCTCGGCGATATGAATGTGGATCGCGCCGCTGCCTGGCTCCAGCCGCTGCACCAGGCGGTGGATGGACGCCGGCGCGGCGGCGCGCAGCGAGTGGATCGCCACGCCGGCATTCACCAGCGGTGCCTGCAGGGCCTGGATGCCGTCGCGCAATGCCAGTACGGCATCCACATCAGCGGAAAAGCGGCACTGGTCGGGCCGCAGTTGCGGCTGCGAGAAGCCGGCCCGCTCATACAGCGCGGGCAACAGCGTGAGTCCGATGCCTGCATCCGCGGCCGCCTGCACGAGAGCGCGGCTCATGGCCAGCGGATCGGAGTAGGGCGCACCGCCGGGGCCGTTGTGCAAGTAGTGAAATTCGCAGACCTGGGTATAGCCGCCGGCCAGCAGCTCGGCGTAGAGCTGTGCGGCCACGGCGCGCAGTTGTTCTGGCGTGATGCGCAAGGCTACGCCGTACATCCGATCGCGCCAGGACCAGAAATCGTCTTGCACGCTCTCGCGGCGTTCGGCCATGCCGGCAAAGGCGCGCTGAAAGGCGTGGCTGTGCGCGTCCACCAGGCCCGGCAGCACGGGGCCAGGCAATACGGTGGCCTGCGGCGGTGCGGCAGTGCCGGGCGTGATCTCGGCCCAGTGGCCCCGGGCATCGGTGCGCAACAGCACCGCATCGGCCCAGCGGCCGGCGATCCAGGCCCGTGGCGCCCACAGCAAGGTGCCCGTGGTCACGGCCGCCAGGCCACCATCGCCCGCACCAGCGCGCGCAGCAGCGGCGTGACCGCCGTCGCGCGCTCGGCGTGCCAACGCGGCGGCGCCTGTTCGTCCATGTAGGCGCGCCAGCACATCTCCAGCTGCACGGCGTGCACGCCCTGTGTCGGCTGGCCGTAATGGCGGGTGATGTGGCCGCCCTTGAAGCGGCCATCGATGACGTGCGTATAGCCAGCCTGCGCCGCCAACACAGCGGCCAACGCAGTGCGCAGCGCTGGCGCGCAACTCGTGCCGCCGGCGGTGCCCAGGTTCATGTGCGGCAGGCTGCCTTCAAACAGCCACGGCAACTCGCTCTTGATGCTGTGGCCATCAAACAGCACGGCGTGGCCATGCCGCGCCTTCAAGCGCTCCAGCTCGGCGCCCAGCGCGTCGTGATAAGGCTGCCAGTAGGCGACGATGCGGCGCTGGATCTCGGCCTCGTCGGGTGCAAGGCCGGCGCGGTATAGCGGCTCGCCGGTGAAGTGCCGCGTGGGGCACAGCTCGGTATTGTTCTGGCCGGCGTAGAGGGGTGTGTTTTCGCGTGGCCGGTTGAGATCGATCAGGTAACGGCTGTACTGCGGGACGATCAGGCTCGCACCCAGTTCACGCGCAAAGGCGTATAGGCGCTCGAGAAACCAGTCGGTATCTTCAACCGCCAGCGCGCGCTCGGAATAGCGGGCGTGCTGGTCGGCGGGGATCCGGGTGCCGACATGCGGCAGGCTCACCAGCAGGGGCGAGTCGCCGCGGTGCAGGGTGTAGATGCACAGGCCGTCAGGGCTGGGGTGGTTGCCCATGTCGTCGGTCAGGACCGCGCGCGTTCGATGCCGCCGCAGACGACGCGCCGGCACGGGTTGTGGCCGAAGCGGTAGGCCAGCTCGCGCGGATGCTCGGCGTCCCAGACCACGAAATCGGCACGCTGGCCGGCGGCGAGCGTGCCGCGGTCGGCCAGGCCCAGGGCGCGGGCGGCATGCACGGTGACGCCGCGCAGCGCTTCTTCGGGCGTCAGGCGCAATAGCGTGCAAGCCATGTTCAGCATCAGTAGCAACGACAGGGTTGGCGACGAGCCCGGGTTGTGGTCGGTGGCGACGGCCATGGGCACGCCCGCGTCACGCAGCGCCTGCACGGGCGGCAGCCTTGTTTCGCGCAGGAAGTAGAAGGCGCCGGGCAGCAGCGTGGCCACCGTGCCGGCCGCGCGCAGCGCGCTGACGCCGGCGGCCGAAAGATATTCGAGATGGTCACAGCTCAGCGCGCCATGACGCGCCGCCAGCGCCGCACCGCCCGTGTCGCTGAGCTGCTCGGCATGCAGCTTGACGGGCAAACCCAGTTGTTGCGCGGCGCGCAGGATGCGCTCGGTCTGCGCGGGCGTGAAGCCGATGCTGTCGCAGTACGCATCGACCGCATCGACGAGGCCGCTTGCCTGCTGGTCCGCGAGCCAGCCGCAGGCCGCGTCGATGTAGGCGTCGGCACGGCCGGTGTATTCGGGCGGCACCGCGTGGGCGGCCAGCGAGGTGGTGCGCACGGTCAGCGGCAGTTCACGGCCGAGACGGCGGGCGACCGCCAGGCAGCGTGCCTCGTGCACCTGGGTCAGGCCATAGCCCGACTTGATCTCGAGGGTGGTCACGCCCTCGGCCATCAGGGCGCGGGCACGCGCGGCCGCGCCGCGGTACAGCGTCTCGTCGCTGGCGGCGCGGGTGGCGGCCACGGTGGCGAGGATGCCGCCGCCGGCCCGCGCGACTTGCTCGTAGCTGGCGCCGTGCAGGCGCGCTTCGAACTCGGCGGCGCGGTCACCGCCGTAGACGAGGTGAGTGTGGGCGTCGATGAGGCCGGGCGTGACCAGGGCGCCGTCCAGATGGTGTTCGGCCAGCGGCGGCAGGCCGGCAGGCAGTTCGGCGTCGGGGCCGGCCCAGCGCACGCTGTGGCCGGCGACCAGCAGCGCACCGTCGGCGATCTCACCCCAGGGCGAGCCCGCCACCAGGGTGGCCAGGCGGGCGTGACGCCAGAGGGTGATGCTCACTTGAGGCTGCTCGGTGCGCGCGCGATCCCAACGTGGCCCGAACCGGCGTCGGCAGGCGTGGCGCGGTCCGTCATGGGGAGGGCTTGCCACCCTTCATCAAGGCCATGGCGGTGCCGATCAGGCCAGCCACCTCGCCCATGTGGCCGGGCACGATCATGGTGTTGTTGGTCTTGGCCAGGTGACCGTAGGCTTCAACCGCCCTCTCGGCGACCTTGAGCTGCACGGCCTGCTCGCCGCCGGGCTGCTGGATGGCGGCGGCGATCTTGCGGATGGCCTCCGCCGTGGCCTCGGCCACCGCGAGGATGGCGGTGGCCTCGCCCTGGGCCTTGTTGATCTCGGCCTGCTTGGCGCCTTCCGAGCGCGCGATAAAGGCCTCGCGCTCGCCGGTGGCGATATTGATCTGCTCCTGGCGCCGGCCCTCGCTGGCGGCGATCAGTGCGCGCTTCTCGCGCTCGGCGGTGATCTGCGCCTGCATGCTGTGCAGGATGGCCGCTGGCGGGGTGAGATCCTTGATTTCGTAGCGCAGCACCTTCACGCCCCAGTTCAGCGCGGCTTCGTCCAGCGCGCTCACCACGCCGGCGTTGATGTGGGCACGCTCCTCGAAGGTCTTGTCGAGCTCCATCTTGCCGATCACGCTGCGCAGCGTGGTCTGCGCCAGCTGTGTGATGGCAACGATGTAGTTGCTGGAGCCGTAACTGGCGCGCATCGGGTCGGTGATCTGGAAATACAGGATGCCGTCCACCTGCAACTGCGTGTTGTCTTTGGTGATGCAGACCTGGCTGGGCACGTCCAGCGGCACTTCCTTGAGCGAATGCTTGTACGCCACGCGGTCCACGAAGGGCACCACAAAGCTCAGCCCGGGCGTCAGCGTGCGGTCGTACTTGCCAAGTCGCTCCACCACCCAGGCGTGCTGCTGCGGCACGATCTTGAGCGAGCGGACGATGAAGATGACGGCGATGACCGCCAGGACGAGCGCGATTTCCATGAGTTACTTTCGGTCAATTTGTGGGGGCGGGAGCGACGTGCAACTGACTGCCTTGCACGGCCACGATGGCATGCTCACCCGGCGCAGCTGCCCCGGTGCCTGAAAAACGCACCGACCACGATGCGCCGCGGTAGCTGACGCGGGCCGTGCCATCCGGCGCCCATGCCTCCACATGCACGGTTTGGCCGATATCGAGGTTGACGTCGCGGTTGCTCGCTGCGGGTGCCGAACGCGGTGCGCGGGATCGTTTGGCATACCAAGCGGCGGTGGCGCCACCGCCGAGCACGGCGGCAGTCACCACCTGCGCCGTCGCGCCCAGGCCGGCATGGGCCGCCAGCGCGCCGGCGGTGCACCCGAGCGCCAGCATCAAGAGGTAGAAGGTGCCAGTGGCAAGTTCGGCCGCCACCAGCGCGCCGGCCGCCAACCACCACAGTGTGGGTCCGTTCAAATCCAAGGGGGTCTCCTGTCCACAACCCGAGCGCAACGAGTGTAGCCCGGGGTGCCACGCCGGCCGCAGGTCTGGCCCGGGCCCCTACACTGCGCGCTTGCCAGCCCCTGCCACCCTGCCATGAGGCCGCGACCATGCTTCGCTTTCGCTTTCCCATCGTCATCATCGACGAGGACTTCCGCTCTGAAAATACCTCGGGCTTCGGCATCCGCGCACTGGCCGAGGCGATCGAGAAAGAAGGCTTCGAGGTTCTGGGCGCCACCAGCTACGGCGACTTGAGCCAGTTTGCACAGCAGCAGAGCCGCGCCAGCGCGTTCATCCTGTCGATCGACGACAACGAGTTCACGCCCGGGCCCGANNCCGGCAGTGCTGAACCTGCGCAAGTTCATCGAGGAGATCCGCTTCAAGAACGCCGACATCCCGATCTATATCTACGGCGAAACGCGCACCTCGCAGCACATCCCCAACGACATCCTGCGCGAGCTGCACGGCTTCATCCACATGTTCGAGGACACGCCGGAGTTCGTCGCCCGGCACATCATCCGCGAGGCCAAGAGCTACCTCGACGGCCTGGCGCCGCCGTTCTTCAAGGCGCTGATGGATTACGCGCAGGACGGCTCGTACTCGTGGCACTGCCCCGGCCACAGCGGCGGCGTGGCGTTTCTCAAGAGCCCCGTCGGCCAGATGTTCCACCAGTTCTTCGGCGAGAACATGCTGCGTGCCGATGTCTGCAACGCGGTGGAAGAGCTCGGCCAGCTGCTCGACCATACCGGCCCGGTGCTGCAGAGCGAGCGCAACGCGGCGCGCATCTTCAACGCCGATCATTGCTTCTTCGTGACCAACGGCACCAGCACCAGCAACAAGATGGTGTGGCACCACACGGTGGCGCCCGGCGACGTGGTGGTGGTGGACCGCAACTGCCACAAGAGCATCCTGCACAGCATCATCATGACCGGTGCGGTGCCGGTCTTCCTGACGCCCACGCGCAACCACTACGGCATCATCGGGCCGATCCCGCAGAGCGAGTTCTCGCCCGAGGCCATCCGCCGCAAGATCGCCGCCAACCCGCTGCTGGCCGGGGTGGATGCCCAGACGGTGCAGCCGCGCATCCTGACGCTCACGCAGAGCACCTACGACGGCGTGCTCTACAACACCGAGACCATCAAGCAGGCGCTCGATGGCTATGTCGATACCCTGCATTTTGACGAAGCCTGGCTGCCGCACGCCGCTTTCCACAGCTTCTACAGCACCTTCCACGCGATGGGCAAGAAACGGGATCGGCCGAAGGACCAGATCGTCTTTGCCACCCAGAGCACGCACAAGCTGCTGGCGGGTTTGAGCCAGGCGTCGCAGGTGCTGGTGCAGGACGCGCGCGAGCGCAAGCTCGACCGCCACCTGTTCAACGAGGCCTACCTGATGCACACCTCGACCAGCCCGCAGTACGCCATCATCGCCAGTTGCGACGTGGCGGCGGCGATGATGGAGGCGCCAGGCGGCCCGGCGCTGGTGGAAGAAAGCATTGCCGAGTCGCTGGACTTTCGCCGCGCAATGCGCAAGGTGGACAAGGAGTTCGGCCGCGATTGGTGGTTCAAGGTCTGGGGCCCGGACAAGCTGCCGGCCGCGGGCATCGGCAACAGCAGCGGCTGGGTGCTCAAGGCGGGCGACAAGTGGCATGGCTTTGGCGACCTGGCCGAGGGCTTCAACCTGCTGGACCCGATCAAGTGCACGCTGATCACGCCGGGGCTCGATCTATCGGGCCGATTTGCCAAGACCGGCATCCCGGCGGCCATCGTCACCAAATTCCTGGCCGAGCACGGGGTCGTGGTCGAGAAGACGGGCCTCTACTCGTTTTTCATCATGTTCACCATCGGCATCACCAAGGGCCGCTGGAATACGCTGGTCACCGCGCTGCAGCAGTTCAAGGACGACTACGACAAGAACGCCCCGCTGTGGCGCATCCTGCCCGAGTTTTGCGCGGCGCATCCGCGCTACGAAGGCATGGGCCTGCGCGAGCTGTGCCAGGCCATCCACGAGATCTACGCCAAGGGCGACATCGCCAGGCTGACCACCGAGATGTACCTGTCGGACATCCAGCCAGCGATGAAGCCCAGCGACGCCTATGCGCACATTGCCCATCGCCGGACCGAGCGCGTAGGCATCGATGCGCTCGAGGGCCGCATCACCACCTCGATGCTCACGCCTTACCCGCCGGGTATCCCGCTCTTGATCCCGGGCGAGCGTTTCAACCGCAAGATCGTTGATTTCCTGCGCTTCACGCGCGAATTCAACGCCGCATTTCCGGGCTTCGACACCGACGTGCACGGCCTCGTCGAGGACGATGGCGTGGGCGGTGCGCGCCGCTATTCGGTGGATTGCGTCCGCGAGGTCTGAATCACGAGGCCAGATCGGCGCCGGCCCCGCTCATGGCGTGGCTGAAGCCGCCGTCCACGTAGGTGATCTCGGCCGTCACGCCGCCGGCCAGGTCTGAGAGCAAAAAAGCGGCGACGTTGCCGACTTCGTCGATCGTCACGTTGCGGCCCAGCGGCGAGCTCTTGGCGACCAGGCCGAGCAGCTTGCCGAAGTCCTTCACACCGGCCGCCGCCAGCGTCTTGATGGGCCCGGCCGAAATGCCATTGACGCGCACGCCCCTGGGGCCCAGGCTGGCCGCCAGGTAGCGCACGCTGGCCTCCAGCGAGGCCTTGGCCAGGCCCATCGTGTTGTAGTTGGGCACGGCGCGCACGGCGCCCAGGTAGGTGAGCGTGAGCAGCGCTGCGCCGGGCCTCAGGTACGGCAGTGCGGCCTTGGCCAGCGCCGGAAAGCTGTAGGCCGAGATATCGTGCGCGATACGAAAGGCTTCGCGCGAGAGTCCCTCGAGAAAATCGCCGCCGATGGCCTCACGGGGCGCAAAGCCGATCGAGTGCACGAAACCGTCGATCTGCGGCCAGGTCTGGGCCAGTTGCTCGAAAAGGCGCGCGATCTGGGCGTCGTCGGCGACATCGCACTCGAAGACCAGTTCGGAGCCGAACTCGCGTGCGTATTCGACGATGCGTTCACGGAAGCGCTCGCCGACATAACTGAAGGCCAGCTCCGCGCCCTGGGCGCGGCAGGCGCGGGCCACACCGTAGGCGATGGAGCGGTTGGACAGCACCCCGGTGATGAGGAGCCGCTTGCCGGCGAGAAATCCCATGGTGTCTCCGTTGGTCGAAATCGGGCGCGATTCTGGCACGTGCGGCGCAGGCCATGCATTCGTCTTGCGGGGGCATGGTCAGCGGGCTATAATTCTCGTTTTCCGGGTAAAGCTGCGTGGGCGGACTCTTCCAGCCCATTTTTTTTGCTTGATCGTCTTTCGCGGGTGACTGGTTTGGTGCATGTGCACCAGCCGCGCGGTGCCAGCGGAATGCGGTCTTGGCGGCGCGCCCGGCGGCCCGCCAGGTCGTGCCCAATATGGGGATAGGCGGGCTGGAGCGGAGCACGACGCCTACAGGAACGGGGACGACAGGGTTTGAGCGATAGCAGCTTTCAGCGCAGGGCAACAGGTGAGGCAGGTGCGATGCACGGCAACGCACCGGCCGGCCCGCGCGTGGGCTGGCACGAAGCCATCGTGGCCACAGTCGGTGGGTTGGGTTACGAACTGGTCGATGTCGAGCGCGGGCAACGTGGTTTGCTGCGCGTCTATATCGATCGCGTGGCAGGCCAGGTTTATCGTGGTGGCAAGGGGGAGGGTGCGGTCGCTGACAGTGGCGAGTTCGTCACGGTCGACGATTGCGAGCAGGTCACGCGCCAGTTGCAGTATGCGCTGGAGGTCGAGGGCCTCGAGTACGCGCGGCTGGAGGTATCTTCGCCGGGGCTCGATCGGCCGCTCAAACGCGAGGCCGATTTCCTGCGCTTCTGCGGGCACGCCGTGAGCGTCACGCTGAAAAAGCCGTTCGAGGGCCGCAAGGCTTGGAAGGGTGTGCTCGGCCAGGCCGAAGGCGGCAGCTGGAGTCTGGTTTTCAAGGACGGCAAGGCCGAGCAGGTGTTCGGCTTCACGCTCGAGGAAGTGCGTGAAGCCCGGCTCGTGCCGGTGCTGGATTTCAAGGGTCGCAAGTCGCAGGACAGCGGCCACGATGGGGCGGCGGATGGCGCGCCCGCGGTTGACGGAGGCAAGGATCGATGAATCGCGAAATGCTGATGCTGGTGGACGCCATCTCGCGCGAGAAGACGGTTGAACTCGATGTCGTCTTTGGTGCGGTGGAAGCGGCGCTCGCGTCGGCCAGCAAGAAGCTGCACGGTGGCGAGGTGGACATGCGGGTCGCGGTGGATCGCGATACGGGTGACTATGAGACGTTCCGGCGCTGGCTGGTGGTACCCGACGCGGCCGGCCTGCAGAACCCGGATGCCGAAGAGATGCTCTCGGATGCGCTGGATCGCATCCCGGACATCGAAGAAGGCGACTACATCGAAGAGGCGGTTGAATCGGTGACGATCGGCCGCATCGGCGCGCAGGCCGCCAAGCAGGTCATCCTGCAGAAAATCCGTGATGCCGAGCGCGAGCAGTTGCTCAATGACTTCCTCGCCCGTGGCGAGAAGATCTTTGTCGGCACGGTCAAGCGTCTGGACAAGGGTGACATCATCGTCGAGAGCGGCCGCGTCGAAGGGCGCCTCAAGCGCAGCGAGATGATTCCGAAGGAAAACCTGCGCAGCGGCGACCGCGTGCGCTCCTACCTGATGGGCATTGACGCCACACAGCGCGGGCCGCAGATCATGCTTTCGCGCAGCGCGCCGGGCTTCATGATCGAGCTGTTCGCCCAGGAGGTTCCCGAGATCGAGCAGGGCCTGCTGGAGATCAAGAGCTGTGCCCGTGACCCGGGCTCGCGCGCCAAGATCGCGGTGGTCTCGCACGATCGCCGGGTTGACCCCATCGGCACCTGCGTGGGCGTGCGCGGCTCGCGCGTCAATGCGGTGACCAATGAGATCGCCGGCGAGCGCGTCGATATCGTGCTGTGGTCCGAAGACCCGGCGCAGTTCGTCATCGGCGCGCTGGCGCCGGCCAACGTGCAGTCGATCGTGGTGGACGAAGAGCGCCATGCGATGGACGTGGTGGTGGACGAGGAGAACCTCGCCATCGCCATCGGCCGCGGCGGCCAGAACGTGCGCCTGGCGTCGGAGCTGACGGGCTGGCGCATCAACATCATGACCGCCGAGGAATCGCAGGCCAAGCAGGCCACCGAGTCGGAGTCGGTGCGGGCGCTGTTCATCGACAAGCTCGACGTCGATGCCGAGGTGGCCGACATCCTCATCGCCGAGGGTTTTGCCAGCATCGAAGAAGTGGCCTATGTGCCGCTGCAGGAAATGCTCGAGATCGAGTCCTTCGACGAGGACACCGTGCATGAGCTGCGCACCCGCGCCAAGGATGCCCTGCTGACGATGGAGATCGAGAAGGAGGAGCACGTCGAAGAGGTGTCGCAGGATCTGCGCGACCTCGACGGCCTGACGCCCGAACTGATCGCCAAGCTCGGTGGCAGTGGCATCCACAAACGCGACGACCTGGCCGATCTGGCGGTCGATGAGTTGACCGAAATGACCGGCATCGACGACGAGAGCGCCAAGGTGCTGATCATGAAGGCCCGCGAACACTGGTTCACCGCCTGATCCTGCCGCCCGCAAGCACTACCCGAGGAACCCGTACCCATGGCCGTGACCACCGTCGCCCAGTTCGCAGCACAGCTAGGCCGCCCGACGACGGCGCTGCTTGAGCAGCTGCATTCGGCCGGCGTGACGAAGCAATCGCCCGACGATGCGCTGAACGAGGCAGACAAGGAACGCCTGCTCGAGTTCCTGCGCACGGCACACGGCACCACTGCCGGCGGCGAGCGCAAGAAGATCACGCTGACCCGCAAGACGTCCACCGAGATCAAGCAGGCCGACGCCAGTGGCCGCGCCCGCACGATCCAGGTCGAGGTGCGCAAGAAGCGCGTCTTCGTCAAGCGCGACGACGCCACGGCGGCGACCGAAGAGCCCGCCGGCCCGGGCGCCGAAGAGCTGGAGCTGCAGCGCCGGGAAGAAGAAGCCAGCGCGCAGGCCGACGCCATCCGCATCCAGGAAGAAGAGCTCGCCGAGGCGCGCCGCCAGCGCGAGGAACAGGAACGCCAGGCGCGCGCCGCGGCCGAGGCCGCTGCCGTCCAGGCCGCTGCGCTGGCCGAGGCGGCCGCGGCTGCCGCCGCCATGGCTGCCGCCGCCGCAGCCGCCGCAGCGCCCGCCGACGCTGGCAAGTCCGCCCAGGCCAAGGCCATCGACACCAAGGCAGCCGCGGCCGAACCGGCGCCCGTGGCGGTGCC
>CXWL01000864.1_pt1 | contig 16519 bp, 18 predicted proteins | sample 590931 | NCBI WGS metagenome assembly CXWL01 (sample SAMEA3498368, study PRJEB10139) | groundwater metagenome | biome: water well; material: biofilm material | place: Germany | collected 2015-04-27 | reverse complement strand
GGGGGTCTTACGGAAATGCCCGCGAATTCCCGCGTGGCAGGAAAATAGGATCTACCAATGATTTCGAAGAGTCGCGAAAAGGCGGCAAAGGCGGCAAAGGCGCCCCTCCCTCCGCGCGAGAGGCTTCTCAACTCCGCGGCAAAGCTCTTCTATAAAGAGGGGGTGCAGGCGGTCGGCATCGAACGTCTCCTGGAAGACGCGGACACCGCGAAGGCGTCGCTCTACAGCAACTTCGGATCGAAGGACGCGCTCGTCACCGCGTATCTCGAGCGCGAGGGCCTCGCGACCTCACAGTCGATCGAAGGTCGTCTCGCGGCCTGTCCCGGATCACCTCGCGACAAGATCCTGAAGCTCTTCGACATGCTCAACGAGACTTGCGCCGAGAAGAACTTCCGCGGTTGTCCATTCCAGAACGCAGCCGCCGAGATCACGGACCCAGAGCATCCCGGTCGCGCGGTCATCGAGAAGCAGCGAGACTGGATGACCGAACTGTTCCACGGTCTGGTGATCGCCGCCGGCCTTCCGGGGCAGCCGCTGACGAACGCCCTTGTGGCCCTGCACAGCGGCGCTATCGCAGGCTCCATGGTCGATTCTTCGGGCGCAGGAGCCAAGGCCGCGCGCTGGGCCGCTGAGCGCCTTCTCGACGACGCAGATCGTTCAGGGCCCTCGAAACGCTAACCCTCACCGCAGGATGGGGGCGGGACGCGCGTAGCTCTAGTGCGGCAGGGGCGTCGGGTGCGACCTGGTCTCCTACCGCGAGCGCCAGTGCGGTGGCACGTCTCATCGGCAGGTATTCGTAGCTGACGATGCCCTTTCCGACGATGGTTTCGTGCCGGAAGGACCCACTCTGATCGGGAGTCGTTCAAGAACATGACGCGTACGCGCAGCGTCATCGTGCTCCTGAGGTCGCCTATGGAAAGACCTCGGTCTCTGAGTCCTCAGACGGCCTCCCAGCCCCGCGATGGGGTAGGATCCCGCTTGAAACGACAAGCGGCCCAGGGCGTCCCCTGAGCCTCTTGAACCTTCGCGGATTCACACCTAGAGCATCGCCCCCACCACCCCCCTCAGGTTGCCTGCCCTCGAAAGAAAGGCAACCCAGGGGGTTTCGTACGTTTAGAACCTAACCAGCCGGGGGTGCCTGCTGGTATCTGGTTAGGTCAGATGTCTTCTGGTCATGGCTCGGCTCCTGTCTTGTGTCTTCCACAGTTGCACAAAGGAGGCGCGTGGGGAAGCACTTTCTTGAGATTGTTTTCAGAACCAGTTTCGTTCAGGGGAAAGTGCGGAGTTCACTGGGTCTGGCGCCTGCAGACAACCTATTTGGAGGGTCGAGTCCAAGACTTTCATCCCAGATAGTTGGCACCAGGACACTCTTAGCGCGGACAAGGGGAACTGAAAAGTCTCTTTTTCAAAACCCCTCCGCCGACCAGCAGAGAGTCCGCCGGTGCCGAAGAAAGGATCGAGCAACGGCGGCTCTCGTGGGTGCTTCGTATTCGCCACCTTCCATACCTTCTTATACACAACGGTTCTACAGCTTTGTTGGGGGCGTGTCAAACGAGAAGGCGACGGTACCGGGTTCTCCGCCAGGAGAGTTCGAGCGCTGAGCAACAGCCGAGAAGCGCCTGCGGCCAGGACGATGGCGACGGCGCCACACCTGGCTTCGACCAGCCGACTGGGAGGGGCAACCAGATAGCCATCCGCCGCCGCTGTCAACAGATATCCTATTTTGAGATAACATTTACTCATGCTCGACTACCTCGTTACGAGCCGCGCGCGTCGCGAGCTTCTGCGGCTCGTCTGGGGAGAGAAACGCTCGGGGAGCGTGAGTGAGCTAGCGCGAGCGGCGAAGGTGAACTTCTCGGCCGCTCACCGGGAGCTCGAGGGCATGTTCAGGGCCGGCCTTGTAGCCACCGAGCGGCGGGGCGCCGAGTTGCTCTACCGGCAGGCGCCGGATCACCCGCAGGCTCAGCTCCTTCGGGAACTGGCTCAGGCTAGCCGCGTGAGTGCGGCCCGCCCGAAGGGGCAACTCGATTCCGAGAACGAGGTTCGTGGTTGGCTTTCCAGACTGGGTGCGCCCCTCCCAGCGAGCGACTCAACAGGGCCGTTGCCGCCTGTCGAAAAGGTGGTTGCCGACGCTTTGGTACTGGCTCATAGCGACGCCACAGTGGCTCGGGTGCTTCCGCTCCTGCTCTGGCGGCAACGCGACTCGATGTGCCTAGAGCGACTTGTCGAGCAGGCCACCAAACAGAACGAGGGCCAGGCCCTCGGCTACTTCCTTGAGATGGCGGGTCGGCTGGGAAAGGATCCATCACTGGTGAACGCAGCCAAGCTCCTCGTGGATAGGCGCCGCCGGCGTCCCCGTATGTTCTTCTCCGGTCCGCATGGTCGCCATGCCATAGCCGCCGCGCGCGCTCGAAAGTCCCCGGTCGCCAGGCGATGGGGATACCTCATGAATGCCGACGAAGCCAGCTACCAGTCGCTCTTCGATAAGTTCGCGACGGCCTGAACCGTGTTCCCCAAAACCGAGATCGAGAGATTCCTTCGCGCCGTCGATCAGGCTCTCGCTACCCGTGTCGACCTCATCGTCATTGGCGGCAGTGCCGCAGCGCTGCAATACGGAGCCCTGCGCGCCACTCACGACATCGACACACTCACCCATGCTTCGAGCGAGTTGGATGCGGCGGCGGCCAAAGCCCGTTCCCTCACCGGGCTCAGCCTTCCGATTCAGAGGGTCACAATCGCGGACGAGCCCGAAGGCTTCGCTTCCCGTTTGGTGCGAGTCTTGCCGCGCCTGAGGCGCCTCAGGGTCTTCGTGCCGGAAAGGCACGATCTTGTCCTCATGAAGTCAACCCGCGCGTACGAGCACGACGTTCAGGTCATCCGGGAGATTCATCAGAACTCGCCGGTGGACCTCGAGACTCTGGTAGATCGGTTCGTGAACGAGATGGCGCCCATCGGCCACCCGGTCCGGATTCGCCGAAACTTTCTGACCGTCATCGAGGCACTGTTCCCGGACCGTGTCGATGAGGTTGAGGCACGCCTGCGCGGGCGCTGACTCCCCGCGTCCTCGCTCGCCTGGGCCAGGCGCAAAGGTCGCCGCGGTGTTGAAGAGCGGCTCGGATTTACGCAGCCGCGGCCTCCACGGGCGCGGCCGATTCCGGTGAGGCCTTCTCCATCGGAATGTTCTTTCCCATATCGGTGTCCACCGACCCCGCGTAGGCGCCGGCTACATAGGTGCCCTGCGCGCGCAGGTGCGACCGCGTTGCCTGTGTGATCGAGTGGGCGGCGGCCTTGGAGGCGCGGCCGAAGTTCGTCGCGATGCCGGCGTTGTTGATGAGAAGAGCCACGTCGGTCGCCTTCGCCACCGCGTTCGCGACGTCTTTGGGCTTCGTGACACCGAGTTGAAGGGGAACGACCTTCGCCCCGTGCTTCTTCACCAGATCCGCAACGTCTTGGGGTCGCGCGGTCATCGAGAAGCAGCGAGACTGGATGACCGAACTCTTCCACGGTCTGGTGATCGCCGCCGGCTATCCGGCGCAGCCGCTGACGAACGCCCTTGTGGCCCTGCACAGCGGCGCCATCGCAGGATCCATGGTCGATTCTTCGGGCGCAGGAGCCAAGGCCGCGCGCTGGGCCGCTGAGCGCCTTCTCGACGACGCGGCTCGGTCCGGGTCCTCGAGACGCTAACCCTCCATGTTCAACACCAAGCCTTCTCCGCTGCCTCTGGGGCAATAGGCGGCAGGAGTCTCAGAACTTCCCGTTGTCGTTCTTCCACTCGGGTCGAGCCGGGATAGGTTCGATCGTGTCCCAGTGCTCGGCGATCCTGCCGGCCTCCACACGGAACAGGTCGTAGAAGGCAACGGGGCGGCCCGCGAACTCACCCTCGCTGACGACCAGCACGAAGTTGCCTTCACCCAGGACGCGGTGGATGCGGTCGTACTTCATGGTGATGCCTTCTTTGGCCATCGCCTCGAGTGCCGCGCCCAGTCCGGAGAGGCCGTCGCCGATCTGAGGGTTGTGCTGCAGGTAACGGTCGCCGTCAAAGTAGGACGTGAGCTTCGCCATCTGGCCGTTCACCAGGATGTCGTTCACAAAAGCGCGAACGACGGCCCTTGTTCGCCTCTGTGCCGCCGAGGTCTTTGACCTGGCGCTCGCCGTCGAGCATGGTATGACCGCTGGGGTTCGGCGCCGCGGGCGTTTCCTGCAGATTGTCCCAGTGCTCCACGATCCTTCCGCCTTCGAAGCGGAACACGTCGAAGCCGACCTTCGGGCCGAAGAAGTCGTACTCCGTGTGCGCGAAAACGAAATCGCCATCCTCGAACACGCGAACCGTGTTCGCGCGCGCTGATCCCTTGGGGAGCTGCTGGAGGACTGCGCCGAACCCGGCCAGGCCATCCGCAACGGCCAGGTTGTGCTGGATGTACTTGTCTGGGTTGATGAACGCGACCGGGGCAGGGTCGCCGGTTTCGATGCTCTTGAGCAGGTCAATGACCTGTTGCTTCTGGCTGACGGACATGGCTTGCACCTCGTTTGAGTCGCTCGACCATCGGGCGACCGTAGAGAGAGACAAGTTTGGACACCATCTGGAACTCATCGAGGTAGAAACAGGAGAACAAATGGTAGAAATGGGACAATGCGACGAAAGCAGCGCCCTCCCCGCCCTGAGATTGACCGTGTTCCCTATCAGCCCCCGGAGGACTACGGGCTCGACGTCGAGGTCTTCACGCTGTCGGAGTTCCGGCGACGCGTCAGTGAGGAGCATGTCAAGCGGGCTCAACGAGTGGAGTTTCACGAGATCCTCTATGTGACAGCGGGCCGCTGCACCCATATGGTCGATTTTGAGGAGTGGGCCTGCCGGCCCGGAACTCTGCTGGTGCTGCGCCCCGGCCAGGTCCAGCGTTTCGATTCGGACATGCGTGGGTGCGAGGGCTGGCTGGTGTTGTTCCGCGCGGATTTCCTCCCGGAGGCGAACAGACTCCCGGTCCATCGATTTCTCACCGGCGTCGAACGATCCCGCGTGGGCGCGGCTCTCGTACGCATCTCTGAAGACTCGCGCCTGAACGCTGAAAAGACTTTGCTGAGTCACCTTCTCCGTCATCAGCTGTCCGCTCTAATGGTTTGCCTGCAACTGATCGATGTCGGGCGCTCGAGGGTCGCCGCCCCGCCGGACCGGCACAAGCAGCGCTTCCAGAGCTTCCAGGATGCCGTTGACTCGGAGGTCAACTACCACCATCGCGTTTCCGACTACGCGCGACGAATCGGCTGCTCGCCCAAGAGTCTCCAGCGCGCGGTTCTGGAAGTCCGGGGAGTGAGCGCCAAGGCCTTCCTCCTTGAGCGGATAACGCTCGAAGCCAAGCGCCTGCTCGCCCACACTGACGAACCCGTTAGCGTCATCGCTGAGAACCTCGGCTTCGACGAGGCTACGAACTTCGTGAAGTTCTTCCGCCGCGAATCAGGTCAGCCACCGGGCGCCTTTCGACGCGAGCATCTGGCGCGGTAGTCGCCGCTCACGGGACGGGCGGGGCGGCCATCAGCCTCAGACTAGGACAGAAGGCCTGGCGTGATCTCCCGTCGGGCGGAGTAAGCTCTGATTTCGGTTCCTAATAAAGAGCCGTTTACGGAGCTCCCCATGCCTCTCAGCGTTAAAGACGACATCATTCCACTCGGCGAGTTGAAAGCGCACACTTCTCGGGTGCTTCGCACGCTTCGCTCGACCGGGCGATCCATCATCGTTACCCAGAACGGGCGGCCAGCGGCGGTTGTGATGACACCCGAAGAGTACGACGTGCTCAGCTATCGGCATCGAGTAGTACGCGCGATTGGCGAGGGCCTCGACGACCTTCGGGAAGGGCGGGTGACCTCCGATGCTGACCTGACCAAGGAGCTCGACCGCGAGTTCGGACCGGATCGCTGAGGCATGGCGCTCGTTTGGTCGGACCGAGCGCGCAACGATCTGCGAGAGATCGCTCGATACATCAGTCGGTCGAATCCGGGGAACGCGCGAGCCTTCGTGATGCGCCTCCAAACGCGAGCCCGGCTCGCCGCCAAGACGCCGCGCGCCGGTCGTCGTGTTCCAGAGTTCGACGCGGACGACCTCCGCGAGGTGATCGAAGGCAGTTATCGAATCGTCTACAGGCACGCCCGTCGCCGGGTGGAGGTGGTTACCGTCATCGAAGGGCACCGCTTGCTCTGGTCGAAATAGGGACGCCCTCACTCGCCGCGCGCCGGGCGGCGCGCTTCAGTCCTGCTTCGGCGCGAAGGCGCTGCCGGGTTTCCACGCGGGCGCCGTGTTCGCATTCGCCAGGGTCGTTACGAGTTTCGCGAAGAAGTCGTTGAACTTCGCGGCCGCCTCAGGGACCCATGGCTGATCTAGATCGTCCTTCGGGGTGTGATACCGGTCCTGGTACCAGCGACGGTAGGCGACCTCATCGCTCGTGCCCGGCTTGTACCCGAATACGAAGCCGGTGGCGGGTACGCCGATCTCAAGGAACGGGAAGTTGTCGGAGCGTCGCACCAGGTTGCGCAGCGGCTCGGGGTCTTTCTGGATGGTGATCCCCATGGCCGACGCGATGCCGCGGGCCGTATCGCCGAGCGTCGAGTCGTCGACCGAATGCATCGTGAGAGTGTGCAGGGGGAAGATGGGACGAAGCTGGTCGAGGTTCACGGTGGCGGCGAGCTGTTCGCGCGGGACCGTCAGGTGCTTCGTGAAGTAGCGCGACCCGAGCAGCCCCTTCTCTTCGCCCGTGAAGATCGCGAAGAGCAAGGGGCGACGCAGCTTCGTGCCTGTCTCGCGCAGGCGCTCGGCGAAGTCGAGCAGGGTGGCGACGTACGCGGCGTCATCGAACGCCCCGTTGTAGATGCTGTCCTTGTCCCACGGCGTGCCCAGTCCATACCCGTCGATGTGTGCGGAGATCACGATGTGCTGGCCGGCGAGTGCGGGGTCAGAGCCCGGGAGCACGCCGATGACGTTGTCGGAGGTGAGCGTCGCTTCTTCAAAGACCATTGTCAGAGCCAGCGTGCCTTTGAGGTCGAACGACGGCACCGGCTTGCCCGCGGCGGCGAGGTCCAGCACTTCCTTGTAGGTGTGACCCGAGCCTTCGAAGAGGGCTTCGGCGGATGCGGGATTGAAGCGGAACGCAGGCACTCCCCGGGCGCGCGGCAGGTTGCCATCGGCGAGCGTCATCGCCACCGCGTTCTGCGCCGGCCAGCGCGCCGGCTCGGGGCCGAGGACACTGTCGATGCCGAGCGAGGTTATGACACCTGTGGGAAGTTCGGGCGGCGCCGGAAGGCCGAGCAGCCGCGGCGCGTTGAGGCGCACGAGGATCGCGCCCTGCACGCGAAGGCCCGCCGCGTTGTCGGAGCCCGCGAAGACGAGCGGCCCGGAGAGCGACGCGGGAAGCCCGGTGGCGGTCGGACCCGCGATGTCCTTGAGCCACGCGAGTGCCTGTTCACGGCCACCGATGGTGAGTGTGGCGGAAGACCGATCGCCCGCCATGCGGAGCGATCGCAGGGGCACCGACTGGAAGAACCCCTTCTCGCCCGCCGCCTTGACGCCGTTGCTTTCGAGCTTCTGGACTACGTACTCCTGCGCGGCCCGATGCTCGTGACTGCCGGTGTCGCGCCCGCGCATCGAGTCGTTCGAAAGCGCCACGACGTGCGACCACCAGCGCTTCGTGGCTGCGTTGGGCTCGACGCCCTGCGAGGTGTGGGCCCCTGCCGCAATGACAGCGATTGCAAGAACGAACGGGCCGACGCCGCGTTGGTGCGCCCTTGGTGTGTTCATGGTGCAAGTCTCTCTCAATCCGAAGGGGCGACTCGATCCCGAGGGCGATCCGCGCTTTGTGATGGCCGTCACCTGGCCATCCCGCCGCACGCCCAAACCTAATAGGATCATTGCTTCCCAACGTTTTTCTCCTTTGCTGCATCCCCAGGGATTGATCAGCAGAAGACAGGTCTCATGAATATCCGAAACACTCCCGCCCGCTCCCTGACCCGACAGCCGCTATCGCTGCGGCTCTTCGGGATGGTGGCCGTCCTGTGCTGCTTCTCCATCGCCGGCAGTGCCTTCGCTGGTGGCCGGCCCGCACCCGCCTCCTTCGTGGCTCAGGATCTGAACGGCGTGGTGGCTCTGGAGTGGACGACCACCTCAGAAGCCGGAAGCGTTGGCTTCTTCCTTCAGCGTTGGGATCCGCGGGCGTCGCGGTTCGTGGACGTCAACGCCAGGATCATCCCAGCACTGATCTCCTCCACCCAGGGCGGCACCTACCGCTACCTCGACACCGAGGCCTCCACCGGGCGGACGTTGCACTACCTTCTGGTTGAGATCGCCTCCTCCGGCAAGAAGTTCACCCACGGGCCCTTCATTGTTGATACGCGCTCCACCGCCGGTGATCCTCAGGGCGCCGATCTGCTGGGCGATGACGCCCTGGCTCATCGCGGACAGTCGCGAAAGGCCCATCCCAAGTGGAAGTCGAACCGGGCTCGTGTCGAGGCGCGCGAGCGTGACCGCAAGCGTGTTGCGAAGCACCGCAAGGCTCGCAAAGAGCAAAGCGCCAAGATCGGTGTCAATCAGACCGGCCTCTATTACGTGGGCCTCGACAATCTTTCAGAGAACGGCGGTCTTAACGTCACGGGGCCCGGAAGGAGGGCGTTCGGGCTCAGCAACCGTGGCCAGGAGGTTTCGGTCCTCCCTTCAAACGATGCCGCGGGTTTCTATTTCTACGGTACCGCGCCCGTCTCGAACCTCGAACCGGACAACGTCTACCGGGTTTCGAGCCGCGGAGCGAATCTAATGCGGTCGCGCCGGAACCCTTCGCGGGCGCCTCGCCCCACTGGCTCCGAGGTTTTTACCCGAACCGTCCACGTTGAACAGGACCTCGTCGAGGCCACCAACGCGAGCTCGGATCCCGACGGTGATTCCTGGGTGTGGGACTTTGTTTTCGCGGGCTACCAGTCCGTTTCGCTTCCCTTCCGTGCCGATGGTCTCACCCGCAACGGACAGGCCTCGCTCACGGTCCGTCTAAAGGGAGGTGTTGAAGCGCCTGGGAATCCCGACCACCACGCAAGCTTCAGTCTGAACGGTGAAACCATCGGCGACGTCCAGTTCGATGGGCTGAACTCGGCCGAAGTCACCGTGCCCTTCGACGCCGGCCTTCTGGTCGATGGCGCCAATGTCCTGGGCATCGAAGGCCTGGTCACCTTAGCTCCCTACAGTCTGTTCTACGTCGACTCATTCGACGTTTCCTACGAGAGCCGCTACCGCGCCTCGGGGAATCGTGGTGAGTTCGCCGCCGCGGGGAACCGTTCGGTCTTCATCTCGGGCTTCACTCGCGCCGACATCAGCGTCTTCGACATCACCGATCCCCACGAGCCCGTCATGGTCACGGCGCCTTCCACCCTGCACACCGATGGGACATACGGCGTCGTTGTTGTCTCCGCGGATCCTTCCGCCGTCTACTACGCGGCCACGCCTGACGCGACGCTCAGCCCGGTTCGGGTTCTTCCCGACGCCCCGTCCTCGCTCAAGGCCCGGAACGGCCACGGCGAGTACTTGGTGATCACCACCGAAGCGCTGATGGAAGAGGCGCAGAACCTCGCCGACTACCGCGCCGACCTTCGTCCGGAGGTCATCGATATCGAAGACGTCTACGACGAGTTCAACTTCGGCAACGCGAGTCCTTACGCTCTGCGCGACTTCCTCACCTACGCGCAGACGAACTGGCGCAACGCGCCCCGCTTCGTGGTGCTTGCGGGCGACGGCACCTACGACTACAAGAACTTCCAGGGCAATGACGACAATCTGATCCCGGTCCGCATGAGCAACACACCCTCGGGTCTTTACCAGGACGATTCCTGGTTCGTCGCGGCAAGCGTCGCGGCCGACGAGCCCGAGATCGCCCTCGGCCGTCTGCCGGTGACGACTTCCGAGGAGTTCGCGGAGGTCATTCGCAAGATCGTGGCCCGCGAGGCCGCGATCGGCGAATCGTGGACCCAACAGGCTTTGCTCCTCGCCGACGATCCGGATGAGGCGGGGAACTTCGTGGCCAGTCTCGAAGGTGTTGCTTCTGCCCTTCCCCTTGGAACACCGCTCGTTCGCGCGTACATCACCACCGACGGCGTCTTCGGAAGCCGCGCCAAGCTCATCAACGGCATCAACTCCGGCACCGGCTTCGTGAGTTACTTCGGCCACGGTGGGTACGACCAGTTCGCGGGCGAATCCGTCTTCACCACTTGGGATGCTCCTTTGCTCACCAACGCGCTGCGTCCGGCGGTGATGACCGCGATGACGTGTCTGGTGGGCAACTCCAGTCTGCCCGGCGCGTCGTCGGTGGGCGAGGCCCTCGTGCGTCGCCCCGGCGGCGGTCTGGTGGCATTGTGGGGGCCTTCGGGCTGGTCCGAGAACCACCTCGCCGAGCCGCTCGCGAACGAGTTCTACCGCGCCGCCTTTGATCCCGGAACGGCCCGCATCGGCGATGCCGTCAAAGCCTCACGCAAGGTGTATCGCGCCAGCGGGTGGCCCGCGTGGATGCTTTCCATCTACAACCTGCTGGGCGACCCGGCTCTCCGGCTTCACTAGACGCCGGTACCGGGTCGGGCCGTACACTCGAGATGAATGAGGCGGACGGGCTCGCGCCCGGCGCGGCTCCGCCGACGGGCTGCTAGGGTTTTGCTGAGCGTTCGGCCTTCCGTGTGATCGTCAGGGCGATCGTCGCTTTTCCGAAGACGCCTTCGCCGTAGTCGATGGATGCGACCGTCGCTTCCAATTCGCAATCCACGAGTTGTCCCAGCGCGCTTTGAACCGCCTGGGCCATCTGGTCGGGGCTTACTTTCCGGAGCCGATGGCCCCAGTCCTCAATGTCTTTCGTGTCCACCGTGATTTCCTCGGGAGCCAGTCTAGCCCGCATTCAGTGGAGCCGCACTGGGCTACTCTTACCGCACGCTGATGGTGCGGGTGAGGTTCGGAACGATCCGCTCGTATTCCTCCGCCATCAGGTGGCTCGACAGCATGAAGTCGGCGGTGGCGCGGTTGCAGGCGATGGGCGTGTTGTAAACCACCGCGATGCGGAGCAGAGCCTTCACGTCGACGTCGTGAGGCTGCGGCTCAAGCGGATCCCAGAAGAAGATCACGAAGTCGATGCGCCCTTCGGCGAGGGCAGCGCCCACCTGCTGATCGCCGCCGAGCGGGCCGCTCAGGAAGCGGGTGACGGGCAGCGCCAGGTCGGCGGCCAGAAGCGCTCCGGTGGTTCCCGTGGCAAACAGTTCATGCTCGCTCAATGTGCCGCGGTTGTAGCGCGCCCAGTCGAGGATGTCGGTCTTGCGGTTGTCGTGGGCGATCAGGGCGATGCGCTTGCGCCGCTTCATCCGAACGGATTCGGCGGTCATGATGTTGCCCGTTCCCGATGTTTCGTCAGCTTGGCCATTGGGGATGCTAACCGAGGAACGCGTGGTACCCTGATTCAGGCAGCGTTGGAGTCGGCTCCGGCAAGCCAGCAGCGCAACTTGTGCCGAGCACGGAGGTCTGTATGCATCGGACGAGTTCAGCGCACGCGCTGTGGAGTTTTATTGCCGTGGCCGCTTTGGGCCTGTGCCTGATCGCGCCCGCGCCCGCCTACGCCCTGGCCGGGCCCTTCAAGGTGGGTGATCGCGTCGAATGCGACACCATCGGCAACAAGAAGAACGGCTATCGCAAGGCCACGGTCATCGCCTATCAGCCCGGAGACGCCGCGAACGGGCGCGATCAGAACTCGGGATACTTCTATCGCGTTCACATCGACGGCTGGAATGCCGAAGGAATGTTGTGCTGGACCGAGGATCTGCGCCCGTTGGCTGCCACCCCTCCGGCCGCTCCGGTGGCTGCGGCAAACCGGAGGCCCGCCGCCATCACGATCACGACTGCGCCCACGACGCCGACAACGGCGCCGCTGCCTGTCCGTGCAGGTCCCGGTCCCGCGGTTGATGCTCTTGGAACCGTGGGCGCCGACCGTCCCATTCTGAGCTGCCCAATCTCTCAACCGCCGGCAAGAAACGGGGACGCTCCCAATTTGGAGCTTCTCAAGAAGGTCTTCCGCTGTCAGTACGGCGAAAAGCCGGCCAGGGCAGGGCTGGACGGCGCGGTCACTATCGACGTTGAGGCGATTCAGGCAGGCCGGTCGCGCAAGTGGGCGTTTGCGGGCGGAACGTCTGGTTCAGACGGAGACGGGGGCACCGCGGACACCATCGTCCATCCCATCAAGATCACGTTCACGAAGACTACCCACTACCGCTCAGGCATCACCAGGTCGGCCGGTACGATTCGCATCTATCGGTTCTACGTCAATGCGTTTGGAGAATGGCAGTACGGCTCGGCCGAGAACATTCGCGATGGCGTGATCTCGGATATCAAGCACGACTAAGAGCCGGGCCCTCACACCTTCCGACCACCTGGGCGACGGTCTTTCATCCGCTTGATGAACGCCTCGTTGCGGGGCCATCGTCCCGTCTCGAAGTAATCGCGCGCCGCTTCGAAGAGAGCCTTGAGCAGGGTGAAGAAGACCAGGGGAATCAGGATGGGCAGGAGCGCCAGCAACACCACCCACTCGCCCATTCTTTGAATTCGCGAAGCAATGGGCCCCGGCCCGGTGACGCGAACAAGCCCCTGCGCCAGCACGACAATGAGCATCCCGTTCAGGATGAGGGCGCCCATACCGAACGCGCCCCGACAGGCGAGGTCGGACGCGTCGCGGGGGAACGCGGAGAAACCGGAGATCGATACGTTGCATGCCCGCGTGCCCGCGCCGAAGGCGATCCAGTTGCCGATGGCCGCGAAGCCGCCAAGCAACACGACCAGCAGCAGGAAGCCCAGCGGGTGATCCTTGAGGCGCTCACCCGCGGCGACCATGAGGCCGCCAACGGCGAAGATCGCTCCGGCGACGAAGCCCATCCAGGGTGGGCCATTGATGTCTGCGGGCCCGAGCGGCCCCACATCGAACGCGGCCAGCATGGGAAAGCACCCGAGAGCCGCCATCAGAAGACCCAGGCCGATCCGCGCCCCCGGCGACAGATCGGTGGTGTCCGGGCTCATCGGCCAAGAGTGTATGCCCGCGCGGTACACTCCTCGCCGATGGCCGCGTGTCTGTCCCGCCTCTTCGCTCACACTCGCCAACGGGCGGTAGCGTGAACGAAGTCACTTCACAGGCGCTCGCCGGACAACTCGCGTATCACCGCACACTGCTCGCCGACCGTCTTCGCAACGACGCGTTTCATCGGGCCATCGTGGCGCGTGTTCGGCCAGGCGACGCCGTGGTCGACCTGGGTTCGGGAAGCGGCATCTGGGCGATCGTGGCGGCGAAGTGCGGGGCCTCTCGGGTGGTGGCGATCGAGCGAGAGCCCTTGTTGTGCGCGCTGATTGAACGGCTGGCCCATGAAAACGGTGTCGCCGCCCGGGTGGAAGCCGTGTGTGCCGACGTGCTCACGGTCGAGTTGAACCGGGAGTTCGACGTGGCCATCAGTGAAACCATCGGAACCTCCGCGTTCGAAGAGGGCATCGTGGCCCATCTCGCCCGTGCTCGTGATCACTTCCTGAGGCCGGAAGGCGTCCTCATCCCTGAGCAGGTTGGTCTCCGCGCCGCCCCGGTTTCTCTGCCCGGCCTCGCCGCGGCCGGCATAAAGACCTCGAGTTTTGCGTCGCTTGCGAGCCAGGTGCCCCATTGGGTCGGCCCCGGACGAGCGCGAACACTGGCCCGCGCGCGTGACCTGCTCACCGTCGATATGCGGAGGGCCGATCCTGCCGCGCCATTGCCCACGGGCCGCGCGGAGTTTTCTGTATCGGATGCCTCGAAGGTCTCCGGCCTGGCGGTTTGGGTGGACGTGCGGCTGGCCCCGGGTATCAGGCTGACCACACGCACCTCCACTCACTGGGGAGTTACGGTTCTGCCGATTGAGCCGCCTTCACCCGGACCGTCGCGGATGCGGTTCGAGGTTGACTGGAATCTCAAGCGACGGCGTTGGAGCGTGGAGATACTCAGGCAGGGTGGGGACCGCACCCGCTCTGACCACTCACCGCTCTTCGCGCTTGCCTCGTTGCAGCGGCGACGATGACGAGCGATGAGCAGCGACATCCCGATCGCCTTCTCGATCCGCACGACCTTCTCTTCGCAGTGGATGCGGGTCATGCGGTCGGTCAGTTGACGCCGATAGGAGAATGGGCGATGCGCGTGCCCCCACAATATCGAGGTGAGAAAATGGAAAAGCGCGTTCGGTGCGGTTGGGTGATCGGTCTCGCGGTCGTCGGTAACGCAGCGTCAGGAGAGGCTTCTGGAATCGAGATAGCGGTCTATACGGGACCAACGATCGCGACGTACAAGCAGACCTTGGCTTTTGGCGGCGGTTCGCCACAGTTTCAATTCAGGCGCGTGACGGTCGACGAGTCTCCTTCTTTGGAAGGCGACGGGGGAATATCTCTGGGGATAGGAGCGACCTTCTTTCTTTCCGGTCCCTTCGGCGTCGAGGCGCGGATGGACTCCGTTGACGTGGATCTGCAATCGTCTGGCGGCGACTACACGTTGGAGACGATAGGTTTCGATTTCCCGGCACGATCAGTTTCCCTCGGCGCGGGGGAAACGAATCTCCGCCGTGTTCGACCTCTTTCGGCAAATCTGCGGTTTCAATCACAGGGGCGTCTCGGCATCGGCATTTCCGCGGGAGTGAGCTACGTGTCCGACCCGGACCTCGAAACAGATCCCACAGTGACGGTCACGAATTCCGGCGCGTCCATTCCCGTTTCTTTCGTCGCGACGTCCACGAATTCCGGAAGAAAGAGCCATCTGGGCTTTAACGCCGGAATCACGCTGCAGATCAAGATTGCAGGAGGCTTTGCGATCGTCGCGGAAGGTCGGGGCTTTTCTTTCAGACGATCGGAATTGAAGTGGGAAGCTCGGCAAACCGGGAGCCTGTCGGAAGCGGAGCGGGCCTTGGTGGACGCCGTGGCCGCTCAACTTGGGTTGCCGGAGTTCTCGCCCGGTTTCTGGACGGCGCGGGCCGGCGTCGCGTTCCGCTTCTAAGAAATCGCCATCATTCTTCTCGGGTGCTTCACTCATCGGCGGCAGCAGCGCGAAGACCAGATGTCCAGCGGCCCTGGTTTCTGGGTCGGGGACTACTTCCCGATCGCGTCATCGATCCGGACGAGCGCCTCCTCGCAGGGGACGCGGATCCCGACGTCCATGCCGAGGATCCGGTCTGTGTGCGATAACGAACGGACGTTCTCGTTCCGTCATGTCGAAATGGAGAAGCTTTGCTCACGGCCGGCAATGCGACTTGGGGGGCATTGTTGGTCCGGAAGTGCATGGTGAGCGACCACATGATTGAACCCGCCGGTCCTACAGGCCACGAGCCAAAACGCTCAACCGACGAAACACGCAGATACATAGCGGCGCTCGCCGCGTCCGAGTCGGGGTACCGGTCGATACTTGACGCTTCACCCGATGGGATCGCCATCACCGATCTCGCTGGCCGGATCACTCTGCTTTCGACCCGCGCCGCCGCCATGTGGCGAGGGGCCCGACCCGACGATGTGGTCGGACGACACATCCTGGACTTTCTGGCGCCAGAGGATCGAGAGCCGGCCGCTGGGCGGATCGCCCAGTTGTTCACAGCAACGATGACCGGCACGCGCGAGTACCGGGGCCTGCGGCAAGACGGCAGCACCTTCGACATCGACATCAACAGCGGGTTGATCCGCGATCCCGAGGGAAAGCCCACCGGGATGGTGTTTGTCGTGCGGGACATAACCGAGCGGAAACTGGTGCAAGACGCCCTTCGCGAGTCACTCGAGGAGAAGGAATCTCTACTCAAGGAGACCCACCACCGGGTCAAGAACAACCTCCAGATCATCAACAGTCTTCTGAGGCTCGAAGCCGCCCGAAGCACCGACAACGCCGTCAAGGTCGCACTTGGAGAGATGCAGGGCCGGGTGCTCTCCATGGCCGTCCTCTACGAGACCTTGTACCGGACAAGGACCTTCGGCCGTCTCGATCTCGCCAGATACCTGAAGGATCTGGCACGCCAGTTTTTCCGCGCCCACGCCGATTCGGCGGCTGCCGCCAGACTCACGCTGGATCTCGCCCCCATCGAGATTCCCATCGAACAGGGAGTCCCGTGCGGACTCATCTTGAACGAACTGATGACCAACAGCCTCAAGTACGCGTTCAACCTCAACCAGCCCGGCGAGATAGGAATTCTTCTGCGGAGAGAGGCCGACAACAGCATCCTGCTACGGGTTACCGACACCGGGCCAGGATTGCCCGAAGACTTCGACGTCCGGAAGACGCTCTCGCTGGGCATGCAACTTGTGGCCGATCTGGCGCGCCAGATCGGCGGCAGCCTTGAGGTTGGTCCCGGGCCGGGGGCCAGGTTCGATGTGAAGTTTCACGCCGCTGCCGCGTGAACGGGCGGTCTGGTTTCGCGACTGACCGGTCCGATGGTCGCCCTAGCTGCCCGTGGTGAAAGTCGTTTTCTGAGGTCCATTAGTTGAGACCTGACGTCTTAA
>CXWL01116071.1_pt1 | contig 16528 bp, 14 predicted proteins | sample 590931 | NCBI WGS metagenome assembly CXWL01 (sample SAMEA3498368, study PRJEB10139) | groundwater metagenome | biome: water well; material: biofilm material | place: Germany | collected 2015-04-27 | reverse complement strand
GCACCGTCGGCGCGGGCGTGGTGGCGAAGATCATCGAGTAAAAGAATGGGAAGGGTGCAGGGGGAAGGGAGAAGGGTGTGATTTGGCAGTTACCCTTCCCTCTTTACCCTTCCTCTTCCCCGATTTTAGGCCAGTAGCTCAATTGGTAGAGTATCGGTCTCCAAAACCGAGGGTTGGGGGTTCGAGACCCTCCTGGCCTGCCACACAAGCAAACGGCCGCACAAGTAATGGCCTTACAGGTAATAACAGAAGCGCATGGTAGACAAGATTAAATTAGGTGTGGCTTTGCTGCTGGTTGCGGCGGGCATTGCGGGATTTTATACGTTGCACGACAGCGCTGCCGTGGTGAAGCTGGCATCGGTGTTGCTGGGTTTGTTGCTGGCGACCGCCGTGGCATGGACGACCGAGCCGGGCAAGCGTTTTTTTGTTTTCAGCAAGGAGTCCGTGGCCGAAGCCAAGCGCGTGGTGTGGCCGACGCGCAAGGAAACCGTGCAGATGACGGGCGTGGTGGTGCTGTTTGCAGTGGCCATGGCGCTGTTTTTGTGGATGGTTGACGCCAGCTTGATGCTGTTGGTCAATAAATTGATGGGGCGGAGCGAGTGATGACGAAGCGTTGGTATGTTGTTCATACGTATTCGCAGTTTGAGAAAAGCGTGCAGCGCGCCCTGTTGGAGCGCATTCAGCGTACCGGCATGGCAGATCAATTCGGCCAGATACTGGTGCCGGTGGAAGAGGTGGTAGAGCTGAAGTCGGGCCAGAAGAGTATCAGTGAGCGCAAGTTTTTTCCGGGTTATGTCCTGGTTGAAATGGACATGACCGATGAAAGCTGGCACCTGGTCAAGAGCACGCCCAAAGTAACCGGTTTTTTGGGCGGTTCGGCGATGAAGCCTACGCCGATCAGCGAAAAAGAAGTGCAGAACATCATGCAGCAAATGCAGGCCGGGGTGGAAAAACCCAGGCCCAAGGTGCTGTTCGAAGTGGGTGAGGCGGTGCGTGTCAAGGAAGGCCCGTTCACCGATTTTCATGGCATGGTGGAAGGCGTCAATTACGACAAGAACAAATTGCGGGTGGCGGTGACCATTTTCGGGCGCTCGACACCTGTGGAGCTGGATTTCGGCCAGGTAGAAAAGGCCTAAAAGCGGGAAGAGGGAAGGGAGAAGGGAGAAGGGGAAAACCGGTGCGCGGTTACCCTTCACCCTTCACCCTTCACACTTCTCAGTATTAAACGGGGAGCGTATCGGAGTAATGGCGGTATGCGTTTAACCCACTGAAAAGGAGTAGTGACGTGGCAAAGAAAATAGTCGGCTATATCAAGCTGCAAGTGCCCGCAGGCAAGGCAAACCCCAGCCCGCCCATCGGCCCGGCATTGGGCCAGCGCGGGCTGAATATCATGGAGTTCTGCAAGGCGTTCAACGCCCAGACCCAGGGCGTGGAGCCCGGCCTGCCGATCCCGGTGGTGATCACCGCCTTTGCGGACAAGAGCTTCACCTTCATCATGAAGACCCCGCCCGCGACCATTCTGATCAAGAAGGCCGCCGGTGTGCAGAAGGGCAGCAAGACGCCCCATACCGATAAGGTGGGCAAGCTGACCCGCAAGCAGGCGGAAGAAATCGCAAAAACCAAAATGCCCGACCTGACCGCAGCCGACATGGATGCGGCGGTGCGCACCATAGCCGGTAGCGCGCGCAGCATGGGCATCACCGTGGAGGGCGTATAACATGGGGCAAATTTCCAAACGCTATAAGGCGCTGGCCGCCAAGGTTGACCGCGAGAAGTTGTATCCGCTGGCTGATGCGCTGAACCTGGTGAAAGAAACCGCCAAGGCGAAGTTCGATGAATCCATAGACGTGGCGGTAAATCTCGGCATTGACGCCAAGAAATCCGACCAACTGGTGCGCGGCTCAGTGGTGTTGCCCAAGGGCACCGGCAAGACTGTGCGCGTGGCTGTGTTTTCCCAGGGCGCCAAGGCGGAAGAAGCCAAGGCTGCCGGCGCGGACATTGTGGGTTTCGAAGACCTGGCGGAAAGCATCAAGGGCGGCAAGATGGATTTCGACGTGGTGATCGCTTCCCCGGATGCCATGCGCATCGTCGGTCAACTCGGCCAGATCCTCGGCCCGCGCGGCCTGATGCCCAACCCCAAGGTGGGTACGGTGACCGCTGACGTGGCTGGTGCGGTCAGGAATGCCAAGGCCGGTCAGGTTCAATACCGCACCGATAAGAACGGCATCGTGCAATGCACTATCGGGCGCGCATCGTTTGCGCCGGAGGCGCTGCGCGAAAACCTGCTGGCACTGATTGATGCGCTGAACAAGGCAAAGCCCGCCGCTTCCAAGGGGATATACCTGAGGAAGGTGTCGGTCTCCAGCACCATGGGGGTCGGCATCCGCATCGAACAGGCGAGCTTGACGGCATAAGCGATTTGAATTTGCGGCATGGCGAGCGGGTGTGCCATGCCGCTTGAAGGCTTTGAACTGCTGGCATGACAGGCAGATTATCAAAGACCGTAGGTGCCTCAGGGCTTAATACCCGGCAGGTTGTTGATGGTGCGCAGGGGTTTGTTTCCTGTCATCTGTCCGCTGTCTTCTGGAACCCACGCAGATGGTGTGCCCGCGAGCAGGAGAGCATTTGTTTTCTTCCTGGCTTAAGGACGCTGTTATCAACCACGGAATGCGCAAGTGTTCCGGTTTTAGATGGAGGAAGACTTTGGGTCTTAATCTGCAACAAAAACAGGCGGTGGTAGCCGAGGTCAGCGCACAAGTGGCGCAGGCTCAGACTATCGTCCTGGCAGAGTATCGTGGCATCGGGGTTGGCGACATCACCAAGCTGCGAGCCAATGCGCGCAAGTCCGGGGTGTATTTCCACGTGTTGAAAAATACGCTGGCGCGCCGCGCGGTGCAAGGTACGCTGTTCGAGGTTTTGGCGGAGAAAATGGTCGGCCCGCTGGTATACAGCATCAGCGCCGATGCCGTCGCGGCCGCGAAGGTGGTGCATGAGTTTGCCAGGACGAATGAAAAGCTGGTGGTCAAGGCGGGTGCTTACAACGGAAAGGTATTGGATGCGGCGGGCGTCAACGCGCTGGCTACCGTGCCTTCCAAGGAAGTGCTGCTGGCCCAACTGTGCGGCTTGCTGCAATCGCCGGTCTCCGGCTTGGCGCGCGTGCTGAACGCCGTGGCCGAGAAGAAGTCCGTGGCCGCTTAACTATCACAACAACTTAACAATTTAGGAAGAACAAAATGGCATTCGATAAAGACGCATTTCTGGCAGCGCTGGACGGTATGTCCGTGCTGGAGTTGAACGAGCTGGTGAAGGCAATTGAAGAGAAGTTCGGCGTATCCGCCGCTGCAATGGCTGCTCCTGCCGCTGGTGGAGCTGCCGCTGGTGGAGCTGCCGCCGCGGTCGAGCAAACCGAATTCACCGTGATGCTGAAAGCGGCTGGCGACAACAAGGTGGGCGTGATCAAGGTGGTTCGCGTGATTACCGGCCTGGGCTTGAAGGAAGCCAAGGATCTGGTGGACGGCGCTCCGAAGTCAGTGAAGGAAGGCGTGAACAAGGCTGACGCCGATGCCATCCTGAAACAGTTGATCGAAGCTGGCGCATCCGCTGAAATCAAGTAATCAATTTCGAGCGTAAAAAGGCTGACGGGCATCCGTCAGCCTTTTGCCGCTTTTAAGAAGCCAGCGGACAAAGAGCATCGAGTTGCTTTTTGCCCCCTGTCTTTTCCCTCGGCCGTGGAGATATTATGAGCTACTCTTTTACTGAAAAAAAACGCATCCGTAAAAGTTTTGCAAAACGCGTCGGCGCCTTGCCGGTGCCCTTTTTGTTGTCCACACAACTTGAATCCTACGCCGCTTTTCTGCAAGCCCAGGTTGCCCCGGAACAGCGCAAGAAAGACGGCTTGCAAGCTGCCTTCAATTCGATCTTCCCGATCGAGAGCCACAACAAATATGCGCGGCTGGACTTTGTCAGCTATAACCTGGGTACGCCACCGTTTGACGTGAGGGAATGCCAGCAGCGCGGCCTGACTTACGCTTCGCCGTTGCGCGCGCGCGTGCGCCTGACCCTGCTGGACAAGGAAGCATCCAAGCCGACCGTGAAAGAGGTGAAGGAGCAGGAAGTGTATATGGGTGAAATCCCGCTCATGACGCATACCGGCTCGTTTGTCATCAACGGCACCGAACGGGTCATCGTATCGCAGCTGCATCGCTCGCCCGGCGTATTTTTCGAGCATGACCGCGGCAAGACTCACAGTTCCGGCAAGCTGCTGTTCTCGGCGCGCATTATTCCCTATCGTGGCTCATGGCTGGATTTCGAGTTTGATGCCAAAGATTATGCGTACTTCCGCATTGACCGCCGCCGCAAGATGCCGATCACTATCCTGCTCAAGTCGCTGGGATATACACCGGAAGAAATTCTCAAGCAGTTCTTTGAGTTTGACACCTTCTTGATGGGTAAGAAGGGCATACAGTTTGAGGTAGTGCCGGAGCGTCTGCGCGGTGAGATCGCGCGTTTCGACATTGCGGGCAAGGCCGGCAAGGTGATCGTCGCTGCCGGCAAGCGTATCACCGTGCGCCACATCCGCGAGATGCAGGAGGCGGGGCTGGACAGGCTGGTTGTCGGCAATGACTTCCTGCTCGACCGTGTGCTGGCGCATAACGTGGTGGACAAAGACAGCGGAGAAATCATCGCCAACGCCAATGACGAGATTACCGAAACCCTGCTGGGCAAGCTGCAAGCGGCGGGCGTGAACAAGATCAACACGCTGTACACCAATGATCTGGATCAGGGCGCCTATATTTCGCAGACGTTGCGCACCGATGAAACCACCGACCAGTGGACGGCGCGCGTGGCCATTTACCGCATGATGCGCCCCGGTGAGCCGCCTACGGAAGACGCGGTGGAAAATCTGTTCAACGGGCTGTTTTTCTCCGAAGAACGTTATGACCTGTCAGCGGTAGGCCGCATGAAATTCAACCGCCGTGTCGGGCGTGAGGAGTTGACGGGCTCTGCCATTTTATCCAACGATGACATCGTGGCGGTGATCAGGATACTGGTCGAATTGCGCAATGGCCGCGGTGAGATTGACGACATTGACCATCTTGGCAATCGCCGTGTGCGCGCGGTGGGTGAGTTGGCGGAGAACCAGTTCCGCGCCGGTCTGGCGCGTGTCGAGCGCGCGGTGAAGGAGCGTTTGGGCCAGGCCGAGGCGGACAACCTGATGCCGCACGACCTGATCAATGCGAAGCCGATTTCGGCTGCCGTCAAGGAGTTTTTTGGTTCCAGCCAGTTGTCGCAGTTTATGGATCAGACCAACCCGCTGTCCGAGGTGACGCACAAGCGCCGGATTTCCGCGCTGGGCCCGGGCGGATTGACGCGCGAGCGCGCAGGCTTCGAGGTGCGCGACGTGCATCCGACACATTACGGTCGCGTGTGCCCGATCGAGACGCCGGAAGGCCCGAACATCGGCCTGATCAACTCGTTGGCGCTGTATGCGCGCACGAACAACTACGGTTTCATCGAGACGCCCTATCGCAGGGTGGTCAAGGGGAAAGCGACGGATGAGGTGGATTATCTGTCCGCGATCGAGGAAGGCAAGTTCACCATCGCCCAGGCCAATGCCGAACTGGACAGCAAGGGCAAGTTCACCAATGACATCGTCTCCTCGCGCCAGCACAACGAATTCGTGCTGGCCGCGCCTGACAAGATCGAATATATGGACGTGGCTCCTGCCCAGGTGGTGTCGGTGGCTGCTTCGCTGATACCATTCCTGGAGCATGACGACGCGAACCGCGCCTTGATGGGCGCCAACATGCAACGCCAGGCCGTACCCTGCCTGCGCGCGGAAAAGGCGCTGGTCGGCACCGGTATCGAGCGCACGGTGGCGGTGGATTCCGGCACGACGGTGCAAGCCTGGCGCGGCGGGAGGGTGGATTATGTGGACGCGAGCCGTATTGTGGTGCGCGTTCACGATGAAGAAACGACGCACGGCGAAGTCGGCGTGGACATCTACAACCTGACCAAGTACACCCGTTCCAACCAGAACACCAACATCAACCAGCGTCCGCTGGTCAGGATGGGGGATGTGATTGCTCGCGGCGACGTGATCGCCGATGGCGCGTCTACCGACATGGGCGAACTGGCGCTGGGGCAGAACATGCTGGTGGCGTTTATGCCATGGAACGGCTACAACTATGAAGACTCGATCCTGATGTCCGAGCGCGTGGTGGCGGAAGACCGTTTTACCTCCATCCACATCGAGGAGTTGACGGTGGTGGCGCGCGATACCAAGCTGGGTGCGGAAGAAATTACGCGCGACATCCCCAACCTGTCGGAAGCGCAGATGGCCAGGCTGGATGAGTGCGGTATCGTGCATATCGGCGCGGAAGTCGGCGTGGGCGATGTGCTGGTGGGCAAGGTTACCCCCAAGGGCGAAACCCAGTTGACTCCGGAAGAAAAGCTGTTGCGCGCCATTTTTGGCGAGAAGGCATCCGATGTGAAGGACACCAGCCTGCGTGTGCCAGCCGGCATTTCCGGGACAGTGATAGACGTGCAGGTATTCACGCGCGAAGGGTTGCAACGCGACAAGCGCGCGCAGCAGATCATCGAAGATGAGTTGAACCGCTACAAGAAAGACCTGGCTGACCAGATGCGCATTGTCGAGTCGGACGTGTTCGCCCGCCTGGAAAAGCTGCTGTCGGGCAAGGTCGCCAATGGCGGGCCGATGAAGCTGGCCAAGGGCACCAAGCTGGGCAAGGAGTACCTCGCCAAGCTGGAGCACCATCAATGGTTCGACATTCGCCTCGGCAACGAGGAAGCCGCCTCGCAACTGGAACAGGTCAAGGAAGGCCTGGCGCAGAAGCGTGTGGAATTTGATGCCGCATTCGAGCTGAAGAAGAAAAAGCTGACCCAGGGCGATGAACTGCAAGCCGGTGTGCAGAAGATGGTCAAGGTGTATGTGGCGGTGAAGCGCCGCCTGCAGCCAGGCGACAAGATGGCTGGCCGTCACGGCAACAAAGGTGTGGTGTCGCGCATTGTGCCGGTGGAGGACATGCCGCACATGGCGGACGGTACGCCGGTAGATATCGTGCTGAACCCGCTGGGTGTGCCGTCGCGCATGAACATCGGCCAGATACTCGAAGTACACCTGGGCTGGGCTGCCAAGGGGCTGGGCCACAAGATCGGCATGATGCTGGAGTCGCAGGCCAAAATTGCCGATGTGCGCAAATTCCTGGGCAGGATATACAACCCGGAGGGGGAAAAAACCGTGGATGTTGCCGCATTTGACGACGAGGAAGTGCTCGAACTGTGCCGCAACCTGAAGGGCGGTGTGCCATTCGCCACGCCGGTATTCGANNTCCGGTCAGATCACCCTGTACGATGGCCGCACCGGCACTGCGTTTGACCGCCCGGTTACGGTGGGTTACATGCATGTGCTGAAACTGCACCACCTGGTGGATGACAAAATGCACGCGCGCTCGACCGGCCCGTACAGCCTGGTGACACAGCAACCGCTGGGCGGCAAGGCGCAGTTCGGCGGCCAGCGCTTCGGCGAGATGGAAGTGTGGGCGCTGGAAGCTTATGGCGCGTCTTATACCTTGCAGGAAATGCTGACGGTGAAGTCGGACGATGTGGCTGGCCGCACCAAGGTGTATGAAAGCATAGTCAAGGGTGACCACAAGATTGATGCCGGTATGCCGGAATCGTTCAATGTGCTGACCAAGGAAATCCGTTCTTTGGGCATAGACATTGACCTGGAGCGCCACTAGTCGCTAGTCGTAAGTAGGTAGTCGTTAGTTGGTGTTGTCGCTACGCGGTTTTATCTGACAACACCTGCTCTCCACTTATCAGATTTAGGAGTTGCACATGAAAGCATTGCTGGATTTGTTCAAGCAGGTAACGCAAAAGGAAGAGTTCGATGCGATCAGGATCGGGCTGGCCTCGCCGGAGAAAATCCGCTCCTGGTCCTACGGCGAAGTAAAGAAGCCGGAGACCATCAACTACCGCACCTTCAAACCGGAGCGCGATGGATTGTTCTGCGCCAAGATTTTTGGCCCGACCAAGGACTACGAGTGCCTGTGCGGCAAGTACAAACGGCTGAAACACCGTGGCGTGATCTGCGAGAAGTGCGGCGTGGAAGTGACATTGTCCAAGGTGCGCCGCGAGCGCATGGGCCACATCGAACTGGCCAGCCCAGTGGCACACATCTGGTTCCTGAAGTCGCTGCCATCGCGCTTGGGCATGGTGTTGGACATGACGTTGCGCGACATCGAGCGCGTACTGTATTTCGAGGCTTATGTGGTGACTGAGCCGGGCATGACGCCGCTCAACCGGGCACAATTGCTATCCGAGGACGACTATCTGGCCAAACTGGAAGAGCATGGCGATGAGTTTTCCGCAGTGATGGGAGCGGAAGGCATACGTGCGCTGTTGCGCGCGCTGGACGTGCCTGCGGAGGTGGAGAAACTCCGTTCCGAACTGGAGGCGACCAGCTCCGAAACCAAAATCAAGAAATATGCCAAGCGCCTGAAGATACTCGAGGCATTCCAGTCTTCCGGCATCAAGCCGGAATGGATGATCATGACGGTGCTGCCGGTGCTGCCGCCGGAGCTGCGTCCTTTGGTGCCGCTGGATGGCGGGCGTTTTGCGACCTCCGACCTGAATGACTTGTACCGCCGCGTGATTAACCGCAATAACCGGCTCAAGAGATTGTTGGAGCTTAAAGCGCCGGAAATTATTGTGCGCAACGAAAAGCGCATGTTGCAGGAATCGGTGGATTCGTTGCTGGACAATGGTCGCCGCGGCAAGGCGATGACCGGCGCCAACAAGCGCCCGCTGAAGTCGCTGGCCGACATGATCAAGGGCAAGGGTGGCCGTTTCCGCCAGAACCTGCTGGGCAAGCGCGTGGACTATTCGGGCCGTTCCGTGATCGTGGTGGGGCCGCAACTGAAATTGCACCAGTGCGGCCTGCCCAAGAAAATGGCGCTGGAACTGTTCAAGCCGTTTATTTTCCACAAGCTTGAAACTCTCGGCCTGGCCACTACCATCAAGGCGGGGAAGCGCATGGTGGAAGCGGAAGAGCCGGTGGTGTGGGATATTCTGGAAGATGTCATCCGCGAACATCCGGTGCTGCTGAACCGCGCGCCGACGCTGCACCGCCTCGGTATCCAGGCATTCGAGCCAATCCTGATCGAGGGCAAGGCGATCCAGTTGCACCCGCTGGTATGTTCGGCATTCAATGCCGACTTCGACGGCGACCAGATGGCGGTACACGTCCCCTTGTCGCTGGAAGCGCAGATGGAAGCGCGCACCCTGATGCTGGCCTCCAACAACGTGTTGTCGCCGGCCAATGGCGAACCGGTCATCGTGCCGTCGCAGGATATTGTGCTGGGCCTGTATTACATGACGCGTGAAAAAATTGGCGCACTGGGCGAGGGTTCAATGTTTGCCAACGTGTCGGAAGCGCTGCGCGCCTACGAGTCAGGCAATGTTGACCTTCAAGCCAAGGTAGTGGTGCGCATTGAAGAGTCTCATGTAGACGAGAACGGCGAACGCCAGGGGAAACGCACGCGCTATGAAACTACGGTGGGGCGTTCCATCCTGTCGGAGATACTGCCCGCCGGCTTGCCATATAGCCTGATCAATAAGGCGCTCAAGAAGAAAGAAATATCCCGCTTGATCAACATCAGCTTCCGCCGTTGCGGGCTGCGCGATACCGTGATCATGGCAGACAAGTTGATGTATATGGGTTTTTCCTACGCCACCCGCGCCGGTATTTCGATTTGCCTGGACGACATGCTGGTGCCGCCGCAGAAGAACGACATGATCAGCGCGGCCGAGAAGGAAGTGCACGAGATAGACACGCAATACACTTCCGGTCTGGTAACCCAGGGCGAACGCTACAACAAGGTGGTGGACATTTGGAGCCATACCGGCGAACAGGTGGCGAAGGCCATGATGGATCGGCTGGGCAGTGAACCGGTGATTGACCGTGCCAGCGGCAAGCCGCTCACCGACAAGAAGGGCAAGGCGGTCACGCAGGAGTCGTTCAATTCCATCTACATGATGGCGGACTCCGGCGCGCGTGGCTCAGCGGCGCAGATCCGCCAGTTGGCCGGCATGCGCGGCCTGATGGCCAAGCCGGATGGCTCGATCATCGAAACTCCGATTACCGCGAACTTCCGCGAGGGGTTAAACATGTTGCAATACTTCATTTCCACCCACGGCGCACGCAAGGGGCTGGCCGATACTGCGCTGAAGACCGCGAACTCCGGCTACCTGACGCGCCGCCTGGTGGATGTGACGCAGGATCTGGTAGTGATTGAGGACGATTGCGGAACTCGCAACGGTGCCGCGCTGAAGGCATTGGTAGAAGGCGGTGAGGTAATTGAGGCATTGCGCGAGCGCATACTTGGCCGAGTTGCCAGCATGGATGTCGTCAATCCAGAAACAAGCGAAACCCTGTATGAGGCAGGCACCCTCCTGAACGAGGATATGGTGGAAACCATCGAGTCGATGGGGATAGACGAAGTGCAAGTGCGCACTCCGCTGACTTGCGAAACCCGCTACGGCCTGTGCGCCAAATGTTATGGCCGCGATCTGGGCCGCGGTGGCCTTATAAATGTGGGCGAAGCGGTCGGCGTAATCGCCGCGCAGTCTATCGGTGAACCGGGCACCCAGTTGACTATGCGCACCTTCCATATCGGCGGCGCGGCATCCCGTACCGTGGTGGCCAGCCAGGTCGAAAGTAAATCCAACGGCCTGATGAAGTACAGCGCAAACATGCGTACTGTCAGCAACGTACGCGGTGGGCTGGTAGTGGTGGCGCGCAGCGGTGAGGTGCTGGTGACCGATGACCACGGGCGCGAGCGCGAGCGCCACAAGGTGCCATACGGTGCTGATGCTGACCGTGCGCGAGGGTAGCCCGGTGCGTGCAGGCGAAGTGTTGTCCACCTGGGATCCGCATACCCGCCCCATCATTACTGAATACGCCGGTCGCGTGCGCTTCGAGAATGTGGAAGAAGGTGCTACCGTTGCCAGGCAGATCGATGAAGTGACCGGGCTGTCCACCTTGGTGGTGATTGATCCCAAGCGTGCCGGCACGCAAGGCAAGGGTGTGCTGCGCCCGATGGTGCGCCTGCTTGACGAGGAAGGTCGCGAAATCAAGATTGCCGGCACCGAACAGCCGATTTCGGTAACGTTCCAGACCGGTTGTATCATTACCGTGGAAGATGGGCAGCATGTCGGCGTGGGCGAAGTGCTGGCGCGCATTCCGCAGGAAAGCAGCAAGACGCGTGACATCACCGGCGGCTTGCCGCGTGTGGCGGAGTTGTTCGAGGCACGTTCGCCCAAGGATGCGGGCATGTTGGCCGAAGTTACCGGCACAGCATCGTTTGGCAAAGATACCAAAGGCAAGCAACGTTTGGTGATTACTGACGTGGAAGGTGTGCCGCACGAGTTCCTCATTCCTAAGGACAAGCATGTGCTGGTACACGATGGCCAGGTGGTGAACCAGGGCGAGATGATCGTGGATGGTCCGGCCGACCCGCACGACATCCTGCGCCTGCTCGGCGTGGCGGCGCTGGCGCGTTATATCACCGACGAGGTGCAGGATGTATACCGCCTGCAGGGCGTGAAAATCAACGACAAGCATATCGAGGTGATCGTGCGGCAAATGTTGCGCCGCGTGCAGATCAAGGATGCCGGCGGCACAACCTTTATTCCGAAGGAGCAGGTCGAGCGCGCCGAGTTGTTGCAGGAGAACGAGCGCGTGGAAGCCGATGGCAAGCAACCGGCGACGTATGAGCACATGTTGCTGGGCATTACGAAAGCTTCGTTGTCCACAGACTCATTCATCTCTGCGGCATCCTTCCAGGAAACAACGCGTGTGCTGACCGAAGCTGCGATCATGGGCAAGAGGGACGAACTGCGCGGATTGAAAGAGAACGTCATTGTTGGCCGACTGATCCCGGCTGGTACGGGCCTGGCTTTCCACAATACTCGCCGCAAACAGCGGTTGGGTGTGGATATGGCGCAAGATACCGGGCCGAGTGAAGGCGGGCTGGCAGCGGAGGCCCAGGATAACGCGCATCCTGCTTGACAGGCCAGATATTCGTCAATAGAATGCGCGGTCTTTTTAGCCGTCGCGGCAAGAGAGCTCAGTGTTGCTGTGGCGGCTGTTGTTTTTGCAATATATTGATATATAAGTGATTTATTCGTCTTGGCTTGGGAGCCTGGGAATACTTTTTAGGAACTTTAGATAATGCCAACTATTAACCAGTTAGTGCGCCAAGGTCGTTCGGTCGAATCTTCGAAGAGCAAGGTTCCTGCCTTGGCAGGCAGCCCGCAAAAACGGGGGGTTTGTACCCGCGTGTACACCACTACGCCAAAAAAGCCGAACTCCGCTTTGCGCAAGGTCGCCAAGGTTCGCCTCACCAATGGCTTTGAGGTGATTTCCTATATCGGTGGTGAAGGGCACAACCTGCAGGAACACTCGGTGGTGTTGATACGCGGCGGTCGCGTGAAAGATTTGCCCGGCGTGCGTTATCACATGGTGCGCGGCAGCCTGGATACCGCCGGCGTGAAAGACCGCAAGCAATCCCGCTCCAAGTATGGCGCGAAACGCCCCAAGAAGGCCTGATGCCTGATGCCTGATGCCTGATGTAAGGCAAACTCAACAAACAAACCGAGGTTAGCACAATATGCCAAGACGCAGAGAAGTCCCCAAACGCGAAATCCTGCCGGATCCGAAATTCGGCAACCAGGATCTATCCAAGTTCGTTAATGTCCTGATGACGGCCGGCAAAAAATCTGTTGCCGAGCGCATTCTTTATGGCGCCCTGGAGCAGGTCGTGAAAAAGAGCGGCAAAGATCCGATCGAGGTGTTTAATCTGGCGCTGACGAATGTCAAACCACAGGTTGAGGTGAAGAGCCGCCGTGTCGGTGGCGCCAACTACCAGGTTCCGGTTGAAGTGCGCCCTTCCCGCCGCATGGCGCTGGCGATGCGCTGGCTGAAAGATTTTGCCCGCAAGCGCGGTGAAAAGTCCATGGGGCTCCGTCTGGCCGGTGAATTGATTGATGCGTCGGAAGGCCGCGGCGGCGCGGTTAAAAAGCGTGAGGAAGTACACCGCATGGCGGAAGCAAACAAGGCCTTTTCACATTTCCGGTTCTAACAAGTTTTTTAAGTCAGGTAACTTACTGTGGCACGTAAAACACCCATCGAGCGGTACCGCAATATCGGCATCAGCGCGCACATTGACGCGGGCAAAACCACGACTACAGAACGTGTCCTGTTCTACACCGGCGTTTCCCACAAAATTGGCGAAGTGCATGATGGCGCTGCCGTGATGGACTGGATGGAGCAGGAGCAGGAGCGTGGAATCACCATTACCTCTGCCGCGACGACCTGTTACTGGAAGGGGATGGATAAGAACTACCCCGAACATCGCATCAATATCATTGACACTCCGGGGCACGTGGATTTCACCATCGAGGTGGAGCGTTCCATGCGTGTGCTGGATGGTGCGTGCATGGTGTATTGCGCGGTTGGCGGTGTGCAGCCACAATCGGAAACCGTGTGGCGCCAAGCCAACAAGTACCGTGTGCCGCGTTTGGCCTTTGTGAACAAGATGGATCGTTCAGGCGCCAACTTTTTCAAGGTTTACGACCAGATGCGCGCCCGTTTGCGCGCCAACGTAGTGCCGATCCAGGTGCCAATCGGCGCCGAAGAGAAGTTTGAGGGTGTCATAGACCTGGTGCGCATGAAGGCTATCTACTGGGATGACTCTACCCAGGGGATGAAGTTCGAGTTGCGCGATATTCCGGCAGATCTGCTGGTGCAGGCCAAGGAATGGCGCGAGAAGATGGTGGAGAGCGCGGCTGAAGCGTCCGAAGAGATGATGAATAAATATCTCGAAGGCGGCGATTTGTCCGAGGCAGAGATCAAACAGGGCTTGCGTATCCGCACCATTGCCAGCGAAATCGTGCCGATGCTGTGCGGCTCCGCTTTCAAGAACAAGGGCGTGCAGGCCATGCTGGACGCAGTGCTGGACTATTTGCCCGCGCCGACCGACATTCCTCCGGTCAAGGGCATACTGGAAAACGAGACAGTGGGCGAGCGCAAGGCGAGCGACGATGAGCCGTTCTCGGCGCTGGCATTCAAAATCATGACCGACCCATTTGTTGGCCAGTTGATTTTCTTCCGCGTCTATTCCGGTAAATTGAACTCGGGCGACACTATTTACAACCCGATCAAAGGCAGAAAAGAGCGCGTAGGCCGTATCCTGCTGATGCACGCCAATGAGCGTGAGGAAATCAAGGAAGTTGTTGCCGGTGACATTGCTGCTGCGGTAGGCCTGAAAGAGGCGACCACTGGCGACACATTGTGCGACCCGGCCAAGGTGATTACGCTGGAGCGCATGATATTTCCCGAGCCAGTGATCCACGTGGCGGTTGAGCCGAAGACCAAGATGGATCAGGAAAAGATGGGTATGGCGCTGAATCGTCTGGCGCAGGAAGACCCGTCTTTCCGGGTACGCTCCGATGAGGAATCGGGACAGACCATTATTTCCGGTATGGGCGAGTTGCACCTGGAAGTTCTGGTTGAACGCATGAAGCGTGAGTTCGGCGTGGAAGCCAACGTGGGTGCGCCGCAGGTGGCTTATCGCGAAGCCATCCGCAAGTCGGTTGAAGTCGAAGGTAAATTTGTCAAGCAATCCGGTGGTCGCGGCCAGTACGGTCACGTGTGGTTGAAGGTCGAGCCAAACGAATCAGGTAAGGGCTTCGAGTTCGTGGATGCTATCAAGGGCGGCTCCGTGCCACGTGAATTTATTCCGGCCGTCAAGAAGGGGCTGGAAGATACGCTGCCGAATGGCGTGCTGGCTGGATTCCCGGTGGTGGATGTGAAGGTTACGCTATTTGATGGCTCGTACCACGATGTGGACTCCAACGAAAACGCTTTCAAGATGGCAGCCTCGATGGGCTTCAAGGACGGTATGCGCAAAGCCAGCCCGGTGCTGCTTGAGCCAATGATGTCGGTGGAAGTGGAAACACCCGAAGACTACACGGGTACGGTGATGGGAGACCTGTCTTCCCGCCGCGGCATGGTGCAGGGTATGGAGGATATGGCGGGTGGCGGCAAGGTGGTCAAGGCCGAAGTGCCGCTGGCCGAGATGTTCGGTTACTCGACCGCGTTGCGTTCGGCGACACAGGGGCGTGCTACTTACACGATGGAATTCAAGCACTACACCGAAGCGCCAAAAAGCGTGGCTGAAGCGGTGATGAGCAAGAAATAATTTTGAAATAACCTGGGGATTTTAAATCATGGCAAAGAGCAAATTTGAGCGCACCAAGCCGCACGTGAACGTTGGGACGATAGGGCACGTTGACCACGGCAAGACCACCCTGACGGCGGCGATCACCACCGTGCTGTCGAAGAAATACGGCGGCGAGGCCAAGGCCTACGACCAGATCGACGCGGCGCCGGAAGAAAAGGCGCGCGGCATCACCATCAACACCGCGCACGTCGAATACGAGACGGCCAACCGCCACTACGCCCACGTGGACTGCCCGGGGCACGCCGACTACATCAAGAACATGATCACCGGCGCGGCCCAGATGGACGGCGCCATCCTGGTCGTATCCGCCGCCGACGGCCCGATGCCGCAGACCCGCGAGCACATCCTCCTGGCGCGCCAGGTGGGCGTGCCCTACATCGTCGTCTTCATGAACAAGGCCGACATGGTGGACGACGCCGAACTGCTCGAACTGGTCGAAATGGAAGTGCGCGAGCTCCTCTCCAAATACGAGTTTCCCGGAGACGACACCCCGATCATCATCGGCAGCGCCCTCAAAGCCATGCAAGGCGACCAGAGCGAACTGGGCGAACCCGCCATCTTCCGCCTGGCCGAAGCCCTGGACACCTACATCCCCGAACCCAAGCGCGCCCTGGACGGCGCCTTCCTGATGCCGGTGGAAGACGTCTTCTCCATCTCCGGTCGCGGCACCGTGGTGACCGGCCGCATCGAGCGCGGCATCGTCAAAGTCGGCGAAGAAATCGAAATCGTCGGCCTCAAGCCCACCCTCAAGACCACCTGCACCGGCGTCGAAATGTTCCGCAAGCTGCTCGACCAGGGGCAGGCGGGCGACAACGTCGGCGTGCTGCTGCGCGGCACCAAGCGCGAAGAAGTCGAGCGCGGCCAGGTTCTGGCCAAGCCCGGCTCGATCACCCCGCACACCAAATTCACCGCCGAGATCTACGTCCTGAGCAAGGACGAAGGCGGTCGCCACACCCCGTTCTTCCAGGGCTACCGCCCGCAGTTCTACTTCCGCACCACCGACGTGACCGGCGCGGTCGAACTGCCGGCCGGGACCGAAATGGTGATGCCGGGAGACAACGTCTCGGTGACGGTGAACCTGATCGCCCCGGTGGCGATGGAAGAAGGCCTGCGCTTCGCGATACGCGAAGGCGGCCGCACCGTCGGCGCGGGCGTGGTGGCGAAGATCATCGAGTAAAAGAATGGGAAGGGTGCAGGGG